>Ga0310695_10003407_pt1 | contig 31251 bp, 25 predicted proteins | sample RumenRJG_04DNA_FD_203882 | JGI IMG/M metagenome (GOLD analysis project Ga0310695, IMG submission 203882) | Bovine rumen microbial communities from Lethbridge, Alberta, Canada - RJG_04 (v2) (version 2) | ecosystem: Host-associated > Mammals > Digestive system > Stomach > Rumen | place: Canada...
CTCACTCAAAGCATCGCACAAAGCGCAGCTTTGACGTAAACCTGTTCAGCAAGAAGTTCTACTATGTTGAGGAGGCTTGCTGGATTCAGTTGAAGATCAGTGCTGCTGGTCTGCGTATGATTAATAAGGTAGGTCTTGACGCTGCCCTGAAGCAGGCTGTTGCCAAGGGTTATGTTGATTGGAAAGACATTAAAGTAATAGGAGACTAATAATTATGGCAGGAAAGAAAGCTAAAGGCAATCGCGTTCAGGTTATTCTTGAGTGCACTGAGATGAAGGAGAGCGGACTTCCCGGAACAAGTCGTTATATCACGACTAAGAACCGTAAGAACACTCCTGAGAGAATGGAATTGAAGAAGTATAACCCCATCCTGAAGCGCATGACTGTGCACAAGGAGATTAAATAATCTGTTTAAAGCATGGCAAAGAAAACCGTCGCTACCCTCCACGAAGGCTCAAAGGATGGTCGCGCTTATACAAAGGTTATCAAGATGGTAAAGAGCCCTAAGACTGGTGCTTACATCTTCGACGAGCAGATGGTTCCTAACGAGGCTGTTAAGGACTTCTTTAAGAACTAATATTTCAGAGTAAAGATAAATTTAAGGCTGCAATGTTTGGTTGCAGCCTTATTTTTTTGTAATTTTGCAGTCGTAATATATTGCAATATGGGAATTTTTGGTTTTTTTAATAAGGAAAAGAAGGAAACACTGGATAAAGGTTTGGAGAAAACCAAGACCAGTGTGTTCGATAAGTTGGCTCGTGCAGTAGCTGGTAAGTCGAAGGTGGATGACGATGTGTTAGACAACTTAGAGGAAGTATTGATTACTTCTGATGTGGGTGTGGAGACAACGCTCAAAGTGATTGAACGAATCGAAGAGCGCGTAGCCCGCGACAAATATATATCAACCAGTGAACTGAATGCCATCCTGCGCGACGAGATTGCTTCGCTGCTGGCGGAGAACAATACGGAGGATAACAACAACTGGGACCTGCCTGCCGACCACAAACCCTACATCATCCTGGTGGTTGGCGTCAATGGCGTTGGTAAAACTACGACCATTGGCAAACTGGCGTGGCAGTTTAAGCAGGCAGGTAAGAAGGTCTATCTGGGTGCTGCTGACACTTTCCGTGCCGCTGCCGTAGAGCAGCTGTGCATCTGGGGTGAGCGCGTAGGTGTGCCTGTGGTGAAGCAACAGATGGGCAGTGACCCTGCCTCAGTGGCTTTCGACACCCTGCAGAGCGCCAAGGCCAACGGTGCCGACGTGGTGCTGATAGATACGGCAGGTCGTCTGCATAATAAGGTGGGTCTGATGAATGAGTTGAAGAAGATCAAGGACGTGATGAAGAAGGTGCTGCCTGAGGCTCCCGACGAGGTGCTGCTGGTGCTGGACGGCTCGACGGGACAAAATGCCTTCGAGCAGGCCAAGCAGTTTGCAGCCGTCACGCAGATTACGTCACTGGCCATCACCAAACTCGACGGTACGGCCAAGGGCGGTGTGGTCATTGGTATCTCAGACCAACTGAAGGTGCCTGTGAAGTACATCGGTCTGGGTGAGGGTATGAAGGACCTACAGCTCTTTGACCGCAAGGAGTTCGTTGATTCGCTGTTTAAACACTAAAATGATGAAGACGATTGACTTTATATCACTCGGGTGCTCGAAGAATCTCGTTGATAGCGAGATGCTCATGGGTTTGATGGAGGCCAATGGTTATCATTGTACGCACGATAGCGACGACCCTCAGGGTGAGATAGTGGTCATCAACACCTGTGGCTTTATTGCCGATGCGAAGGAAGAGAGCATCAACACCATTCTGGAGTTTGCACAGGCCAAGACTGAGGGACGTATCGAGAAACTCTTTGTGATGGGCTGTCTCTCAGAACGTTATCTGGCTGACTTGGAGAAAGAGATTCCAGAGGTTGATGGATGGTACGGGAAGTTCAACTACAAGCAGTTGCTAGCAGATCTAAATCATCTGGAAAATCTAGATTCTCATCGACATATCACGACCCCTTCACACTATACCTATATCAAGATATCGGAAGGCTGCGACCGGCATTGTGCCTATTGCGCCATACCGCTGATTACGGGAAGGCACCAGAGTCGTCCCATGCAGGAGATACTCGACGAGGTACGTTGGATGGTCAGTCAAGGTGTCAAGGAGTTTAATGTTATCGCCCAGGAACTGACCTACTATGGTGTGGACATCGATGGTCAGCAGCACATTGCCGAACTCATTGAGAAAATGGCCGACGTCGAGGGTGTGGAATGGATTCGTCTTCACTATGCCTATCCGACGCATTTCCCGTGGGACCTGCTACGGGTGATGCGGGAGAAGAAGAATATTTGCAAGTATCTCGACATTGCTTTACAGCATATCAGTGACCACATGCTCGAACGCATGAAGCGTCACGTCACCAAGCAGGAGACCTACGACCTGGTGGAACGCCTACGTCGCGAAGTGCCTGGCATCCATATCCGTACGACGCTGATGGTGGGATTCCCAGGCGAGACTGACGAGGACTTTGAGGAACTGATTGCTTTCACCAAGTGGGCTCGCTTTGAGCGCATGGGAGCCTTTACCTATTCCGAAGAGGAGGGCACCTACTCGGCTGAACACTATCAGGACGACGTGCCTGAGGAGGTGAAGCAGCGCAGGCTCGACAAGCTGATGCGCGTACAGCAGAACATCAGTGCCGAGATAGAAGCCCAGAAGGTTGGACAGACGCTGCGTGTCATCATCGACCGCGTAGAGGGCGACTGGTACATAGGACGTACGGAATTTTGTTCTCCTGAGGTTGATCCAGAAGTACTGATTCCTGCAAAAGAGGATTTGCATATTGGAGATTTTTATGATGCACGTATCACAGATGCCGAAGAGTTTGATTTATACGCTACAACGAAGATATGAATAACAAGGAATTTTTAGCAGAACTGGCGGAGCGTACAGGTTATGCTCCGAGAGATGCTCAACGACTGGTGAACAACCTGATTGATGCGATGGGTGATGCATTTCAAGAGGGTGATGCAATTCTCGTACCTAACTTTGGCGTCTTTGAGACGAAAAAGAAAATGGAACGTGTCATCGTCAATCCGTCAACAGGACAACGTATGCTGGTACCTCCCAAGTTAGTGCTAAATTTCAAACCTAATCAGACATGGAGGGACAAACTAAAGGGAGGACAATAGGTATGGGCAAGTTGACGATACAAGATATAGCAAAAATACTGGTTGAGAAAAGTGGACTGACTCAGAAGGAAGCAAACAAGTTTGCTACTGAAATGTTTTCCATTATCCAACAGCGTCTTGAAGAAGAAGAGCTAGTGAAGATAAAGGGTTTGGGAACCTTTAAGATTATCAATGTAGAAGCTCGTGAAAGTGTCAGTGTCCGAACTGGTGAACGTGTGATGATTGATAGTCATGCCAAGGTTACCTTCACTCCTGATACGGTGATGAAGGAGCTGGTGAACAAGCCATTCTCACAGTTTGAGACTGTTGTGTTAAATGACGGTGTGGAGTTTGATGATGTTTCAGAAGACAACGAGGAAGAAGTAGTACAAGTTGATGATGTTGTAAACAATGTGGAAAAATCGCCTGTTGTTGAGGAAACCCAACAGGATGAGAAACCATTGGTAACCCTTGCCGATGTGGATCCTGTTGTTGAGGAACCTGTAAAGGAAGAATTTGTTGAAGAGAAATCCGTTACCAAAGAGCCTGCTGTTGAAGAGTTTGTTGTTGATGAGAATCCAGTGGAATCTTCTTGGAGGAAATGGTTGTTAGCCGTTGTTGTCGTATTAGTTCTGATGGGCTTAGCTGGTTATGGTGGTTATTATTATGCTATGCAGAAAATGTCAACCCAGAAGACTGAAATAGCAGAGAATATAAAGGAAGAGAAGGTTGCTCCTGTAACTCCCGTTGATAGTGCCGTTGTAGCAAAAGACACTGTTGTTACAGAACCATCGGTAGAGGATGTTATAACAGAAGTGAAGGCAGAAGAACCCGCCAAGAAGGAAGAAACAGTAAAACGTGAAGTTAAGGAATCTGCAGAAGAGATAGATCCGTATGCTGCCAAAGATGAGCGAGTACGACTTGGTGCTTATCGCATTGTGGGTACAGCAGAGGAAGTAAAGGTGCTTCCTGGACAGACTTTCTATAGTATTTGTCGTGCGTATTTAGGTCCTGATATGCAGTGTTATGTGGAGGTTTATAATAATCTTCCAAAAGATCCAAAGATCAAAGAAGGTCAGATTATCAAGATTCCTAAGCTAAAACCAAAGAAAAAGCGTAAAGGCTGAATGAAATAGTTGAAAGTTTCTTAAAATGTAAGTTTTAGGAAACTTTTTTAATATTATTTAGTTATGGAGTTGTGCGCAATAACGCGTGAATTGAGTACTTTTGCACTCTAAATTAAGTAAATTGTAAAAATACAAATATTATGGCAGAAGCTATTGACATTCGTGAACTAAACGTGCGGATAGAACAACAGAGTGGATTCGTCACCAATCTTGTGACGGGCATGGATCGTGTAATTGTAGGTCAGAAGCATTTGGTTGACTCCTTGCTTATAGGTCTTCTTAGTGATGGTAATATTCTTTTGGAAGGTGTTCCTGGATTAGCAAAGACCTTGGCTATCAAGACTTTGTCACAACTGATAGATGCATCATATAGCCGCATACAGTTTACTCCAGATTTATTGCCTGCAGATGTAACAGGTACGATGATTTATTCACAGAAAGAAGAAAAGTTTCAGGTAAAACAAGGTCCCGTTTTTGCCAACTTCGTTCTTGCAGATGAAATTAACCGTGCTCCTGCCAAGGTGCAGAGCGCGTTGCTGGAGGCTATGCAGGAGAAACAAGTGACTATTGGTAGCGAAACTTTTAATTTGCCTAATCCTTTTTTGGTGATGGCAACCCAGAACCCTATCGAGCAGGAAGGCACCTATCCATTGCCAGAGGCACAGATGGACCGTTTCATGTTGAAGGTTGTTATTGGATATCCCTCCATTGACGAGGAAAAGAAGATTATTCGCGAGAATATAGCTGGTGCACTTCCTGTTGTAACTCCCGTAACAACTGCTGAGGAGATTATCAAAGCCCGTGAGGTAGTCCGTGAGGTGTATATAGACGAGAAGATTGAGCAGTATATTGCTGACATTGTCTTCGCAACCCGTTTCCCTGACCGTTATGGATTGAAGGATATGAAGGAGATGATTTCGTTTGGCGGATCACCACGTGCATCAATCAATCTGGCTAAGGCTGCTCGTGCTTATGCTTTCATCAAACGTCGTGGCTATGTGGTTCCTGAGGATGTCCGGGCGGTAGCTCATGACGTATTACGTCATCGTATAGGTTTGACCTATGAAGCAGAGGCAAGTAACGTGACCAGTGAGGAAATCGTTTCAAAGATAATTAATAAGGTTGAGGTGCCCTAAAACTAGTAAGACTAGATAAACTAGTAAAACTAGCATATGGAAACAAGCGAGATTATAAAGAAAGTACGGAAGATAGAGATTAAGGCACGTGGCCTCAGTTCTAACGTCTTTGCGGGGCAATACCATTCTGCCTTCAAGGGTAGAGGTATGGCCTTCTCGGAGGTGCGAGAATATCAATATGGTGACGATGTTCGTGATATTGACTGGAATGTAACTGCCCGCTTCCACAGACCTTATGTAAAGGTGTTTGAGGAAGAACGCGAGTTGACAGTGATGCTGTTGATTGATGTCAGTGGCTCATTGGATTTCGGAACACAGCGTCAAATGAAGCGTGATATGGTAACAGAGATTGCTGCAACCATCGCTTTTTCTGCCATTCAGAATAATGATAAAATTGGTGTGGTGTTCTTTTCCGATCGTATTGAGAAATATATTCCACCCAAGAAAGGCCGTAAACACATCCTTTACATTATCCGTGAAATGCTCGACTTTAAGCCAGAATCCAGACGCACCGATGTCAAGCAAGCCCTGGAATTCCTAACCAGTGTGGCCAAGCGTCGCTGTACAGCTTTCGTGTTAAGTGATTTCTATGTGCGTCAGGATTTTCTGCAAACCTTACAGATTTGCAATCGAAAGCATGATGTAGTAGCCTTACAGGTTTATGATGTATTGGCACGTCAGTTACCTGATGTTGGATTGATGCGTGTTGTCGATGCAGAAACGGGACATGAACAGTATATTGATACTAGTAGCCGAAGACTGCGTCAAGCTCATGAGAAATATTGGAAAAATCGTCAGCAGCAGTTGCATGAGACTATGAATAAAAGTAATGTAGACCTTGTCAGTATTGCCACTAACGAGGATTATGTCAAGGCTTTGCTGATGCTGTTTAAACAAAGAAGTTAATGAAAAGAGTAATACTATTGATAGGTCTGATACTCAATACTATACTGACTTTTGCTCAGGCAAGCGTTGATGTCAAGATAGATCCGATAGAAATGATGATAGGTGAGCAGGCACAAGTCACGATGACGGTGCATGCCTCAGAAGGTGCAAAAGTTGAAATGCCCACATTTCAGCCTCGCCAGCAAATTGTTGCTGGTGTTGAGGTGATAAATGTAGAACACCCGACCGACCATTCTCTTCTATTGACATTAACCTCTTTTGATGGTAACCTCTATTATCTTCCTCCATTCAAAGTAAAAGTGAATGGTAAGACAGTAGAGAGTAAAAGTCTGGCCTTGAAAGTGGTCGAAGTGGAAGTTGACACCACAAAGCTCGATAAGTTCTATGGTCCAAAGGATGTACAGGATAATCCTTTCCGTTGGAGTGACTGGTCTTTGTCGTTCTGGCTTAGCATCTTGATGCTTGTCTTATTGGCAATTGCCTATTATCTCTATTTACGTCTGCGTGACAACAAGCCTATCATTGCACGTATCAAAATTGTGAAGCGTCTATTGCCTCATCAAAAGGCCATGAAAGAGATTGAGCAGATTAAGGCAGACAAGATGGTCAGCTCGGAGAATCAGAAGGAGTATTATACGAAATTGACAGATACGTTGCGTAAATATATAGAGGAACGTTATGGATTCTCTGCTATGGAAATGACCAGTGCGGAAATCATTGAACGTCTGACAGCATCTGATGACCAGCAGAGTCTTAGTGAACTGCGCCAGCTCTTTATGACTGCAGACCTCGTGAAATTCGCTAAATATTCTACGATGATTAACGAAAATGATGCTAATCTGGTGAACGCTATAGACTTTATAAACCAGACAAAGTTGGAGAATCAGCCTACTGAAGAGACTGTTAAACCACAGTTGTCGGAAGAAGATCAGCGCTCTCAGAAGACACGTCGCGTACTCAAGGCTTTGATATGGACCGTAATAACCATTTCATCCTTGCTGTTCTGCTATGTGGTCTATAGCATATATCAACTTTTGAATTGAATGTAAACAATGGAATTTGCCAATAAAGAATATCTGTTTCTGCTACTGCTCATCATACCATATTTAATTTGGTATTTGATGTACAGGAAGAAAAGTGAGCCTACGATGCGTATGAGCGATACTTTTGCTTATCGTTACGCACCTCGCTCATGGAAGGTACGCCTGATGCCTTTGCAATTAATTTTGCACCTCGCTGTATTTGTGCTTCTGGTGATCATTCTGGCACGTCCACAGACGCAGAACTCTTGGAAAAATAAGACAATGGAGGGTATTGATATCATGTTAGCCATGGATGTCTCTACTTCTATGTTGGCTGAAGATTTGAAACCCAATCGTATGGAAGCAGCCAAACAGGTTGCTGCAGATTTTATCATTGGACGCCCTAACGATAATATCGGCCTTTCCATCTTTGCGGGTGAAGCCTTCACGCAATGTCCTATGACAACGGATCACGCCTCTCTTCTTAACCTCCTGCAGAATGTTCGTACAGATATGGCCCAACGTGGTTTGATAGAGGATGGTACTGCTATTGGCATGGGATTGGCCAATGCCGTTTCACGACTGAAAGATTCAAAAGCAAAGAGTAAAGTAGTCATCCTGCTTACTGACGGTTCCAATAACCGTGGTGATCTTTCGCCAATGACTGCTGCAGAGATTGCCAAAAGTTTCGGTATTCGTGTTTATACCATTGGCGTTGGTACTAATAAGGTCGCTCCATACCCTATGACAGTAGCTGGAGGTATACAATATGTAAATATTCCGGTTGAGATAGACACAAAGACACTTAGTGAGATTGCTTCAGCTACAGATGGCGATTTCTATCGTGCAACCAACAACCGAGAGTTACAGCAGATATATAAGGAGATTGACAAGCTAGAGAAGTCAAAACTCAATGTCAAGAAGTTCAGCAAGCGTTATGAAGCTTATCAGCCTTATGCGATAGTTGCTGCTTTATTGTTATTGTTAGAGATGTTGTTGCGAATAACGATATTCCGCAAACTCCCATAAATGGTTAAATAGTAAATAGTAAATATACTCAATGTTTCGATTTGAAGACCCTATATATTTATATGCATTAGCGTTGATACCGCTCTTGGCTGTGTTGCGTTTCCTGTTAGTTCGTCAACAGAAGAAACGTCTGCTTAAGTTTGGTGACCGTGAACTGGTACGACAACTGATGCCTGATGTGTCTCGTTTCCGTCCATTGGTTAAGTTCTCCTTACTGCTTACAGCCCTGGCATTGCTTATCGTCATGATAGCCCGTCCGCAGTTTGGTACGAAGATCAATCATGAGAAGCGTACTGGTATAGAGACCATTATCGCCCTTGATGTCAGCAATTCCATGTTGGCTGAGGATGTTGCTCCCAGTCGACTGGATCGTTCAAAGATGATGGTGGAGAATCTTGTTGATAACTTTACTAATGACAAGATTGGCCTTATTGTTTTTGCCGGTGATGCTTTTATTCAATTGCCTATCACCAGCGATTATGTCAGTGCAAAGATGTTCTTATCAAATATTTCACCTTCCATGATTTCCATTCAGGGCACTGATATAGCTAAGGCCATTTCTATGGCATCCCATAGCTTCACTCAGCAAGAGGGCGTTGGAAAAGCTATTATCGTGATTACTGATGGTGAAGATCATGAGGGTGGGGCTTTGGAAGCTGCCAAAGAAGCTAAGGATAAAGGTATGCGTGTATATATCTTAGGTGTTGGTTCAACCAAGGGTGCTCCTATTCCTACTGGAAATGGTGATTATATGAAGGACAATACCGGACAGACCGTAATGACTGGCTTAAACGAACAGATGTGTCGTGAGATAGCTCAGGCTGGTGGCGGTGCCTATATTCATGTAGAGAACAATAGTAATGCGCAGGATCAGTTGGACCAAGAACTTAGTAAACTGGCAAAAAAGGAGATTGAAAGTACCGTATATAGTGATTATGATGAACAGTTTCAGGCCGTAGGTATTATTGTCCTTTTATTGCTAATCATCGAGATATGTATTCTTGACATTAAGAATCCTATGCTGAAAAATATCTCACTATTCAAGCGAAAGCAGAAAGTGGTTACAGTATTGCTGACATTATTGATATCAACTACGATACAGGCACAGACCGACCGTCTGTTGATTCGTCAGGGTAATAAGCAGTTCCGTGCAGGGAATTATGCAGAGGCTGAAGTCTCTTATCGTAAAGCGGTAGAGAAGAATCCACAGAATGCGCAGGCTTTGTATAACCTGGGTAATGCCCTGCTTGGACAACGGAAAGACTCTGCTGCTGTTAGTCAGTTTGAGCAGGCAGCAAAACTGGAAACCAATCCTATCAGGAAGTCGCAGGCATTCCATAATATTGGGGTGGTTTGTCAAGGTCAGAAGCAGTTTGCCCAAGCCATTGAAGCTTATAAGGAGTCTTTGCGTAATAATCCGGCTGATGATGAGACCCGGTATAATCTAGAACTCTGCAAACGTCAGCAGAAACAACAGCAAGACCAACAGAACCAGCAGAATAAAGACAACAAAGATAATAAAGACCAGAAAGATAAAAAGGATCAGCAGAAGCAAAAACAAGATCAAGACAAGAAAGATCAGCAAAAGCAGGACCAGCAGCAACAACAAGACAAACAGCAGATGAGCAAGGAAAATGCTGAACAGATGCTAAATGCTGCTATCCAGGAAGAAAAGCAGACCCAGGAGCGTATGAAGAAGGCTCTGCAACAACCTAATCGACGCTCGTTGCAAAAGAACTGGTAAGATGAAAAAAGGACAATTATGATGAAAAGATATCTCTTACTGATAGTATGTTTGACAATGGTTATGGTATCCATGGCCCAGCAGATTACTGGTCGTGCTCCGTCACAAGTGGCGGTGGGCGAACAGTTCCGTCTGTCTTATACGGTCAATACTGATGATGTGAAAGGTTTCCGTGCAGGAAATATTCCAGAAGAGTTCGATGTTCTGATGGGACCAAGTACTTCAACTCAGTCCAGCTATCAACTGGTGAATGGTCACATGTCTAGTTCGTCATCAGTTACCTATACTTATATTTTGTCTGCAAACAAGAACGGTTCTTTCACCATCCCGCCGGCACAAGCTCAGGTTGGTGGTAAGACCATTCGTTCTAATGAATTGCATATCAAGGTAAGTGGTCAGGCACAAAGTGGTGGTCAGGGTAATCGTCAGCAGGGCAGGGCTGGCGAGGAGATTCGTCCTGCTGGTAGCTCTATCTCAGGTTCTGATTTATTTATCAAGGTAAGTGCTTCTAAACAGCATGTTCGCGAACAGGAACCTATTCTGCTTACTTATAAGGTATATACGCTGGTGGGCTTGACTCAGTTGAATGGTAAGATGGCCGACCTTAAGAGTTTCTATACCCGTGAAGTACCACTTCCTGCAGAGAAGAGTTTTAATGTCGAGAACTTTAATGGCCGCGCTTATCGAACGGTCACTTGGCAACAATATGTGATGTTCCCGCAGGCTACGGGAAAACTTGAAATTCCAAGTATTACTTATGAAGGTGTTGTTGTCCAACAAAACCGTAATGTTGATCCCTTTGAAGCGTTCTTCAATGGTGGGTCTGGATACATAGAGGTAAAAAAACAGATCAAGGCTCCTGGTATCACCATACAGGTTGACCCATTGCCTCAGCGTCCTGCCAACTTCTCTGGAGGTGTTGGACAATACACCATTTCTGCCAGTCTTGACAAGACACAAGTAAAGGCTAATGACCCTGTGAAACTGCGTGTTACAGTCAGTGGCTCAGGAAATATGAAGCTCCTGAAACAACCTGTTGTCAAATTCCCCAAAGACTTTGATAGTTACGATGCAAAGGTAACAGATAACACAAAACTGACAACACAAGGTCTTGAAGGCTCTATCGTGTACGATTTCTTGGCTGTACCACGCCATCAGGGCGAGTTTGATATTCCTGCCATTGAATACACCTATTTTGATACACGTGCAAATACCTATAAGACAGTTAAGACAGAATCGTTTAAACTAAGTGTAGCAAAGGGTGACGGCACAGGTACAGTAGCAACCTTTAACGGACAAGAAGATGTTAAGTTGTTGAATAGTGATATCCATTATATTAAGACCGGTCCTACCCGTCAACGTGGCATTAATGATTTCTTCTTCGGATCTACAGGCTATTGGACCATCTTGGCAGTCCTGTTATTGGGCTTTATTTCCCTCTTTGTTATCTTCCGACGTCGGGCTATTGAGAATGCCAATATTGTTAAGCAACGTGCAGGCAAAGCCAATAAAGTTGCAACCAAACGCCTGAAGAAGGCGGCTAAACTGATGAAGGAGGGTAAACAAGGAGAATTCTATGATGAAGTGTTACGTGCTCTATGGGGTTATGTGGGTGATAAGCTTAATATGCCTGTAGAACAATTGGCTCGCGAAAATATCAGTCAGCAATTATCTGCTCATCAGGTATCGTCAGAAACCATCCAGCAGTTCATCGGGGCTTTGGACGAGTGCGAGTTTGCCCGCTATGCTCCAGGTGATGCAACAGGAAATATGAATAAAGTCTATGAAGCTGCAATGACAGCGATTACTCAAATTGCAACCACCATGAAGAAAGGCGGGCGTGCTCCATTAGCCGTCCTGGTCATCATGCTGCTTTCAGTTCCTATGATGGCTGGTGCCGTGACGAAGGCAGATGCTGACAGTACCTATGCACAGGAGCATTACCAGAAGGCTGCTCAACAGTATGAACAATTGTTGAAACAAGGTGTGTCTGCTGATTTGTACTACAATCTAGGAAACTGCTATTATCGCATGGATAATATCACGCTGGCAGTTCTTAACTACGAGCGTGCTCTTCTATTGTCACCTGGCGATAAGGATATCCGTTTCAACTTACAGATGGCACGTTCCAAGACGATAGATAAGATTGTACCAGAATCTGAGATGTTCTTTGTTACATGGTATCGCTCCTTGGTGAACCTCATGAGTGTGGATGCATGGGCACGTATGGCCCTGATATCTCTTGTTGCTGCTATCATCTTGGCCTTGGCCTATCTTTTTGCCAATCTCGTTTGGCTTCGCAAGGTGGGCTTCTTTGGTGGATTATTCTTTGTCATCATCTTCTTGTTGAGCAATCTATTTGCTTGGCAACAGAAGAAGGGGTTGATACATCGCTCTGGTGCCATCATCATACAATCGGCAGTCAATGTCAAGAGTACCCCTTCAAAGAATGGTACTGACCTCTTTATACTTCATGAAGGAACTAAAGTTAATATCTCTGATGCCTCTATGCGCGGTTGGAAGAAAATTCGCGTAGCCGATGGCAAAGAAGGTTGGTTGGAAACAAAAGAAATAGAAATAATTTAGTTATGGAAGAACTGATACAATTCGACAAACATTTGCTATTAATGGTTAATGGCAGCGACTCCGTATTCTTGGATTATGTAGTGATGACACTTACCAATGCCAAGACGTGGATACCCCTTTATCTCGCTTTGTTCTATGTGGTTATAAAAACTAACGTTACTGCCAAAAACGTCTTGTTTGTTTTAGCAGCAGCAGGTTTGTGCGTCCTCTTTGCTGGTGGTTTCGATGATATGATCGTAAAACCTTTGGTCGCTCGTTGGCGCCCCACTCACGACCCACAGATAGGAATGTTGGTAGATACCGTTGACAATTATCGCGGAGGTAATTATGGCTTTTTCTCCGCTCATGCTTGCAACACCTTCTCTATTGCTTTGTTCTTATCTTTGCTGATGCGTCGCCGGTTGCTGGTCATTACCCTTATCTGCTTTTCTTTGGTAAATTGCTGGACACGTCTTTATCTGGGCGTTCATTATCCAGGTGACATCACGGTGGGACTTCTTTGGGGAACAATAGTAGGCTATTCTGTCTATCGCCTTTATTGTCGCGTAACTACACCAGCTATATATAGCGAGCGTCTTTGTTATATTCCCATAGCAGTATTCCTGCTTACGATAGTCTTTGCATTGTGCCGTGGTTGTTACATGGCTTTTGTCTGATATTTGTACATCGTTATGATGAAAACAAAAGATATACATATATCTGAATATAATTACGAGTTACCAGACGAGCGTATTGCCAAGTTTCCTTTGGCTGAGCGCGATAGCTCGAAGCTGCTTGTCTATAGGCACGGCACAGTGTGCGAATCTGTTTTCCACGACCTGCCGAGCCTATTGCCACAAGGTGCCCTTATGGTCTTTAATAACACAAAGGTTATTCAAGCGCGCCTTCATTTCCGTAAAGAGACAGGAGCACTCATCGAAGTCTTCTTACTCGAACCGGCAGAGCCTTCTGATTATGAACTCATGTTCCAGACCACCAGTCGTTGTTCTTGGCTATGCTTGGTAGGTAATTTGAAAAAGTGGAGAGAAGGAACACTGACTCGAACCATTACTATCCAAGATGAGTCGGTCATCGTAAAGGCTACTCGTCGTGGAGAGCATGGGACCAGTCAGTGGATTGATTTTGAATGGAGTGGGGAACGCTCTTTTGCTGAAATCATTGATGCAATGGGCGAACTACCTATTCCTCCTTATTTGAATCGTGAGACCCAAGAGAGCGACAAGACCACTTACCAGACAGTCTATTCTAAAATAAAAGGTAGTGTGGCTGCTCCTACAGCAGGACTACATTTTACCAATCGTGTACTGAATGATCTGGATGCTCATGGTATCGAACGTGAAGAACTTACTCTTCATGTAGGTGCAGGTACTTTCAAACCCGTTAAGAGTGATACCATCGGACAGCATGAGATGCATACAGAATTTGTTGCTGTGCGTCGCCATACCATTGAACGCCTTCTCGCTCACGATGGTCACGCCATTGCTGTAGGTACTACGAGTGTTCGTACATTGGAAAGTCTTTATTATATGGGATTGAAGATTCTGATGAATCCTGCAATAAAAGAGGAGGAACTCCATGTAAACCAATGGGAACCCTATGAAGTAGAGAGCAATAAGGAAGTAAAAGAAGTCCTTCAAGCTTTGCTTGACTGGATGATACGTCATGAGTTGACGGTTCTCCATTCTTCTACTCAGATTATCATAGCTCCTGGCTACGACTATAAGATTGTGAAGATGCTGATTACAAACTTCCATCAGCCTCAGTCTACTTTGTTGCTGTTGGTAAGTGCTTTTGTAAAGGGTGATTGGCATAAGATATATGATTATGCACTGGCTCACGATTTCCGCTTCTTGAGTTATGGTGACTCTTCGTTATTGATTCCTTAAAATCGTAAACTATAAAAATCGCAGAAAATATGAAGTACGGTTTCATTAAAGTGGCAGCTGCTGTGCCAGCCGTTAAGGTGGCTGATGTAGATTACAATGTGAAAGAGATAGAACGCCTCGTTGCCTTGGCTGATAATGAGGGTGCCGAGGTTGTGTGCTTTCCTGAGTTATGTCTGACAGGATATAGCTGTCAGGATCTTTTCAAAGAACAGCTCTTGCTGTCCAAAGCAGAAGAAGGTATTATTGAATTACTTGATTTTACTCGCAAGTTGGATATTATCTGTATTGTGGGCATGCCTGTTCAGGGAGGAGACCTGCTACTTAATTGTGCTGTGGTTATTCAGGGCGGAAATTTGTTAGGGATAGTGCCCAAGACATATCTGCCTAATTATAATGAGTTCTATGAAAAGCGTTGGTTTGCCTCCGCTCAGGACTTGAATCCATCAGAAATCTATCTGGCAGGCAATCCCGTTACCCTTTCTGCTGAACCCAAGTTGTTCCAAACGGGAGATGGTGTTCGTTTTGGTGTCGAAATATGCGAAGATGTCTGGGCCCCCATTCCTCCTAGCAACAATCTTACGATGGCAGGTGCTGATATCATCTTTAATTGTTCTGCCAGTGATGAACTTATCGGAAAGCATCGTTACCTGCGCTCTTTGCTTGCTCAGCAGAGTGCACGTACTATGAGTGGTTACGTCTATTCGTCTTGTGGCTTCGGTGAATCTACCCAGGATGTGGTGTATGGTGGTAATGCGATGATATTTGAGAATGGACGTGTCTTGGTAGAAGGTGAACGCTATTCTTTCCAGCCTCAGATTCAGTATGCCCAGATTGATGTCGAGCGTCTACGCACCGAACGTCATTCTAACTCCACATTCATCAATGCTCAACGTCATGCACAAGCCAAGATTATTGAGGCTAAGGCGACTTTTGGCGAACATCCCTTTACACTCTCCCGTTCTATTGATGCTCATCCCTTCATCCCGTCAGATACTGAGATGGCTGAGACTTGCGAGGAGATTTTGAACATCCAGACTGCAGGACTAGCCAAACGATTGGTACATACCAATTGTCAACATGTGGTTGTGGGTATTAGTGGTGGTCTCGATTCTACTTTGGCACTTTTAGTCTGTGTACGTACTTTCGATAAATTAGGATTAGACCGTAAGGGAATTATTGGTGTGACAATGCCCGGCTTTGGAACCACGGATAGAACTCACGACAATGCCGCATCATTGATGCAGACGCTCAATATCTCACAGATGGAGATTTCTATTTCCAAGGCAGTCAATCAGCATTTTAAGGACATTGGTCATGATGGAGAAGTTCACGACGCCACGTATGAGAATTCACAAGCTCGTGAGCGAACCCAGATACTGATGGATCTTGCCAATAAGCTGAATGCTTTGGTGGTTGGTACAGGCGACTTGTCTGAACTTGCTCTTGGTTGGGCAACTTATAACGGAGACCACATGTCTATGTATGGCGTTAATGCCGGCATCCCCAAGACACTTATCCAATATATCGTTCGATATGTCGCCTTGTTACCTGTCTTTTCTGCTCAGCGTGATACGCTGATTGATATTGTGAACACCCCCATCTCTCCAGAATTGACACCTGCTGATGAGGATGGTAACATTCAGCAGAAAACTGAAGATTTGGTCGGCCCTTACGAGTTGCACGATTTCTTCCTTTATTATTTCATGCGCTATGGTTTCCGCCCTGCAAAGATATTCCTGATGGCACAACATGCCTTTGGTGATACTTACGACAAAGATACTATCAAGAAATGGCTCTCCACTTTCTGTCGTCGTTTCTTCTCTCAGCAGTTCAAGCGTTCTTGTCTGCCCGACGGTCCCAAGGTCGGAAGTATTTCTTTGTCGCCTCGTGGCGATTGGCGTATGCCGAGTGATGCCAGTTGCGCTTTATGGCTTAACGAATGTGAAGAGTTATGATGGAAGTCATTACCAGTTCTCAAAATCCGAAAATCAAGCGTCTTCTAGAACTTCAGCAGAAGTCTCAGGAGCGACGCAATAGCGGACTCTTCGTTGTTGAAGGGCGCCGCGAGATAGAACGTTGCATCAACAACGGATATGTTATTGATACTCTTTTCTGGTGTCCGGAAATTTTTGGTCTTGAAGAACCACATGCCGATGGTGCTCGTATTTTTCAGGTGAGTGCTGATATATATAATAAGGTGGCTTATCGTGGTGGTACGGAAGGTATCATCGCAGAAGTTGTTGCTCGTCAGTACACCCTCGATGATATCAAATTGCAGAAACGAGCTCTTATTGTGGTCATGGAGAGCGTTGAGAAGCCCGGTAATGTTGGAGCCGTTTTGCGTTCGGCTGATGCGGCCAATGCTGATGCCGTCATCGTGTGCGATCCCTTGACCGATTTGTATAACCCCAATCTCATCCGTGCTTCTGTGGGAGCATTCTTTAGTGTGCCCTGTGTGGCTTGCACTTCCGAAGATTGTATCCGTTGGTTGAAGGATCATGGCGTCCAGATTTTGACTGCTCAGTTGCAGGACTCTTGTTTCTATTATGAAGCTGATATGTGTCGTTCAACAGCTATTGTTATGGGTACTGAGGCTACTGGTCTTACGGATAAGTGGCGTGAGGCTGCTGATGCACACATCCGCATTCCGATGTTAGGGTGTGGCGACTCATTGAATGTGTCTGTTTCTGCCGCTATCTTAATGTTTGAAGCCGTCCGACAACGTATTTCTATTAAAAGACGGTAAAAAATCATCATAAATAGGGATTGCGAGTGTGAAGGGAAAGCCGTACCTTTGCACCCTAGAATGATAAACCACGAAAATATTGAAAAAGCAGAAGTAACGGTAATCGGTGCTGGATTAACCGGACTGACCACCGCTTACTGGCTTAAGCGAAGTGGTGTCGATGTGCGTATCATCGAGACCCAAAACCGTATTGGTGGACAGATTCAGACTCAAAAACATAGCCAATATACTTACGAGACAGGGCCCACAACAGGTTCTGTTTCGACACCTGAAGTGGCTGAGTTGATGCAGGACTTGGCTGCTATCTCTGGTGGCAGGTGTCTGTTGGAAACGGCCCCCGACTCGTCTAAACGTCGATTGATATGGAAAGACGATCGGTTTAGAGAACTGCCCTCGGGCTTGCTGAGTGCCGTTACCACACCGTTGTTTCGCTTCTCTGACAAGTTGCGTATTCTGGGTGAACCTTGGCGCAAGCGTGGCACCAATCCCGATGAAAGCATCGCCTCGTTGGCAGCCCGACGCTTGGGGCGTTCCTTTGTAGATTATGCTGTTGATCCCTTTATATCTGGCGTCTATGCTGGCAATCCCAATCAGCTTGTCACACGCTATGCCTTGCCTAAGCTGTATGCTTTGGAGCGCGATTATGGCAGTTTTGTGCGTGGTGCCATTGCTAAGGCGAAACAACCCAAGAGTGAGCGTGACCGATTGGCCACCAAGAAGGTGTTCTCTGCTTTGGGTGGATTGAGTCATATTCCTGAAAGCGAGGCCGATTATATTGGCAGGGAGCATATCGTGCTGGGTGCTGACCATGTAGAAGTTACCTGTCATAATCAGGTATGGGAAACCCGCTACTTGGATGCTGCGGGGCATGTTCATGGTGTGCAGAGTCAATGGGTGGTCACTACGTGTGGAGCCTATTGTCTGCCCTCCTTGCTGCCTTTTATAGATAAGGTTTCTATGGAAGCCATCTCACAGTTGGTCTATGCCCCAGTGATGGAGGTCAATGTTGGAATGCCCGATACTTTCGGTGGCGATTATCGTGCTTTTGGAGGATTGATTCCTACTGTCGAACACCAACAGATATTAGGCATCTTGTTCCCTTCAGCCTGCTTCAGCCAACGAGCTCCGGAGGGTGGGGCGCTGTTCTCGTTCTTCCTGGGAGGCATCAAGCACCCCGAGATGATGGAAAAGAAAGATGCGGAAATAAGCAGTCTGGTGGAACAATGTCTACATACCATGCTGAAGTTTCCTGCTGAGGCAAAGCCCGATTTTATACACATTTCCCGCCATCAGCGTGCCATTCCTCAGTATGGAGCCGACAGTGGGCTCCGTTTCGAGACGGTAGCCCGCCTGGAGAAAGCCTTCCCTGGGCTTGTGCTTGGTGGCAACCTGCGTGACGGTATAGGCATGGGGCATCGTATCACCCAAGCCACTACAATAGCGAATAACATTATTAATAGTATCGATAAATAACATGAAAAAGATTGTATTAACAGTATTGACGCTGACGTCCATGATGCCAGTTATGGCTGATCAGAATGTAGAGTTGGCGGACTCTTCACGCGTCTATGATTTGGACGAGGTGGTAGTCGTTTCACAGAATAAGGAATATATGAAGCTACGTCAGCAGCCTATCAGTTCTACTGTGCTGACAGGTGCCGAGTTAGGAAGCCTGGGAAGCCGTGATTTGAGGGATGTAGCCAGTTTTGTTCCTTCTTTCGTGATGCCCGACTATGGTGCTCGCTTTACCTCTTCCATCTATGTCAGGGGTATAGGCTCCCGCATTAACAGTCCTTCCATGGGAATCTATATCGACGATATCCCCTTGATGAACAAATCAACGTTCAACAGTCATATCTATGAGTTGGATCGTATTGACGTGCTTCGTGGGCCGCAGGGTACTCTTTATGGCATTAATACCGAGGGTGGCCTGATACGTCAATATACCAAGAACCCCATGAACTATCAGGGCACTAACATCCATCTGGGCATTGGCTCACGCTTCTATCGGAAGGCTGAGGTGGCCCATTATGCAAAGCTGAGCCATCAGTTCGCTATGTCTGTCGCTGCTTTCTATAACGGCACCAACGGCTTCTGGAAAAACTCGCTCACTGGCGAGCGTGCTGACGATATGAACGAGGCAGGAGGACGCCTGCGCCTGGTGTATCACCCCACGGAACGTCTGTCGTTCGACTGGATGACGGATTATCAGTTCGTTCGTCAGAAAGCCTATCCTTACGGCATTCTCGATCCCGAAAGTGGTGACGTGCTGTCCGACTCGGACCAGGACCATCAGAGCAAATACAAACGCAACATGCTGACCTCTGGTCTGGCTGTCAAGTATAAGGCCAATGGTTTCGATTTCGCTTCCAATACCAGCTATCAGCTGCTGAAGGACAACTTGCTGATGGACAATGATTATAGCAGTATTGATTTTGTTTCTGTTGACCAGTACCAGTTGAGCAATGCCATGACACAGGAATTTACGTTCAAGAGCAACAATCAGAGCCGTTGGCATTGGACATCGGGTGTGTTCGGCTCATATCAGTGGTTGCGCACAGAGGCTCCCAACGTGTTTGGCTCTGCTTTTAGCAGTATGATGAAAAAGCAGATGCACCTTGACCAAGCAGAAGCAGGCATCTATAATGCTATTCTTGCCTCCATGATGGCCCGTATGCCCGAAGTCGCCGCCAGAGCCGCCATCGAACAGGCTGGTGGTGTGAACATCGGCGTTCAGATGCTCGTTCCTTGTCTGTTCCGTACGCCACAGTTCAACCTGGGTGTCTTCCACGAGTCTAACATCGACCTCACGGACCATCTGACGGTTACGCTTGGTTTGCGTTACGACTATACGCACAGCAAGATAGACTATGACACGAAAGGTGATTTCAACCTGAAGTTCTCCATTATGGGACAAGATGCTCTGGCACGTGTGCTGTCGTTTTATCAGCATGAGGAGAAAGCGAACTTCAACCAGCTGTTGCCCAAGTTCGGTCTGACCTATAAGTTCGACGACGGCAGCAACATCTATGCTACTGTATCTAAAGGCTATCGTGCGGGTGGCTTCAATGTCCAGATGTTTGGCGACATTATACAGAGCGATATCCAGAAAAATGCTGCCGTTATTATGGAAGCTGCCCAGCAGGCTCAGACAACCCATCAGGATGTAGAACAGGTTGTTACGCAGGACGAGGCTAAATATGAAGCCCTGTGCGAAGGTATCAAGTTCAAGCCCGAGGAGTCGTGGAACTACGAAGTGGGTACACACCTTAATCTCTTCGACAACCTGATTCACATGGATCTCTCTGCTTTCTATATGCAGATTCGCAACCAGCAGCTCTCGGTGTTCACCTCTGACTATGGTTTCGGACGTCGCATGGTGAATGCAGGCAAGAGCTATAGCTGTGGTGTTGAGATGTCATTGCGCGGCAGTGCCCTTTCCAACCACCTCTCCTGGTCTCTAGGCTATGGCTATACCCACGCTGCCTTTAAGGACTACACGACAAAGGCCAGCAGTGCAGCCACAGCCGCAGAAATCGACTATAGCGACAACAAGGTGCCCTATGTGCCCACGCATACCTTGTCGGCACTGGCTGACTATCGTTTCGATTTCACCGATTCTTTCGTGAAGAGCTTCACCCTTGGTGCCAATATGAGTGCACAGGGCAAGATATGGTGGGACGAGGCTAACACCTATTCGCAGAAGTTCTATGCCGTACTGGGTGCTCATGCCTGCGTTGACTTGGGTGTTTGCTCTGTCAATCTGTGGGCACGCAATTTGACGGATACCAAGTACAACACATTCGCCTTCTCGAGCAAGGCTACAGGCAAGGAGGTGTTTATGGCTCAGCGTGGCAATCCGTTCCAGATGGGTGTTGATATAAATATTCATTTTTAATTAAAACATTGCAAATTAGTTAAAGACGTTAAAATTAACGGAATTAATTAACTAAAAGACTTCTTCATATCGAGATAATTCTTAAATTTGCACTCGATATGAAGAAGTCTACTATTTGGGCAATAGCCATTATTATGGGATTCTCGTTCCTGGCGCTGCTCTTCCTTCAGTTCTCCTATGTCGAGGAGATGGTTAAGATGAAGAAAGAGCAGTTCGATGAGAGTGTGAACCGCGCTCTCTATCAGGTCTCTCATAACATGGAGATGAACGAGACGCTCAGATATCTTGAAAAAGACGTCAATGAGACGGAGCGCAGAGCCTTTACGCAGGACTCTGTAATGGTCGATGGCCTTGACGGCACCATTAAGCATTCCCATCAGTTTGCTGTAGCTGCAGACGATGGTACTGTCTATTCCTCGTTCCAGTTGAAGACCTTTGAGATGAAGCCTTCTTCTATTCCCAAGGCGATGATTCTGCGTAAGGATAAAAATACGTTGGCTGACGCTACCAAGACGATGCAGGAGATAGTTCGCAATCGATATGTCTATCAAAAGGCTTTGCTCGACGAGGTGGTCTATAACATCCTTTATACCGCTAGTGATAAGCCTTTGAAGGAACGTGTCAACTTCCGTATGCTTGATCAGGACATCCGTACCGAACTGATTAACAACGGTATTAACATCCCTTATCATCTCACTGTTTCTACAACCGATGGTCGCGAGGTGTTCCGTTGTCCTGACTATACGGACGAAGGTAAGGAATTCACCTATCAACAGTATCTTTTCCAAAATGACCCGAGGTCGAAGATGGGTGTGGTACGTATTCACTTCCCAGAGATGAACTCTTACATCTTCTCCAGTGTGCGCTTCATGATTCCCAGCATCATTTTCACCATTGTACTGCTGATTACCTTCATCTTTACCATCGTGGTGATATTCCGTCAGAAGCGTTATACAGAGATTAAGAACGACTTCATCAACAACATGACCCATGAGTTGAAGACACCTATTGCCTCTATTTCTCTGGCTGCCCAGATGATGAACGACGAATCTGTTGCCAAGTCAGAACAGATGACCAAGCACCTCAGTAGCGTCATTACCGATGAGTCCAAGCGCCTGCGCTTCTTGGTGGAGAAGGTGCTCCAGATGTCCATGTTCGACAAGAAGAGTGTGGTGTTCAAGAAGAAAGAGCTCGACCTGAACGAAATGGTAGAGCAGATTGCCCAGACTTTTACCCTGCGTGTAGAGCATACAGGTGGTAAGATTTATACAGAGATTGAGGCGATTGATTCTGCTATCTTCGTCGATGAGGTACATTTCCAGAATGCTATTACAAACCTTATGGACAATGCTGTTAAGTATCGCAAGCAGGATGAGCCGCTCAACATCTATATCCGCACTTGGAATGATGAACAGAAACTCTATCTCTCTATCCGCGATACGGGTCAGGGTATCAAGAAGGAGAACTTGAAGAAGATATTCGATAAGTTCTATCGTGTACATACAGGTAACAAGCACGATGTCAAGGGCTTCGGCCTCGGACTGGCTTACGTCAAGAAAGTGATTGATTTGCACCAAGGCGAGATTAAGGCCGAAAGTGAAGTAGGGAAGGGTACTAAGTTTACCATCTCACTCCCTATCATTAAGGAAGACTAATAAATAAATTGTATAATAATAAATTGTCAAATTGTAAATTATTAAGGTTATGGACGAAAAACTGAAAATTCTTCTTTGTGAAGACGACGAGAACCTCGGAATGTTGTTGCGCGAATATCTTGCAGCAAAAGGTTACACAGCTGAGCTATGCCCCGATGGCGATGCAGGTTACAAGGCCTTCCTGAAGACCAAGTTCGACATCTGTGTGCTTGATGTGATGATGCCTAAAAAGGATGGTTTCACATTGGCACAGGAAATCCGTCAAGCCAATGCCGATATCCCCATTATCTTCCTTACAGCCAAGACCTTGAAGGAGGATATCCTGGAAGGATTCAAAATTGGTGCCGATGACTACATCACCAAGCCCTTCTCTATGGAGGAACTTGTATTCCGTATTGAGGCTATTCTACGCCGTGTACGTGGCAAGAAGAACAAGGAGAGCTCTGTCTATCACATTGGTAAGTTTATCTTTGACACCCAGAAGCAGTTGCTCGTCATCGGTGACAAGCAGACCAAGCTCACTACGAAGGAGAACGAATTGCTGGCTCTGCTCTGCTCACATGCCAATGAGATTCTGCAGCGCGATTTCGCCCTGAAGACCATCTGGATAGATGATAACTATTTCAATGCACGTTCTATGGATGTTTACATTACCAAGCTGCGTAAGCACCTGAAGGACGACCCACAGATTGAGATTATCAATATCCATGGTAAGGGCTATAAGCTCATTGCTCCAGAAGAAGAATAAGCTTCTTTGTTTTCAAAACTAAGAAAATCGGGTAAATGCTTTGTGCTTTGCCCGATTTCACTAGTGTCTCTTAATATATGTTAATCAAATTTGAAGTCAATATGAAGCTGTCTGTCATCTTCCTCCTCAACCTTTTGTCTGAGAGGCTTGAGCAAGTCTTGGATGCTGTCCGTAGTGAGTGCAGACTTACCAAGGATACGCATGACTTCAAAGACTGGTCTTCCAATCTTGAGGTCATGCTCGATGATGGCAATGAGGCAGTATGTGATGATGGCAATGTGAATCTGTATGCGGACTGCATTCTCGGACTCTCCCCAGAATCGTTTGACCTGGAGATGTTGTTTGATCCATTTGAAGAACAGCTCCACCTGCCACCTGTATTTATAAAGAAGAGCGATGTCCTTGGCTGCAAGATAGAAATTGTTTGTGTAGTAAACAAAACTCCGTTGGAGTTCAGGGACATAGTAGACAATCCTTCTGATGACTCCTGGATATTTCTCCTGATTTTCCTTTTTTGTGAACCGAATGCTTTGGTCTTTGAGGACATTGTCAGCCCCATCCAGTATGCTTTCTCCATCGACAATCTCGTATGCAGGCTTACCCTTTTCTCTGATGATAAAGAATGCTCCGAGCGCGTTGATGCGATAGAGTCTGACGAGGTCAAAATAGCCTCTGTCAAACACATAGCACGCCAAAGGCTCATATGTGAACCAGTCCATCGAGTTGACATCATGCACCTTGGCATTGGTAATTCTGTAGAATACGGGTATCTCAGTAACGATGTCAATCTGAGTATGGATCCTGATACCAGACTTGGTGCTTCTAAACTCTGCCCATCTGAATACGGACATGCACAGGTCGATGGTAGTGGAGTCGATGGCATAGAACCTGCCGTGCAGTTCAAACTCCTTAGTGATGCGTCTGGCTTGGGCCATAGCCACCATGTAAAAAGCGAACTCCTCAAAGATGTGATGCTCTCTGAGAGTATTGGCCTTCGACAGCATTTGTCTGTTGATAGGCTGGTGGCCAAATCCAAGGTGTTTAGACTTCTTGGCATGGGCGGTTGTTATATCTGTGAGTTCCCTAAGGCTTCCGCAGCCCATAAGCTGACCGAACATCAGAACCAGCAAATGGTTCCAATGAGACATCGACCAGCCCTTGGTCCTGTCGTTGTACTTGGCGAGTATTCGCCTGAACTGCCTCTGAGGGAGGAACTGTACTATCTGTGCAAAAACGAATGTCCCTATATGCATATCTGCTCCGATTTTGAATCGGATACAAAGGTAAGCATTTCAAAACCCGGACAGGGTATTGCTGGGCTAAAACGTTGTGCATGAGAACTTTAATTTTGAATTTAAATAATTTTAAGAGACACTAGTGTTATACTCTTTTGATTCAATATGAGAAGATACCAGATATTGATATAAATAGCGCACATCGATCTCGTCTGCTCTTTTGGGTTCAAATATTTTAATACCATCAGCGCCCTGAATGAATGGAAAATCAATAAATTTAAAAACACATGTATGATCTCCGAATACAATAAGTCCTTTGGAATCTTTATTAATTAAGGCAGAATCATCGTCAGAATATCCACAAATGAAATCTTGAGATTGGTCAATAATTGGATACTTGCCAGTCTCTTTGTAATCATTAGATTGTAATTTCTTTGGAGGTGCCAAAGTCTTAATACTTTCACCTACTAAATTTTCAAGCCAAAAAGAATTGGCATGTGTATATTCTGGAAAGCGGAGCTGCGGGATAAGTTCTTTTTCCGTATTCATAACGTTAACCTCCCATTAATCTTCATACGCTGAAAGTCCAGAAATCTTCTGACCTCCTGCCATTCGTTTCAGTAAAGGAATCAAATCCTTCATCAGTTCCTCTTCTTTTCTAGCACGATCTTTCCAACCTAATTCCAGGGGGGCAATCAGGTCGTAAAGTTTTTCACCGTCAAAGATTCTTCGCTCTACGATTTCATTAACAAAAGTCTGAACGGCTTCGATATCCAAATGATGTTTCTCAGCAATGAAAGATATTGCTTTGGTAAACTTCTGTTTTTTGAAGAGTTCGTAGCCTTGCGCAATTTCCTTTTCAGTCTTGCCATTCACACCTTTGGCATCCAATTCGTCAATATAGTCGATGATGTCCTCGCGCTCGTCTATAAGGTTGGCACTGGAACAAATCAGGTTTACTAATTGCTCCTTTGTCATCTTCTGCATAGAAGGCGCACCCACATAGCGGCTTATCAACTCCATGATATAATCATAGTCTATCAGAGCCGAAGCAAACAGGACAAACTCGAAATCCAAATCCTCAATCTCTGTAGAGACTGGTGTATCGTTACTTTCGCGTTTGGTTTTCAATTGCTTGGCCACATCAAGGTATGCACCACGGAATGCACGCAGTTCTTCATCACTATAGAAACCATATGTCGTTGTAGCAGCAGGCTCACTTGCCATCCAAGGATTCTCATTGTGATCAACTTTCACAAGGTCTGTGTATTGATCTAACTGAGTCTTGTATCGCTGCACCTCCTTGAAATAGTTAATAAAACCAGCCTTAGCATCATCACCTTTCAGGTTAGCCACCTCTTCAGGTTTAAACTCCAGATTCTGCAAATGCATGAAGTTACGCAAATCATTCACAGCCTTACAGTATTTCTGTATGATGACTTCTGCAGGCTCCACAAGCCATACCTGACGAGCAACATCTCCATTCTTTTCGCCAGAGAACAATGCAATAGCCTCATCTACAGCATCCTGCTGCCCTCTGAAATCAAGGATATTTCCGTATGGCTTCGTGTCGTTTAAGATTCTGTTGGTACGAGAGAACGCTTGCACAAGTCCATGATACTTCAAGTTCTTATCCACATAAAGCGTGTTCAGATACTTGGAGTCAAAACCCGTCAAAAGCATATCCACCACAATTGTAATATCTATCTTATTCTTATGTGGATAGTCCTGATTTGTGTACTTCTGGCTCTTGATGCGTTTCTGCACATCCTGATAGTAAGCATCAAATTCTGCTACAGAATGGTTTGTACCATACTGCTTATTATAGTCATCAATGATCGCCATAAGTGCAGCTTTTTTCTGATCAGGCTCTTTCTCATTGTCTATGCGCTCTTGCTGCAAATCCTCCTGAATCTGCATGATGTCCCTATTTCCTTCAGCTGGAGGAGAGAAAACACAAGCAATGTTCAACGGCTCGAAGGTCTCGTCTCTTACCTGCTGTTCAGCCTGCATCTTTTTAAACAACTGATAATACTCAATGGCCTCATTGATAGAGCTTGTTGCAAAGAGTGCATTGAAACGACGCTCATTAGTGGCGTTGTTATGTTTTTGCAGAATCGTCCTGACAATAGCCTGTTTCTTCGCAATGCCTAAAACATTATCGTCCTCATCAGGCTTAAAGTAATCCACATGGAAGCGCAACACGTTTTTGTCGTCAATGGCATTGGTGATAGTATAGGCATGCAGTTCTTTCTCAAACACATCTTCTGTGGTCTTGTATTGTGCCTCTTCACCAGTTATCTGTGTATAAGATGCATTCTGCTCAAAGATGGGCGTACCTGTAAAGCCAAACAGCTGAGAGTTGGGGAAGAACTCTTTAATGGCCTTGTGGTTCTCACCAAACTGCGAACGGTGACACTCGTCAAAGATGAACACCATCCGCATATCTTTTACAGGAAGCAAACGCTTCTGATAGTTAGCGCGATTTTGTGGATCTAAAGCAATACCTAACTTCTGAATGGTGGTCACAATAATCTTATCGGAATAGTCTTCCGACAGCATTCTGCGCACTAATGCGTCAGTATTGGTGTTCTCCTCCACACAACCCTCCTGGAATTTGTTGAATTCCTCGCGTGTCTGTCTGTCAAGGTCTTTGCGATCTACCACAAACAGACATTTGTCTATTTCTGGGTTGTCCTTCAACAGCGTTGCAGCCTTGAAAGAAGTAAGCGTCTTACCACTACCCGTTGTATGCCAAATATAGCCGTTTCCACGATTCTCATTGATACAGTTTATGATGGCCTTTACAGCATAAATCTGATAGGGACGCATCATCAATATCTTCTGTTCGCTGGCAACAAGTACCATATATCGGCTAATCATCTCACCCAACTTACACTTTGCCAGGAAGACATCTGAGAAATCATCAAGATTGGTTATCTTCTTATTCTTCTCATCAGCCCATTGATAGACAGGCAAATAGTTCTCGGCAGCATTGAAATTAAAGTGAGTTCTATTGTTATTGGCAAAATAATAGGTATTTGTTCTGTTGCTGACAATGAACATCTGCATGAAGCAGAGCAACGAATTGGTATATCCGTTGCCGACATCATTCTTATAGTCAACTATCTGCTGCATAGCACGACGAGGACTCACATCAAGCGTCTTCAACTCAATTTGCACAAGGGGCAAGCCATTAATCAGCAGTATCACATCATAACGATGGGAACTGTAGCGGGTGTTCATTCGTAACTGATTGATGACTTCGTAATCATTCTTGCACCAGTCTTTGATATTGACCAATGTATATTGAAGCGGCGTACCATCTTCACGCATAAACGTATTACGTTCACGCAATCTTTTGGAAGAGACAAAGACATCAGGATTCGTAAGTTCCTCCATCAATCGAGTAAATTCTGCATCAGTCAAATGCACCTTGTTCAATGCCTGAAACTTCTCTCTAAAATTACGCTCAAGGCTCTGCCTATCGTGAATATCATCACGATAAACATACTTCAAATCTGCTGTTAGTTTCTGGATGAAACTTTTCTCTATTTGGCTCTCTAACACGTTTTTCTTATAGTTTTACGGTGCAAATATAGTGTTTTTTTTGCATGCATGCAAATTTTCTTATATGTATATATCCAATTTAAATACCTTTTTCATGTTCTTTCCTAATCTCGAAGGGCAAGGGAACGGCAGTATTATCCAGTTACTTGCTTCTCACATCCACAGGACGAGAACTCTTGCCAATCTTCACCCAATCTTCGCGAAAACTAGGATTCTTGCAAGTATGCAAGCGACCAGAGGTCGAACGGGTCAGTATGTAAACGTAGTCAGGTTCTTTGTTGCTCATGTTGCAATTCTTATTGATTGTTTATCATTGACATCCATTTGTCTATCCATCCTGCCAAAGGGGCTGGACTGCTCAGTAGACCATTGTTATACTGGAGGTTCAGCATGGAGAAGCGCATACGATATGGTGGTGCGTATTTTTTGTTGTACTCAGACAGACTGTTGCCGCTGATGTTCTCCTCAGCCTTCACCTCAACGGGGATAATCTTGTCGTCCCATTGTATGACAAACTCCACTTCTGCCGTTCCTGGTGAAGTCCAATAATAGGGTGGTTGGTCATCCAGCAATGGCTTGACAGACTGGAGTACTGCATTTTCAGCCATTGCCCCCTTAAATTCCGTGTAGTTGGCAATAGGGTCAGTGACAACGGTTGCAGGCAGATGGGCCAGACGACGAAGCAGGCCACAATCGCAGGCATATACCTTAAAGGCGTCTGTTTCTTCGTAGGCCGATAATGGCATACCTGGCTTGCTGATGCTGAAGACGCGATAGATCATGCCGGCATCCTCCAACCACATCAGTGCATCTTCATAATCTTTGGAACGTGCACCGCTCTTGATTACCTTATAGATGAATTTCCTGTTCTCTTTCGACAACTGGGCTGGTAGCGAGTGCCAAATGGCATGAATGCGAGGAATCTCGCGTGGCTCGGCATATTTGGCAAAATCCAACTCGTAAAGGTCGAGAATGCCTTGAAGTGTTGTTTCAACCTCGCCAATGCCCTTGTTCTCAAGCAGGGCTACGACAGCTTCTGGCATACCACCAGAGACCTGATAGCGACGATACTCCGTACGCAGCTTGTTCATGATGATTTCTGGCAGATGACGAATTTCATCAAGGGATTCTATATATTCAAAGGTGCGCGTGTCGCTTGCACGAAGGAACTCTTTGAAAGTGAGGGGAAACATATTGATGATTTTCACTTTTCCAACAGGTACCGTCATCCTGCGCTTCTTGACGGCTACGCCCAATAACGAACCTGCAGCAATGATATGATACTGTGGGGCTTCATCGCGGAAATATTTCAGGCTGTTGAGTGCCTCTTCGCACTCCTGTATCTCGTCGAAGATCATCAGCGTCTCGCCTGCGATGATGGGTTGGTCACAATAAAGTGCCAACTCTTTGACAAGGCGCTCTGGGTCTTTTGAGATCTGAAATACAGACTTCAGTTCCTGTTGCCTGTCAAAATCAAACTTGACGCAATACTTGAAACACTCTTTGCCGAATGCCTCCATTACCCACGTTTTGCCAATCTGACGTGCACCTCGTAACAGAATCGGCTTCCTATCTGGAGCCTCTTTCCATACCTTAAACTGCTTGATGATGTCTCTTTCTATCCTCATAAAACACACTCGAAAGTTCGGTTTTATGTATGATTAGTACACTTTTTCTAACTTTCCGATGCAAATTTACGACTTTTTTTATAAAACAACAAAGAAATTAGGAAGAAAAACGCAACTATTCGTACCTTTGCATTTTTTTGATTTCACCAGATACCTTTTAGTTGTATTGAAAAAGCCTTGGCGAGCTTCACAGCGGGCCAAGGCGGTAGGCAAAGATTATGAAAGAAAGAGAATGAGGTAAGATGGCTGATGGAAGAAGGAAGATGTATTAGCCAAGGAGTAGTAATCAGAACCAGTTAGGAACGCAGCTCTGTACGCAGAGGGTTCCTGCAATGGTAGTGATGATGGTTGCAATGATCTGCAAGATTTGTTTAATGGTTGACCACTTTAGTTTCATACTTTTGAACACGAATTAAACGAATAAGACTTTAACACGAATTATCACGAATTGCCCATTAATTGACACGAATTACGTATAGATGAAAGAGGGGATGCGCAGATTGCATTCAAGGCTGTGTTTTGGATGTTGTTCCTGCGCGATAGGCAGGCTGGGTAGCCTTTGCGTTATCCCGGACACATCAGCCCTCAGACATTATACATCATCCATCAATTGGCATCTCCACCGCCTGTAGAGGCACCACCGGTGTTGATGGCGAGGGTGGCGTTGGCGCTAGGCATCTGGAACGAACCCGTGTAGGCACCTTCGCTCTCGGTGAGCGTGATGGACGAGCCATTCAGGGTGGCGGTAGGTGTAGCACCCTCAGCGGGAGTTACGCTGATGCTTACCTCGGTGTTGGCGGCAATCTCAGCACCAGAGCTTACGGAGTTGCCATATACGCTGACTGTTGATGAACCACTACCTGAGCGGCTGATGGTCAGCTTAGGTGTCGAAGGTGTCTCGCTATTGGTTCCACTGCCAGTGTTCTGGCTGTTGCCACCATCATTTTCGTTTTGGTTTTCGTTACCAGCCCCACCATTATTCGTGCCATTTGAGGGATTCGTGTTTGACTCACCCTCCACGTTCATGGCGTTGTCGTGGGTCTCTTCGAATACCACGTCCTTCAGCATGGTGATGGCGTTGACGTACTTCTGCTTGACAGTTCCGTCGGACATCTTCTGCTGACCGACAATGACGCGGGTGGTCTCGGGCTGGAACAGAACGCGGCGGG
>Ga0310695_10003409_pt1 | contig 31238 bp, 25 predicted proteins | sample RumenRJG_04DNA_FD_203882 | JGI IMG/M metagenome (GOLD analysis project Ga0310695, IMG submission 203882) | Bovine rumen microbial communities from Lethbridge, Alberta, Canada - RJG_04 (v2) (version 2) | ecosystem: Host-associated > Mammals > Digestive system > Stomach > Rumen | place: Canada...
CCGTGAGCAAGCCTTTGCGGTAGTAGAAAATAAACTGCCGAACTATTCACAGGAGGGCGATTGTGCTAATCTCATAAACTATTTCTATGATAATTATAATTCCACCAAGTTTATGTCTCCTGCATTGCGCGAGATTAACGCAAAGGCGCAGTATCTGGCAAAGCAAGAGATGTCGGATGATGATCGGGAAATGGCTGAACTTATGGAGGGGTGGGATGCTCCGAAACTTCCGACAAATCTTCCTCCGCTCGTTGGCTCACTTGTGGCGAACTATGACGAGCGATTTCGGGAAATGCTCTGCCTGTCCGCTCTGCCTGTTATGTCCGCTTTGGCGAGTCATTTCCGTGCTCAGTATCTTAATGGTCGTGTCATTGGCCCTCAGATGTATGTGGCGGTAATCGGTGGTTCTGGAAGTGGCAAGGGAAATTGTACCTCGCTCTATAAGGATATGGTCGAGGATAATCTTGCCAAGCACGATGCGGAGGAATGGGAAAAAGTGAAAGCCAATCAGGAAGAGCGAGATAAGAAAGCCAATGCGAAGGAGAAACCGCAGAAGTATCACCCAAAGTTAAGACTTTTCGAGACCGCTTCTAAATCTTCCATTCTCGAATTGCAGACTAACCTAGGAAAGAATGGGATGCTATTGGGGCAGTTCTCAGAAGTCGATGGTCTTTCGAATGCCGCAAAGAACACGTATAGCGATATTTCCGTGCTTCTCCGCAAGGGTTGGGATATGGATATGCACCGCCAGTTCTATATGAGCGAGAACAGTTGCAACACCTTTACGCAGATGTCAATTTCGCTCTTGATGTGCGGAACGGTCAATGCTATGCTTGAGCGCCTGTTTAGCGAGAATAACCGTGAGAGTGGCTTAATGCAAAGGTGTATTTCCGTTCTTGTGCCAACTGAAAAGCGAACTTTCAGACCACCACGGCAAAACTTTTTGACCGCCGAGGAACGCGCCAAGAATAGCGAGTGCTTGAATGAGCTTTACAAGCGAGATTTAGCGCTGGGCGATGAGGTGCAGATTCTTGATTTGCCACTTACGACAAAAGCGATTGGCGACTGGTTCGATGAACTCGAAGTTCGCTATAATGACGGACTTTTGACCGATGCGGAAGCCGATTTGTCGCACCGTTGCGGTGAATTCATAATGCGCACAGCCATTCCTCTTGTTGCCTATTACGGCAAGGAGACAAAGGAGATCGTTGATTTCGCTCGTTGGGTTGGCGAATATGCACATTACACAATGTGCCGCCTGTATGGTCGTAGCGTTCAGAAGAATATCGAGAATGCGTATCAACTCATCAAGCGGAGCGCAGACGGTAGGAAGACCGCAGAGCCTATTCTGGCACAGATGCCGAATGAGTTCACTTTGAAGGAGTTCAAGGAGGTAAGATTAAAGAATGGGCAGAGCGCGAATGTCAAGCAACTCTTGAATTTGTATGTCAAGAGTGGCAAGTTAGAGCGACTGGGCAAAGGCAAGTATCGTAAACTAAAGAAGTAAGCGTATGCAGATAGTTGTAAACAGACAATATTTCTTGCCAAATTGCACGATAGGACAGATCACCGTTCAGCTTGAAGGCAAGAATAATTATCCAATCTATGTGTGTGACTCGATGGAGCCACACACAATAGACTGGAGCACGGAGAAGAAGGTGAAAGGTAAAACCGCTATTCCTTGCGGTGAGTATGATGTGGAGTACAGACGTAGTACAAAGTTCAAGAAGCAAATGCCATTCTTGAAGAACGTGCCAAACTTTGAAGGGGTTATGTTTCATACCGGCAACCGCCCATGTGATTCAAAGGGCTGTATTCTCGTAGGCGAGAATCCACGGAATAAGGTGGGCATAACATTACCAAAGCTTATCAATTCGAGAATTAAGTTTAATGTGCTTGAAAAGTTCCTATCTATGGCGATAGCCAAGAATGAAACTATCAAGGTAATAATCAAGGAGGATAGGAGAGATTAATCTCTTAATTTCTTAATATCGTGAATTTTTGGTCAAGTGGTCAAGTGGTCAAGTAATTTTTAGTAATACCCACTATTAAATATTAAGAGATTAAGAGATTAAGAAATTAAATCAATTTTCAAGTTTCACCCGCACCTATTTTATTCGTTTTTTACAAGACTTCCACCACACATTGAAAAAATCCCCCACTCCACTTAGGGAATGAGGGATTTTTTTATTTTGAGTTTAGTGTTTAGAGGTTAGAGTTTAGAGTGATGAGTGTCCGAATTATTCCGCTAAACTCTAAACCCTAAACTCTAAACCAGAAACACTTACTTAATCTGTGCACCAACTGCGTTGAATGTGCCCTTAGCAGTCTTGATTACGAGCTGACCGTTCTCAATAGCCTTGACAGCCTTAGAATCCTTGGCAACAGCAGCAACTTCGTTGATACCAGTTGTTTCACCTACTGCGATGCTTTCAATCTTCAGGTTGTCGAACCAGCAACGACGATCGGTATTTGAATAGTCGGATGCGAGGATGAAGCCTGTTACCTTCTTCTCTGGATCGAGAGCTACCTCTGCGGTTGTGAATGTACCTTTACCACTTGTTGTTGTGCAGTACATTGTCTTTGTGCCGTAGTCGAGAATAACCTCGAAGTGAGACTTGTTGGATGCAGCAGCAGCGATTGCAGCGTTAGAAGCTGAACCAGAACCTACCTTTGTCAGTACTGCCATATAATCTACACCGAGTGTGTTGTATGTGTCCTTACCATCGTACATGCTACAGAAGAGACCACAGATTGTGTCAGTTCCAGCGGTGAGATAGTAACCTGCTGACTTAGTGATAAGATTGCCGAAGTAATAGTCGAATGATACGCGAACAATCTCGTCTGTGTTTGCAGGAGCAGCAGCGAAATCAACAGTTGCAGAGCCACCACCTACGCGGAGCATACCAACTGAGTCTGTCTCTGCCTCTTCAGAAGCACGATAGCCAAGCTCATAGAGAGTTGTGCCGAGAGCCTCAGCAACCTCACCAATCTTCATCTCACCTGCCTTACCAGCGATTGTGTAGTATGTATCAGCCTCACCTGATGGATCCTCGTGCTTTACAAATGTTGCATCCTCGAAGTCGATGTCAACAAGTACGTCAGACTTGATAGCAGCCTTGAAGTCCTCTACCAACTGAGCGAGAGCTGCCTTTGCATTAACAAGAGCCTGAGCGTTCTCTGCTGAGTAAGCAGCAGCGAGCTTTTCCTTATAGAGATTCTCTGCCTTTGTAATCTCGCTTTCAAGATCTGCCTTCTTTGTAGAACTTGAGAAGAGACGTACAGACTTAGCAGCCTTGGCAGCCTCGATAGCAGCAGGCATATCGGTGAGAGGAGTATTCAAAGCATTGAATACATTGATGAAATCATTCTTGAGATAGTTAGTACCTGCGGCCTCGATAATGTCACAAAGTACATCGGCTGTGTAAACAGAGTCCTTAGTAACATACTCACCATCTACATAGAAGAGACCTCCTTCAACATTGAAAGATGCTTTTTCTTCATCCATGATATCAAGGATTGCCTTCTGGTCAAGCTTCTTCCAAGCCTCTAAGCGAGTCTTTGCAACGTCGATACCCTTCTGAAGATTCTCCTTACCCCAAGGCTTCTCGGTCTGAGTAGCAGCTACGAGATCCTCTGCCACCTTGATACAATCTTCGAGGTTTGCAATCTGAGTCTCCACAAGTGAGAGATATGTCTTCTGATTAGGTGTAAGTTCACCCTTCACAAGAACCTTATAAAGCATTGGATTTGCGAAGAAGACATCAAAGCCATTAAGAACGTCGAGAGTCTGGTTACAACGAATACCGAGATTAACCTTTGAATCCTCTGCAAGAACATATTTATTGATATATGACTTATAGTTCTGAGTTGGAAGCATACCGCAATCGAGAGTATCAGCAGCAGTAGCAGCTCCGTCAACGCCAAAGAAGATCTGTGTAGAAGCACACTCGTAACCACTATGACGTGCCCAACGCTCCTTGTTGAGCGTCATCATACCGCCCTGACCGTCAACGCTGTAGAAGTATGTACCCTTGTCGAGTGTACATGTAAGAGTAGCGATATTATCCCAGTCACCAGAAGCCTTACGCATCCACTGAATCTGCATAGGACTATTCTCAGCAGCAGTCTTGTGGCTCCAACGGTCAGTTGACCAGCTCCAAGGAGCCTTACCTGTATATTGACCATTTCTCTCTGAATAGCCAAGGCTGTTCCACTTAGCAGTCCAGTTCATCCAGTTTGCAGAGTTGTTTCCTGCATTTGAAGAACCATCGGTTGTAGGAATAGCCTCGAACACATTAGCAAGGTTAGCATCTGCGAAGCTTTCGAAGTCACCGTTAAGGTTATCAAGATACACATTAATATCAGCACTATTATTCTTGATGGCATTCTCAAGTGCTGCCACATCAGTCAGTACATCATCATAATATTCATATTCTGATGTCCACTCAAAGCCATTAAGGATATACTTGATATAGTCAAGACGAGCCTGTGCTACACGCTCATCAATAACAGATGCAACTGCGTGGCACTCAATATCCTTAATTTCAAGATCAGCAACCATACCGCGGAGGTCAATGACGATTTTACCCTCGGATGGAGCCTCAACTGTGAAAGCCATCTCGGTATAATCGTCGGCTGTGTAGCTATAGCAAGCCTCGATAGCCGCACCACCTTCTCCGAACGAAAGCACCGTATTCTTATTACCGCCAACGGTTGAAAGAGTACCATCGGTATTGAAATATGCGAAGATGTAGTTGGTAGCAGGAGCTGTCTGGTCAAGGTCGGTATAACCTTCCTCAGCACCCTTTACCTTCATGGTAACAACGTATGTACCACCCTCACTAATATTAATAACCTGATACATGCCGTTTTCAAGGGCTGTCATACCACTATTCACTTTTACGCCACCATCATCAAGTACTGTGAATACATCTGAAAGACCTGCTACTGAAGCATCTGTTGCCGTCCATCCATCAAGGGAAGCGCCTTTCAGTTCTCCGTTAGTCACAAGATTAGCAGCCGTAACCTTGTACTTAGCCGAACGTGTGTAGATGAAATTATCCACATCATACGCATGTGCACCGATTGCCATAGATGACAACAATGCTAAAGAGAGTAAATTTTTCACCATAGTTTTAGTTATTATGTTAAATTATTATTAGGTTGTCTTTTTCGTGGCAAAAATAACAAAAAAATATCAAACGCCAAAGAAAAAACGAACTTTTTTTTGTAAAAGGGAACAAATTCTGCGAAAAATTAATAATAATAAAATGAAAAATGAAAAATACAGATTACATTTGTAAGTGAAAAATGAAAAGTGAATAATACTAGTAGATCCGCATAAGGGCGTTAGCCAGTATTAAGTATTATTCTCTATTCGTTATTCACTATCCACTCAAATAGTAACTTGTATTTTTCATTGTTCATTGTTCATTTTTCATTTATTTTCAGTTTCCATCCGGTTTCTTCCCGTCATACACAGGTGACAACGGCCAGTAGAAGGTTTGCCAGTCGTCGGGTTTTGATGGGGAGAAATCAGTCCAGTCAGAGGAGAGATACTTGACCAATGGGGAGTTGAGACGCTTTAAGCCCATGACAACGAGCTTTGAGACCTCATAAGCCCCAAAGGGATTGAAATGGGTATTGTCCGAGAATTTCTTCTCTTGCCAAGGGAAAGTACCCATAGGATAATGTACGAGAAGATGCTTTGAGCCCTCTGTACCCATAGCCTCAAAGAGGGTCTTTGTCTCTGCGGAGAGATCAATGAGAGGCACTTTTTCCCTTTCGGCAACTGCCTTCATAGCTGCAGGGAAGTCTCCGTGAGTATTCTTTATCTTGCCCTCTGCATCAAAGAAACGGCGCTGGGTAGGTGTGCAGAAAATGATATTGCCTTTCTTTGCACGAACCATATCAACGAACTTCTTCAACGCAACGGTATAGTGATACCAAGCTCCTGTGCCCGGTCCTTTCTCTTTCTCGTCATTATGTCCGAACTCGCAGATTACATAGTCGCCTTCCCTTATCACGGACAGGATTTTCTGTAATCTGTTTTGTGCCATGAAGGATGTAGCGGTTAAGCCACTTTCGGCATAGTTTGCAATAGAAAGACCCTCTAAATCCCCCTTAAAGGGGGACTTCCCACCACGAACCGGCTCTCCCTGTTCCACAAACCACCTCGTGAACATCTGTCCCCAAGAAGCCCAAGGCTCTTTACCTTGATCCACGACGGTGGAGTTGCCACAAAGGAAGACGGTAGTGGCGGTGGTGTCAGGCTCTATCGTTATGCTCTGAACGCAAGGTGATGCCCCGTTGAATTCAAGCGTGAGTTTCTCATCCCATGTGAGAGAACCTACCTCCCCAGGTTTGATTCGCACTTTATCTGGCTGAGTGTCCTTGCCGTCAATACCCTTGAATGAAGGAATATCCACACACCTCTTATTAACAACGAAAGAGAAATCACGGAACTCACCCTTTTTTGTCACGCATTTCTCAATTATCATCCTACGGGATTCTGCACGAACCGTAGTCTCTCCCCACCTCTTCTTACTGCCAAGACGAACGCTGACGCGATAGTTTCCGTCAGGCACCTTTACCGAGAAATAGAACGGGGAAACACTCTTTGCCGTAGGAGCCTCAACAACGTCATAGCCATAGCCCACAGCCTTAGAATACATAGGTTGCGGTTTGGTGAGGTCATACGAAACAGTTTGTGCCGTTGTTGCAACGGCACAAAATACTAATAGGTATAATATCGAAAATATTCTCATTTCTTTTATCTTGCCACAGTCTGAACATTCACATCGTCAATAAGCGTCCTATCATTATCTGGCGTAAAAATCAGATAATATGACCGAACCTCTCTTGAGTTGTCTGCATCCAGCAGACTGTCACTCTTTGGCTTATTCGACAATATGACCTGGAAAGTATTTATTCTTTCAAAGGAGAAAGAGCACAAATCAAAATTGTTCACATCCCACTTTTCCCAACTCTGATTAGGAGCTATGCTCTTGACATCGAACTCTTTATTCTCTATCTTCTTGCACATCTTCTCCGTGAAATACCTATGGATATCCAAATGTTCCGGATCCTTGTAAAGCTGCCATACGAGATCATGGAATTTATGATCTCTTTCGGCATTCTTTCGCATATTGATCTTTATTTTCTCTATGTCACCAACCAATCTCGTGACAACGGAATCCTGATATTCCTTTGACTTGATTCCATGAATCTCAGGATAGATATTCCCGATATAATCAAGATTCTTCAGGAATGCCGCAACAGAGTCAAGCTGAGCACAATACACATCTGGATACTTATGGCACAGAGGGGTGAATGTCAAGCTCGTCTCACTACGGAACGCATAGAAAATCTGTCGCAAAGTCCGATTCTTTCCACCCATCTGGCAGAAGAGAAGATACTCCATAGAGGCAGAATAGAAACAGCGATAACTGATAGGAAGCATTTTATCGAGAGTCTCACGGCTTACTTCATCACCACTTTTCGGTACAAGAGGGATAAGCGCAATGAAAGTCTCAATCCTTGCATCCTTCTTCATTGAAATCTTCGAGAAGAAGTTGCTCAGGATAACAGCATCCTGCGATGCATTTCCTGTTACCTTCGGAAAATCGACATCATCACCAAACTTGCTATGAAAAAGCTGATGTGAGGAAGTATCCTCAGTTTCGACATACAAATCATTCTCAGCACCTTGCAAAGTGTTGATATTGAGAGCAAATGCACTTACAGAGCATAAGGCAATGAGAATGGATAAGTATAATTTTCCTAACATATTTTTCCTATGGATATCTTAATAAGGCTGAGAGTATGAAGGCAAAAGTTTTCTACCCTTTGCCATACATCTTTTCCTTGTGCTTGCAAAAATACGCAATTTCCCTGAAAACTCCAAATATTTTCGTAAATATTTTCAGCAAGATTTTGCAAACACCACTATTTTTGCCTTTTCAAGGCTATTTTCACTATGCGGGAAACAATAAAAAAGAGAAAACGATGACCTATTCAACGTGAGTTCGAAGAATTGTAGCAAGCTGCTTTTAACTGACAATAATTACCAATCTTACCAATCTTTTACCATAAAAATAAAACATAAAAATGATAATTATTGGAATAAGATTGGTAAGATTGGTAATTATTGTCAGTTAAGCATCGGAGATGCGTTTATCTTTAATTCATCGGATTCACGTTAATTTATTTTCCGCTTTTTACTAAGGGTTTGGATCTGTGCAAACGTCTAATATAAGCCTTCTTTGAACGGAATTGTTTTACTGATCCATAAACAATAACGGCATCATATCCATTAGCTCGTGCCTTTTCATCCTTATCTAAGATATAGATTTTAGCCAATGGAGTTATTGTATCATAATCCACCTTAATCTCACCACACGCGGAGAAATAGCGACTTTTATCAGTTCGAGCAACACCTCCCGAACCTGTATAAAATGCTACTTTTTTATGTGCGAAATCATAATTCAGCCCACATATTGTAGCCAGTTCATTTAACTTCACAGCCTCTTGTTGATTAATAGTATCATTTACCAACCGCCCTTTTTCTCGTGAATAAGAGAAGGTAAAAGGCATTATCAACATCAGGAAAGCGATCAAGTACTTCATAGTTAGTTCTTTATTATTTTATCTATCGTTTTGAAATTTCATCCAAGACCTTTATTTTCTCTTCATTCGACAATTCAAGGAAATCCTTAGAGAAGCATCCAAAATAGGGATCAAGGCTTTTATTAAACTGCTCAAATTCTGATGATGTCATCCAATACCTATCAAGGCTTGCCTCTTCATCCTCTTTGTATTGTTTCTCTCCACGAAAAGTACAATACGCTGTGTTATTTTTCTTATCCAGCCGATATGTATAAACCCGCAAATGATAATATCCATCCTCATAACGTAAGAACTCGAGTGTCCCACTTGTTATAATCTTTGCATAAAGTTTGACAAGCATCTCATTCTTAGCCAGATATGAATTAGACTTGTGTTTCCATGTTTTATTCAATTTCTTTACCAGTTTATCCTTTGGAACAAATGATTTATTCCAGAATAGGATTGCGGCATCATAACCACCAGATTCCTTCTTTTGGTTTTCGTCGAAGATATACAAAGTGCCATTATCCAAAGGAGAGTTCTTATCTGCAAGATGTTTTCTTTGCATATCGAAGTATTTGGTCTTATCACCACCTTGAAGAAATCCCACCACCTTGTTCGTGAAGTCGAAACCATTCAAGGAATCTTTGAAAGCCGCATTCAGGAAGGCACTCTCATAACTGTTCAGCAATGGCGAACTATCCCCCATTTTATCCAAATGGCTCGCGATTTCCGCAGGCACATCATTATTCGCACGGATTTGTCCGAACAAATTCATACTAACGAAAAACGAAATCAAAATCATTAAATGCCTCATGATTATATAATTTTGGGATTAATGGATGTTTGTTTTTGGCAACGTTCTTATTTAAATTTCAGGAGTTCGAAATTGCCTGGAAGGCAATACTATGAGGACTCCGCGTAGTATTGCCTTCCAGGCATTTCTAGGACTTGCAAACCTCGAAGGCCATATCAAAATCAAGTGCAAAAGTAAACATTTTTTCCAATACCACCAAGTATTTCGGGATAAATTTCAACAGGAATGAAACCGCTGTCCCTTCCCTCTTCCACCCTCGAAATTCCGCTTTTTCTCCGATGTTACTCCATCGATACTCCATCGTTACTCCATCGTTAGTCCATCGTTTCGATGGAGGAACGATGGAGTAACGATGGACATACGATGGAGAAACATTAGACCGAGGGCTGAGGATTTGCCCCTTTTCCTGCAAGACAGAAACGACTTGCTGCATCGCGGAAAACAACCGTTTGCAAATACGTTCATTCGTTTTTTCCTGTTTTCAAAGTATTTTTGGCATATTTTTTGGTGATTATCAATATTTTTTTGTATCTTTGCAGTCAATTTACATTATTAATATAGAAATTTTCAATATATAAGCAAAGTGAAAGATTTTATTAAGCACACCCTCGCAACCGTGGTTGGTATCTTTCTTTTCGGTATCATCACTTGCATTTTGATGCTTATGAGCATCGTGGGTATGATGGCTTCAAATAGCCAGACAAAGACGATTGACGACAACTCAGTACTTGTCATCAAACTTAAAGGCATAATAGATGACAAAACCAATGACGAAGGCAATCCATTAGCTACTCTCCTCGGCGAAGAAGTTGAGACTCAGGGATTATACAATCTCGTTGAGGCAATCAAGCGTGCAAAGCAGAGCGATGAGATCAAAGGCATATACATAGAGGCTGGAGCGATTTCTGCCGATCCAGCAACAATAACAGCCTTGCGCGATGCACTCAAGGACTTCAAGAAGTCAAAGAAGTTCATCGTGGCATACGCAGACCAGTATTCACAGGGCAGCTACTACATCAGTAGCGTAGCCGACAAGGTTTGGGTAAACCCATTGGGTATGGTTGCCCTGCATGGTATTGGAACACAGCCACGATACGTGCGTGATTTCCTCGCAAAGGTTGGCATAAAGATGCAGGTGGTTAAGGTCGGCCAGTATAAGAGCGCAACCGAGACATACACCGAGGATCACATGAGCGATGCTAACCGCGAACAGGTAACGGCATACATGACTGGCATTTGGAACCACATGCTCAAGGGTATTGCCGAGAGCAGAAAGCTGAGCGTGGATACTCTCAACGCATACGCAGATCGCGTGATGGATCTTGCAAGCACAGAGACTCTGAAGAAGAACAAGCTCATAGACGGCACTCTCTACACAGACCAGGTAAAGGGTGAGGTGAAGAAACTGCTGAAGATTGATGATGACGATGACATCTCACAGGTTAGCGTAGCACAGATGCTCCAGACAAAGAGTGGGTCTTCATCAAGCGACAACCAGATTGCGATATACTTCTGCGAGGGCACCATCGTACAGCAGCCAACAGAGGTCTATCTCATGGGTGGAGGTAGCACAATAATCGGCAATAATGTTTGTAAGGACCTTGAGTCCCTTGCAAAGGACGACGACGTGAAGGCTGTGGTTATCCGTATCAATTCAGGCGGTGGCGACGCATACGCATCAGAACAGATGTGGCATCAGATTATGGAGCTGAAGAAGGTTAAGCCTGTGGTTATCTCTATGGGCGGTCTGGCTGCATCAGGTGGTTACTATATGTCATGTGGAGCTACATGGATTGTGGCAGAGCCAACGACTATTACAGGTAGTATCGGTATCTTCGGTACTTTCGCTGACATCAGCAACCTCATGACTCAGAAGCTTGGCTTCAAGTATGACGAGGTGAAGACTAACAAGAATGCCACGATGTCAGTTACGCCAATGGCTCGTCCGTTCACAAGCGAGGAGCTGAATCTGCTTCAAGGCTACATAGATCGCGGCTACACACTCTTCCGCAAGCGTGTGGCTGATGGCCGTCACCTCAAGGTGGAGGATGTTGAAAAGATAGCCCAGGGTCGCGTATGGCTTGGCAAGGATGCTATCGGCATTAAGTTGGTTGACCAGCTTGGAAGTCTGAAGGACGCTGTAGATATGGCTGCTAAGTTTGCAAAGGTCAAGGATGATGACTTCTACACAAGCACTTATCCTGCAGCAGAGAGCTGGACAGACAACCTTCTCAAGCAGGCAACAGGTGGTGGCAACTATCTTGACGCTCAGTTCAAGGATGTTCTTGGCGAATACTATGAGCCATTCATGCTCATGAAGACTATCCGTCAGCAGAGTCCTGTTCAGGCAAGGATGATGGAGAGTTTAAAAATAAACTAAAAAAAATGAAAAATGAAAAGTGAAAAATTAAAAATACAAGATACACTTGGAAGTGAATAGATAATAGTGAAAAGTGAATAATACCAAATACTGGTGGCCACCAGAACAAGGTTCCCACAAGGGCGTTAGCCAGTATTAAGTATTATTATCTATTCGTTATTCACTATTCACTAAAATACTAATCTGTATTTTTCATTTTATAATTTTTTCATTTTTCACTTAAAATAAATGGAAGGCGATTTCATTAAAATAAACGAGTGGCTGCTCCCGTTCTCATGGCTATACGGTCTGGGAGTGGGTATAAGGAACACGCTCTTCGACCTCGGGATGCTGAAGAGCCGATCCTTTGACGTGCCTGTTATCTCCGTGGGAAATATCACCGTGGGAGGTTCGGGCAAGACACCTCATGTGGAATACCTCATCCGACTGCTCCACAACAAATACAGGGTGGCAGTTCTTTCGCGTGGCTACAAGCGCAAGACAAAAGGATTCATCCTTGCAGATGAAAATTCCACAATGAGCGACATCGGTGATGAGCCTTACCAGATGCATACCAAGTTCAAGGACGTAAGCATAGCCGTAGATCGCAACAGATGCAACGGCATTGAAAGAATCACTACTGATGAGAAGACCAAGGACACAGATGTCATACTGCTCGATGATGCCTATCAGCATCGCTATGTGAAGCCTGGTATCAACATTCTGCTCGTGGATTATCATCGCCTTATCATCTACGACAAGCTGTTGCCCGCAGGTCGTCTGCGCGAGCCAAAGGATGGCAAGACCAGAGCAGATATAGTGATAGTAACCAAGTGTCCGAAGGATCTGAAACCAATGTCATTCCGAGTATTGACAAGGGCGATGAATCTGTTCCCTTATCAGCAGCTCTATTTCACTTGCCTCCAGTATGGCGATCTGCACGCTCTCTTCGGCAAAAGCACACGAAGTCTGAGCGACATAAAGCCAGACGAGCATACGTTGCTCATAACTGGTATAGCATCGCCAGAGCAAATGGTGGAAGACCTAAGTCCTTATTGCAAGGACATCACGTCTTTGAGATTCAGCGACCATCATAGGTTCAAGGCTGAGGACATCGAGAAGATAAACGAGACCTTTGCCTCTATGCCTTCTCCTCGTCTCATAATCACGACAGAGAAGGATGCCACACGACTCGAATGTATGGAAGGTCTCTCTGAGGATGTCAGGAACAACATCTACACCCTACCAATAGAGGTTAAGGTGATGCTCGACCAGCAGGAGAAGTTCGACGAGGTGATTCTCAGCTATGTTCAGAAGAACTCAAAGAACAGTACCCTAACGAAGGAGAAGAACCGTAAGATACAGGAGGCTAAGAATCCTTCTGAGTCAAAGGGAAAGCCAATCCGTCTGCCAGATAATAATGACAGTCAGGCAAGTAAGCCGATGAAGATTAGGTTCTGAGAAATAAATTAAAAATGAACAATGAAAAATTAAAAATACAAGTTACATTTGGAACGTAAATACTAATCTGTATTTTTCATTTTATAATTTTTCATTTTTCACTTAAGAATATGGAAATAAACAAACTCGGTGAGTTCGGTCTTATTGACCACCTCACAAAAGACATAGAGATAAAGAACGCATCAACACTCAAGGGTGTGGGTGACGATTGTGCTGTATTCGACCACAGCAAGGAAACTGCCGATAGCGTTTCACTCGTATCAACCGATATGCTTATGGAAGGCGTACACTTCGACCTTACATACGTTGATATGAAACACCTCGGCTATAAGTCTGCTATGGTGAATATCTCTGATATATTCGCTATGGGCGGAACCCCTCGTCAGATGGTGGTGAGCATAGCCCTCTCAAAGCGTTTCTGCGTGGAAGACCTTGAGGATTTCTATGCAGGACTCAGAATGGCATGTGATAAATGGAATGTGGATGTAGTAGGTGGTGATACAACATCTTCACTCACAGGACTTGCTATTTCCATCACCGTAATGGGTAATGCAGCTAAAGAGGATGTCATCTACCGTTCAGGTGCAAAAGATACTGATCTTATCTGCGTGTCAGGCGACCTTGGAGCTGCATATTGTGGATTGCAGGTTCTTGAGCGCGAGAAGACTGTATATTACCAGCAGTTGAAAGAGGCTCAGCAGAAGGGTAAGGACACATCAAACATTGAGTTCGCTCCAGAGTTCGCAGGCAAGGAATACTTGCTTGAGCGTCAGCTTCAGCCAGAAGCTCGTGGCGATGTGTTAAAGCAATTGCGCGAGGCTGGTATTCGTCCGACAAGTATGATAGATGTTTCTGATGGTCTTTCATCCGAGATAATGCACATCTGCAAGAACAGTAACGTGGGTTGTCGTTTGTTTGAGAAGGAGATTCCTATCGACTATCAGACGGCAGTTATGGCAGAGGAGATGAATATGAACCTCACCACTTGTGCGCTTAATGGCGGCGAGGACTATGAACTGTTGTTCACCTGCCCTATCGGCGACTATGAGAAGGTGAAGGATCTTGAGGGCATCCGTGTCATTGGCCATATAACAAAGCCAGAACTTGGTTGTCAGCTCGTCACACGTGATGGACAGGAGTTCGAGCTAAAGGCACAGGGATGGAACCACTGTAACAATTGAAAATTGATAATTGATAATTGAAAATTATTAAGGAGTAAAAGAACATAAGACGATAATCAATCGCAACTCATAAGGATAAAAACTATCGTCTTGTACTCCTTGACTTGCGTAGCTTGATGAGCTTTGCGAATAACTCCTTGTACTCCTTATTACTCCCAAATATAGAATAGAGCCTTGAAATTCGAGGATATCATAGGACAACGCGAGATGGCTGAGCGCCTTCGCAATCTGGCAGACAATAACCGTTTGCCACATGCTATTATGCTTTGCGGTCCACAGGGCTCAGGCAAAATGGCATTGGCTATTGCATTGGCAAGTCATCTGCTCGGAACTGACGATCAGGCATGGGCTATGCTCAAGAACTATCAGCATCCCGACCTTCATTTCACCTTCCCTATCATCCGACCTAAAGGCGCATCATCCGACAAAAAGTTTGATTCTGACGATTATATGGCAGAATGGTTAGATATGCTGAGAACCGATGGAGCATATTTTGACCTTCCTACATGGCTGCATAATATAAAGGTGGAAAATCAGCAGAGTACTATTCCTGTGGCTGAGAGCGACCGCCTCACACGTATCTTCTCCATAAAATCAAATCAGGGCGGCAAGAAGATTGCAATTATCTGGTTGCCTGAGAAGATGAACATCGAGTGTGCTAACAAGATTCTGAAGCTCATAGAGGAACCACCGACTGATTCTCATTTCATCATGGTGAGTCTGCATCCAGAACTTCTGCTTGAAACCATAAGGAGCCGTGTTCAGCGTTTTGATGTCAAGCCAATAGCACAGGAGGACATAATTGACGCATTAGAGAAAAGACGCGGTCTAAGCGAAGATGATGCCAACAGAACGGCACGCATAGCGGGTGGCAACTGGCTAAAAGCGATAATGCTCCTTGAACCAGGCAACGAAGAGATGTTGTTCTTCGACCTATACGTAATGCTCATGCGATTGGCATACGCACGCAAGGTGAGTGACCTGAAGAAATGGGCCGACCAATGCGCTACATTAGGTCGTGAGAAACAGATACGTATGCTGGAGGCATTCCAAAGGCTGACACGCGAATACTTCATGTATAACTTCCAACAGCCAGAACTCACATATATGACAGAGGCAGAAGAACAGTTTGCCCGTAAGTTTGCCCCTTTCATCAATGAGAATAACATCATAGGCATGTACGAGCTCTTCCAGAGAGCAATCAGAGACATCGGCCAGAATGCCAACCCGAAGATTCAGTTCTTCGACCTAACGATGAAAATGGCTGTGTTCATTCATAAGCAAAAGTAAAAAACAACAGCCCCTCACCCGTCCTTCGGACACCCTCTCCCCAAGGGGCGAGGGAAATGTTACATTTAAACGCTAACAGGAGGACACATGATTAGAAATACTAACTTCCCCCTCGCCCCTTGGGGAGAGGGCATCCAAAGGACGGGTGAGGGGCCACAATTAATTAAATAATGGATTATAAAGATATGACATTCACTCTCGCAACAGGTTGCGGACGCGGTCTGTGCCGTAAGAGTTGCTCACGTTCTGATCATCAGCTCAACGTGTACGACTGGCTTGCAGACATTCCGGGCAACAACGAGAGTACTGACCTTGTTGAGGTACAGTTTAAGAATACCCGCAAAGGATACTACCATAACATCAACGGACTTGACCTGAAGAAAGGCGACTGGGTTGCCGTAGAGGCTTCTCCTGGTCATGACATTGGCGTGGTGACACTTACAGGTCGCCTTGCCATCATGCAGGTGAAAAAGGCAAACCTAAAGTCGGCTGATGACATTAAGCGCGTATATCGCTTTGCACGTGATGTTGATATGGAGAAATACGAGGAGGCAAAGTCACGCGAGCATGACACCATGATCCAAAGCCGACAGATTGCCAATGACCTCGGACTCAACATGAAGATTGGCGATGTGGAATACCAAGGCGACGGCAACAAGGCCATTTTCTACTATATCGCCGATGAACGTGTGGATTTCCGTCAGCTTATCAAGGTACTGGCAAACACCTTCCATGTTCGTATTGAGATGAAACAGATAGGTGCCCGTCAGGAGGCTGGTCGTATAGGCGGTACAGGTCCTTGCGGTCGTGAGCTTTGCTGTGCCACATGGATGAAGAATTTCTCAAGCGTATCAACCACAGCGGCACGCTTGCAGGATATTTCGCTAAACCCTCAGAAGCTTGCGGGTATGTGCGCCAAGCTGAAGTGCTGTCTCAATTATGAGGTAGATTGCTATATGGAGGCTGGCAAGAAGATGCCACCTAAGGATGCTGTTCTCCAGACAGCCGACAGCGACTACTACCTCTTCAAGCAGGATATCATTGCTGGTATTGTCACCTACTCTACCGACAAACGCCTCGCCGCAAATCTTGAGACAATCTCTGCCGAGCGTGCTACGGAGATCATAGAGATGAACAAGCGTGGCGAAAAGCCTCTCCAACTCACATCTGATGGTTCAGACAAAGAGCCACAGAAGCCGAAGGATCTTCTTGCAGATGCCGACATTGCACGTTTCGACAAGGCAAAGAAGAAGAAAAAGAAGAAGAACAAAAACCACGGCGATAACAAGGGCGGTGGCGAGCAGAACAAGAATGGCAACAACCACCATCACCATCAGAAGGGTAAGGAGTAAAGAATAAAGTAGAAAGAGTAAAGAATAAAGTAGAAAGAGTAAAGTAAAAAGATAAAAGGGTAAAGTGTAAAGAATAATGGGAAAATTTTCGATTTTCAATTTTCGATTTTCAATCAGACACACCCTATATTGTGTGTGTATCGTAATGGGGCTATCCTCATGCGATACACACACACCTTATTATCATTACGCGCATACACCTATTGACGGCTGGGAAAAGAATGACACCCTGGAATACAATGTAGAGCCTTTGAAAATAGGAGGTGAATACCTTACAACCGTTGGTCTGCGCATCAATGGTGCATATCCGTTCCGCAAGCTATATCTGATAATGGAACAGGAGATACACCCAAGTCTGCAACATAGGACAGACACAATCTGCTTTGATGTAACGAGCAAGGAAGGCAGATTCACAGGCAATGGAATTTCATATTTCCAATATACAGTTCCCGTATGCAAGGAAATTCTTCAGGAAAAAGATTCCATTCATATCATTATTCGTCATGCAATGAAGCGTGACATCCTTCCTGGCATCTCTGATGTCGGAGTGAAATTAGAGAGAAAATAAAAAAGAAAAACAGCCTCTCATCAGCCTTTTTTACCCCCTTTTTCCATTGAAAAAGGAAGCCCAACGGATGCGTAAGTAGCTGTTTTATGAAGTTTTAACTAATTTTATTTGGTTTTTTGACCAAAAAGCCTTATCTTTGTCCCCCAAGCAATTATCAGGATGACGGATTTGTCAGGAAATCTTCATTCTAAGCCTACAACCTAAAAATAAAAGAAGACGAATAAATTTATTATCATAATAAGCTTATTATTTACCACTTTGCTATGCACAAACGCACAGCAGAGAGGAAAAGCGTCTTATTATTCAAAAAGGGCGACAGGCGCAAGGACAAGCAGCGGCACACGCTTGCATCATGACTCCCTGGTTTGTGCTCACCGCACATATCCTTTCGGCACAAAACTCCTTGTAAAGAACCTGACAAACAACAAGCAGGTAATCGTAACAGTTGTTGACCGAGGTCCACACAGGAAAGGCAGGATCATCGACCTTACATACGCTGCCGCAGAACAGATAGGTATGATCACAAAAGGCGTTGTGGCTGTGGAAGTTAGCGTATATCATCCAGACATGGGCGTACCTTATGCCTTAGAGCCAGAGTCACTTCCAGAGATTGACCTTGAAGAGCAAGTCGGAGAGGTTGATGATGACTATAATGCTGTCTGGAAAAGACAGCCTACCGATACAAAGCCAAATGAAAACAATAATATAGAAAACAATAAAACAAAGACCCAAACTAAAAAGAATACGAAAACTAAAGCCAAGAAGAAAACACCCCCTAAAACAAAGAAAAAGAGGAAGTAACCCTTCCTCTTTTTTCTATTTTCAACGCAAGATAAATGAAAAAAAGAGAACAGATGTATTCCCACTTCATGGTCGCTCTACCAATGGGACTTGGAAGGGATTTGCAACGGCTTTGAAACGGAGTTGAAGCGAAGGTAGAACGGAAGATTAGCGAAGGTTCAACGGAGGCATCACAACCTTTGACTCTTGGTACTCATATTCACAGAAAGAAAAACAGAATTTCAGCACTACTCTGCAACTCATCACCCGTAACGCTGCAAGTTATTGTAACTCTTAACATTACGGCGGTGATTCATTTCGTTTCACTCGTCACCCACTCATCACCCTCAATTAGCATATCTATCTGATATAAAGCAACTTGCAAAGACAATTCACTCATCACCTATTTCTGGGTGACGAGTGGAGAGAGGGCAAATCATGCGTATAACATTCACATTCTCAATAAGATACACGGATCTGGGTGATGAGTCGGGTGACGAGTGGTATAGGTCGAAATAGCGCTGTAAGCCACAACGTTACAATAACTTACAGCGCTACGGGTGATGAGTGATGAGTTTTTTCAAAACTCTTTTTTTGAAAGAAAAATTGCAATCTCCACATAGCAATTCTCTACATTTCTATTAGACTTGCGTCTGCTACTCTTTCATTTACTTGTTCATCTATTTTCTATGCAGAAATGATGTCACAGAAATTCTTCACTCGTACAGACCAAAACTTTTTCTCTGTTTTTTCTTGGTTGTATAGGATTTTTTGTTTAATTTTGTCCTCGTAATGAGCAATATCCAAACATACAGGAAAATTCATAGTGAACAGTATCCATTTCGGCTTCAATATACGACGCAGCCGACAATGTCCCTTTTACATATGGTGAAGACAATTAATATTTTCATTATCTGCGTGGTATGTTTCTGTGTATCTCATACAATACAGGCAAAGGAGATTGTACACAATAATATTGTATATTGTGCTTACAAATACAAAGACGACAAAGGATTGATTTGCAAAGGCTTTGCTGATAGTACACTAACATATAACAGACTTATTCTCCCAGACTCTATTCTTGTCAATGGAGAAAACAAAGCCGTATATGCAATTGACGAATTTGCTTTCTATGGAAGAAATGACTTACAATATGTAAAACTACCTGATACATTACATAGAATATTCAGGCATGCTTTTGCAAATTGTGAGAATCTGGATAGTGTATATATACCAGAGTCTCTTAGTGGCGATATTTCTGATGCATTTGACGAGTCTAATATTGTTAGTCTTACAATTTCTCCACAAAACCAATATTTTGACTCTAGAGACAATTCACGTGCAATAATAGAATCAAAAAACAATGTATTACTTTTAGGAAGTGCAAATACCACAATTCCTGCTTCTGTTTCTAAATTAGCAGCAAAAGCATTCTCAAAAAGAAGGAAGTTAAAACATATAACTATTCCAAAGAATATATGTAGTATAGGAAGTGGTTGTTTCCATGATTGTGATAATCTGTTTTCTGTTACATTTGATGATAGTGATTACAAATCAGAAGATAAAGGATTGACATTAAAAACTGGATCTTTTGCAAATTGTATAAATATTACAAATATTTCATTACCCAATAGACTTGATTCTATTGAGGATGTAGTATTCTCGGGGTGTAAAAAGCTAGAAAGTATCTACATTCCTGACAGGGTTTGCTATATTTCAGAATATCAGTTCCCCAATTGTGAAAGTTTGAAATCTATCATTGTCTCACCAAATAATAATGTGTACGATTCTAGAGATAACTGCAACGCTATTATAGAGACAAAGACAAACAAATTGATTGCTGGTTGTAAATCAACAGTCATTCCTAATAGCATTGACACAATCAGTCAAGGGGCATTTTCTTTTATAAACATAGATAGTGTTTACATTCCTATTGGTGTCAAATCTATTGAAGGTGGAGCATTCTCTTCAACACAGATTCGCTCTGTTGTCATACCAGAATCTGTTACAGAAATTGAAGCAGAGTCTTTTAGCTTCTGTAACAATCTAAAGAACATATATTTAGGGCACAGCACTCCTCCAGAGATCACAGATGTGACAGGTGATTATATGAAAGAGATATTAACAACAGAGGAAGAAGATGATGATGAAACTGCTGATGGATTCTCATACTTTAAAGATGTATGCATTCATGTGTCAAAGATTGCCTACAAGAAATTCAAAAAACATCCAATTTGGAAGCAATTAAAAATTGTGTCATACTGATTCTTTATAGATCCGAATTTTGAGTCGTGAGAATGATCATATAACTCTCTGATTCCCACATCGCCTCGTGAATCCTTGGCGGTGTGGGATTTTCTTATCTCTGCCCTTGCGATGCCTTTACAAAGCGCAGAGACTAAGAGAAAGGGAATTCCTATACTTTTAGGACTATTCATTCTCCAATTATTCTCCTTTGTTCCTCCGATGATATTACCATTATAATACCATAATAATACCATAATATTACCATTCGCAATGGTATTTTAATGGTATCTTAATGGTAAACAAATAGTGTTTGTATGGTATTTACCACCTACCAAGAGCGAAACAACTTCAAAATATGAACGAACAAAAACCTTTGCCTATGCCGAGACACTTCTTGAACAAAACGAAAAAAATCCATTTTTCTTGGAGAAACAAGAAAAAGTTTGTAAATTTGCACTCGAAGAATCGAAGACCGTGCGCCAGCCTTTAGGGACTGACACGCACTATTTTCTATGTGCGAGCCAAAGTTTGCACACAGAAGAAATAAAAATGTGAAGAATATGAAAGCAGCAATATCACAAGAGATGAAGACCGTCAGCATTGAATTGCCCGTGTCTGAATATCACTTTCTAAAAACTCTCTCAAAAAAAATGGGATGGGTTACTAAGATTGTTAAGACTAAGCCTGTTGCAAAGTCAGAGCTTGATCTTGCTATTGAGGATGTGAAGAAGGGAAATGTTGTGTCTTTTGATAATGTGGAAGATGCAATAAACTATCTTAATTCATAAGTATAATTGCAAGAAAAAACATCTTCACAATATAGATAAAAAAATCACCGTGGCATCATGTCGCGGTGATCTTTTTTGTTTATAGGGCAAGCGTTTCAAAGTTTTATTATCCTAAAGTGCATTCCTTGGCAAAACGAAAAAAACACCGTTTTTCTTGGAGGTATAAGAAAAAGTTTGTATCTTTGCAAAGAATAACAAGAAAGGCTTCATTATGGCAAAATATCTTGACCCTAAAGCAGATTTGACCTTTAAGAAGGTGTTTGGTGAGCATAAGGAATTGCTCATCAGTTTCCTCAATGCCCTCCTGCCTCTGCCAGAAGGCAAAGATATTATAGAGCTGGAATATCTTCCTTCTGAGATGGTGCCTGTAAATCCCGATAAGAAAGACACCATAGTGGATGTGCGTTGCAAGGATAAGGACGGGTGTCAATTCCTTGTGGAAATGCAGATGTACTGGACGGATGCGTTCAGGCAGAGAGTGCTTTTGAATACCTGTAAGGCATACTCATTGCCTGCTGATCGTGGAGAGAAATATTCAGAGTTAAAACCAGTTTATACTCTCAGTCTAGTTAATGATATTGCTTTCCCTGAACTTCCAAATGATTTCTATCATTGCTATATGATGACTCATAGCAAGTACAAGGAATACACCATTGACGATATAGAAATGATATTCGTCGAGTTGCCTAAGTTCAAGCCAAACACGGTTCTTGACAAGAAAATGGCTGTGCTGTGGCTTAGATTCCTCACGGAGATTAATGAGCACACAAAAGAGGTTGATAAGGAACTCCTTATGGATGACAATGTAGCCAAAGCCGTTAGTCTTGTTGAAGAATCTGCGTATAGCGATGCAGAGCTATGGGCTATTGATCGTTACTGGGATTCCGTAAGTAGGGAACGCACGGCATTGTCAGAGAAATTTCTTAAAGGTGAAGCTAAAGGTCGTGAGGAAGGACGAGCTGAAGGTGACAGGGCGCGCCAAATATCCACAGCTAAATCATTAAAGAAAATGGGAATACTATCAGTCAGTCAGATAGCTGCTGCAACTGGTCTTTCTGAAGAAGAAATAAACATATTACAATAAACGCAAGTCCGATGAACTGATGTGATGAGCAACAAGTTGCTTTTAACTGACTATAATTACCAATCTGCGCAATCTTTAACCAATAAAAATGAAAATTTATGGAAAAAGATTGCGCAGATTGGTAATTATTGTCAGTTCAAGCACCAGAGGTGCGGATTCGTCTAACTCACGCTAATTTCAGCTGAAATAGGTGCATTCTATTTCAAATGAACATCAAAACGGGAGAGGTACATTCCGCTTTTGCCATTCTGACTTACAGGAACTTTCTTTCCAGAGGCATTCTCTACCATCTTTGCAGGATTCAGATACGTGTGGGTATGTCCGCCAAGGAAAAGGTCAACGCCCTCTGTCTGAGGCACTACACGTTCATCAGATGGTTCTTCATCGCCAGTCTTCCAGCCAAGATGCGAAAGGCAGACGACAAGGTCACACTTCTCTTTCTCGCGGAGAGTCTTGACAACATCCTTTGTTACGGCGATAGGATCAAGATACTTGATATCACCATAATTCTTGCGCACAACAAGTCCTTCAAGTTTAGGCGAGAGACCAAACACACCAATCTTGATTCCATTACGCTTGATAATAGTGTATGGCTTCACAATTCCCTCAAGAACGGTTCCTGAGAAATCATAGTTGGCACAAACGATAGGGAACTTAGCCATCTTGAAGATACGAGCCATATTTTCAAGTCCGAAATCAAACTCATGATTTCCAATCGTAGCAGCATCATATCCCATGATGTTCATCAATCCTATCTCCACCTCACCCTTAAACAGGCTGTAATAGGACGAGCCTTGAGAGAAGTCACCACAATCAAAGAGCAGAAGGTTCGGAGTAAGCTTACGTTGTTGCTTGACATAGGCCACACGACGAGCGAATCCACCAAGATTCGCTTTTTTCTTATCAGCCAAGTTCTTGCTGAATGGGAATATCTGCGAATGACAGTCATTGGAATGAAGTACAACGATATCCTTTTGTGCAAAGGCATTAAGCGCTACAAAAAGGAAAAGGAATAATATCTTTCTCATTTGGCTTACCTCCCTACTCTATTGTTATCCTACCCTCGACATCTGCATCAACCTCACGACCTTCCTTCATATTCTCACGGAAGAAATCCATGATAATATAGCGGAGGTTATTGCTCTTGTCGGTTAGCATCTTACGATTAGTGCCCGACTTAAAAGCAGTCATTCCGTCATTTCCATCTGCGAGATAGTCGATTGTAGCTATTCTATATTCTGCATCAGGATTTACATCCTCACCGTTTATCTTCAGGCTTATCAGTTTCTTATCCTTACTGATAACAGCCTTCACACCATGATTCACTCCTTCACCACCACGATAAGCAATCTGTTCAAAGAGAGTGATGAGCTGAGACCCTTTCATTGTCATGAAACAGAGCTTATTCTCAAAAGGAGCAACATCATTTACATCCCCGATAGTCACATCGCCCTTGCTGAGTGAAGCACGTATTCCACCCATGTTATAGACAGACACGACAGGCTTCTCGTCGAAATTCTTACCTGCCCAGATTAGGATGTCGGCAAGGAGATTTGAAAGCTTACTCTCCGGACGATCAGAAACCATATCACATGCCAACCGTCCAACAACAGGTGACATAAGACTATCAACCTTGATCTTGAAAGGTGCAAGGAAAGCTTCGGTCTCAGAATCAGGAGTAGCATCAAACTGAGAGTCGATGGTCACTCGCTGATAATCAACCGACTGCACGGAATAATGGCGTGATGAGCAAGAAACAAAGCAGACCACGAATGCAGGGACAAGTGTAAAAATCCTGACGTACCTATTCATATAATAGTGAATAAAATTAGAAAACTAATGCAAAATTACTCTTTTTTAGTTAATTATAAAAGGAAATTGAGAAAAAAGTCGCAAAAAGTTTGGTAACTCAAAGGAAAATGAGTAATTTTGCACCCGCTTTCCGGCGTAACCGATGGTGAGGGAGAAGTGTTACCCACTATGTTGCGCTAGAACGATACAACAATTTAATAAAACAATTCAACAAAATGGATTTGATCAAAGTTGCTGAAGAAGCATTTGCAACCGGCAAGAAGTTCCCTGAGTTCAAGCCAGGTGACACTATCACTGTCGCTTACAAAATTATCGAGGGTTCAAAGGAGCGTATCCAGCTCTATCGTGGCGTAGTTATCAAGATTTCTGGTCATGGTGACAAGAAGCGCTTCACTGTTCGTAAGATGTCAGGTACAATTGGTGTAGAGCGTATCTTCCCAATCGAGTCTCCTGCTATCGAATCTATCGAGGTGAACAAGCACGGTAAGGTACGTCGCGCTAAGCTCTACTACCTCCGCAACCTTACAGGTAAGAAGGCTCGTATCGCTGAAAAGCGTGTCGTTACAAAGTAATTTGTGCACACAGAAAATAAAAAGACTCACCCCGTGTGGGTCTTTTTTTAATTTTCTTTCAAGATGAAACATCTCAAAATCAATCTCCATAAAGCGTGGGACATCGTAAAGAAATACGAACACCCATCAAAGGAGGCACTTGATAAGATTGCCCTTCTTGCAGGTTTCCAGACATGGGATGAACTGCAAAAAGAGTTGGCAAAGAATTAAAATAAAGCCCCCCAGCCCCCCAAGGGGGAGCTTTATAGATAGTAATAATCCCTCACAAGCGAGAAATTGTATCTAAAGAACTCCCCCTTGGGGGGCTGGGGGGCTTCAATTAATTTTAAAATATGAAAGAACTAGCTCTCAAGTACGGCTGTAACCCAAATCAGAAGCCGTCTCGTATCTTCATCACCGAAGGCGAACTGCCTATCGAAGTTCTTAACGGACGTCCTGGATACATCAATTTCCTTGACGCACTCAACTCTTGGCAGCTTGTCAAGGAGCTTAAGGAGGCTACTGGTCTCTGCGCAGCTGCAAGCTTCAAGCACGTTAGTCCTGCCGGTGCCGCTGTCGGTTTGCCTCTTTCAGACACATTGAAGAAGATCTATTTCGTTGACGACGTTAAGATTCCTCTCTCTCCTATTGCATGTGCATACGCTCGTGCTCGTGGTGCTGACCGTATGTCAAGCTACGGTGACTTCATCGCCCTCTCTGACACTTGTGATGCTGCTGTTGCTACTCTCATCAAGCGTGAGGTTAGTGACGGTGTTATCGCTCCTGACTATACAGAAGAGGCTCTTCAGATTCTTCGCGACAAGCGTAAGGGCACTTACAACGTAATCAAGATCGACCCTAACTATACTCCTGCTCCAATCGAGACAAAGCAGTGCTTCGGCATCACTTTCGAGCAGGGACGCAACGAGATCAAGCTCAATGATCCAGCTCTCTTCGAGAACATCCCAACAAAGCGCAAGACTTTCAGCGACGAGGCTAAGCGTGACCTTATGATCGCCCTCATCACTCTGAAATATACTCAGTCAAACTCTGTTTGCTATGTTAAGGACGGTCAGGCAATCGGTATCGGTGCTGGTCAGCAGAGCCGTATCCACTGTACTCGTCTTGCTGGTAACAAGGCTGATATCTGGTGGTTGCGCCAGTGTCCAAAGGTTATGAACCTCCCATTCAAGGAGGGTATCCGCCGTGCAGATCGCGATAACACTATCGACGTTTATATCTCAGACGACTATGAGGACGTACTCGCAGAGGGCGTATGGCAGAACTTCTTCTCTGAGAAGCCAGAGCCTCTGACACGCGAGGAAAAGAAGGCATGGATTGCACAGAACACAAAGGTTGCCCTTGGTTCTGACGCTTTCTTCCCATTCGGTGACAACATCGAGCGTGCTCACAAGTCAGGTGTTGAGTTCATCGCACAGGCAGGTGGTTCTGTTCGTGATGACAATGTTATCGAGACCTGCGACAAGTACGGTATCACAATGGCATTCACTGGTGTGAGGTTGTTCCATCACTAAGACCCTCCCCCTGCCCCTCCCATAAAGGGAGGGGAGTAGATAGTTTTTCTAATCACAAGGGGAAAGGTCAAAGGAACATTAAAACTTCAAATAATTATTCACGATAAAAAGCGAACCTCCCGCAAACAAGTAATAGTAATTACTCCCCTCCCTTTATGGGAGGGGCAAGGGGGTGGGTCTTCTTTATGACAGATTTTGACGACATCCTGGTCAACGGCATCTCATTCTCTCGCGGAGGCACAAAGCCAAAGGAGGATGACGGTAAGGTGAAGACCAAGGCAAAGAAGAAAAAATACATAACTGGTGCTCACGGTTCGGGATCTGCCAAGCAAAAGGCAAAATATCGCGAACAAAGAGCCAACCGACATAAATAACTAAATGACGAAGGTCAGGTTTCTGCACATAGCGGCAAGAACCTGGCCTTTTTCTTTTCTCTGCCCTTGAAAGAAGGGAGATCCAAGGCTGTAACATCGCTCTTCCTCCGGGGTTCCTCCATCGTTACTCCATCGTTAGTCCATCGAAACGATGGACTAACGATGGAGTAACGATGGAGTATCGATGGAGTAACCTCGGAGGAACAACGGCAAAACAGGGGTAATGAAGCCCTATTACTTCCCATTAACATACAATGAGAAATCGCATTGGAGATGTAAAAGCGTGTTGAAAAAGCATCCAACAAACGATAAACTTTGTGAATAAGTGGCATTCACACAAAAGATATTATGTGTAATTGTTTGGTATTCTTAATTTTTTATACTAATTTTGCACCGCAATTATAAAAATGTACAGGATCAAGAAACTCGACATATACATCATAAAGCAATTTATGCTGCTTTTCGCGGGAACTTTCTTCATCAGTCTCTTCGTGCTGATGATGCAGTTTCTGTGGCGTTATGTCGATGATCTCATCGGTAAAGGTCTCTCCGTGGAAGTGCTTGCCCAGTTCTTCTGGTACATGTCCCTGATGCTTATTCCACAGGCATTCCCTCTCGCCATACTCCTTGCCTCACTCATCACGATGGGTAACATAGGCGAGAATAGCGAGCTGACAGCTATCAAGGCGGCAGGCATATCATTGATGCAGACACTACGTCCGCTGATCTTCATTACCTGTATAATCACAGTCGGGTCATTCTATTTCCAGAACGACATAGGTCCGAGATCCACAAAGAACCTCGCACAACTGCTCAATTCCATGAAGCAGAAGTCCCCTGAGCTGGAGATTCCAGAGGGTATTTTCTACGATGGAATACCACAATGCAACCTATATGTGCAGAAGAAGGATCTTGAGACAGGAGTACTCTATGGTGTCATGATTTACCGCATGACCAATTCCTTCGAGGATGCCGCCATTATCCTTGCCGACTCTGGCCGACTGCAATCCACAGCCGACAAGCAGCATCTGCTACTCTCGCTTTACAGCGGAGAGTGGTTCGAGAACATGCGTTCACAGGAATTTGCGGGCAATGCCAACGTTCCATACAGAAGAGAGTCATTCCTGAGCAAGAGAATAGTGCTGGATTTCGACAACGGCTTCAACCTTGCCGATGCCTCTATTTTTGCCAACAACGCACAGGCAAAGAGCCTGAAACAGATATTCGTTGCAGTAGATTCCCTGAATCACGTCTATGACAGCATAGGCGTAAGCACGAGAAATGACCTTGACAGATTATACTCCCCATCATATTCAAGGGAGATAAGCAAGGCCGACTCGCTTGAAGCCGTAAAGAAAGGACAGCAGAGTACATACTCGTTTGACACCATAGTATCAAGGCTCAAGCCTTCTGACAAACGAGATGCCCTGCAACGAGCATTGAACAGGACACAGATGATATCATCGGAACTCGGTTTTAGAGAGATGATAACCAGCGACGGTGACGAGATGATACGCAAGCACTGGCTTGAGGCTGTCAATAAGTTCACGCTCTCACTCACCTGTCTGATATTCTTCTTCATCGGAGCACCACTTGGAGCCATCATCCGAAAGGGTGGACTTGGCGTGCCTGTGATTATCTCCGTCCTTGTATTCATCGTGTTCTACATCCTCGACAACACAGGATTCCGAATGGCACGACTTGGAGCTTGGCCTATATGGTTCGGCAAGGGACTGGCACCGGCAGTACTCATACCATTGGCTTCATTCGTTACCTACAAGGCAAACAAAGACTCAATGGTATTCAACATGGATGCCTACCGTAATGCCTTCATCAGACTTCTCGGACTTCGTATCAAGCGTCATGTGGCAAGCAAGGAGGTTATCATCAACAATCCTGAATATCGCAGGGATGCCGACCGACTCTCAGTCATGTCGCACCAGATACGTGCATACGCATACGGACATCACCTCATGCGAATGCCGAATATCATCAACGTGTTCTTCCGCTATCAGCCAGATCACGAGATAGAAAGAATAAGTGCCGAACTGGAGGAGATAATCGAGGATCTGTCCAATACACGTGACAGGTTCATCATGTCGTATCTCAACCAGTACCCAGTAGTGTCACAGAAAGCCCACACACGCCCTTTCGAGCGTAAGTGGATGAACATAACCGCCGCATTCATACTGCCAGTCGGTATCTTCCTTTACCTGCGTATGTGGAGATTCCGCCTCAGACTAATGACCGACCTTCGCAAGATACGTGCGATAAACTCGAAAATAGTTGAAAGAATCGGCAAAATGGATGGCATATAAATATAAATAGGTACATTTCAGGGTATTTTTATAACTAATTTTGGTGTATTTGGCAATCAAAACGTTAAAAATTGCGTCAATAATTTCATTAAACGAAAGAAAATTATTACCTTTGCACCAATAAACTTTTCACAAATCATACATGGTACATTTATCAAACCGTCTTAACAGACTTGCACCATCAGCCACTCTCGCCATGTCTCAGAAGAGCAGCGAGATGAAGGCTCAGGGCATTGACGTAATCAACATGAGTGTTGGCGAACCTGATTTCAACACTCCAGACCACATCAAGGAAGCAGCAAAGAAGGCCGTTGACGAAAACTGGTCACGCTACTCTCCAGTACCTGGTTATCCAGACCTTCGCAAAGCTGTAGTTGAGAAACTCAAGCGCGAGAACGGTCTCGACTATTCAGTTTCAGAAATTCTTGTCAGCAATGGTGCCAAGCAGGCTGTCTGCAACGCAGTAATGGCACTCGTTGACGATGGTGACGAGGTTATCATCCCTGCACCATACTGGGTAAGCTATCCACAGATGGCTCTCCTTGCAGGTGGTACACCAGTCCATATCCCAGCAGGTTTCGAGCAGAACTTCAAGATCACTCCTGCACAGCTCGAAGCTGCAATCACCCCTAAGACTCGCATGCTCATCCTCTGCTCTCCAAGCAACCCAACAGGTAGCGTATATTCAAGGGAAGAGCTTGAAGGACTTGCAAACGTACTCAGAAAGCACCCAGAGGTGTATGTTCTCGCAGACGAGATCTACGAGCACATCAACTACGTTGGCAAGCACGAGAGCATCGCCCAGTTCCCTGGCATGAAGGAGCAGACCATCATCATCAATGGTGTAAGTAAGGCTTATGCCATGACTGGCTGGCGTATCGGCTACATGGCAGCTCCAGAGTGGATCGTCAAGGGCTGCAACAAGCTTCAGGGACAGTACACTTCAGGCCCTTGCTCAGTAAGCCAGAAGGCTGCAGAGGCTGCATACGTTCTTTCTCAGGACTGTGTAGAGGAGATGCGCGTAGCATTCGAGCGTCGTCGCAACCTCATCGTAGAACTTGCAAAGGACATCCCAGGTCTTGAGGTGAATGTACCACAGGGCGCTTTCTATCTCTTCCCTAAGTGCACAAGCTTCTACGGAAAGACTGACGGTGAGCGCACTATCAATAACTCAACAGATCTCGCAATGTACCTCCTCGAGGTTGGTCACGTTGCTACCGTGGGCGGTGACGCATTCGGTGATCCAGAGTGCTTCCGCATGAGTTATGCTACAAGTGATGACAATATCCGTGAGGCAATGCGTCGTATCAAAGATTGTCTTTCACGTCTTCACTAAAAAAATATTGTGTTAAAAGTTCTTAATTGCAAGGGTAGTTTCAATTATAATTTGTATCTTTGCGTTCGGAAACGGGAGAAAAGCCTTATTAAGGCATTCATCATGTTCAAACTTTAAGAACTCTTTAACCGTAAATCAAGCAGAAAAATTCATTAACTCAAATTTTTATTTAACAACTTAAACTAAAAAAAAATTATGGCAGCTACACAAAAGCCAGCCCCAAAGAAGTCATCTGGCTTCCAGGGCGTTCGTAATGCGTTTTGGATCATCGCAGCAATGTTCATTGTTGCAGTATGTATCTTCAAGTTTGTTCTCGGTAACCCAGACAATTTCGTAGGCGGTGACCCAGATGGTGAGGTTCTCAATGGTAACATCGCAGGTACTATTTACAAAGGTGGTATCGTTGTGCCAGTGCTGATCACATTGATGCTCACAGTGCTTTGTCTTTCTATCGAGCGTTTCTTCGCTCAGAAGACAGCTTTCGGTAAGATGGCTACAACAAAGTTCGTTGTTGCAATCAAGGCAGCTCTCGCTAAGAACGATTTCGTTGAGGCTCAGAACCTCTGCGACAAGCAGCGTGGTACAATCGCTAACGTTGTTGGTGCATCACTCAAGGCATACAAGGAAGTTGAGGCTCTTCAGGGTGTAAAGAAGGCTCAGAAGATCGCTAAGATCCAGCAGGCTCACGAGGAAGCAGTTCAGCTCGAGATGCCAACTCTCCAGATGAACATGCCTATCCTTGCTACTCTCGTAACACTTGGTACTCTTACCGCTC
>Ga0310695_10003410_pt1 | contig 31237 bp, 42 predicted proteins | sample RumenRJG_04DNA_FD_203882 | JGI IMG/M metagenome (GOLD analysis project Ga0310695, IMG submission 203882) | Bovine rumen microbial communities from Lethbridge, Alberta, Canada - RJG_04 (v2) (version 2) | ecosystem: Host-associated > Mammals > Digestive system > Stomach > Rumen | place: Canada...
TCGGCAAGCTTGCCATTGATTAGTGTCCATAATATCGGACAGCCTCTTAAGTAAAATGGTACTTGTCAGAGAAGCTACGTTTATACGAGAGGAGTGATGTTTTTGAAAGATTTGATTTATTCCAACAATGTCCACGACCTGCGTAAAGACCGTAACATCAGTCAGAACAAAATGGCTGAAGATCTCGGAGTAAGCAGGCGCACCATCAGCAAGATTGAAAACTGTGATCAGAACCTGTCCCTTGAAATGGCATACAGGATATCAGCTTACTTCAACCTTCTGATTCCTGAAGTCTTTCCACTCACAGAAAAAGAAAAATGACACACTTGTATAGGCACAGACAGACTCACCGCTCCTGGTGAGTCTTTTATTATGCCATTCTTTCCATCTTCACATTTACTCTACTCCATATAGGATTTGTATTTCATTTAGAATCCGCAACCTTCCAGCTTCCATTCTTTGTCGAGCCCTCGCGTGTAATAATGCCTGCTTTCTTAAGCTTTGTCATGGCTTTTCTTACTCCACCCTCAGACATACCGATTTGAATTGCCAAATCTTTTTGTGTTATATTGCCGTTCTCAGCTATTATTGTAACTATCTGCTTTTCTGTCTTATTCAGATTACCGATACCGTTACTTTTCTCCGCTACTTCTCCGCTACTTTCTCCGTTACTTTCTTCGTTACTTCCCAAGGTTACTCCATAGTTCAGATTCCAGAAAGTCACATTAAAGTCGGATTCATCAGAGAAGAAAGTTGGTAATCTGTCCTCCGTAATGTTGGCAGATGCCTTATAATCATTCATGATTTCCTTGATTCCGCTACCCGAGCGCTCCATCAGCTGCAATCTGTGGAAGATATCTGCCAAATATGGATTACGTCTTCTGGAAGCAATATGGTAAAGATCCCATGGGGTACATGGGGTACACTATTTTTAGACCACGAGTTTACTTCCTTATATTTTTAGGTATAAGAAAAGGACCATGCTCTTCACATGATCCTTTAATCTTCTCGTCTACACTATTTACTGCTTATATCTCAGATTTCCGTTCTGCAATACCTCCAACTTACCACCATACATTTCCTCAATTACCTGTTCGCACGGAACCCTACACATGCGCATCTGTTTTGATGTATCATGGACTCTGAAAGTGGTCTGATTATGCTTCCTGCATTCGCTAAGGTATGCCTGAAGGTATGGCTCAGCGTCCTCTTTCAAGAGAACTCCTTCGTTGTGAAGTCGCATAAATGCTGACAGTACGCTGATACATCTTGCTCCACCAAGACTTACTATTCCACTTCTGGCATTTTTATCATCAGAACAAAAAACATAGACTTGCTCACCAAGTTTTGTACTCATTGTTTGTAGAAGGACATAGCTCTTGAGTTCTCCAAGGTTATTCCCTTCACCAATTTCGTCACAATCTGCTTTTAGTTCCTGAAGAAAAGCACCTTTCGTTATCGACTGATAATCCAATGCCTGGAGTCGTGTAAAGTTCTTTTCGAAATAACCACTTTCATATGCTTCGCATCCATTTCTGAGCATGCTTGCATACATTGCCTCGGCAGAATCTGAATAAATGGCATGCAATTCATCTATGATTTCCTCATCAGATATACAATGAACAGTCCCATCAGAAATCTTCGTTTCTAACCACTCGGGAGAATCACCGATATCATGCCTGGCCAGTTCTGTCTTTATCTGTTCGTGGCAATAAAACCGATATTCAGGCAGTTCCATTACCCGATCGATCATTTTATTCTGATCATCCTTTCGGATCAGATGGGTCTTGGAAATGAAATCAGTATCCAGAAGAGCATATTTTTCTTTTGTCATACACTGTCTCCGTTCCACTCCGGTCGGCACAGAGCCAACGTCCACCGGACGTTGTGCGCCCTTAACTTTCCTTACGAAAGTCCTTTCTGATTCTCTCCAAGTACTGTTTATCTGACTCCTCCCGGCTATCAGTCAGCAGATCATTTTCACTGTTGTGCTCCATGTTATCAAGCAAACTACCAAAATATGAAAGCTCCCTGCTGTCCTGCTGCCATCCCAGTGCCTTTCCGGTAAGCATTATCCGTTCAGACACAAAAGCAGCATCAACCATGAGCAGCTCCTTCGTTTTAGCAGGCGTGATATTGTGATTTTCCGCAAGACGTAATACAACTGCTTTATATGGAAGTGCAAACAAATCCATCAAAGTCAAAACATCATCTACAGAAATCTTTTCTCCCACTATGCCATATAGCTTAAGCTGCTCATCCAACATATTATCAGGCATCAATAATAATCCTGCAAATGCATTTGCCTCAAGATCTTCCTTTGACACAGCCAGGTCATCGACGGTTTTAGAATCCAATAATGATCCGCATGCAATCGTATCAGGATCAATATCTTCTGCATAGCAGTGAATATGATACAACTCATGTGCTACTGCAAAAATCTGTTTGCATATGGCAAGTTCAGAATTAACGCAAAGAAACAGGGTGTCTTTTTTTACAAACGTAAAAGCCCAAAGTTCATCAACTTTGAACGGATACCTGAGTATCTCCAAAGACAATTCCCGTTTTCTTGCATAATTCGATACCATTCCGAAGATAGAATCACGAATAATTGAGCTCCCACAATAGTTTGCCGCAAAAGCTTTAGCCAGAGAATCTATTTTCTCGAATTGCTTTGGTTGCTTACTGAATAAGCTTTCCTCAAAAACATTTCCCATTAATCATCCTCCCAGGCAACCATCATGGCATTACCATTTTCACGGACTCTTTTGTGAAACAGGATCATATCTGAAAGCTCATCAGCGATTTGCAGTGCCTGCTTCGCTTGTTCAGACTGAACCTTTCCCATAAACGCATGAACAACATTAGTGTCGGAGTGTGCTTTAGATATTTTAGTAAGCTCCTCCATCCTTACACCCAGGTAATCTGCGATAGCTTTAAGCTCAACGGCATTAATCATGCGTGTACCATTAAGCATCTTGTTTACCGTCTGCTTATTGGTCTTAAGCGCATCTGCAAGATCAATCTGTTTTCTGTTTTGGCTCTTTAGCAGTGCGAGTATATTACTTGCAATCATTACATTCATATCAACCATTGTTCTTGCCTTCTTCTTTAATAAGGATCCCTCTTTCTCACTTGTATTATACAGCGGGAAATCGCAGTGGTCAATATTTACTTTACTAAAATCATAGCAGTTCTATTTGAGTAACCATTTTGGTTACTTTCGCATAGGGATTTTCACTTTCAATTTCGAGATTTTGCACGCGTGACCCTCGCGCCGTTCTGTAGGAGCCCGGGCTGTAGGGATTTCGACTCCCCCTACCCTCGACGGTTCACCAGTAGTCTCCCCTATGCGCATGGATCCGCGAGTGACACGACTTGCACAGCGCGATCAGATTGCTCCGATCGTGAGTGCCACCTTCACTCAGCGGCTTCTTATGGTGGATCTCTTCTGTCTCCACGATAATTCCTCGTTCAAAACACAGCTCACAAAATGGATGTTCGGATGCGTACTTATCACGGATCCTCTTCCATGCACGACCATATCTTTTCTTCGTAGCTTTATCTCTGCCGTACTTTTCATAGTTACTGTTGACCTTCTGCTGATGCTCCGGACAGAACCTTCCATCAGTAAGATTAGGGTAGCCCGGATAACTGCACGGTCGTTTTGGTTTCTTTGGCATATCATCATCTCCACAACAAAAGCCCCGCAGATTTCTCCACGAGGCTTCTATCCTTTACCATACATTTCTCATGATACACTATAGCACTCCGTGCCTGTGAAATGTCGTGCAAAAGTGTGCAAATTCCATTTTTTAATCATTCCTTCGGGACAACTACATCGGACAGCGCTTTACTATGAACGATATGCACCTTCCTTACCGAGCAGTTCAGCTCATCCGCGATTTCTTCCCAAGCTTTTCCATTCGGATCATATACATATAAACTGCTTCCTTCTGCAGAAGTCTCTGCAGCACGAACCGACACGGGAATATTGAACTGGAATACATTTATCTTGTCTGAATACGCATTATTTACTGTCTCAATTATGTCTTTCGCATAATTTGTCCTGTTATCTACCATAGTGAGCAAGATGCCCTCTATATCAAGACTGGGATTCAGTTGTCTCTTTACTCTGCCAATTGTCTTAATAAGCTGTTGTAGAACCTTAAGAGGCAGATAACCTACAGAACAACAGCACATCCCTGATCGCCGGGCTGTCTGTCAACAGCATCACCAGTCGGTCTATTCCACTACCTTTTCGTCCCAAAGCCATAAAATTCTGCTATTAACTTAACACTTCTCCTACTTTACCCATTGCATTCGTGATCGCTTTTCTTTCCCTGGCATCAAGGTATCTATCATTAAGTCTTTCTTTTGAATATCTAAAATAACTGCTTTTTGTTTCATCTATAAGCAGACTCGTAAAATATCTTTCCCAACTGAAGTATTTGCAGCTGTCTATATGATCCTCCGGATGCTCAAGAATCTCTGCAATTTTTCTGCCATCAATCAGTCCGGATCTGAGTATCAGCCATTCAAATGATTCCGGTAGATACAGAAGAATTGCCATTCCTGTTTTTGAAAGCTCCGTAATCCTGTTCATCTCACTTCCAAATGCTGCTCCATCAGCAAAAATAAGAACTCTTCTGTTTTTATCCTTCAGAGTTTCTGCATATATGTTTGATTTTCCGGCTGCGCTTATACACTCGATTCCCTTTTTCCTTGCAAGTGTACTAATAAACTGATATCCGGAGTTTGAGTCTTCTGTTATTATTCTATCTATATCATAAGAAAATGAGTACTTTGTATCGGAATAAATTCTGTAAAACTCATTATAGGTTTTTTTCAGTTCTGCATACTTCCCCGATTCGTGTATGCCATATATTTCTTCAACACTGTAGGGAAGATTATGCAGATTGTCCCGGGTTATGATAACGAAATAATTATTGCTGCTCTTAACAGCCGAGGCAAAGTCCTCACTTGTTATAAAGCGGTCATTTTCATCTATGAAAACTATACTGTCATCAATGGAAGTCAGATTTTCTTTCCATCTGAGACCGGTTAAAACTGTGCATTTCTTTTCACAGTAAAGAACGATCCCACTGTTTTCCCCATCATTCTCATACTGCATGATCATTTCTATAAGCGTGGTCTTTCCGGTAGCGCTGTCACCTCTGACAATGGTAATGTTTCTCACAATCTCCAGATCATATCGGATATTCTTATTTTCAATCCGTATCTTATAACGTCCCTTCACCCGAACCTCCTCTATACACCCTGACTTTATACGCAGGAAATTGGACTATCGTGCAAAATATGCACGACAGAAAAAAGCCTCACTAAATCTCAGATAAGGCTTACTGCCTTCAGGACATATTCTTCAACACTTCTGACTTTTGTCTGATCGTTAAGGATTTCTGCCTCAAAGTCTCCTTCAAAATGCATGATATGATGCAATGTTATAGTCAGATCCTTAGTTAGGGCTATCCTTTGTATCCATTTTGCGCAGTTATCGCCACAAGCAGATGCATTAAACACCCTGCCGGTGTCATCATTGGCCATAAGGATCAGAGTTTTTACACCTCCGGATAATTCTCTCGGTGTGATAGGTCCCAGTATCGGACTGTCTATGATCCGAGATCCCAATACTGTAGATCTGTCCACATCCAGAATCATTTCCTTTGAAAGATCATTTGTGATCCAGGCTTCCTCATACTGGTTCAAAAAATAGGCAGGAGGATTATATACCTCGTTTTCCCTGTTTCCAAAAAATATCTTTAACATTTCTATCTCCACCGGAATTTATCCACTCTTTTTCGCACAAAAGGCCATCCCTTTATGGGACAGCCTTTCCTGTTTCAAAACAAAAAGTCATCATATTTGATTCACAGACTTTTCAGAGTCGGGATGACTCCCTACCGCCCTTCCAAACCCGTCCAATCTCATCCGGTCTTGTCCTTATCCCCGAAAGAGCCACTGCCATATTCGTCCTTTTCAATCCGACACAAATTTTCCATTGCTGTAAACTCTGCGTCAGATCCATATGAACTCATGCGGTATGGACAGATTTGGATAAACAACATATTTTCTTATTTGAGAAAACCAAGACACTTTTGTTAACCCTTCTGTCCTGATTTCTTGCTTCTTAAATGATGATCTTTCCCTGGAGATTCGCCATGATCTCCTGCTTCTTTTCCTCCGTGGCCTCTGCGTAGATATCCATCGTCGTCTGGATATCCTTGTGGCCCATCACACTCTGGATCACCTTCAGATTCGTTTCGTTCTCGCAAAGCCTTGTGCAAAAAGTATGCCTCAGATGATGAGCAGAAAAGTGCGGGATCACCATCGGCTCCCTCTTCTCCTTCTTCGCCGCATCCGCTTCCTGCTCGTTAAAACTCTTGGTGATGCGATCCAGCGCCCTGTTCACACTCCCCGCCGAAAGTACGCTGCCGCCCGAAGTCAGGAAAACGAAATTGGTAAAGCCATCGATCTCCTCCGACTCATAATTCATGCATTTCTGCATCTCATACTCCTTCAGGAAGGCATCCACCACCTCATCGATCATCGGGATGGTTCTCTCACCAGCCCTGGTCTTCGGAGTAGAAATATGCTTGGTGCACGTACCGTCGGCATGCGGATTCTGCGTCAGGTTGTGATTCACGCTGATCACGCGGTTCTCAAAGTCCAAATCGTCCCAGCGTATTCCCAGGCATTCGCCGATGCGCATCCCGGTACCAAGTAACACGATGAACACCGGATACCATCCGCAGAACTCCCTGTTGTTCGTAACGAACTCCGTCAGAGCCCTCTGCTGCGGAACCGTGAGCGCGTGTCTCTTCGGCTTCACCCAGAAATGGCTCTTCTTGATCTCCGCCATCACTCCTTCTGAAGGGTTCACCCTGATCAGCCCGTCCCGCACTCCCATCTGAAAGGCCGGATGAAGCACCGTGTGCACATTGTCCAGCGTAGCCGGGCTCACCTTCCTGTCGATCAGCAGACCGTAGTAAAACTTCTTGATATCGGTATACCTGATAGAGGAGATCTTCCGCCTTCCAAAACCGTCTCTCACAAAGTGTTCATACATATACATGTAATTTGCCTTCGTTGTTGGTTTCAGATCGTATTTCTGACCAATGTACTTATCGTATAGCTGATTCAGCGTCACCCTCTCCGGAAAATGAGCATCGATCCCATCCTCCATATCCCGGATGATCTTTCTTTCCTTTTGCCTTAACTCTGCTAAGGACTTTGCGTAAACTGTGCGGCGGGTACCTTCCGGATCCGTATAGGAATAGGCATACCTCCCGTCGCTCCTTTGACACTCCCCGGTATGCAGCGCATACCCTTTCGCGTCTTTTCTTGAACTTGCCATTTTGTCACCTCATCTTTCTAAGGAATCGGCACGATCGCTTTGCGATCCTGCCCTGTCGGTCGGAGCATTTAAAATCATGACTTCGTCATGATGGCCCCTCCCTCTGATAAGGGACAGCCCGGCGTGGCTCTACTTGCTCTTCTTTGACTCTCTCTGGATCATTTCCTTAAAAGCCTTCATGAGCACCTGTGATTTTTTAAGATCATGTTGGTCTGCGTAGGATTCCAGCATAGCATATTCTTCACTCGAAAACCGTATGGTTACTTTATTTCTCTTTGGGTCATCAACCGCAGGTCTTCCCATCCTTGGCATCTTTCTCAAACCTCCACATCTTAGAATTTCATTCTACTAAGAGTCCGACTTTTAGTCAAGTACTATTTCCGGAAATTCACAAGCATTTTCGAGTCCCGGCTGTCCCATGCAATCCATTACGCCTCTCTGAACGTCTCCAGGTACTCATCCACCACCTGCGTGTTTACCAGAACTACTCCCTTGATCTTGTAAACAGCTCCGGCATCCTTCGCCAGATTCTGAAAGGAATGCAGCCCCATGGAATAGATCTTCGCCCCTTCATCATACCTGACAAACGTTCCTGCCAGGGTAATAACCAGAACCTCGTTCCTGCCCATTTACCCTTTGTATGACACAGGTTCTCAATAAACTTAACCGCCCGGTCTGCTTTCGTCTTGTCATAATGGGAAGTCGGAAGCATAAACTTCGACGGCTTATAATTCTTCAGCTTGGGATAGCATGCTGGTCTTTTCTCTGTCATTAACCCTCACCCCCAAGTATCTCCTCCATCTCATCGATGTCTTCCTTCTTTAACCCGGAACCCGCCATGATCCTCGACCTTGCTGAAGGCGTAAGTCCAAACTCGGATGCCGCCTGCAGCATCAGCTTCTGATTGGTATTTGCTATACCGACCCATGGAGTCTGCTGCTGATATCCCTTCTCAGTCTCGAAGGTCGAACCCTCGGAATCAATATGTTCCTGAGCTTCCTTCCATCTCGCATAGCTCTGGCAATAAGCCGCAAACGCCGCCATGTCGATCTCTGTCAGCACACCCATATCGGACAGCTTCTGACAAAGTCTCTTCCATTCCTCCTTCGCCTCAGGAAGCAGCCACTTCGGACAGTCGGGCATCCCCTTTGCAGGCACCGGTTCTTTCGTATTCAGTTTTCTTTTTCCCGGATTGCCTTCCAACTTCTTCAGCGCCGTAGGCTTCGGCTTTCTCCCTGCCATCGGAATCCCTCCTTTCTCGTAAAAATGGCAATATAAAAGGACCTCCGAAGAGATCCCTTTATAGCAAAAACCGCTTATCTAAATTTTTATAATTCCTTTATTATCAATGCTTTTCGCAGTTTTAGACATGCCGATTTCGATATTTTTCGCCTTATCTAATCTTCGGAATCATCCAGCAGGATCCTCTTTACCTCCTGCTCAAAAAGCAGCGCCGTACTGCACTTTTCTGTGACCGCACTCCACTGATCAACAACCTTGTCAGAGAAGTTCTTATAGGTGGTAGTATTCTTTTTATCCCTCACCCTTATGCCATGATAATGCTTCTTTCTGGCAATTATATTTTTCCATGGATCCACAAGGGATTCGACATCATCAATATCATCATACGCCGCCACGACCCACGCATCCGTACTATCACATGGGATGACGATTGAAATATGAGTCATATCCGCTTCTCCCATGGCAGCCGTTAGAATTGACACGCCATGATCTACCCTTCCCCTGATCCCATTTTCATGACTTTCACACGGAAGTCCTACTGGACATTTCTCATCCTTCACCTTCTCGCAGTATAAAGGAAAAACCTTTCCCTTATCCTCACAAGCCGTTGATTTGCAAAGACAGTGGGCCTCTTTTTCTTTCCGAATAACATCCCCATCCATCTGGATGACGATTGCATCTATGGCCGGCTGCACTTCCTGCATAAGCATATTGATGGAAACTGTCTCCTTACACCATCTCCAGACGCCCTTCCACCCGTTGCCAAAGCGTCCCATCATATCCGGCTCCGGCTGCAGCGATAAGTATCGGTTCTCTTCACCTGTGATCCTGTCAATGGCCGCCTTTAGAACCATATGGTCGGTTGGCCCTTCCGACACTATACCGATCACTTTTTTCATAACAATTCCGGAACACCTCCCAACACACCATTGATCCAAAGCCTTGAGAGAGGCTGATCCATCTTTAATAGCTTCTCCGAAACCTGTACACGCCTGATCTCCACATGGCCATGTTTGTTTCTGTCAGTCGTAAACAATCTGATATCGTCATTGGAAAGGTCCAACCCATCAAGTACCAGGGGATTGTGAGTTGTCATAAAGACGGTTTTATTCTCTTCAATGATCTTGTTCGTAAATACCTCAGTAACCTTCCTTGCCAATCTTGGATTCATGGCATGATCAAAGCTGTCTATCGCAAACATCTTCGGAGCCTTCTCATGCATCGCAAGAGAAAGCATGAACAAAACATACAGCGCACCTTCGCTGGCATCATAACCGGTAAACGAGGCGGTGTCCTTCAGATACTTGTCTCTGAACTCAATGATCTGCTGCGTTGTCGGAACTCCCGGATTCAGGATAGACTTCTTGGGCTTACTTACCTTAAATTCCGATGCCCAGTCGATCAGCTCCAACATATCTTCCATGAACATCGTACCAAACATCATGTCTCCGTCTTCTTCATGAATGAGGTCTTCTATCGCCTCCGCCAGGCGTCCTCCGTTCAGTCCGATCGGATTTGTTTGTATCGGATCCGCAACCGTCCCTCTCAAAGTCAATGTGTCCGGCTGATAAATCCCATAATCCCCGATATACTTGGCTGCCTGAACATAATCATTTCCGGACAGGGCCTCTGAAATCGTAAAGTAACTTATTTTGTTATTCAGTTGGGCATTGCTTCTGTTACTCCTGCCATAAACCGCCTCTCCGTCACAGGTCACGCTCTCGGCAAAATATTTCCAGGCATCATCGTCATTAGGAACCGTCATATGGCTCATATATCCGTAATCATGCCCGTTCAGCCCCCATTCCACGGAGAAATCCACAGTTTTTGATTCCTTTTCTATGGACAGGAACTTGGATTTATACAGTGCGGACGTGCTGAGCCTCACCCCTTTTCGCTGTAGACTGGCTGCATTGACCCTGTCCGTCATAGCCGCGCTGAGCACGCCGACCGCCTCCAAAACGGAGGACTTTCCGGAACCGTTTGCTCCTATGAAAACATTTACGCGCCCCGGCTCAAACGAAACATCATACAAGGACTTAAAATTCTGGATCGTAATCCTCTTTAGCTTCATATCACTCACTGCGTGATCACTCCCCTCGAGAAAAATGGTCTATCTAAATTCAAGTTAAGTATATCACTTTTCTCAAAAATGTCCATATCTAAATTATGGAATATCCAGTATTTTCAATACTTTCATCATTTTTAGATGTATCGAAATATGACTTTATACAGCTATCTAAATTTATTTTAGAAGTCGTAATTTCCTGCCAAAACAGCCTATCTAACCTTTATCCGTGATTGCTTCATATCCCCCTATTCCATTCTGCACGGTCGTTTCGGTTTCATCGACATCTATATCACCACCTACGACAAAGGCTCCGAAGGATTTCTCCCTCAGAGCCTCTTTCATTTTATCTTTTCGCCATTATAACAATATCACATAAGCTAACTGTAATTTACTGTAATCTACTGTAAAGTTTCCGGCACCGTGATCTGATCCAACGCTTTCCTGTGAAGGATATAAACATTGTCAATCCCGTAATCCAGTTCAATGGCGATCTGCTCCCCGCGCATATAGGCAAGCAGAGAATGCAAAGGGCATTTTCTTAAAATGTTGTCCTCTTTTATTTCCACTTTTGTTTAATGTCAAATATTTTGATTTTAAAGACTCCGGCAATTCTTCCGGTAAATGCTGGAATCTAAAGTCTTCATCAAATTTTCCAATATTATTTTTAACCTGCTGGTTAAAGGCACTCGTGGAATAGCCATAAATTTCAGCCAGATCGGCATCGATCATAACCTCCAAAAACCAATTCTCGTGCGAATTTTATTTTACGACAACTGCTGATAAAATTCCACACAACTTGTAATCTCGTCATCTGTCGGATGTCCTTTTTTGATACCGCCTACGATCTTGAACGGTCCAAAAGTATCGAAGCCGAAACAGCCGTATTCTCCGAGGATCTTTGCTTCCTTTGCTTCTGCAATCTCCCTGATCCTTTTCGTATAGGTGGGTGCCATGCTTCCACAGGTAAAAATAAAGAAGACCTGCTTCTTATCCGGGAGATTGATCTGGGCAAACGACAGGAGAGGCTTTGCAAAAGAGCCGTAGTATATGCCGGAGGCAAAACCGATCCTGTCATACCCAAGAAGATCTACCTCGTGCCTCTTTGTACAGTCGATCAGTACCACATCAGGATCCTGATCCTGTATGGCATCCAACAGCAGCTTTGTATTGCCATGATGCTCTGAATAATAGCAGATTGCGGTTTTCATAGGTTTCATCCTTTCTTCCGCCTATTCTACCATATCCCGGAGATTATAGAAAATAACCATGTTATTTCTTTAATCAGGCTGTCTTTTCCGGTGTTTCCTGCTTTTCTAATAGATCAAGAAAGCGGTATTCAGGTAAGGGCTCGCTTAAATAGTCACCCTGAAGGAGATTACAGCCGGTACAGTTTAAGAAGCTCAACTGTGCTGCATTTTCCACACCTTCTACAACGGTCTTTACTTCAAGTTTTTTTGCAAGTCCGACAATTCCTTCGATCATGGCTTTCTTTTTTCCTTCCTCTATATCTCCCATTATGAAGGATCTGTCTATCTTGAGTGTATCAAACTCAATATCCCTGACGAAACCAAGTGTTGAATAACCGCTTCCGAAATCATCTACCGCAACTGAAAAGCCCCTGCTTCTGATCTGTTTGATCAACTCCTGTAACAGAAAGTCGTTTTCTTTGTAGGTTTCCGTGATCTCAACCTCTATAAGTTCATGCTCCAAGGCATATGAATCCACAATGCTGCAAAGATGCTCTGCCGTATTCCATTCCTCCACATGCCTTCGGGACAGATTTACCGAAAGAGGTGTATATCTTCCAATCCTGTAGCGCATTTCTGATAATGCAGAACAGGCTTCTTTTACCATGTGCCAGTCCAGAGAACAGATCTCTCCGGTATATTCAAGTCTCTGTATATATTCCTCTGGTAATGCGATCTTTCCGTCAGGTAATATCATCCTGCATAAGACCTCTGCTGAAGCTATCGTAAAACCGTTCGTAGTATACATTGGCTGAAAATATGCCTTGATCCTGTTCTGCTCCAATGCATTGTAGTATTCTTTCATAATCTTATCTTTTTCCATTCATCCTCCTCATAAAAAAGCATCAATCGCCTGGAAACATATATAGCAGCGGCTTCCCCGCGTCAAGGGTCCGCGCCTTCGGCGCCGCGACCTCCGGTCGCGCCCTTGACCCGGGTAATCCGCTGCTATAATAGGTAATCAAGCGATTGATGCTTATAAATTGAAACCTTCGTTTCCAATTTTCCAATAGTTTCTTATACTGTTTGGTTCTATTCCTCTACCGATAGTGATCCATCTGAGTTCAAGATGATATTAACCGTCTTTGACCGGACTGCATCCTCGCAGGTAATATTGGGTGTTTCTGATATAGGGATCGTTTCTATCGGTAAGTTTCCGTACATTTCCGATACATACTTTTCTTCTATCGTGAAGGTATTGCTCCCGGGGGCATAGACGAATGCCGGAAGCTCTACCCTGTTAGCATAGGAAATATAATTGAAGGCCGAGACCTTTGAATTGCTGCTTTCGCCTTCCTTTTCCACGGAAAACATACAATCATGGATATCCATGCCTTTAAGTTCTATCATGGATTTCAGCTTTACTGTTCCGATATAGCGGTTCCATCCTTTCATTTGGCTGAAGACATTGTCACTGAACTCCTTTGACGGAGTGCCTTTTATCTTCAGTTTTGTCAATCTTGATGTATAGAACATGACACCACAGTTTTTCGGCTTAAACCCTTCTGCCAGAGTTATCTCCTCAAGATCCCTGCAGCCATAAAACATATCCGCAGCCGATACCTGATCTGTTCCCCAAGAAGCCGTCGACAGGTCTATAGACGATAATGACGAGCAGCCTTTGAACATCTTATCCATCAAATAAGCCTCCCCAAAGTTAAAGCCGCTCAGGTCTATGCTTTTCAATGAGCTGCAGCCCTCAAACATGCTATCAAAGTACGGACTGTTGGAAAAATCCATGCCGGAGAAAGATACAGTTTCAAGGGAAGTGCAGTTTAAGAACATATTGCTTGCGTTATTCTGTCTTCCCGCCAATCCGGTTAGCGAGACCTCTCTAAGGCTTGTGCAGCCGGAAAACAGTGAACTCAGACTGGTTCCCCTGTTACAGTTGAGGGTAATAGTTTCAAGAGATCTGCAATTCTTGAACATGCTGCGGTATATTGAAGCGTAACCGAAATCAAGGGTCTCGATATCGACCGACTTAAGATTTATGCAGCCCTCGAACATCCTTCCTGCCTGCGCGACATTCCCCTGGAAATTTCCTCCAAAGTGCACGGTCTCAAGGTTCTCCATCCCGTAGAACAGATCATCAAGCCGGTCTGACCTGGAGGAACATACCTTTGTCCCGTCCACGGATTCAAATGTCAGGTTTATGATATTGTCGCTGCAATTCAATCCTGTGATGTAAGGAGTGTAATCATTCACATATGTCACATTTATACATACAGGATACTGACTGCCTCCTACCATTGCTTTTCCGTAGATGGTCACATCCGGGTTGCTTCCGGTGTATTGATTTAGAAAGATATAATCCCCATCATAGGAAGACCTGGACTTTATCTCATAATCCCAGTCTGACAGCCAGTCATCTGTCCCGGACGATCCGAGCAAAGACACACTCCTTACTGCTGCAGCCGGCTCTTCGGTAATCTCTTCTCCTTCAGCTGCCTCTTCAGTTTCTTCTTCAACAACGGGTAAATCCAGAGTCTCTGGTATCCCGGCTTCTCCAACAGCCTCTTCCTCCATTTCCTCTGGTATTGGCCATTCCTCCGGTTCCACTGGTTCGATGACCGGTTCCGGCTCATCATCCGCAAAGACAGGAAATGAAACAGAAACTGTCGCCATAAGCAGAATGAGGAATATTGATAAGATCTTTTTTCCCATGCTCCCTCCTATTCCCGGATCTTCAGGGATCCGTCCGTGTTAAGTATGATAGTTGTCTCGCTCGTTAGATTTCCGGTCTTATTTGTCATATGCTCAGCTTCTTCCTGCACTGCGATATATTTGACCGGTTTCGAGATGTCACTCAGCTTAAACTCCCCGAAGTCAAACCTTCCGGTGCTGTCGTTCTTTACAGTCTTTATCAAGTTCACTTCCGCTACGGAGTCCCGATACAGCTTGCAGGTAAACATATCTGCTTTGAGAGTATTTCCGCTTAAAGAAACGGCAGCTCTGATACTGACCTCTCCGAGATAGCGGTTGCTGTCCTTTAAGGTGGGGCAGACCCTGTTTATAAAGGTTTCCGAAGGGCTGTCCTTGATAAGTAGCTTCTTTTCTGCGGATGTCTTGAACATATCCGTACAGGTTGTCCCGGCCTTGAAATCTGCCGGTACCTTGATCTCTTCCAGCTTCTCTGCTCCGTTGAACATCTTTGCTGTATCCTCCAGAACGCTGCCCCAAGAAGCTTCCGTCAGGTCGATGGATGTGAGGTTTGAACAACCCGAATACATTTCCGAAGCGTCGGTGAGTTTTTTGAGATCCACACCTGTAAGCTTTGAGGAAGTCACTCCCATGCAGCCCTTAAAAGTCTTTTCAGCTTTTTTGCATTCCGACAGGTCAAGGCCGGTAAGATCTGCTGTCTTAAGCGCTGTGCAGCCCTCGAACATCCCGCTGATATCAGTGAGCTTCCCTCCGAAGCTGTCATTGAACTCTACCTTTTCCAGTGCCGTCATCCCCTTGAACATCTCGTTGGCCTTGCCTGCGATCTCCGGCATTACGGAGGTACCGCTCACTGATACGAACTTCACGCTTTTTACCGTTGTATTACCATTAAGATATGAGGTGTAATTGCCGGTTCCGGAGTCATATTCAAGCCCGATGATGACCGGACAGGTCTTGCCCTCTGCAGTCGCCTTTCCATAGATGATCAGGTCTGTGTCCGATCCGGTATATCTTTTCAGCAGGATATATTCCTTCCCGCCCTCTTCCTTGATCTCATGCTCCCACTTGTCTTGAATCCAGCTGTCAGTCGGCTGGACATATACATTATGAAATGTTCCCATATCGATCACGGGAATTGTGTCTGCAAAAACTGCAGCATTCATCCCGATCGACATAATAAACGCCATGATTATTGCCATAAAGTTCTTAAAATATGTTCTTTTCATCGTTTTTTCTCCTCATTTTTACTTAAGTCCTTTTACAGTTACTGTGCATTCCGCTGTTACATTTCCGGCTCTCGCATAAACCGTCACCGTTCCATTGGATACCGGTGCGGCAAAGCCGTCCGGGTTCATCTTTACGATGTTTGGATCTGATGAACTGAAGCTCACGCTCGCATTTTTCGGCAGATTCTTAAGCTTCAGCTTCACAGGCTTATTTTTCAAAGTGACCTTTGCCCTGGTGAAAGCCGGAAGCTTTGCCGTCAGTGTCGTATTGATCTTTCGCTTCCCATAGACCAACGTGATCCTCGAGGATCCGTTTGCGCTGACGCTGATACTGTAATCCCCGCTCACAGTCGCCACCTTCGTGTTCTTTGAAGTAACATCCGTAGGCAGCAGATAGGTCACCCCTGTGATGTAGTCACTCATGGAAACAGTCTTTACATCATTGAACTTCAGCGAGTTCTTGATGATCTTGGGATTCTCTGCATAAACCAGATATGAAACCCGTTCCCCATTCACGCCGTCAAGGATTATCCTCTCGATTCCCGGCTTCTTCGCCTGAACATAGGCGTAGTACCATTTGTTCTTTCCGGATGATTTAGATTTATCGACCTTTCTTGAAACGCCTATGATACTTCCGTCAGTACTCCTGACACGGACAACATTAAAGGACGGTGTTATGCGCCATTTCGTACCTGTCGCAACTACCGTCCTGTACTCTGTCAATATGTCGCTATCCTTCGGAGCCTGTGCTATAAGTACTCCCGTAATCCTGAAATTGATCCTTTGCTCCCCTTTGTATCCGTTTTGTCCGGTTATTACAGCTGTTGCCTCTCCGGGACGGTCATTGTTGATATAACTGACCCTGTATCCACTTTCCGGGATATGTCTCCCGGATACAGCTTCATGAATACAGATGATATTCAGTTCTACCGGTCTGTTCCGGTATCTGCTTTCATAATTGTAATAAACCCTTGCTTTTGATATGTCTCTGTCCTTTTCATCAGGATCCTCAGTGGGGGTTTCACCTCCTCCCGTTCCCCCACCGGAGACTGTTTCCATCTCAAATGTTCCGAGATTTATTACCGGAACTGCATTATCCGCATAAACCGGGTAATGCTGAATTGATAAAAGCAGACTTAAACATAGAAATGTCACCAGCCTGCTTTTTACCCTCTGTTTCATTCACTTCTCCTTTCCGAAACCTCTTTGTCCGGTTTCTTTCTTCTTTTCTTCTGCATTCTTTGTGTTCCCTCCTTTCGTTTTGATAAATCACTATTTCCCTAACACTTCCTTTACAATGTCGCTGGTGCAGTATCCGATGCAGGGTCCGGACTTCTTATATGGACAGCCGTCACATCTGCCCTTTGGCTTACCTGTCTCACCCGCTAGTTTGTAATAGCAGTCTTCCTCCCCAAGAGAGCACCCTTCTTTCTTCCCGCTCCACCAGTAACAAAACCTGCAGTCCTTCGGCTTATCATCCACATATCTGATTTCACTCATGTAATCTCCCCTTGTTTTTTGCATGAAAAAAAGGCGTCCATTTGCAGATCCTTTGATCTGAAATAAACGCCCTTGAAAACGGTACTATATTCCAATTTTTATCCTGCTGCCGGATGGCTCTGCCCAGTTTGTCAGAAGCTCAATGATCACTTCCTCAAATGTTCTCTTTCTCATTTTCTTTCTTCCATTGTTCAAGCAGGCTGAAGATCACATTCTCCATCTGTGGCTTTGTATAGAACGGCGGAAAGTATTCCTGCAGCTTTGGCTTCGTCAGTTCAATCCTTTGAAATCTGTTGCTCTCATCCTTCGGAAGATTCTCATTAAGGATCCTTATCGTATCCATTTTGGTAATGTTTTCATTCTCCTTAAGATATCCACGAAGGGCATATATCTGATATGCTTTGCAGGCTCCGTTCTCTTTCATGTATTCAAAGAGCCATTTCTGAACCTTCTCCGGAAGATATGAAATCTCAACTGCTACAACCAGGGCAAGAACTTTCGTATCAACCAGGTCAAGGATATCGGGAATAACTTCTGTCAAACGCATATACCGATGAACCTGATTACGGCTCTCGCCTACTTCCTTAGCCAGTTTCTCATCCGCCCACAACTTCTTCCCATTTTGGGAAGAAGTTAAATCGTTTCTCTGACCCTGGCGTTTCAACGCATCATATTTCATCTTATAAGCAAACGCCTTCTCGCTCGGAAGGATCTCTTCTCTCTGCAGATTGGAATCGACCATCGCCAGGATGGCATCATCATCTGAATATCTTTTTATGATAGCCGGGATCTTATCCAATCCTATCTGTTTTACTGCAAAGAGTCTTCGATGTCCGGATATCATTTCATATTCATCATTCCCGATCTTCCTTACGATGACCGGAGTAAGTATCCCATTCAGCATTATGCTTTCAACAAGTTCATGCATCTTATCATCATCGAGGACCTTGAAAGGATGATCCTTAAACGGACGGATCTTATCCACTTCAATTTCGGTGGCACCCTCGACTTTGGGAACGCAAAGAAGTTCATCAACGGATGTCAATTTGATCTTCTGACCCACTCTCTTACCTGCCACTGTAAGCCACCTCCTTTGTCAGAGAATTATAAGCGCTTGCTGCTTTACCTCTGGGATCATATTGATAGATACTGGATCCCTCCGCACTGATCTCAGCCGCTCTGACCGAAAGCGGGATGATTGTCTTAAACACACCAACCTGATCCGAATAAGACTCATAGACCAGTTTCGATATATCTTTGGCATAATTCGTTCTGTTATCGACCATAGTGAGCAATATACCTTCAATTCGAAGATCAGGATTCAATCTCTTCTGTACACGGCTTATCGTCTTGATAAGCTGCTGAAGACCTTTTACCGGAAGATATGCTGCCTGTACCGGGATCAGAACAGTATCTGCACATACAAGAGCATTTATCGTAAGCATTCCCAGAGATGGCATGCAATCGATAATGATGAAATCATATTCATCCCTCACTTTGTCGGTCACGCATCTAAGAATCTCCTCCCTGCTCATTACATTCACAATATTGATCTCCAGAGCTGACAATTCGATATTTGCCGGGATAATATCAACACCTTCAGCATGGTGAATGACTGTATCAGCAATTCGAAGTTCCTCGTCCTCAACAACTTCTGACAAAAGCGTTGCAAGCGTATTCTCTATCCCGTCCAGTTCCTTATAACCGAGACTGACTGTCATGGATCCCTGCGGATCGCAATCAACGAGTAAAACCTTATTTCCTTCCTTAGCAAGACCGATTCCAAGATTTACGGATGTCGTAGTCTTTCCGACACCGCCTTTCTGATTTGCAACTGCAATAATCTTACACATGATTGATCTCCCTTCTTAATAATCACTATCACCTTCGCCATACATAAGCTCTATATGCTCATCCAGCTTCTCGGTATTTACCAGAACCATTCTTCTGATCCGATAAACAGCTTTAGCCTCCTTTGCCAATTCCATGAATGAGTTGATCCCCATGGAATACAGCAGCGCTCCTTCCTTATATCTGACCCACTTCTTTTTCATGTTTGGATTTAATTTGATATTCTCATCATCCGCTTCGTTTCTTTTATACATCTTCCGTTTCCTCCATTTCGATATCCGCATTTTCATCAGCCATACTTTCCAGATAAGCATCCAGAATATCCAGGTCCACAACAACGTTCTTCTTGATCTGAATATTGGCACCGGCCTCTTTGCAGAGCTTTACGAATGTGTAATAATTCAATGAATATAGACTTGCACCGAGACCATAAGTGGTGTACCTCTTCTTTTTACCTTCAAGGTACTTATCAAGATCAGGACCTTTTTTCAGTAATCGTTTCAAATCCTTCTGAGCCATAACCCGCTCCTTTCATACGGTCACAACAACAGTTACAATCCCAATCACGAAAAAAGGCACCTACTAAAGTATTTCTACTAAAGTAAGTGCCTGTTAGATGCCATCCAAAAGCTGTTCCTTCGGATACCATACCTGTATTCTCATAATGGTTCGACTCGTGGTATACATGGTGTTCCATGGCATTCCACGAGCGATTTTTCGATTTTTACATGAACTTCCGTGAGGCTCCGTGAGGTGCCTCGGGATATGGGTCGAAAACGGTCATTTTGTCTTAATCCGTCTTTCTCCGTCTGACCACGGAACGCCACGTCTTGCTTTGTCCTGCTCCGTCTTTATCCCTGGCGTAACGTCGGGAAAATCCTTACTGATTCCACCATACCGTGTCTTAGCATGTCATACACGTTCGTTTTAGAAAGGTCTCGGGACTGACTTTTATCCATAGCGCGTCGTAGAGTGTACCTTATCTGCTGTCCTTTTTGGTGCAGGACGTGCCCTCTTTGGACACCTATGGATAATCTCCATGATGGAGAACCCGATGAATCATAATCGATATCTTTCAATATCTGCTGATGCACATTTCAGTTCGTTTACATCTCTGAACTTTGTACTAAACTCAGTATAATACTTCCCGATCCATTTGTCATTACCTTTCCGTAAATTTTTAATCCAAATGACGCCTTCCATGTCCATAGACATACCTGTGTCATTCAGATGATGATCTTGCCTTCAAGATTTGCCATTACTTCCTGTTTCTTTTCTCCGGTACATTCTGCATAGATGTCCATTGTCGTTGAGATGTCATGATGGCCCATGATAGACTGGATGACTTTCAAGTTGGACTCATTCTCGCACAGCCTCGTGCAGAATGTATGTCTGAGATTGTGGGCTGATATCTGCGGTATCATAATAGGTTCTCTGTGCTCCTTCTTTGCTAATCTTTCCTCCAGCTTGTTGGCATCATCTATGATGCTGTGGAGTGCGCGGTTGACTGCTCCTGCCATCTGTACGGTTCTGCTACCCGTGGAAAAGACAAATCCAGAATAGCCATCCACTTCTTCCTCGCAGAAACCGATGATCTTCTGGAACTCATATTCCATAAGAAAAGCATCAAACACTTCCTGTACCATGGGTATTGTCCTCATTCCGGCGGCAGTCTTGGTGGTAGTCTCGATGCGCTTTCTGCAGTCGCCTTCCTCATCAGGTCTGTCACTGAGTGAATGATTGACGCTGATGATACGCTTCTCGAAATCAAGGTCATCCCAGGTAAGGCCGAGACATTCTCCTATTCTCATCCCGGTTCCCAGAAGGATTGTAAAGATCGGAAGCCATCCGTGATACTTGCTGCTGGAGCGAAGGAAATCCATAAACTGCTTCTGCTCCGGAATAGAAAGGGCAAATCTCTTTTCCTTGATCCAATACCTGCTGTGCTTGATCTCATTCATGACCCCTTCTGTGGGATTGGTTCTTATAAGCCCGTCCCTTACCGCCATCTGGAAAGCAGGATGGAGCACAGTATTCACGTGATCAACTGTGGTTGCTTTTAGTCCCTTTTCAAGCATCAGGCCGTAGTAGAACCTCTTGATATCTGAGTACTTGATATCGACAATCTTACATTTTCCGATTCCTTCGTCAATGTACTTGGCGCTGTTCCTGTAGGCTCCTCTGGTCGATACCTTGAGGTCATACTTGGTCGCAAGATAACTGTCGACCATATGGCTCACTTCGATCGTACCTGCCTTATGAGGGTCGAGTCCATCCTCATAGTCGCGCAGGAGCTTCTTCTTGCGCTCTCTCATTCCAACCAGTGTCTTTGAATAGATCTGATGTCTTTTACCGGTGCGGTCTGTGTAGGCAAAGCAGTATCTGCCGTCTGCTCTCTGATACTCACCGCTATGCAGAACATATCCTCTATTATCTTTTCTTGGCATTTGATTCCTCCATTTATCTAATAAAAAGAGGAATAGCCGGTTCATAAGTTCATTATAATCCGTCATATTCCTCAGTTTCAATCCATATTTATCCTCTTAAAATTCCCAAAACCCGCATAAATGCTGCTGTTAGGACTTGTGTGTATCTGTATGGATTCCTATGGATTACTCATCATACTCACAATTATTTTCTATGTGATCATTTACCTTAATAGTATCGATCAGGACACGTCCCTTCACGTAATACCTTGCTTTTGCATCTTTAGCCAGCTCTTCTATAGAGTGTCTCCCCAGAGAATACAGAAGCATCGCCTCCTTGTAGGTTACGTATTTTTTCTGACCCGACATCACCAGTTCCCTCAGTTCTTTTTCCTCCAATTGCTTCCTCATCTTTGGCATTGCATAGCTCCTTCCATCTTCTCATCTGTTTTCTTCTTGTATCTTCAATGAATTCTATTGCCTTTTTCTTTACCTTGCTGCGGTTGCGGTAAACCCTTGACTTGGCAGAGTCGTAATAGTTCTTGCTGTCATCCGCGATCTGCTGGAGATCTCTTTCTCCGGTAAGAAGGTCTTTGACTTCATTTCTCTGTTTTCTCGGAAGGATGACCATGGCATCATTGAGATCCTTATAATCTGTCCTCATATCATGAAGAGCCTGGATCTGGATGTCATGCTTCATATCCTCATCCGCCCCCTTCATGGCATCATCGATGTTCCCATCCTGTATATCCTGTATCAGGGTCAGATTTCCTGTCGCCTCCATGCAGGTCGGATCACTCTTCCCTGAGGTCTGGACCCTGATACCAAGATCTCCTCTTGCCTCTCTCCGATTAAAAGCCTTCTCTTCCTTAATATCATCAAAGAGCCTTCCTTCAAACATATCCGCCAGCTCAAGAAAGTTATCATAGTGTTCAAATATGATATCGATCCTCTTGCCGTTGTCAGATTCCGCATAAATAAGTAGAAAATCATTTTCAGCCGCCATCTTTCCCTCCTTTGAAACGATGAAAACCAAAAGCAATATGTTGTTAGTCTTAAGACTCTTATATAATATAGTAGAAACAGCTTCAAAATCGTCCGATGTTCAGACATCCTGTTCCGAATTTCAGACAAAAGAAAAAGCAGCCATTCAATGACTGCTTTCATCACTTTTATTTTTATCTTTTTTTCTTTCTTCTCTGATTTCTTTAAAGCAAATGCCAAGATTTGACCATCTTTCCAGGGAATGAAGCTCTTTCTGAATAAACTCCCAGGATTCTTTGTAATCATCCGACTTGCAAAAATCAGAATCGATTATGAAACAAAGGAAGCCCTCCAAGTCATCCTTATACTTGATTGCAAAAGTATATGCATCGTCTTCTTTTTCATCATCAGAGCTATTTAGCTTATTATACAGCACATGATCAAGATTACTTGACATATAATATGCTTTATATGGCACAGATACCCATACGCCATTTAGTGCTGATAACCTTAACATGATTTCACTTTTTTTCTCGTTACGTTTTATTATCTGCTCAGGTCTACACGTTTTTATTTCTTGAAGCGTATATATCGGTTCTTCAGCATTAGCATCTTCTATGACGTGATCTTTTGGAATAAAAGCCCCATCCGTATCAATGATATGGATGACACTCAAAAAATTTTCCTGCTTAAAATGATTTGCTTTTGCATAAGCTTTGACAATATTTCCGACTTTGGAAGCAATGTTTTCCGACTTGGCAGTACTTTCAGAAGTTATATCTCCATGAGTTATTTCTACATGTACCGTATTCTTATCGTACAGTCTGTTAAGAATTACACCCAAAGCACTGTCATCGGAAGGGCCCTCGACTATTACAAAAACTATTTTCTTACGAGCCACTTATCTCACCTGCCTCCCGGAAAGCAAGCGCTATTTCAGCGTTATTCGTATGATCATAAACTTCTTCGTTCTGCTCGCCTAATACTATATCTCTGAAGTAAAAATCTCTCAGGTTATTGTTTTCCTTAACTCCACTCATTCTAATATATCTATTCTTTGGATTTGTTGTTGTAAATGCAATAAATCCTTTATCAAGTGTCTCTAATGGCCTGAGATTGTGAGATGTAAAGATTAACTGTCCCTTTCCTTTCTCCGATAATATCCTAAGGATTTCCCCAAGCAAATATTCAAAAACACCGGAATCCAGCTCATCAATGGCTACCGTAATAGAAGTCTGGTTATAGATTACTATAAGCAACTGTAGAATTGATACAATCTTTTTTATTCCTTCTGACTCATATTTCAGAGGAATCTCTTTATTATTCTTATGCGACATCAGCTGTATTCTGTTTGCAACTTGACCGTCCTGCTGAACAATTTTTCCCAGATCTTTTACACTAATAGTTAGTCCCGGAACTATTTTCTCCAAAACAATATTCATGTCCTGCATGACTTTTTTCACAAGCTCAAGCATTTCCTCAGGAATAATAGAAGTTCCATCAAGGAGGATAACCATATTGCCAACTGCGCCTTTTTGTGCTTTCTCGTACTTAAAGGCAAGTGGCAGGGCATTCATGCTAATGACACCTGAGTTCGCAGTGTTTATAACAAATAATTCAAAATTACCATAGGTAATTAAGCTTTCTATCATCTGATAATGTCTAAGGAACTCAGTATCATGATTATTGTTACTTCTAGCTCTTATGTTATTTATTAACTCAGGGGAAAAGATAAAGGATCTGGAAGATGCCGAAGCAACCCTCTTTGTAACCAACAAGTCAAGTTTGAGCTTTTTATCATTTCCAATAAGGCATTCACGCTTAGGAGCAGGAAGAAATAACTCGTCTGTCCTTGTATCTATAAGTGTAGATTTCCTTATCTTTTCTGATTTTGATTCATAGGAGTAGCTGATAACCTCATCATATACTACTGTTTTATACTTTTCCTTTGTTCCCGTAATAACATCTGAGTTCTGTCCAGTAACATCTTCTTCCTTCTTTATACAAAACTCATAAAAAACCTCATATTCACATTCTTTGTTCTTCACACTAAACACATATCTGAGTTTTGCAAAATCCGCATCAACCTGTATGTAATCTGCAAACATAGGTGGTATTCGTTGGCCACAAAGGTTGTATTTTAGCAGAAGAATAGCGTCAATGAGCGCCGTCTTACCTGAACCATTCTGCCCATATATCCCTAGTATACTAGTTCGATATGCTTTCCTCGTGTTTACTAATTCAACCTGCCCTGATATCACGTTCTTGAAGTTCTCAATGGATATTCCAGTGATTCTTACATCAAGCTTAGACATCTTTCACCTCCACCAATTTTGACAAAAGTCGATACATAGATAGAATACCACTCATTTGGCAAAACGTCAATATGAATGATTCGTTCGATACATTTTGTATCGATATCAGCTTTCGTCGTAACATTTTATAGTCGATTACCCAAAGTCAAATTACATGCCATCTCATACACACCTCATATTGACATCCAAATTGCCTTCAGAATTCTATAATCACAGCTTTGCCAGAGCCCTGATCTGCTCAATGGCAACTTTCCTAACTGCAGCCTTCCTTATTGAAAAGAATGCTTTCAGTATCTCATCCGTCTCTATTTTCCTTTCCATTCGTCCCTTATCATCCTGTCCGAAAATAATCCAGTCCGCTGATACGTCAAAGAGCTCAGCATACTCTCTTATCATTGTTGGAGACAGTGTCCTTTTCTCCATCTCCAACTCCGATACAGCGCTTCGGCTTCCAAGGTGAAGCTTTCTTGCCAGTTCCTCCTGGCTCATGTTTCTCCTTGTTCTAAGCAGTCTCAGTCTTTCTCCGATGTTCTTTGTTTCCATTTCATTCTCCTTTTCCGGAGCCTGAAAACGAAGACACAACCCGCCTAGAGCAATTTCGTTCGCATCAAAAAAGAAGCCTGCAAAACGGTAATGAAACAAAACCATAATAGTTATGGTCACATCTCCGTTTTGCAGACTCCTTGGTGCTATTTTTATTTTCAGCATATACAGCTCTAGGCAAACTCTTGGCACATGAGCGGGGCTCGTTCGACTTACGCCTCCTCCTTTGGTTTCTATTTACATATAGAAGAACCCCACATTATTCTTTACTGCGATTCAGCCCTTCGTTCACATATACCTCAAACTATTCAGTTTTCAAACTTACAGCAACAGCCCGATATCTTCCCCATGATGTCTGAGCTCAAAGCCAATACTATAACCTACTGATATTTCGCGTTGCTACTTCCCTGCATTCCCTGGCATATTTGTTCCTCATTAGAATAGCTTCCTTAATATCTTCCTCAGATGCCGGATGAGCGGAGTAACCTCTGTTTTTAACACTTACCCTAAGCCACTCCCCGCAATTTGGACATTGCAGGCATCCCTTGACAACCTCAACATGCATCATGACGTAGCCACAGTTTGTGCATCCCCCATGAACTAACGTTTTTTCTGAATTCATATAATACTCACTCCTTTCATACAACAGTGCATATTATATGTAGAAAAAACGGATAAGTCAGCACGAAAAATTTTGAACATTTAAAGAGCAATGAGAGAACAGTCAGAGAACACTTTCCGTACAGCTTCTTCAATCAGATCTCATCAGTCCCAGAATTCATGCCACTTTCATCCTTCTTTGATTCCGCACGCGTTTTCATCATCTTCACCATTTCCATCATCCTCATCATTATCCGGTTTCACTATACCTGCAATAATGTCTTCCTGCTCTCTTCGAGAAGCATAGATCCAAATGAAAAGCCCAAATAGCTTGATAGCTTCTCTTTTCCTATAATCGATCACATCATCCGAAACGTTTACTTCATCAGCAAGCTGCTCATTAGTCATAGGATCGTCATCTGTGAAATATGCGCTCCAAAGAATCTTTTTATACAGTTCTCCCTTATAGCTGAAATCCGCAACCATATCCAACAGCCCAATCAACTTATCCCAAAGCCACGGCGCCCTTACAGCCTTATACACAAAAGTCGTCTGTGCCTCATTATGCTTTTTCCTATCCTTCTTCATCAACTTGAGAAATTCTCTTCTCAACTCCTGCTTATTTTTCTGAATCTCTTTTTCAGTCATTGGTGGCAGTTGTAACATCAATGGATTAAATGATTTCCTACGATCCTTATACTCTTCTAACATTTTCCTCGTCATATCAAGTACCACTGCCGGATCCAATCCAAAGCTTTTTATGTAAAAATCGATGCGTTGTTCCAATGTTGTCCTCCTCGGCATTTTATTTCCTCCATATTCTCATAAAAAAACAGGGTGAATGGTCATTCCCAATCACCCTGCGGCATTAGCTTTTTGTTTATTCAGACTTTTTCTGTTTTGATACATGCAATTTTTGTTCAAGAGATTCTCTTGCATCATTTTCAGATGCCACCACCAAACCTTCAAGATAGCCCTCAGCAGCTTTCCTATTTGCTGCACTCAGCTTACGTAAATAAGCCACAATTCTCGCTTCCTGTGGTGTTAAAGGCATATTCTCGGAAGTGCTCATATCAAAAGAACTAAAATCTCCAAAAGTCATCCCAAAAGCCGCACAGATACTGTTCATCAATTCCATTTTAGGGAATGTATCTCTTTTAAAAATATCTGTTATTGTAGTAGTTGTTACGCCTGCCTCTTTTGCCAGCCTGTAATATGTCCACTTACGATCATCCATCAGCATCTGAATCCTGTTTTGCACTTCCCCTACCGTCACGGATTTATCTCCTTTCCAAACGAAAGCGATCACTCCATTATTGTAGAAGAATGGTCGTGCTCAAAAAATCAGCCAATGTCTACTAATAGTCGTTCACAGCGTACCATTCTATAAAATGGGAAAAGACCTCAAACGAGGTCTTTTCTGAAACTACTACATGAATTTTATTATTAAATATTATTGCGATTCATCATTAGTTACTTCAGTTTTCTTCTTTCCTGTGACAATTGCTATTACTGCAACTGCGGCGTTAATCAGGCACCATCCTGACCATATTACCAGATCGCTATAATTACCATGTCCGGCAAACCCTATCAGAGCTGCAAGTCCAAAGATAATAATAAGTGCTATATTACCACCTTTTCCGACACTCTTTCTTGTAGCGATAGAAACAATTCCGCCAGCAAGCATCAGGATAGCAACTATGATTCCGGCAGATCCCGACGAACCTCCATTCTCCTCAAGCGCATTTACCACGCCTGCTGCACATGACTGGAATGCCACAATTATAAAGAATACAATTGTCAAAATCCCTGCCACCAACTTCCAAATTTTCATAAATCCTATTCTCCTTTTACTTTAGAACTTAATTGTTATAACATCCGAATCAAAAACTGTATCCCAAGATTTCAGGTCAAAGATATGGAAGAACAGTTCAACATCGGTGATATCCGTTATTCCATTCTCTTCCAGGCTTGAATTGAAAAATGTTACCGCACTTATTGCTTTCTTCCCAGCAACTACATCTTCAGACATGGAAGAATCTACCATGAATCCATTTACCGATACATCCCTTACCTGTACAGTAATATCCTGATCAGAGTTGTTCTCTATATAAAGGATGACTCCTGGACCGAAGAAAGAATTTTTATCAGAAAGGCCCTTGCCTACAATCTTCACTCCATTTGTATCTACCAGGACTTCACCAGAGTCATCGTAATTCTGAACGTAGCCTTCTGCGACGGATGTATCAATTTTTATCACATCCGTATCTACTATCTCATCCCAACTCTCTGAATCGAGGATATGGAACAAGAACTCCATGGTTGCAATCTGCTCAATACCACATTCCTTAAGTCCTGACGTCTGGAATGTCAGTCCATCATTGGCTTTCTTACCAGCAGCCACATCAGCAGACATCATAGTTTCAACCATGTAGCCATTTACGTTTGCATTACGTGCCTGTACTGTAATTCCCTTAGTAGAATTGTTTTCAATTAGAAGAGTGAGCTTAGTACCTGCCCACGAATCCTCAATACCTGTCGCTGTGATCTTGATATCATTGTCATCAAAGAGAACCTGCTCTTCTATTGTTACAGCCGGAGTCTCTTCCTTTTTTCTTCCTGAGCCTGCTCTGACGAGCCTGCCTCCGTACCACCTGTGTCTGATTCTTTACTTCCTGAATCAGAGGACGTTGTAACACTGGATATCTGCTTATCACCATCAGAACTTGAAGATGAACCGCTTCCAATCGCCATGCCTGCAAAAAGCACAAGACAGAGTAGTACAGGTAACCATTTCATTTTGTTTTTCATATATTGCTTGCCTCCTCATATTGTTTTTTTATAATAAGCGCAGCAATTGCTTCAGCTGTTGCCTCGACCAATATATCAATTACATCAAATGTTCCCGGGATTACTGGGGAGAGCTGAATAACCTCCATGACTGTAGAAAACACTACTGCAATCACAAAAGCTGTTTTAACTCTTGCTGCATTACTACCTACTGCTGAATACAAAGCAAAAACTAAAGCGTATGCCCAAAGGATATCTGACATGTAATACCTGACGAGCCTGGCAAGACCTCCATCGATATTACCTATCCCTGTAAGTATGGCCATTCCCCAAATTGACCTGACTGCCTCCACGAAAATCACATCCGTAGATGTGAACCAATAGATCACTGCCCCAACAAGCAGTGGAAAGATAATGTTAAAAATACAAAATGTTTTTTTCTTCATATGATGCCTGCTTTCTTATTGAAAAACACGGCATATAATCCGTATCAATGTTACGTTTTAAACAAAATAACGTAACCTTTAAATCATTATAACAAGGAGTTTTTCTCTCCGTTGCCCCTGTTACGGTGGCAATTTTCAATAATTATTCCTGTACTCCACTTGTCCTTAAAGGCAAGTATCCATGCTCCTTAAGAAGTCCATTCACATCAATGATGCTTCCTGGTCTTTCATTGAAAACAATCATGATCAGTGCATCTCTCTCATCCTTGGCATAGAGCTCGGACATTCCATATTTCTTCAGTGCCCTCTGTGTTTCAGAAAGAGTAAATTCTGCAGCATAGCAAAGCCTTAAAATTACATCTCTCTGCTTAGTATGCTTTTCACCGGAAAGGAGCTTATAACCATATCGCTCCGGTACATCGGCGTTAAGGAATACTGTCTGCTGCGATATTCCTTTTTGAGCCATCAACCCCTTAACATATGTGGAGAACGAATTTGAAGCTGAGAGCATACTGTCCCTGTTATCCTCCACAAAACTGTCATAGTCTGACAGATGTGTTTTTCCTAAAACCTTCTCAAGTTCTTTAGTCTCTTTTTCCTGCATATGATCCTCCAAACAGTGATAAAATATAAACATCAACAGTTGTTTCGAAAGGGGATGTATTAGTGGATCTTGAACAGCGCCTTTCAATTTCATATTACAAAGTGGTGGCCACCATCAATGCACCTCATAAAATCTACCTTGTCCAGCATCAGGACACAGGTAAATTCTTTGTAAAAAAGATACTGGATGTATATTCAATCGATGTATATAAATACCTAAAAGCAAACCCGATAGTCGGAATTCCACAGGTAATTGATTATTTCGAAGATAATGGCACTCTTACAGTGATAGAAGCATTTGCTCCCGGAACAACACTTAAGGAAGTCATCGAATCCGGAAAATTATCCCCAGAGCAAATAGGTCATTATCTGATCAACCTCTGTGATATTCTGGAAAAGCTGCATTCTCACAATCCACCTCTGATACACAGAGATATCAAGCCATCAAACATCATAATCACTCATTACGATAATGTGATGCTTCTGGACTTCAACGCCGCAAAATACAGATCTTCTGATCAAGACCGCAGTTCAGATACAGTACTACTTGGCACTCAGGGGTATGCTGCACCTGAGCAATATGGTTTTGGTGAGTCCTCACCACAAACAGATATATACTCACTTGGTATTATCCTTAAAGAAGCCTCTGAATCTCTTGCAATTAACACCCACAAGTTTGATTCCATAATCAGCAAGTGTACTCAGATGGATCCGTCCAGACGTTTTCATTCTGTAAAAGAGCTAAAGGTTGCTCTCATGAAAGCTCTGGGCAATGACCTATCATCAGAAGCTGAACAAGTATCTCTGACATCAGTCCTTCCGCCAGGATTCAGAACCATGACTCCCGGCAAGATGATAGTGGCAATTCCGGTCTATATAATGGTCTTCTGGCTGTGCTTGTCATTAGAAGTAAAAAACACGTTTGGACCGGCACTATGGCTTGAACGGATATTCCTCCTACTGATCATGCTCGGTGACATTCTAATCGGCTACAACTACCTGGGAATACAGAAGATATTCCCACCCTGCAGGAACAGCAACAAATTCATACGCGCAATCGGCGCTGCAGGTCTAATAGCCATTTACACTATTGCCATGTTTTTTCTACTGATGTTCCTGGAAATAATCATTTTCCATCCCGGTAGTTGAAATATATCACAAAGCGTTTGCGTCCGTTGCCACTGTAGCGGTGGCAACTTTTTTACTATAAAGCAAAAAGGAAGATAGCTACTGCCATCTCCCCATCTATATGTCACCCAACAAATAACTTCATATGCAGCTCATCTGCATCTGATGACTATATCCTAGCGCACAAGGTGTCCAATAACTACGCCTAGGTTGTCGAACTTGCGTTCAT
>Ga0310695_10003411_pt1 | contig 31234 bp, 31 predicted proteins | sample RumenRJG_04DNA_FD_203882 | JGI IMG/M metagenome (GOLD analysis project Ga0310695, IMG submission 203882) | Bovine rumen microbial communities from Lethbridge, Alberta, Canada - RJG_04 (v2) (version 2) | ecosystem: Host-associated > Mammals > Digestive system > Stomach > Rumen | place: Canada...
CCAACCCACGGAGTTACCCTGTACAAAAGGCAAAGTCTGCTTTCGCTCATTGGCACATTGTGCGAAAAATTTTTCCGCAGCTTTTTTATTCAACTCGAGATTGGCTGCGCGGACTCCGCGCCAAGGGACATTGTCCCTTGCAACCCAACCCACGGGGTTACCCTGTACAAAAGGCAAAGTCTGCTTTCGCTCATTGGCACATTACGCGAAAAATTTTTCCGCAGCTTTTTTGTTCAACTCGAGATTGGCTGCGCGGACTCCGCGCCAAGGGACATTGTCCCTTGCAACCCAATCCACGGAGTTACCCTGTACAAAAGGCAAAGTCTGCTTTCGCTCAACGTCAGCAACAGTAGGGGCGCACATTGTGCGCCCGATGAATCTTTCTTAACTTGGTTTTATTCGGGCGAACACTGTTCTCCCCCTACAAATTCAAATCATCGCCGCAGGTGATACAATAATTCTCAATTCTAAACGTTTTTATTGCTTTTCTGCCTGCATAATGGTATAATAGTCATATATAAGTTGACAGAGGTTTACACATTATGAAAATATCAGGAGCTAAAATCGCCGTTGAAGTTCTTATCGAACAAGGCATAGACACTGTTTTCGGCTATCCCGGCAATCAGGTCATCGACCTTTTCGACGAGCTTTACCTCAGCCGCGAAAGAATAACTCATATACTCACCGCTCACGAACAGGGAGCCGCTCATGCGGCGGACGGTTATGCACGCGCCACCGGCAAAGTAGGAGTCTGTATTGCAACATCGGGTCCCGGTGCGACCAATCTTGTGACCGGTATCGCAAATGCTTTTCTCGACTCTGTACCGTTAGTTGCTATCACAGGCAACGTCTCATGCAGTCTCATCGGAAGAGATAGCTTTCAGGAGGTCGATATCGTCGGTGTTACTATGCCTGTAACCAAGCATAATTTCATCGTCAAGGACATTCGTGAACTCGCTGACACTCTCCGCTCGGCATTCAAAATAGCCAAATCAGGACGTCCCGGACCTGTTCTCGTAGACATACCCAAAGACGTACAAACCGGTATATGGGACTTTGAACCCAAACCGGAGCCGGTACGTCCGTATCCGCTGAGTTTTGCGTCGGAAAGCAAACTCCGTAAAGCGGCGGAAATGATATCAGCGGCAAAGCGACCGTATATATATTTCGGCGGCGGAATTATCGCAGGCAAAGCTTCAAAGGAACTGAAAAAGCTTGCGGAAAAGACTGATTCTCCGCTCGGCTGTTCGCTTATGGGACTTTCGGCACTGCCTGCTGACTATCCGCGCTTTCTCGGCATGAGCGGTATGCACGGTCACTATGCAGCTACTAAGGCTGAAGACGAAGCAGACCTCGTTATTGCACTCGGAGTACGATTCTCAGACCGTGCGACCGGAAGCGGTAACCGTTTCAACCGCAATTTCAGCATTATCCATATTGATATAGACAATGCAGAGCTTAACAAGAATGTCGCGTCAGACCTCACTATTCAAGGTGATATCAAAGATGCTCTTTTCAGACTTTTACCCATGCTTGACGAGGTCAGACACCCCGAATGGGCGGCACGTATCGAGGAGATTCGTGCTGACGAAAAAGCTCGCACCGACTCTGCACTCAATGCGGCAAAAAAGCTCCATACCGGCAAAATTGCGCCGTATACTATCATAGATACAATAAGCAGATACGCTTCTGAGGGCGACATAATCGCAACCGACGTAGGACAGCATCAGATGTGGACTGCTCAGCGCTATCCGCTCATAAAGCCGCGCACGTTCATTTCAAGCGGCGGACTGGGTACCATGGGATTCGGCATGGGAGCGGCTATCGGCGCGGCAAAAGCCACAGGCAGACGTGCGATACTTTTCACAGGTGACGGAAGCTTCGGCATGGACATGAACGAACTCGCAACAGCGGTTTCACAGGGAGTGCCGCTCGTCGTGGTCATCATGAACAACGGTGTACTCGGCATGGTGCGGCAGTGGCAGACTGCACTGTACGGCAAGCGTTACTCGGGTACTACTCTCAACCGCAAGACCGACTTCGCAAAAATCGCAGAGGCTTTCGGTGCAAAAGGCGGCAGAGCCTCTTCAACCGACGAACTTGAAAAACTCGCGGCAGAAGCTTTCGCATACGACGGCACCTTCGTCATTGACTGTGCTGTTGACAGCGATGAGGTCGTACTTCCGGCATTTCCGCCGAATGGTACTATCGACGATATCATTACCGGAATAGAATGAGGTGAGAACAATGGTAACAAATCAGTACGTAATAGGCGTTATCGTATCGAACGTTTCGGGTGTTCTCTCAAGGGTTTCAGGAATGTTCACAAGGCGCGGATTCAACATCGACTGTCTTACCGTTGGTGAGACGGAATCTGCTGAATTCTCGCGTATAACAGTTGCATTCCGCGGCGATGATGACATCAGGGACAAGATACTCAAACAACTCGAAAAACTTCACGATGTTAAGGAAGTTGAAGTCCTCGACCCGAGCGACACAGTTATCCGCGAGCTGCTTCTTATAAAAATCAGGAATACTCCGCAGACCCGTCAGGACATCATGACTGCGGTCGAAATATTCCGCTCAAAAATAGTTGATTACTCCCCTACTGCGCTAATCTGCGAGCTTACGGGAGAAACTTCAAAAATAGACGCGTTCATCGAGCTTATGAAGCCATTCGGCATAATGGAGATGTGCCGTACAGGTATAGTCGCGATAGAGCGCGGAATTAACTGCCTCAAAACTAAATAGTGAAAGAAGTTGATACTATGGGTATGACAATGACTCAGAAGATACTTGCCGCTCACTCCGGTAAAAGCGCGGTCACAGCAGGAGATCTTATCCTCGCTGACCTCGACCTCGTCCTCGGAAATGATATTACCTCTCCGGTAGCTATCAGAGAATTCGGCAAGCTCGGTAAAAACAGTGTATTCGACAAAAACAAAGTCACTATGATTATGGACCACTTCGCTCCGAATAAAGACATAAAAGCGGCGGAGCAATGTAAAATGTGCCGTGAATTCTGCGGAGACATGGAAATTACCCACTTCTACGACGTCGGCGAAATGGGTATCGAGCACGCACTCATACCCGAAAAAGGACTCGTAACTGCCGGCAATTTAGTCATCGGCGCTGACTCTCACACCTGCACCTACGGCGCACTCGGTGCCTTCTCGACAGGTGTCGGCTCGACCGATATGGCTTGCGGAATGGCTATAGGCAAGGCATGGTTTAAGGTACCGTCAGCGATGAAGATAATCCTCCGCGGCAGTCTCAGAAAATACGTCTCCGGCAAGGACGTTATCCTCCATATCATCGGCAGGACCGGTGTTGACGGAGCCCTTTACAAGTCGATGGAGTTCACCGGTGAGGGACTCTCTTCACTCAGTATGGCTGACCGCCTCTGCATCGCGAATATGGCTATAGAAGCCGGAGCAAAAAACGGCATTTTCGAGGTAGACGACACTACTCTCGGCTATATCCGCAGTCACGGAGCGGCTGAGCCTGTAATACACTCCGCTGACCCCGATGCCGAATACGACGAGGTCCTCGACATCGACCTTTCACAGATAGAGCCTACCGTCGCATTCCCTCACCTTCCCGAAAATGCGCGTACATTCGGTGAAATCGGCGATGTTAAAATTGACCAGATAGTCATCGGCTCATGTACTAACGGAAGGCTCGAAGACCTTCAGTCCGCCGCCGAAATACTCAAAGGACGCAAAGTTGCAAAAGGAGTGCGCGTGATAATCATTCCCGCAACTCAGCAAATCTACCTCAAAGCTATGGAGCAGGGACTTCTGAAAATATTCATTGAGAGCGGCGCAGTAGTGTCAACACCTACCTGCGGACCATGTCTCGGAGGACACATGGGAATCCTTGCCGCCGGTGAAAAGGCTATAACAACAACTAACCGCAACTTCGTCGGACGCATGGGTCACCCCGAATCGGAGGTATACCTCGCAAGTCCGGCAACTGCCGCCGCAAGTGCTCTCACAGGCAGGATAACAAGTCCATGGGAGGTAATGAGCAAATGAAATATACCGGAAACTGCATAAAATACGGCGACAACGTCGATACAGACGTTATAATCCCCGCACGTTATCTCAATACAAGTGAGCCTTCCGAGCTTGCCGCACACTGCATGGAAGACCTCGACCCTTCTTTCGTCAGCCGTGTGCAGAGCGGAGATATCATCACCGCCGGAGCTAATTTCGGATGCGGCTCATCGCGTGAACACGCTCCCATAGCCATAAAAGCAAGCGGAGTTTCGCTTGTTATCGCAAAAAGCTTTGCACGTATCTTCTACCGCAATGCTATCAATATCGGACTCGCTATCGTTGAATGTCCCGAAGCCGCGGCAGAGATAAACGAGGGAGACAAGGTCGAAGCAGACCTCGATAACGGCATTATACGTGACATAACTACCGGCAGAGAATACAAAACTGCTCCATTCCCTGAATTTGTGCAGAAAATAATCGAAAACGGCGGACTTATGCAGTCCGTTGCAAAAGGAGCTATAAAATGAACAGAAAAGGTTTCAATCCGGCAATACTAATGGGAGCAGCAGCTATATTTGCCATCGTATTTCTGAAAGGAGTACCTTTCGGCGGCGGTGTATCGGCAATTATCGCAGGCATACTCTTTTCAGTTTCTGCGCCGCTCATTTTTGCTGCCGGATTCTTCTTCAAAAACGCGTGGAAGCTTGATATGGCAGCCTTTGCCGCTATAGCTGTAAACTACATGGTTTCCACACTGGCTGAAGGACTTTGTGAAAAACCTTTTATGCTCGCACTCGGCTGGGCAATGGCTCTGCTATTCTCGGCTGCCGGAATCATAATGAGTGTCCGCAACAGAAAAGAACACCGGATAATACTCTCTATCATCGTAAATTCAGTAATGGCTCTGACCTCAGTTATCGTTCTTACTGCAACACTCGTAAGCTATAAGGGACTGGTGATTATACCGTCCTTTCCACAGAAATGAGGAATAATATATGGTATTCGATATCGCTCTTCTTAAAGGCGACGGCATAGGTCCCGAAATTGTGGACAGCGCTGTTGCCGTACTCGAAAAGACAGCAGCAAGGTTCGGACATACTTTCAGCTTCAAACCGTATCTCATCGGCGGCTGTGCATATAACGCGACGGGAACTCCTCTCCCGCAGGAAACTATTGACGGCTGTCTCGCAAGCGACAGCGTTCTGCTTGGAGCAGTAGGCGGTCCGGAATGGGACGGTCTTTCAGGTGACAAGCGCCCCGAAAAGGCACTCCTCGGCATACGCTCAGCTCTCGGTCTTTTCACGAATCTGCGGCCTGCAAAGCTCTATCCGGCACTTCGTTCAGCGTCTCCGCTGAAAGACGAGATAGTCGGCAAAGGCTTTGACATCATGATAGTCCGCGAACTCACAGGCGGCATCTACTTCGGTGACCGCGGCTACCGCGAGGGAAAATACGGACAGGAAGCCTTCGACACCGAGGCTTACAGTGTAACAGAAATCGAACGTATCGGCAAAGTTGCATTCGACACCGCAATGAAGCGCTCGAAGCGTGTTTGCAGTATCGACAAGGCAAATGTCCTCGAATCGTCACGTCTTTGGCGCAGTACTATGCACAAAATCGCCGAGGAATACCCCGAAGTCGAATATTCGGATATGTTCGTGGACAATGCCGCAATGCAGCTGGTCCGCGACCCTAAACAGTTCGACGTTATAGTTACGTCAAATATGTTCGGAGACATTCTCTCCGATGAAGCATCGCAGATAACCGGCTCGATAGGAATGCTTCCCTCAGCGTCACTCGGTAACTCTTCACTCGGAATGTACGAGCCTATACACGGCAGTGCACCCGATATCGCCGGTCAAAATAAGGCTGACCCCATTGCAACTATCCTGTCTGCGGCAATGATGCTGCGCTACTCATTCGGACTCGGTAAGGAAGCTGACGCTATAGAAGCGGCTGTTGACGATGTGCTGAACGCAGGTTTCCGCACCGCCGACCTCATGGGTACTGAAAACGGAACTCCCCTCACCTGTACAGAAATGACAGAAAGGATACTCGAAGCGTTATGATATGTGAAAAATGCGGAGTCGAAATGGAACTCAGTGAGAGCATTGACCTCAATTTCACAAGCAGAAGATTTGCTGATAAGGGATTTTTCAATGTCCCTGTCATAGAGAAAAAAGCTGAAAAATATACCTGTCCCGAGTGCGGAGAAACAGTGTTCGCACCCGAGAAGGAAAACGTTACGGAGGAACAGTCATGATAAAAATACACACAGAAAAAGCACCTGCGGCAGTAGGTCCCTACTCGCAGGCAGTTATCTCAAACGGAATGGTCTACACAAGCGGACAAATCGCTATCGACCCTGTTGCAAATGCGATAGTCGCTGATACTATCGAGGCGCAGACTGAACAGGTAATGAAAAATCTCGCTGCTATACTCGATACAGCAGGTTCATCGTTTGAGAAAGCGGTCAAGACTACCTGCTTCCTTGCGGATATGAACGACTTTGCCGCATTCAATGAAATATACGGCAAGTACTTCACAAATCTTCCGGCGAGAAGCTGCGTTGCTGTGAAAACACTTCCCAAGGGCGCACTTGTTGAAGTAGAAGTCATCGCTGAAACTTCCATATAACAAAATAAAGCCGGTACCTGTGTGGGTACCGGCTTTATTGACAGTTATTATGTTTTTTGCAGGCGGAGCAGTCTCCGCAGCAGCCTTTGCCGTTTTTACGCTGTTTTATCATGCACACGATAGCTGCCGCAACTGCGGCAGCTATCGCAATAATCAGCAGTATATCTACAAAATTCATCACGCAGCACCTATCAGTGAGCCGATAAGACGTACTATCGCCGCAGCTCCCCATGCTATAAGACACTGCCACACCACAACTATTACTGCCCATTTTCCGCCGTACTCACGCTTTATAGAAGCTATTGCAGCTACACACGGAGTATACAGCAGTGAGAATACGAGCAGCGACGCAGCTGTAAGCGGTGACATGAACGCTGTAACGTCTCCGCTGAACAGTATCTTCAAGGTCGAAACAACACTCTCCTTAGCGATGAATCCGGACACGAGCGACACGCATATCCGCCAGTCGCCAAGACCTGCGGGAGCCATTATCGGTGCCACAACACGTGCTATCGAAGCAAGGATACTGTCTTCAGCGTTGTCAACAAGTGCAAGGCGGAGATCGAAACTCTGCATGAACCAGATCGCGATAGTAGCGATGAGGATTACCGTGAACGCTCTTTGAAGGAAGTCCTTTGCCTTCTCCCAAAGAAGCTGAGATGTATTTCTAAGACCCGGCATACGGTAGTTAGGGAGTTCCATAACAAAGGGAACAGCCTCTCCGCGGAAAAGTGTACTCTTATAAAGGAGTGCCGCGAATATGCCCACGACCATGCCGAGTACGTAAAGACCTGTCATAATAAGACCGCCCTTTCCCGGAAAGAATGCACTCACAAAGAACGCATATATCGGAAGTTTCGCGGTACAGCTCATAAACGGCGTAAGGAGTATGGTCATTTTACGGTCGCGCTCACTGGGAAGAGTTCTCGTTGCCATGACAGCAGGAACAGTACAGCCGAATCCGATAAGAAGCGGAACTATACTTCTGCCGGAAAGACCTATCTTTCTCAGAAGTTTATCCATCACAAAGGCAACTCGTGCGATGTAGCCGCTGTCTTCAAGCAGCGACAGAAACAGGAAAAGTATCACGATTATCGGCAGGAAACTCAGTACACTTCCTACACCGGCAAAGATACCGTCAATAATGAGACTATGTATTGCATCGTTAACGTGTGCACGCGTCAGAGCCGCATCTGCGGCATCGGTAATGTAACCGATACCGTCCTCAAGCAGACCTTGCAGCCATGCACCGATAACGTTGAAGGTGAGCCAGAAAACGAGTCCCATTATGGCGATAAACGCGGGAATAGCGGTGTATTTTCCGGTCAGGAACTTATCTATCCTGCGGCTTCTTGCGTGTTCCTTACTCTCATGAGGCTTTATGACAGTTTCGCCGCAAAGCTTTTTGATGTACGCGAAACGCATATCCGCGATTGCGGCACTGCGGTCAAGCGAGCGTTCCTTTTCCATTTGACGGACAATATTCTCGACGAAGTTTTCCTCATCGGAATCGAGTTCGAGCTGTTTGATAATGAGGGGGTCACCCTCCGCGACCTTGCTTGCCGCAAACTGCACAGGGAGTCCGGCTTTTTCAGCATGGTCCTCGATGAGGTGGTTTATAGCGTGCAGGCAGCGGTGTACCGCTCCGCCGTTGTTATTTTTCTCGCAGAAATCGTGTATAACCGGCGGTTCCTGATAATAGGCAACATGGATAGCGTGTTCGACGAGTTCATCTACGCCCTCATTTTTAGCAGCCGAAATTGGAACTACCGGAACTCCGAGCATATTTTCCATCTCGTTAAAGTCGATACTTCCGCCGTTTGCAGTAAGTTCGTCCATCATATTAACGGCAACGACCATAGGGATATTCAGCTCAATGAGCTGCATTGTGAGGTATAGGTTACGCTCGATATTGTTAGCATCGACGATATTAATGATAGCGTGCGGCTTCTCATTGAGTACGAAATTACGCGAAACTATCTCCTCGCTCGTATACGGCGACATCGAATAGATACCCGGCAGGTCGGTGATACTTGTATTCGGGTGACCCTTTATAGCACCGTCCTTACGGTCAACAGTGACTCCCGGGAAATTTCCGACGTGCTGCTTAGAACCGGTAAGGCGGTTGAACAGGGTAGTTTTGCCGCTGTTCTGATTTCCAACAAGGGCAAATGTGAGAAGTGTTCCATCAGGGAGCGGTACTCCGCTTCCCTTCGGGTGAAACTTTCCTCCCTCGCCGAAGCCGGGGTGTTCTGAGCGTTTTTTAGCCGCTTTACGTTCGGCGGCTGCCTGCTTACTGCTGACAGGTGAAACTTCGATAAGTTCGGCATCAGCGAGTCTTAATGTAAGCTCATATCCGTGGAGAGTAAGCTCCATCGGGTCGCCCATGGGGGCGAATTTGGTAATGGTCATTTCCGTACCGGGGATAATACCCATATCGAGGAAGTGCTGTCTTAATGCACCTTCTCCGCTCAGTTTTTCTACCCTTACGGTCTGACCGATTTTTATATCTCTTAATGTAGGCATATCTGCCTCCTTGTTTTTTCTTTGCATAATGCAGAGGCTCTGCCTCTGCGCTCCGGTCAAGGCTCCGCCTTAACAATCCGGTCAAGGCTCCGCCTTAACAATCCGGTCAAGGCTCTGCCTTAACAATCCGGTCAAGGCTCTGCCTTAACAATCCGGTCAAGGCTCCGCCTTAACAATCCGGTCAAGGCTCTGCCTTAACAATCCGGTCAAGGCTCTGCCTTGACAATCCGCAAGGGCTCTGCCCTTGACCCGGCAGGGAGCAAGCGGCTCCCTGCACCCCGCAATCCACGGGCTTACTCTGTACATACGGCTTACTCTGCTTTCGCTCGCTGACACAATGCCTTTCTGAATGGTCACGCATTGTTCGCACATACAGCATAAATAAACCGCTGTTTATCAGCGGTTCTCCTTAGTATATTCTAACACTATAACGGTTAAGTGTCAATGATATAGCTGTTTTAGCATACAAACATAATCTTGAACATAACAAGTGCACTATTTTTTAACAACCTGTCTATTGCTATCTATAAGCCTATATGATATAATATTAATGGTCACTCAGAACAAAAGGAAGCTGATACAGCTATGTTAAATATATTCAGAAAAAAAGAAGAACCATATATATCTATACTCGCAGGAACTGAAGACGATGAGTTTCTCCGCGGTAAAGAACTGCGTGTTTCCGCTGTTTCCGATGTCGGATTCGTCAGGCAGGGCAATGAGGACAATTTCTATTCCGACGGAATAGGTGTAAAGCCGAAAGAAAACTGTTCGCTCCAATGCACCGTAACCACCGACAAGCGCCGTATTTTTGCGGTATGCGACGGAATGGGCGGTGAAGCATTCGGTGAACTGGCATCGGAAATATCCGTAAACGCACTCGAAGCACAGGCTGAACTTATCCGCAATGCAGAGCATGAAGACCTCACTCGCGCAGTAAATCTTTATGCCGACTCCGCAAACGAAGCAATATGCCGTATGACTATCGAAAAACAATGCGGCAGAAGCGGTTCTACGCTTGCACTCGTCTGCGTCGAGGACGGATTCGTCTACTGCTACAACCTCGGAGACAGCCGCATTTACTACTACAGCGGCGGAAATATAACTCAGCTCTCACAGGACCACACTCTCGCGGCACAAAAACTGCGCACCGGTGTATACAATGAGGACGAGGCCCGCAGCAGCTCTGATGCACACAAACTCATAACATTCCTCGGAGTCGATGACGACGGTGTAGGACTTAATGCATATGAAGCTGAGCCTATAGAGCTTGGCTGCGGAAAGATACTTATATGCAGCGACGGTCTTACAGATATGTGTCTCGATTACGAGATAGCGATGGTACTTTCCGAGCACCATGACAATTACGCGGAAGCTCTCACTGAAAAAGCACTCGAAAAGGGTGGCTGGGACAATACGACCTGTATCGTAATAGAAGCATTATAAAATCACTCAAAAATTTACAGGCGCACAATTGTGCGCCCGTAAATTATTACTTTTTCCACAGTCTGAGATGTCCTTGGGGTCCGATATACTGAGTATCGTTGCCGAATGCCATTATCATGAACACTATCGGTGCAAAGAATATCGAGAGTACGCACATAGTATCGCTCTGTCCGTAGGACTTAGTAAACATATAGTTGAGATATCCTCCGAGGACTGCCGCTCCGATACATACAGCCAAACTAATGAGTGAGAACGGCAATCCGATCAAAGCGATCATGCCTCCTGCACCGTCACTCGTTTCTGCTATAAAATTAGTAACACCCTGTATTGACGAGCATATCGTATTAACTCCAATAAGTATGACCCATACTATACCGAGATGATATTCGCCTGTTGCTATCTTAACGAGCTGAAGAACGTTGTATATCGGGACTATTGCCGACCAGCCTGGCTCTCCTGCTTTCTCATAGAGTTTCCACTTGGCAACTATAGTGATAATTCCAAATATGACAGCCACCAGCATTATAATTGCAAAAATGATAAAAAAGGCCGCTAAAAATCCCCCAGCCACAGCCATATCCTGATTTGTCATAACTAATTTCTCCTTTATAATTGTTATATTTTGTTTATCTCAGTACCCTGACGAGTTTCCTTTATCTCATAACCGAGAGACGTGATTTTGTCGCGGAGTTCGTCAGCAAGTGCGAAATTCTTCTCCTTGCGTGCCGCTTTACGCTGTTCAACGAGTTCCATTACTTCTGCGGGAATGTCGGCATTGTCATTGCCGGCGGAAGAAGCCTTCTCCTCAGCCTTCTTGATGAGGTCGAGACCGAGCACCTTGTCAAATTCGCCGATAAGAGCGAGTTTCGTAGCATTGTTAGCCTTTGACTTGAGTACATCGTACACAACTGTAATACCCATAGCAGTATTGATATCGTTGCCGAGAGCGTCATTGAAGCACTGCATAAGGCGGTCATACTCTTCCCTGTCGATGTCGCCGGACTTGTCAGCAGTAAGCGGAGCTATCTTAGCGATGAGCTTATCGAATGTCACCTTTGCATTGTCGAGGTTTTCCCATGTGAAAACAAGCGACTTGCGGTAGTGAGACTGTAAGCAGAAGAAACGGTAAACAAGCGGGTCGTAGCCTTTCTCCTCAAGAAGTGAAACTGTGAGAAATTCGCCGCTCGACTTACTCATCTTTCCGCTGTTGGTGTTGAGGTGAAGAACATGGAACCAGTAATTGCACCATTTATGTCCCAGATAAGCCTCAGACTGTGCGATTTCGTTTGTATGGTGCGGGAAAGCGTTGTCGATACCGCCGCAGTGGATATCGAGGTACTCGCCGAGATTCTTCATGCTTATGCATGAGCACTCGATATGCCAGCCAGGGTAGCCAACACCCCACGGACTATCCCATTTAAGCTCCTGGTCATCAAATTTCGACTTGGTGAACCAAAGAACAAAGTCTGCCTTATTGCGCTTATTTCCGTCCTCTTCAACACCTTCACGAACTCCGACAGCGAGGTCTTCCTCCTTGAAGTCGTTGAAGACGTAGTACTTTTCAAGCTTTGAGGTATCAAAGTAGATATTTCCGCCTGCTTCATAAGCGTAACCCTTATCCATAAGGGACGAAATAACGCGGATAAACTCGTCGATGTAAGTTGTCGCAGGAACGACTACATCGGGAGTTTTTATATTGAGCTTGGCACAGTCAGCAAAGAAAGCGTCGGTATAGAACTTCGCGATCTCCATGACCGTTTTATGCTCACGCTTAGCGCCCTTAAGCATTTTATCGTCGCCTGTATCGCCGTCACTTGTGAGGTGACCTACGTCGGTGATATTCATAACGCGCTTAACGTCAAGACCTGTGAAGCGCAGGTACTTTTCAAGAATATCCTCCATGATGTAGCTTCTGAGGTTACCGATGTGTGCGAAATGGTAAACGGTAGGTCCGCAGGTGTACATACTAACCTTGCCGGCTTCACGCGGAATAAACTCTTCTTTTTTGTGTGTAAGTGAATTATATAACTGCATGATATTCCTCCTATTGTCACTTAAATTGACATAATTATCTCTCTCGCCATGTCCTCTGAAACAGGGAGAGCATACTGTCCGCCGTCGAATTCCTTGATTCTTCCGATACCGTCCTGCAAAACGAATCTGAGTTTGCCGTCGCGTACCTTTTTATCGGTGTAAAGCTTCTTCACCAGAGCCTCACGGTCGATATAATCGGGAATCGCCGTCGGTAGCTTCGCCATTTCAAGAAGCCTCTTCACGCGTGAAACGTCCTCGTCTGAACAGTAACCGAGCTTTTTTGCAAGCATGACTTCAGCAACAAGTCCTATAGAAACAGCCTCGCCGTGCAATAGCTGATAACCGCTGACGGTCTCAATAGCCCTGCCGACCGTGTGACCGAGATTCAGCACCTCGCGCAGACCGCTTTCGCGCTCATCTTTCATGACTACGCTGTACTTGATACGGCAGTTTTCAGCGGCGATGTGCTCGCACACCTCGTCATTAGTACTGAAAATCCCGTCCATATTCTCGCACAGGTAATCGAAGAGGTCACTGCTTGCGAGACAAGCGTGCTTGATAGTCTCAGCGAGACCGCTTGAAAGCTGTCTCTGCGGAAGAGTTTTCCACGCTGAAATGTCGATATATACCTTTTCCGGCTGATTGAACATTCCTATCAGATTTGTCGCAAGCGGCGTATCTACGGCAGTTTTACCGCCTACAGATGCATCAGCCGCCGCAAGGAGAGTAGTCGCATAGTTGATGAAAGGCACTCCCCTGCCGTAAGTTCCTGCAACGAAACCTGCAATATCTGTTACAACTCCGCCGCCGACAGCGATAATACAGCAATCACGGCGATAGCCTTTTTCAAGCATGGTGTCCTCAATAAATTCCTTAGTCTGACGGGTCTTGCTCTTCTCGCCCGCAGGGAACACGATGAGGTCGCATTTATAGCCGTTTTCGGCAAGCATACCGCAGATTTTCTCCGCATACAGCTCCTTTACGGTGCTGTCAGTAACAACTGCGAATTTTTTGATATTTCCAACAAGTCCGGCATTGATGTCGCTGATGAGCTTCTGCTCAAGACCGTGACCGACCTCTATCTCGTAGCTGTCATCAACGACTTTTTTGAGCTCAACGTTGAATGTACTCATATTTTCACCTGCTCATAATAAAATAAGTCTCCTGTGGGGGTACACAGGAGACGTAGTTACGCTATTCCACTCCGAATTGTGGCATTGACCCTTAACGCGGGATACGCCGGAGGATACTGTTATTTCCCCGCCGGAGCTGACAGCCGCACTTCACCTTTCCCGCCTGCGGAACTTGCACCGACCGTCCGCTCTCTGAAAGACCGCAAAAAAGCTACTCTGACTGCTACGCTTTTGATACCTTTACATTATATACTATCTCGGCTTGATTTGTCAAGTCCCGATATCGGCACTCGCGGCAATACGCATCTTTATCATTTAATCCTCCAAGGTAAAACTGTCCGTCCTGAACGGTGCAAGCGGTATGCCGTTCGAGCCGAAAAGTCCGACTTCCGCGTAATTAGTCCACTTGAACCTGACATTGACCGGACTCTTTACCTTTTCGCACCTGATATGTATCTGATTGCCGAAAATCTCAACGCTGTCCGCGGAGTAGTAAACTCCGTCCGCACCGGCAAGCTCAAAGCTGTCCTTTAAGCCGTCATTCCCCTCCAATCCGCCGCTCGGGTTGTCGAGATAAACTACCATAGTGTTGCCGTGGCGGACTTCATACGTGCCGAGCACCGGCGGCATAGTTTCAGAGCGGTCCATGAGTCCGTAGACCTCGCTCATTGCCTGCAAATAAAGCCTGTGACCGACCACTGACTTGTCAGCAGGGTGGATATTATTGAATTCGCCACAGTCGAGAGTGACTGCTATACCGGTATTTTTAATTGTCCGGAAGAGTTTCATCTGTGCCTCTCGAATGTACGCCCAGCGCTTTGTATCGGGGTCTTCGCGGTAACGGAACATCGGAAGCTGAACTATCAGGAATGTCATTTCGTCGCTGTGCCATATATTGCGCCAGTGGCTGATAAGGGCTGACATGAGGTCGTAGTATACCTCGGGACGGTGGTCGTCGGACTCGCCCTGATACCACAAAACTCCCCTCACTGTGTAAGGACAGATGCGGCTGACCATTGTGTCATAAAGTCCACAGGGGCGCATGGGGTTCTTGATTCCGGGGGGACCCGGATAGCGGTTCTCGCCGCACTTTTCCTGTAGCTCGTTCCACGTAATATCCGGATTTTCGGCATAGCATTCAGCGGTACGCTTCTCCCAGCCGTACTGGTAAACGCTGTACTCGTCGTACTCGCTTATCATCTGCTCGTCGGACTTTCCGGCAATTGCCTTGTCGTATTCATCTATGTACACGCGTAACTTTGCATTGTTCATGAGTACCTCACGCGGTACCCACGCAGAAGCGGACGTGCCTCCCCAGTTACACCCTAAAACTCCGACTACACACCCAAGCTTCCGGCTGAGTTCCTTTGCAAAGTACCAGCCTGCCGCCGACCATGCAGAAGAATTGGTCTCGGAAGCGGTCTCCCAGCGTGAAACTGATTCGGAGCGGATAAGCTCGTCATCAAGCATTGCGCACTTTGGAGTATAGTAATAGCGGACGTTCTCGCGTGCGGAATTTCTTAGTTCCTCAGCACCGTTTTTGTCGTTATGAAGCTCAAACTCCATGTTGGACTGTCCGCCCGCAAGCCAAACTTCACCAATTGCGACATTGCGGAAAATTTTCCTTATCGCGCCGCAGGTCACCTCAAGGGTACAGCAATCGTACTGCGGCAAAGCCGGCAAAACCGCCTCCCAGCGCTTTTCGTTTATTACAGCTTCCGCAGATATGTTCAGTTCGGGGATACTCACATATATCGGCTTATCACTGTTGCAAGTACCAAAAACGCGGACATTCATTCCGCGCTGTAAAACCATATTATCGCTGAAAACAGCCGCAGTTTTCATTTTTTCTCTCCTTTCAATGTCGTATAGCACATGGGCGGAAACAGGACTGTGCCCATATCCGCCCGTTTACTGTATAAATTCTGCATATTTTAGTCAGAACTGCGTTTTGATAACTCCGCGCTTTGCAAGCTGTATGTACAGGCGCAGACGCGCTTCATCGCGGCATTCCGGCTTTATCATGTAGTACATATAGTGTTCGATGAGGTTAAAGATATCGATAGTGCGGCCCTCTATCTTGAACTGTTCAAAGCCCATTGGAATGTACCTCTCCCAAATCGCCTCGGGAGTAATGTGGTTTGCGAGTTTACTGCTCTGAAAGATAGTTCTGTTCATGCATTGGCAGTTGAATATCGCGTCATTCTGATACTCAGCATATTTCGGTATCTTTGTAAAATCGAAGTCGCGGTCAGGGAACTTCCTCAAATGCTCGGCATACGCAAACTGTTCAGCACCGATAACACGGTAATGCTCCGACCTCAGCTTACAGCCGGGGTTACAGCAGGCATTTACAAGCAGTTCGCATTTTTTCTTGTCGCGTATTTTTTCAAGAGCCTCGAAATTATTGTTCAGGTCATAGTCGATAACGACTATGTGGTAATCCTTATCGAGTTCATCGTAAAGCTTATCCGGCTCAGTGATACGTTTGCAGGTCGAGCTTGTGAGCTTATAATTCGGGTAATTTGTACGGATATAGTCCTCAAGGACAGGCGACGCAACTATAACCTCGTTAAAGCCATTATCAGCGAGGTGCATGATGAGGTTGCAGAAATCGTCGGCGAGGTGTTTTTTCTCAATAAGCGGATTTGTAAACGTAAATCTCAGTGGGATACCGCGGTCGTTGAATGACTTGATAACAGTTTTGATGAAGTCCTTGTCGCAGTAGCCGTACTGAAAACGTCCTCCGTTCCATATTGCAGGTGGAAACGTACCATATACGGAAGCTATCTCCACTCCCTCACGGAAGTACTCGGGACAATACTGCAACATTTCCGCAAAAATGATATTGAAGCCGTAGTGTTTGCTGAAATCCGGCAGGTGAAAACGTGCTTTCATAACCGCTCCTTATCTGTAAGTGAGAGCACCGCTGTTTTCGAGAGCTTTCAGCAGAGTGAAACGCGCCTCGTCGCGGCATTCCGGCTTAGCCATGTAGTACATATATGTTTCAAGGATATTGAGTGCACTCGCGGTGCGTCCCTCGATTTTGAACTGTTCAAATCCCATAGGCACGTACTTTTCCCATATATCATCGGGAGAGATGTGAGTTCTCAGGTCACGTATTTCAAAGATACCGCGCTGAGAATACGGACAGTCACGGAAGTGCTGAGGGTCGAGTTTATCGGGATTGAACGGCATACCCGGGTGTTTTTTGATATGCTCGTTGTACGCTATCTGCTGTTCGCCTATACAGCGATAGTGAGCGCTTCTGCGCGGACATCCGGGTTCACAGCAGGCATTTACGAGAAGCTCACAGTCCTGTTTGCGCGGAAGCTTCTCAAGCACCTCGAAGTTGTTATTAAAGTCATAGTCAACGACAACAATGCTGTAGTCCTTACCGAGTTCTTCATTGAGCTTATCGGGGTCGGTAATACGCTTGCAGGTCGAGCTTGTGAGCTTGTAATCAGGGTAATTCTTGCGGATATAGTCCTCTAAAAGCGGCGACATTACTATCGCCTCATTGAGACCGTTATTTGCAAGGTTCATAACCATATTGCAGAATGGGTCGGCGAGGTGTTTTTTCTCAAGAGCCGGATTTGTGAAAGTAAATCTCAGCGGAATACCGCGGTCGTTGAAGGCTTTGAGCACCTGCTTGACGAAATTGCTGTCGCATACTCCGCCCTGAGTACGTCCGCCGTTCCATATTGAAGGCGGAAAAACTCCGTAGAATGAAGCAATCTCAACACCCTCACGGAAAAACTCAGGCTTATTTTTCAGCATTTCCGCAAAGAGCAGATTTAATTTGAAACGTCCCGAAAAATCGGGAAGATGAAATCTTACTCGCATTTTTTCTCCTTTCCTTTTCAGGGTGTACCCCTGAAAACCAAGCAGAGGCTTTGCCTCTGTCCGGCATTTATTTTATACAATCGCCGCGCTCAACGGCGACCTCATATCCGGCGGCTTCTATACGTCTTTGCAGACAGCTGCGGCACTCCGCAGCTTCCTCGCCGGTGCATATTTTATTATCGTAAAGGTCGTACTTTTTACGTACATCAACAGGTGAAAGGTTCGGCATAACCACGTTACAGCCGGTTTGAAGTCCAAGCTCGCGCCCATTCGGAGCTATCGTGCCGAGGGCGGTAGTTGCCGGAAGAAGCACTTTCGGGAACATCAGACGCAGTATACCAAGCAGACGCAGAGTCAGCTGAAGTGTACCGCCTTTTTCCTCAGCAAAAGGGGTGCAGTGGTGCGGTACAAACGGACCTATCCCTATCATGTGGGGTTTCAGCTCCTGCAAAAAGCGCAAATCAGCGATAAGGGAATCCGTAGTCTGATACGGTGCTCCCACCATAAAGCCTGCTCCGACCTGATAGCCGAGGTCACGCAGGTCAAAAAGGCACTGTTTACGGTGCTGAAGACTCATCTCCGCAGGGTGAAGCTTGCTGTACAAAGCCTCGTCAGCGGCTTCATGCCGCAGAAGATAACGGTCAGCACCGGCTTCCCTCATGCGTTTATAGCTCTCGCGGCTTCTCTCGCCGAGTGAAAGGGTTATAGCGCAGTCGGGGAACTTCTCACGAAGTCCGGATATCACACTGCACATAAAATCGTCAGTAAATGCCGAATCCTCACCGCCCTGCATAACAAAGGTACGGAAGCCAAGCTCATAGCCATTTTCGGCACACATCATTATCTGCTCACGTGTAAGGCGGTAGCGGTCGGCAGACTTATTGCTCCGGCGGATACCGCAGTAAAGGCAGTCGTTCCTGCAATAACTCGACACCTCGATAAGTCCGCGCAGGAACACCTTCCTGCCGTAGCTTTTTATGCGTACTTCGTCAGCACGTTCACGCAGAAGCTTTGCGGCGGATTCGTCGTCGGACTCAATCAGAGACTTCAGCTCAATGTCGGAGAGGTCGCAGGCATCATATAATTTTTCGACGAGTTCAGTCATATCAGCCTCCGAGACGTATCATCTCGTCGATACATTTTCTTGCAGAGGCTATGAGTTCATCGCTCATGAGCATTTCAAAAGCCTCACCGTTGTCCATACCGAGGAGAGTATTGTAAACGTCGGGAAGAGTAGTCAGCTTCATATTGCGGCAGACGATATCCTTAGTCACGGGATAGAACTTCTTATCGGGACATTCATACTGCAAATGCTCAGCGATAGAGGTCTCAGTGCCGATTATGAACTCCTTCTTGTCTGACTTCTTTGCAAAGTCCATGATACCGCTTGTAGAGCCAACATAGTCAGCAAGCTCAGTGACCGCAGGCACGCACTCAGGATGAACAAGGAAGAGAGCATCGGGGTGCTCAGCCTTAGCCTTTCTGACCTCGGCAACAGTGAGAGCGGCATGAGTCGGGCATCCGCCGTTGAGAAGCTTGATATCCTTCTCGGGGCACTGCTTCTGTACCCAGCTTCCAAGGTTGCAGTCAGGGATAAAGAGTATCTTATCGGTGTCAAGTGCCCTTACGATACGGAGTGCACTTGAAGATGTGACACATACGTCACAGACCGTTTTCAGCGATGCGGTAGTATTGATGTAAGCAACGACTGTACGTTCAGGTTCTTTTTCGCGTATCTGCGCGATGAGGTCACGGTCCATCTGCTCAGCCATAGGACATCCCGCGTCCTTGTTTGCGAGGAAAACTCTCTTTTCGGGCGAGAGCATTTTCGCAGTTTCAGCCATGAAATGAACTCCGCAGAAGATGATGTTCTTAGCGTCGGTCTTTGTAGCGTCGACACTGAGCTTGTAGCTGTCGCCGGTAAAATCGGCAATTTCGACTATCTCACGTGCCTGATAGCTGTGTGCGAGGATAGCGGTATCCGTCTCTTTTTTGAGCTGTATTATCTTATCCTGTAATTCACGTACGGTCATATTCATACTCCTTTACTGTGCAAAGCAAAAACTTATTTTCTTATTAATGTCTGCTTTGTTTCGCCATTCATGGCAAAATGAGCCTGACATAAAGAAATTTTACGTGCAAATCCCTAATTTGCGCTCCCCGAATAAAGTTCGGGCAGCCGCTGTCAGACAGCGGTCATTGAGAATATATTTATTATACCATATCCTGCCCGAAATAGCAAGTACCATGCCCTGCGCACACATTCGCCTGTATATGCTCATTGCCTATTGACTTTTCTGCATTTATGATGTAAAATAGAAATGATAATTTTGTCTGAAAGAGGTAAGTCAAATGCTTAAAAACAACGAAAAAGTTATGGACAAGATCGTTGACCTTTGTAAATCCAAGGGTTTCGTATATCCCGGTTCCGAGATCTACGGCGGTCTCGCTAATACATGGGACTACGGTCCGCTCGGCGTTGAGCTGAAAAACAACATCAAGAGAGCATGGATGAAGAAATTCGTTCAGGAGAACAAATACAACGTAGGTCTCGATTCTGCTATCCTCATGAATCCCCAGACATGGGTAGCTTCCGGTCATATCGGCGGATTCTCCGACCCCCTCATGGACTGCAAGGAATGTAAGACACGTCACCGTGCTGATAACCTCATCGAGGACTTCGACGGTACTAACGTTGCAGGCTGGTCCAACGAGCAGATGATGGACTACATCAAGGAGCATAACATAGTGTGCCCTAACTGCGGCAAGCAGAATTTCACAGATATCCGCCAGTTCAACCTCATGTTCAAGACCTTCCAGGGTGTTACTGAGGACAGCAAGTCTGAGCTTTATCTCCGTCCTGAGACTGCACAGGGTATCTTCGTAAACTTCGCTAATATCCAGAGAACAACACGTAAAAAGGTACCTTTCGGTGTTGCTCAGGTAGGTAAGTCATTCCGTAACGAGATAACTCCCGGAAACTTCATTTTCCGCGTGCGCGAGTTCGAGCAGATGGAGCTTGAATTCTTCTGCAAACCCGGTACTGACCTCGAATGGTTCGATTACTGGAGAAGCTACTGCAAGAACTTCCTTCTCAGCCTCGGTCTCAAAGAGGAGAATATCCGTCTCCGTGACCACGACCAGGAGGAGCTTTGCTTCTACTCAAAGGCTACTACAGACTTCGAGTACCTCTTCCCCTTCGGCTGGGGCGAACTCTGGGGTGTTGCTGACCGTACAGACTACGACCTCACTCAGCACATCAACACAAGCGGCAAGTCGCTCGAATACTTCGACCCCGAGACAAACGAAAAGTACATTCCTTACGTTATCGAGCCTTCACTCGGCGTAGAGAGACTCTTCCTCTCAGTTGTTACCGAGGCTTACGACGAAGAAGAACTCGTTTCAACTGACAAGAACGGCAATGAGAAGAAGGAGACACGTACAGTTATGCGTTTCCACCCTGCTCTTGCTCCTTTCAAGTGTGCAGTTCTTCCCCTCGTGAAGAAGCTCACTCCCAAGGCTGAGGAAGTATACGAGATGCTCTCAAAGAAGTTCATGGTAGACTTTGACGAGGCTGGTACTATCGGTAAGAGATACCGCCGTGAGGACGAGATTGGTACTCCCTTCTGCATCACTGTTGACTTCGATACTATCGAAAAGGACAACTGCGTAACTGTCCGCGACCGTGATACAATGCAGCAGGAGCGTATCGCTATCGACGACCTCGTAGCATTCCTCGAAGCAAAAATGGAATTCTGATTCTTTAAGCGTACTCTAACCCAGTCCGCTATCAGGTGATACTATGTTAAAAAGTAAAAACATAATGTTTCTTTCGCTTTTGAGCATATCTGCATCACTCGTCAGCTGTGGAAATAATAACGCGCCCGCCCCCTTTTCACCCGAGTATGTTGAAAACTACCTGGAGACCTGTTACGGAACGGATTTCATCTATACAGGTGAGTTCAGCTCCGATGATGCCGCGCTTGAAGCCTATACCTTCAAGGACAGCAGCGGTATTGAAACCGTTGTCAGAAAAGGAAGCCGAGAAGTCGCCATCGGCGCAAAGTACAGCGTCACTGACTGCTACGAATGCTCAAAGTTCCTCGCTGATGAAGAAGTCAGAAAAAAGCTCGACGATTCGGGTTTTGAGTATACTTTCAAGGACTGGTACGGCATCGAGAGCGGTATCTACATGAGTGTCCGCTCCTATGACGATATTACAAAAGCTACAGACGTCCTGTACGATATTGCGGATAAGTGTATCTTCACCGAAAATGACAAAGCTGCTGATTTCAACAGCGGCGATTATAAGTTCAGCGGTATGGCTATGCACATCGAACTCACCGACGCAGAGGGAGATACCCTTTACTATATCAATGTCCCCTCTGTCAAAAAGGGAGAGTTCCCGTACATAAAGTCAAAGCCTGAGCTTGTAACAGAGGCGCAGGACAAATACAATAACAATGCCGAAATGCGCAAATTGCTTGGGAGGAAATGATGTTTAAAGCAAGATACCTTCTTTCAGCGGCATTAGCTCCCGCTGTACTGCTTTTCTTCTATATACGCAAAAAGGACAAAGTCGAACCCGAACCTATGAAACTGCTTCTGCTAATGGCTTTAGGCGGTGCACTCACCACTATCCCTGCGGCAATACTTGAACTCATTGGCGGAGCGGTGCTCGGTATAGTATTCACCGAGGGCAGTCCTGTATTCAACTTCATCGAAAGCTTTTTCATAGTCGCCCTCGCCGAGGAAGGCTGTAAATATATAGTCCTTCTGCTGACGTCGTGGTGGTCGAAGGAGTTCAATTACACCTACGATGCGGTAGTATACGCGGTATCGGTCTCGCTCGGATTCGCGGCACTCGAAAACGTACTCTACGTCTTTCAGGGTGGCTTCTCTACGGCTATACTCCGAGCGCTTACGTCGGTTCCGGGGCACATGATATTCGCCGTATTCATGGGATATCACTACGGTATCGCGAAAAAAGCATTCTGTTCAAAAAAGGTCGGACTCACCATTACCGCCTTCGTAATATCACTGGTACTCCCGATGCTTATCCATGGCTTCTACGACTTCTGCCTGTTCATGCAGTCATGGTTCTTCGCACTCATATTCCTGGGATTCTACGTGGTTGTAACAGTACTCGGATTCCTCGTCGTGAACAAGCTCTCGCGCGAAGATTCGCCGATAAATGCACCGTCTGAACCCCCGATGTACACCGGAATGTACCGATAAAAAAAGCCATGGTCTATACAGACCATGGCTTTTCTTTATTTAATCGAATTCAGCTTTTTCTGCAATTCTATCATATGATTACGGCAGGCAGTGATCTCGCCGGTATACTTGTTGAACCATTCAACATCAGTTTCATCCGGCTGTTCCTGAAGCAGGATCGCCTGAACAAGCGCCGACTGAGAACGCGAACGCTTTCTCTCTATCTCCTTGATAGTGCTCATGCAGAGCTTAATTTCCTTTTTGAGACGTCTTTTTTCGCCCATATAGGTTCCTCCTTCCCGTCAGTGTCCTTTTTTATCAAAGGATTTGACGAATTCATCTGCCTCCGTATACCCCTTGTCGAGGTCATTGAGGATATCGTCTATCGACGTTTTCAGCTCGGCGAGTTTACCTTTAGTCTGCTCCGGATACTTCATAACGCAGGTATTGACCTCGTTTATGATGACCTTCTCATCGTCGAATCGCTTTATAAGGAATGCAAACGAATTTGCACTGCTCATATCGCTGACGATACGGGTATAGCGCAGGTCAAAATCTCCCTCGCCGTCGAGATATGAGGCAATGTCCTCGGAAACATGACCGAGGTTTGCCTTATATTGCTTCATATATGTTTCCTGAGTACGTTTTGTCTCGTCGATATACAGTCCGATAAAAACGAGCAAAGCTATGAATGTGAGTATGAAAAGAACGATAGCTCTAATCATTCTCCTCTTCATTATCTTCTCCTGATTCAAGAGCATCCTCCTTTTCATCAGGCTTATAGCCTATTTCTTCGAGTCGTTTCTTTTCAGCCTCTATCGCCTTTCGCATAGCGTCCTCGCGTTTTTCTTCGGGAGACTTCTTCTCCTTCTCCGCAACTTCTCTTCCGAGTTTTACTATGCTCTTCATCTCATACAGAGCGATGAGTGTCGTAGGTATCATGACGAGGAGAAGTATAAGCTTCTTCGCATCTGTAAATGAATCGACCCATATAAAGAATCTTGCCTTACGGATATATTTTCCGACTATTCTGTCGGGGTCAACTGAAACGGAGTCATCGACGGGATTAGCGTCACCGCGGGTGATGAATCTGCCGTCATCGGTCTTGCCGGCAATTCTGTGAGTTATGAGCATACCGTAAATGTCGCTCTGCTCGGAATAGAAGGAAATAACGTCGCCTTCCTTAAGTGTATCGGGGTCGACCTTTTTGATAATGATGAAGTCGCCTGTACTGATAGAAGGCTCCATACTGCCGGTAACGACCTTCAGCATAGTGCTTCCGAAAACGTTAACGGCCTTGCCCTTAGCCGAGCTTATCATGATAAACACAATAAATCCGACCATGATAAGAGAGATGACAGAAACAATGATATTCGCAATAGTATTTGAGTTATCATCAGCCTCTTCATCGACCTTATTCTGTGCATCGCGTGCAGAAGACTTCTTAGCTTCTTCCTCACCTGCACGGATACTTTCCTCAAGCTGTTTGCGTTCGAGTTTCCATGTTTTTACAGCACGAACGACCTTGTGAACGAAGAGTACTCTGTACTCTCTGTAGAGCCGTTTCATCTCCTTGTCGATAGCCGCCTGCTCCTCGGGAGTTCTTACCGGCGGAGTATACGGCGGCCGCGGCTTATTCTTGTCAGCCTTGCGTCTCTTGCGCTTGAACTTCATATCGCTGATAAAGCGCATGAAATTATACTTGAAGGACTTGCCGTACTTGCGGTAGTAAACCTCCATTTTCTCGCGTTCTTCCTTTTCGCGCTCCTTCTGTTCGAGGGCAGCCTTCTTATCAGCGAGTATCTGTTTATACAGCGGATTGTCGGTATCCTCGGGGATAATGCCGAATACTACCGCGAGCAGATGTCTTATCAGGCGCATGAGCACGTAAATGGGATTCCACGAATATTCGCGGTATATTTCCCTGAACGGCTTGCTCTCGAAGTGCTGACGCTCTGCTTTCAGGCGCTGAGCACGTTCTGCTTCGAGTCGTTCCTTTTCGCGCTTCTGCTGTTCGAGTTTCATGCGGGCAGCAACAGCTCTCGGGTCTTCGATGTTTTCGGACTCCTCTTCGCCGGTTTCCTCCATAGCTTCCTTTGCAGCCTCGATTTCCTCTTCTGTAACGGATTCGTAGGCTTCTTTTTCGAGCTCTTCGGTATCCGGAGCCTTGTTGAGTTCTTCCTCGCCGATACCCTCAGCCTCACCGAGTTCATTACGTGCGAGCTTCTTATTCTGCTCGATACGCTCACGTTCGGCAGCGATACGTTCTTCTTCCTCGCGTTTCAGGCGGGCTTCCTCTTCGCGTTTGCGTATCTCTTCAAGACGGGCAAGACGCTCCTCTTCAAGCCGCTGACGTTCCCGTTCCTCGGCTTCCTGCTCGGCACGCTTCTGTTCGAGCATTTCCTGAAGGCGACGTTCCTCTTCCTCTTTTGCAAGACGCTGACGTTCGAGTTCGGCTTGTCTTGCCTCCTCGATACGCTGCTGTTCGAGACGGCGCTCCTCTTCCTCGATTCGCAGACGTTCTTCTTCCTTGCGCCGCTTTTCGAGTTCCTTGATGTATTCAGTTTCTATTTCGATGACCTCGTTAATTGCCTCAAACATGAGGTTGAGGTCAGCGGGGAGTTTCTTTTCAAGCTTGAAATCGCCGTCCGCAGCGATATATCCGGCAGTTGCCTCCGCAGAAACGCTGTAATCGGCAGCGAGTTCCTTATCAAATTTTTTCAGGAACTTCGGTGCAAGCTTTTTTGACTTTTGTTCTTTGAGCGTTTCGAGTTTTTCCTTACTGTCCGCGTTCATATATGAGCGGAAAAGCAGCAGATTCAGCACGACCATTTTGTAGAAGTCCTCTACGTAGTCCTGCTGCGGCTTTACCGCGGTATTCTGCACGTTTATCTCGTAGCCGACCTTGTCATAGCTTTCGATGTACTGCCATAGTGTCAGGCAGGCTTTGAGGTCGACATTTTTCATGATAGCGTTGGTACGCATTACAGGCGGACGGATATAGGTATTACCGAGGGTCTGACAAAGCTCCGACCCCTTGTAACCCTCTATCGCCTTTTTTAGCTTTTCAACGCGCTGCCATAGCGTATAGCCGTTATCGTCATACGTATCAAGACTGTCGATAGTTTCAATTTTCAGCTCTATCTTCATCTTGCTGCCTGCACCGTCGTCGATATCGGTATCGTATCCGAGGGAGTAGACCTCCTCATCGCGTGCGACCTGTGCAAGCTTTTCGTATCGGGTATTTATGAAAATATAGAGCCTGTCAACAAGAGTGTTGACGAATTTATTCTCATACGTCAGGAGACTTTCTTCCTTGTGGACGTTGAGTATTTTTGAAGGTGTGATTTTTCCTGACCGCTTATCTATACTCTGAATGAGGTCGGTATGCTGAGCAAGGTGTTTGACCGATTCGACGGTTATTTTCCTTGACAATGCAATAGGCACCACCTCTTCAACGTCTTCGATAGTACGGCGCGGATTTCTCAGGAAGTTATCCACATGGACGAGTCCGTTTTCAATTGCCTCGACCCATGAAACGTCGATCGCCTTCTCCATAATTTTCTTGTTGAAAGCGAAGGTATTGCGGCTTGAATGAATGAGAGAATCAAGTGCGCCATATACCTCGTCGTCGTCAAAAGCTTCCACAAAATCGGAAAATTCACGATACCATTCGTCGTATATACCCTTCACTTGTTCTCACCTGCCTTATGATGCCAGAATAGTATGTATCAGAAGAGTTTCTGAAGTCGTTCAAGATAAGCAATAGATTCGTTCATCTTGTTCTTGCCGAATACCTTGTTCATGTACGCACAAAGTTCGCGGAGCTCTTCACGGAGCATTGCGAGGTTGAGTGACTCAAACTTTCTGAATATCTTGGTTGCAAGTACGTAATCTATGCCGTCGAGCTCGTCACCGCCGCAGGCTACGTATACGGGTACAAACAGGTTCATCTGCTTGAGGATACGGTTACCGAAAGCTACACGCAGTTTCTCGATTACCCAAAGGTCGAGCTGCTGTATCTTCTTGAGGTTTTCCTGCGATATCGGGTACTTGTCGAATGCTTCATGGAAAAGCTGGTCGAGGTGGTCGAAGCCGAGGTTCATCGGCGGAGTGTCAGGTGCATCGAAAGCTACGCCCTTTGAATCGAGGTTGATAGGCTGAGCACGGTCGTAAACCTTATCGGAGATAGCGAAGGTCGAGTCATCGTTGTTCGCTGTACCGATATACCATATATTCTGCGGGATAACTATCTTACCCTTGTCGAGCTTGACAGGGTCGGTACTCCACACGTTAGGAACGATGTCAAGCTCCCACTCATCAGCGTTAGGCATTTCGAGAATTGAGAGCATTTCCGCAAAGTAGTACTCAACACGCGCGATATTCATCTCATCGAGGAGGATAAGGTTGATATCATTGTTGTAGTTTGACGAGTAGATACGCTTTAATACTTCTGTCTCGTTAAAGTTTTTTGTAAATTCGTTGAAGTAGCCGAAAAGCTCGGTACGGTCACGCCATGAAGGCTGTACCGATGCGATAGTTGTGTCAACCTGTAAGAACTTACCGAATGAATATGGAAGTGAAGTTTTACCGGTACCGGAGATACCCTGTAGGATAATAAGCTTTGTTGAAGCCATACCCGCGAGGAAAAGGCGGATAGTCTTCGGCTCATAGTACAGGTGCATTCGTGAGCAGGCAAAGTTTCTGAATCTGTCAACTATGCCCTCAAGAGATATCTCGTTATCATATTCGGGCGGAGTATAGGTCTTGTAGAAGGTATCGACCTCGATGAGTTTCGAGAAGCGGAAGTCGGTAGTCTGAACAACACCGTCCTCGACTGTTCCGGCAGATGCGGCAGCTTCGCCGCCTCCTTCGCCGCCTTCAAAAGCAGTCTGACCGTCAGCAAGCGAAAGTGCTCCTGAACCGGCAGGCAGTCCCATCTGTGCTACCTTCATTGCCATTATCTCGTCTTTTTCCTTCGTCATTTTGAGAACCTGTCTCTGAAGGAGTGATATTTCTTCAAGGAGGTCCTCATTGCTTACGATAGAATGTCTGAAGCGGAGATACTTTCTTATTGCGAGAATTATAATCGCAAGGATAAGAACGTATATCGCCACAACGATTATTATCGAGAGCACAGCAAGTATCCAGCTCACAGCGCTGAAATCAGTGGAATAAGTTTTGAAGATAGTTATGTAATTTTTTATATCAAATATCTGCCTGAAACCTCGTCCTATACCTTTTACTATCTCGGCATAGCCTTTAAGCATTTCAGACATGAATGCAAAAAACCATTTCAAGAATCCATTCATAATATGCTCCATTTACGTGCCTGTGATGCACGCCGCCGCAAATCTCAGCGGAGTTGTTTATTCGTCAGCTTTTTCTTCCTCAGCAGGAGTTTCCTCAGCTGTCTCAGGTTCAGTTTTTTCTTCCTTGACCTCGTCTACCGATTCCTTTACAGCAGTTTCAACCAACTCCTTTGCAGAAGCGGTTTCCGCCGGTTTTTCTTTCTCCGCTTCGGGAGTATCTTCTTTCTTCTGTGCCGCGAGGTACTCCTCGATAGCACGGCGCTTTATCTCTTCTTCATCAAGTTCAGGCTCTTCGGGGCGCTTTACCTCGATAAGTGTTACTATGAACTTATAAAGCTCGAACAGGAAGAATATCGCCATCGGGATAACTATACATACGAAGAAGCCGGTCTTTGTACGTATGAAATCAAGTGCTTTACCGAATACCGGCAGTTTCACATTCGTCCACTTACCGATAACGTCGCTTGCATATACCGGTACAGAGTCGTCGATAGAGTTGTTATCACCTCGTGTGATATAGCTTTTTGCACCATTTTCGCTCTCTTCGATACTTACGATTCTATGGGTATTCTTTACACGTTTTCCGTCGATAATGGTCCAGAAGGTGATAACATCGTTTTCACTGAGAGAATTGATATCGTCCACCTGTTTACATATAATAAGGTCGCCCTTAGTGAAAGTAGGTTTCATTGAATCCGATTCAACAGTCATCGGAATGAATCCGAAAAGATTTGCGATCCCGTTGTTTCTGCCGGACGAGAACACCATTATTGTTATCAGAAATGCCAGTATTAGTACCACCCATGCGAGTACGTTCATTACGACTCTTAATGCTTTCTTCATATGATTTTAACTCCTTTGTTTAGGTTGTTTCTGCTATCTTGAAATTCATTGATAGTTTAAGTGTACCGCCAATTATGTTGTCAACGCAATCGGGGTCGTTGCCCTCAAGCCATATAACGACGGTGTATTTGTCCTTGTCCTTTGATTTGAACTTTTCCCCTGATGTCTTCATAACTATTGATGATGAAAGAAATTCAGCATCGCAATCACTTTCCTTGCCTCCGCCGTTCGACTTAGTCTTGCCGTAAACGGTCTTCTGTCCATTCTTGTAAACCGCGATACGTACAGCTTCGTCAACACCCTTAGTGACATTTTCAATATTCATTTCACCTTTATAGCTTATAGTGTCGTCACCCGAATTGATGAGGTAGAAAGTATAAGCGATATAATCGTCACCATTGTGACTTCCGTTGATTTTATCAAGGTTAGGCGGAAGATCTTCTCCGCTGATATTCGTGATATCGTAAACTATATCTGCATTCAGCACAGCGTTCGCCCTGTCGTATTCCGGTGTCTCTGAAAGGGTCAGCCCCTGCTGAATCATGTCATACTTGTTCACCTTTACGGTAAAACTGCCAAACTTGTCGTAAAAATACGAGATAGCGTACGCTATCGCAGTTACCAGTACGAGAATGATAACAAGCAGTGCAAGTATCCTCATCAGAACGAAATACCGCTTGACTTCTTTAGTCGTTCGTCTTAGTTCAAGGACGTCTCTGATTTTCTCTTCCTCTGCCATAGAGAGACCTCCATTCTTGTAGCATTATTTAACTGTCATTCTTTCTTCTTACATATCTCTCTGCCATGTATTTGCCTGCGAGAGTTCCGGCACAGTAGTCACACTCAAATCCGTAAAGTGTTTCCGCCTGCCGGCTGTTGAAAACTCCGTCCGCAATGGGTTCTGCTCCCATTTCGTTCACGAAGCCTATTATTGATTTTACCGCACTGTCGGTGCGTTCACTTCTGCCGATGAAGTTTGAAACCTCCGGGCTAAGCAGTACATAGTCCACTGAAAAGTCGGATAATCGCATCATCGGACAGGTATTGCCTCCGAAATTCGATAGCATGAAGTGAAAACCGCGGTTCCTCATCTGCTGTATCACCGTAGATGCCTGACCGTCTGTCTCTTCAAGCAGTTTCTCGGATAGCTCAAAGCATATACGGCTCGTTGCTACGTTGTAACGCGAAAAGTATTCAAGCAGAGTCTTTCCCGCTTTCGGCTCTTTCAGAAATCTCACCGGCATATACAGCGACAGCCAGTTGAAATTCAGTTCCCTTTCAACGAAGGTATTGTGTGCTTCAAGCGCCTGTATAAGTTCAAGTATGAAAAGTCTTACCGCCTGATTGGTTATCTCACTTACATCACGGAATTTGTCAGGTGTCAATACTCCGAGTTTCGGCGAATTCAGCCTTGTCTGCGACTGGAATGCCGCCGCCTGTCCACTTGAAATCTCCCTGATAACGCGGTATTGCAGTTCAACCGCCCTTACTCCGTCAACAGTTGCCTTATTAGAACTGGTCCCCATTCACGCACCTCCTTCCGACAAGACATAATATGCCTTTAATATACTATTATATTATACCATATATATATACCTATGTCAATGAATATACTTTTAATTCGGAATTTATTACACAATTTACCCTGCTATTTCATAAAATTGCACAATAGGCAGTCGCTTACGCTGTAAGGATAGAAGTACTTTATCCCGTAACAGTTCTGACTGATAAAGTGGCTAACGCACAAAGAAGACCACAGAGGCTTAATCATTTCCTCTGTGGTCGTTTTCATTTATTTCTTATGCTCTGAAACATTTATGGAGAACCCGCTTGGGGACTTCATGATGGTCACCGTCGAAGAACTGGTTTCCACAGCACCAAGATTCTGATAACTCTTGAAGCCTCGCTCTCCCAGTAATTTAACAGCTTCCTCATAATTATCCACGTTCATACGGATACTGCATCTGTCTTCTTCCACTTTGTTCGTCTGCGTGATGTCCACATGAAAGCCATTGGCATCCTTTGTAAAGATCAGCGGGTTAAAGGTTGTGATTTTCATGTTTTTTTAATTCTGAAGTTGTATGTCTGCCACGATAAAATTACAGTAACCGCCTAAAAAGAAACCACCCTATCCAACGAAGTCCAAATAGACTAAACTAGAAGTAACTAAGAAAGTCTAACTGGAGTTGATTGGAATGAATGAGATAGCAAGGGTAAAAAAGGAAATAAGACTGGCGCA
>Ga0310695_10003416_pt1 | contig 31190 bp, 26 predicted proteins | sample RumenRJG_04DNA_FD_203882 | JGI IMG/M metagenome (GOLD analysis project Ga0310695, IMG submission 203882) | Bovine rumen microbial communities from Lethbridge, Alberta, Canada - RJG_04 (v2) (version 2) | ecosystem: Host-associated > Mammals > Digestive system > Stomach > Rumen | place: Canada...
CATTTGGCCACCTTGGCGGCGAACTTCACGGCTTCGTCATACGAAATCTTACCGTCCTTTCCGGTGACGGCCTTCCACAGTTCGGGTGAAACCGGCTGCGCCATAATAGCATAGCCGGGAATAACGACCTGGTGGATTTCCTCTGCCCCGGTGAGTTTCCGGCCATCGGGCACGCAGCCCATAGAAAAGGTTCCCGGCTGCATTTCCACCATCTCCACCGGGATGCCTTTTACGTCCAGAACGGGCTGGAACGGTGCCTCGGCCGTCTGATTCTTCCGGCCGCATGAGAACGTTATCAGAAACAGGATACCGACAAACAGTACGGTAACGCGATGCACAATCTTCATGTAGAAAAACGATCCTTTAATCTATCTTTCAAAGATACAAAAAGCGAACGGATTGTGCAACCCTATTTCCCCAAATTGATAAAAGGAAGGGCGTTGGTGCCATTGTACGTCGGCATCTCCCCGTTCCATTTCTCAATGGCGTACTGCTGCACCAGCAAGGCGTTCAGCGAGGCCGCCACCACGCGGTTGTAGTAGGCCTCACCATCGCCCTGAATCCGCTGCGCCTCGGCCTGGCCCTTAGCCTTGGCAATGGCGATCTTGGCTTCCGCCTCGGCCTCCTTCACTTTGTTTTCGGCCTTCAGGGCATTCTGGACCGCTTCGTTTTTCGCATTGATGGCTGCCGTCAGGGATGCCGGCGGGTCGATCTTGGTCGTAAATTCCCGTACGATGAAACCCTCCTGGTTCATCGATTCATCCAGACGGGCACGCACCTCCAACTCAAATTTGGCACGGTTCGCCATCAGTTCGTCCGACGTGTAATTGTTCGCGCAGGTACGATAAGCCTCGAAAATGCAGGTATTGATGTATCCCATCTCCAGCTCGCGGACCGGTTTGCGGTATTTGACGAAGATGTCCACCGCCTTGCTCTCATCGATCTGGTAAGCCAGCGTCGGGGTCATGGAGAAAATGGCGGCATCCTTGGGATTCACCGTAAAGGGTTCATAGGTAACGCGCTGGATATAGGTCGGATACTCGAAGATGTTCTCCGTGATGGGGTTGTACCAGACCCAGCCGCGGCAGGTTCCTTCCACGCCGCCGCGCAGGTTTTCGTTGGAGGACCACTTCTTGAAACGGATTCCGACCGATGCCGAATCGATGGTGGTACAGCAGGACATCATGAGCAGGATGACGGCGATTGTTACGCCCAAAGAGCTCCAAAGGATCTTCGGAGCAGCGCTTCCCGTAGTTTTTACGTTAGCCATAATATTGATTTTTAATAAATTAGTTTATTTTATTTTTAGAAGTAATTCAATTATATTGTTTCGCAGTTCCGCATTGATCCGGAAGTCCTCGGCATGGCCGCCTTTGGCCGCCGTAATCCCGCCGCAGATATCCACACCCAGCACCCGGTTGCGGGCAAAAACCGCCTCCAGATACATCTTTAGCTGCTGCAGCGTCATACTTCCCTGGTCCCAGTTGGTCCTGGCATCCTCCGGGCGCAGGACATCCAGGTCCAGCGAGACATAAACAGGGTTGGAAAAGACCGGTTCCGGCAACTGCAGAAGGTCATCCTCGGTATAGCAATGGACCTTGAGCCCCTCCACTTCCGAGGCCAAAGCCGGATCGATCCCCACCATCGTGAAATCCTGCAAAAAAGGATCTTTTTCCAACACTTCCCGCGCCCAGCTGCCACAGCTCAAAAGCGGATCATCCACCTCCGCCATGATACCGAAAGACGGCGCCTGAACATCCGGGTGATGATCCAGCAAAAGCAAGGAAAAAGGCACCCCCAGACGAGCCGTCCAAAGGCGGGTCATATAGTGATAATCGCCCGTGTCAATCCAATGGATTCCAGCCGCCGGATAAGCGGCAATCCGAGCCTCCAACTCCGCCCTCGCATCCCCGTCGCACCAACACTCCGTACCCCCAATATGGGAGCAATCCAAGACTCGAAAACCGGTCTTTTCAGCAAAATCGGTCAACAAATCCGAAAAATTCACGATCAGAGGGTCAAAATACATAAGTACCTGATTCAGAACTAATAAAACAAAAGTGTTTAGAATTGTAACAAAAATGTTAACCTCATTTTTCGCTATAATTCGCCATTTTTCGTCATAAATATAGCCATTTTTTACCGAAACAGAAAAATAGTTTTCCCCAAGCAATTAGACGGTCCCAACACCTTCTCTAACCGCTGTCTTTCTGGGTGCATCTTTGTCCTTCCCCTACCCTCCATCTTTACATGTCATTTTGCCAGTTCTTCGAGCCAGCCGTCAGCGGCTCTTTCCGGCCCTTCCGCCAAGGGCGGCGTGCCGGGCAACTGCCCCTCTTTTCCGGCCCTTCCGCCAAGGGCGGCGTGCCGGGCGGCCGGAGCCGTCTCGCTGCGCTCGACCCCACCGTTCACTGCCGTTCACGGTCCCCCCTCTTACGATGCCGAGGGTGGCACGGGCTCCGGCCATCCCGCCACCTCCGCCCGCCGCTTGTTCTGCACCCTCGTCCCTTTGCCGCCGTGTGCCAGGGCGGCACCGGAGCCCCCCGCCTGCCCTGCACACAAAGTCCACCGCTTCGCAGGCTGTAATCAGTAACTTTGAATCCCCGAATTTTCGCAAAGTTAATTCCCCGTTTTGAGGGGTAGGAAAAAGCATTCATATCTTTGTAAATGGAAAAGAATACAAATAGATATGAATGCTTACGAACTCGAGAGTCCGGAAAGGAAACTCGTGATGTGGTACAAATGTAATGAAAAAAAGAGTCAGGGCCTAACGAAAGCCCAAATTGCAAGGGAACTTGGCCTGGACGTAAAGACCGTCCGCAAGTATCTGAGGATGAGCTATGACGAGTTCAAGTCGAGCGAGTCCTACAAGAGGATGTATATCAAAGTGCTTGATCCATACGAGAGTAAGGTGTATGGATGGCTTGATGAGCATCCTGACCTGTCGGCGAGCCAGATCCATGACTGGCTGCGCGAAAGGTATGATAATCTTCCCGAAGTGAACGGTAAGACAGTGTATAACTTCGTGAAGTACATACGTGCAAAGTATAACATAGAAAAGCCAATCCTGTCTGCCCCGCGCGAGTACGGCAAAGTCGAGGAGACTCCTTATGGCGAGTATGCCCAGGTGGACTTCGGCGAGATGTGGATGCAGGACGAGGGCAAACGTAAGGTAAAGGTATACTTCTTTGTGATGATCCTGTGCCGCAGCCGTAAGAAGTACGTATGGTTCAGCAAGTCGCCGTTCACGTCAGAGCTGGCGATATATGCTCACGAGAAAGCGTTTGAATACTATGGCGGAAAACCCAAGAAGATAATCTATGACCAGGACGCAGTACTAATCCACTCGGAGAATCTTGGAGACTACATCCTCACGAAGTCGTTCAACGCCTATGTCAACCAGGCGCACTTCCAGTGCGTCTTCTGCAGGAAGTCAGACCCAGAGTCGAAGGGAAAAGTCGAGAATGCCGTGAAGTATGTGAAGTATAACTTCCTTCGTGGGCGCACGTTCGTGAGCATCGATCAGCTGAACGAAGAGGGAGTCCGTTGGCTGTCGCGGACAGCCAACGGACTCCCTCACCACGGCACCAAGCTGGTTCCTGACGAGGTGTTCAAGGAGGAGAAGCCGTATCTTACCCCATACTACGGCAAGCCCGAAATGCCGAAGAAAGGCATGGCCATGTATAAAGTACACAAGAACAACGCGATAAGCTACCATGGCTGCGAGTACAGCCTTCCTTCGGGATCGTACAAGAATAAGAGCAGCTTTGTCTGGGTGGACATCAGTGGCGAATGCATGGAGATATATGACGGCGAGACGGGGAAGCAGGTTGCGGCGCACCGGATATCCGAGGAAAAAGGTCAGTACGTGCTGGATCCGTCTCATCGCAAACAGAGCCATATACCCATGAGCAAACAGGAGAAAGCAATACTTGAGTACTGCAACTATGATACTCTCACTGGGATGTGGCTGGACAACTTGAAGCACGACAAGATCCGTTACTATAAGGACAATCTTAGAGTGTTGTTCACCGAGATGCGGCACTTCGAACCGTCGACGTTGCATCATGCCTTCGAAAAGAGCCTTGACTGCGGCATGTACAACGCAAAGGACCTGATATCATTATGCGACCGTATCGGTAAGCGTATCCCGGTACGGGATGCAGGTGTTAACCGTGCCCAGATACTGCCGGAGATAATCAAAGAATCTCCTGATAGGACAGACATCAAACAATATAGCCAGTACTTCTCATGACACAGGCAGACAACATAAAAGACTATTGCTCAAGGCTCAAGCTCTCCTACATATACCAGAGACTCAACTCAATAATACTGAGGGCCCAGGAGAATCAGCCAACATATATAGACTTCCTGGAGGACATCCTCCACATGGAGTCGGAGATGAGGGAAGCCCACACGCGGGAAGTCCGCGTAAAGATGTCAAGGATACCGCAAAAGCATGACCTGGACGAGTACGACTTCAACTTCGTCTCCGGCATGTCAGAAAGGGACATGAGGGAACTTCGTCAACTTGCATGGCTGGAACAGGCATACAATATAGTGCTCATGGGACCGTCTGGTACGGGAAAGACCTACATCGCCGCAGGCCTCATATATGACGCCATCAAATCGGGGAAGAAAGGATACCTCTTCACGATGGAGGAGATAATAACATGTCTCAGGACGAAGGATATATCCGTCTCAGCTATGCAGACATACACCAAAATGCTGAATGCGGATATCCTGGCCATAGATGACATAATGCTTTTCCCCGTGAAGAAAGAAGACTCCGCCGCCTTCTTTAACTTGATAAACACGCTGCATGAGAAAGTATCATTGATAATAACGACCAACAAGTCACCGACAGAGTGGGCGGAAACACTGGATGATGAAGTGCTTGCGAGCGCACTCCTTGACAGACTTCTCTATAAATGCGAAGTGATCAAACTGTCAGGAGCAAGCTATCGAATGGAAAACAGACAAACAATACTGAAAAAAGAAGTTAAACGAGGACGACCGAGGAAAAATCCTGCAACCGTATGAAACAGGGAAATAACTTTGCGAAAAAACAGCCATCAGCATGTTGCAAATAACACAGGCACCCCCTAGCCCGGGGTGGCATATCGCCTCGTGCCGCCCCGGCACGCCTTGCCACCCAAGCCCGCTCCCACCGCCCGAACCGGCTTCGCTCGCCACTTCGCCCTTGCCATCCACCAAAAAGCCCTATTTGGTGGACGAAATGCCTTTTTGTCTCCGTCATCCACAAAAACGGCTCTTTTGGTGGATGAACCGCCATTATTAACCCTGCTATCCTCGAAAACCCCTTTATTTGTGGACGGACACCCTTTCCTAAGGGGAACCGTCCCTGCCAGAGACCCGATTCCCGGATAGTCCCACCGTTTCACAAGGGACCTGCCACGTCTGGGGCCGGTTTTGTGGCAGGTCATTCATTTTAAGAGGGACCTGCCATGCATGGGGCCATTATTGTGGCAGGTCATTCATTTTAAGAGGGACTTGCCACGCCTGGGGCCGGTTTTGTGGCAGGTCATTCATTTTAAGAGGGACCTGCCATGCATGGGGCCATTATTGTGGCAGGTCATTCATTTTAAGAGGGACCTGCCACGCCTGGGGCCGGTTTTGTGGCAGGTCATGGGGCTGAGGGCCTGGAAGGTGGTGCTACCCTCATGAATTTTGCCGAGGAGCCAAAAACGCCCGTTTTTGAGGGTACCCACCTTCGTTTCACCGATGGTACCCTCAGTATGGCCCCCAGCAGACGCCATCCGACTTCATCCCGCACCACACCCGCAACAACGCGCCGGGGAGGAGAGCCTTTTGGGTTGAGCTCCCCGGACCCGGCGCGATTGTAGCCGCCGGTAGTGCTTGATTCCGGCGGCGGTGCGGACCGTCGCGGCCGGCCAGAAGCCGCCGCTCCTGGCCGTTGAGCGGCGGCGGTGCCGGCCAAAAGGCACCAAAAGGCCCTAATTGGTGCGTCCCAGGGCAGTTTTGGCGGTAGAAAGCACCAGAAGGACCGAATCGGTGCGTTCCAGGGCAGTTTTGGCGGTAGAAAGCACCAAAAGGCCCTAATTGGTGCGTTCCAGGGCAGTTTTGGCGGTAGAAAGCACCAGAAGGACCGAATCGGTGCGTTCCAGGCCGGTTTGTCAGGGAGGGGACCGTCACTGGTGAACCTGATCCAACTTTACCTGGTGGACCAGGTCCAGCGACCAGGGCCTGCAGGCCTTTCAGGGGCAGAAGTGCTGGACCTGGTCCAGCACAAGGAATTGGACCTGGTCCAAGGTTAGTCCCGGCCGAATAAAAAGGCAGCCCGGAAGCGAGTAACGCTTTCGGGCCATCCTTCAATTGATAGACAAGCCGTTAGCTTGTCTAACCTAAAGGAATTAGTAGGTGATAACGCGGTCCAGTTTCTTGGCCTGGGCAACCATCTTCTCCACCTCGACAAGGGCAGGAACACGGCGGACCAGTTTCTTGGCCTCGTTCACCTCATTCAGCTTGGCAACCAGGTTTTCAGGTTTGCGGTTGGCCAGTTCTACAACCGTATCGACGCCGGCAGCCTCGAGCAGCTCGGAGAACTGCGGTCCAACGCCATTGATGCGGAACAGGTCGGCATGATTCACCCACGTCAGGATGAGCTTGCCGGTAATGCCGGTCACATCCTCCAGTTCTTTACGGCCCTTCGGGGTCTTGCCTTTCTCCAGCAGCTGGTCAACAGTAACGATACCGGCGGCGATTAACTTTTCGGCATACACGGGTCCAATGCCCTCGATGTCAACAATCTTGTACGACATAATAAACGTTGTTTTAGAAATAAACGATTTGATTGATAAATGTTTCCACTTTTTCTGATTCCAAAGATAACAAATTTTGGACAAAAACCAGCATTTTTTTTGAAACGTTTTATTATTCCGCATTCTCAAAGCCGAAGTACTCCCCTTTCCGGGATACGGGAATGCCCGTCTTCATCCAGGCCGGAAGCGGACCGCCCTTCATGTAGTAGTCGAAGAACTGCTGCAGGCGGCGGGTCAGGTCACGCGTGTTGCGGCGATGGACCAGGTTGTGGGCCTCCCCATTGTACTGGAGCATCCAAACCTCCTTTCCGAGGCGGCGCAGGGCGGAGAAGTATTCGATCCCCTGATACCACGGAACGGCCCCGTCGGCGTCATTGTGCATGATCAGCAGTGGCGTATTCACCTTATCGGCCGCGAAGAGCGGAGAGTTCTCGATATACAGGTCCAGTCCGCCCGGTTCCCACATCGACTTTCCGATTCGGCTCTGGCCGTGCTCATACTGGACGGAACGGACATTGCCCGATCCCCAGCGGATGCCGCCGTACGCGCTGGTCATGTTGCTCACGGGCGCACCCGAGCCGGCGCAGCAGAACATATCGGTCCGCGTGACCAGCCAGGCCACCTGATAGCCGCCCCAGCTCTGGCCCTGGATGGCCATGCGGCTGCGATCGATAAACGGGAACTGCTCGCACATAGCTTCGGCGCCGGAGCAGATGCAATTGTAGGCGCTCTGGCCGGGATGGCCGTCCTTATAAACGATATCCGGGACGAACACCACATACCCGCGGCTGCAATAGGTGGTGATGTTGATGATGGAGCGGCTGAAAACCGGCGGGAAATAGCCATACAGCGAACGGGAATCCTTCTCGTAGAAGTACACCATCATGGGCAGTTTATCGCCCGGAGCGATGTCTTCCGGAATATAAAGTTTTCCTTTCAGTGGAGTACCATCATAAGCCTTCCACTCAACAAGTTGCACATTTCCCAATTTGTATTCAGCTTGCTGGGGATTGATGTCCGAAATCCGGGTAGCCGAAGCAATCCCGCCGCAGGCATCCCACTGGTCGTAGCAGTGATGATAATTTCCCTTGCGGAAGAACAGGATGCGGGCATTGTCACGCGCCCGGACGATGCCCTCGAAGGTCATGGTATCCAGGACGATGGCCGGGTCGGCTGCGTTCTGCAGGCCGGAATAGGCCAGGCCGGTCTTCATGGTCTGGTCGTCGAAGGCCGTCAGCATCACCTGCTCATCCGGGCCATAAAGGTTGGTCCGGCGGTCCAGGGAACGTTCGGTACCGGAAAGATAATGGTCCACCGGATCCATCGTGCGCATCTGCACATGATGCTTCCGACCATAGCCATTCGTCAGGTTCACCGGAGCGAATGCCCCCGTCGGGGAGAACTTCCACAGGTCGTAGCGGTCGGTCAGGACCACGGCCTCCTCCCCTTTCACCCAGCGCGGCGTATAATCGTACGGGGCTTTCTTCGACGGATGGTCGTCATCCTCCTGCCAGAAGTTCACGCCCGCCTCGCGGGTGATGTTGCGGATCGTTCCCGTGGCGATTTCATAGGTATAGAAATGGCTGTCTTCGAAGTCGTACCAGATGAGAAAACGGCCCTCCGGCGACAGTTGGACACCGCCGTTCAAGCCTTCCACCACCTTCCGGCGGGAACCGTCCAGCAGGTTCACCAGGGCGATGTCCCGCTTGTGGTTGTCGTCCCAGGTGGAGGCAATCCGGTAGCGCGTATCGTCCTGCGCCAGCGCCCACGTGCCCATTCCGCAATCCGGCAGGGCGATGCCCTCGAAATACGAGGTCGTCAGCGGGATGATGCGCAACGGCGTCCGGTTCAGGTGGATAATGGAACGATAGGTCTTGGATTTGATCCCGTTCGCCTGCAGTTTGGCCTGCGGCGGGGTAATCTGCATGTCGTGCACCCAGATATCCAGGCCCGCCTTTTCGAAATCCACCAGCGAGGTATCGTTCGGCGGCAGGCAGGGAGCCACGCCCAGGATGATCCGGTTGCCATCCGGCGTAAACAGCGGCGATGCGTTCTGGTTCACGGTCCATCCTTCCGGAAGACCTTCCGAATAGCCCTGCGGGATGATTTCGCGGGTTTCCCCGCCTTCGAACAGAAGCAGGGAGCAATGCTTGTCACCGCTTTTCGCCGAGTCGATGGAAGCCAGCACCATCAGTTTGTCGCCGGCCTCGCTGAACACCGGATTGCCATAGAATTTCTTCCCCTCGGAGATGATCGTCTTTTCACGGGAGCCCGGATTGTACAGGATCACCGCATTCTTCGACAGGGTATCCTTCGCGTCCTTCTTCGTGGTATAGGCCATCATCTGTCCGTCACGGGAGAACAGGTAGTGCTCTACGTGGAGCAGGGTATCCGCCGCCAGTGTAACCGGGTCCGTCACCACCATCGCCTCGAACGCCTTCTTTCCTTTTTTATAGGAGGTCTTGTACGCCACGTAAGGCTTGGCGTCGTGTCCGGTCGTAAACGAGTTCAACGAAGGCAACTTCTTAACCGTGAACGTTTTCAGGTCCAGGATACCGAGCGAATCCTTCGGCATGTCCTCTTTCTTTTTCTTGGCGATCTTCGCCTTCCGGGTAGCCGCGAAAGGAGCCTTGATGCGGAAATAGGCGAAATAGCCGTCCGGCGAAACGGAGATGCCGGTTCCGCGCGGGATCGCGATTTCACGGTTTAGTTGGGCTTTTCCACGCTTGCGCATGGGTTCGATGGCCCGGCGCACCACCAGGGTGCCGTCGCCTTCCTGCGACAGGATTTCATAAGATAGGAAAGCCCCGTCCGGGGTTAGTCTGGTCCCGTCGATGCGCTTCCACGCATCAAAAGCGGAGTATTCCAGCTCCTTTTTCTGCGCCCCCAGGCACAGCGGCAACAGGAGCGATGCCAGCAACAACCATTTTTTCATATCGATAAAGAACGTATTTCCAAGTTCATCGTCCCTCGCGGAGGTAACGATGCAAAGATTTGGGAATCATCGCCTTAAAGTGGCTCGACATTCCCGCGGGAACCCGGATCTCCCGCAACGCGTCACACCGCGAAAACGCGCCCTTCCCGATGGCTTCCAATCCGGCGTTCAGGGTCACCTTCTGCAATTCATAGCACTCGCAAAAGGCATCCGGACCGATCACGCGCAGGCTCTGCGGGCAGGTCACCGTTTTCAGCGAAGCGCAAAAGGCAAAAGCGCCCGCGCCGATGGAAACCAGCGACCGGGGCAGCCGGACGCTCCTCAGATAGGCACAGCCGTCAAAAGAGCCCTCCCCGATGTGGGTAAGCCCCTCCGGAAGGGTAATCTTTTCCAGGTAGGAGGCTTCGTTTTCATCGTCCATGTACTCCTGGTAGGCGAAGGCGTCGTCGCAGATGATTTTCGTTCCTTCACGGACCACCACCTCGGAGGGAAAGGCTTCCGCCTCCAGCAGGCAGGTCCCGTCTGCGGAATAATTGCAATTGAACTCTTCGTCCCACACGTCGGCGGCACGAAGGGAATCATCAGGGAATGTATTGATTTCCAGAGCTTCCTTCCAGGTCATTTACCGAAATTATTCATATATTCGACATCCTTCTTCAGGAGCTGTTTCCGGTCCATCAGAAAGACTTTCTGGAAGAGTTTAAACTGATTGATTTTGGACAGATAGACCTTGTCCTCATGTTTGAGTTTGCGCCACCATTTGTAGAAGCCTACCGGGTCATTTTCGAAAGGGATGCTGGCCACCACGCCGGAAGAGGCATACCCCGGAAAATCGATCGTGACCTTCAGGCCCATGAAACGCTTGAAATAATCGGGATCCGCATGGCGGAGCTTGCTCAAGAGAGGGGTCAGGACTTCGAAGGAATCCACCTGCAGCACCTTCTCCCGCACAATCATCTTGTGAATGCGTACAGGATCGACATTCAGCCATGCTCCCATCCGCAGGGTCCGGGTCCCTTCATCCGTATCCAACGTAAGAAAATCCATCGAATAGTACACCTTCCCGCTATCGAGCGGAAAGACTTCTGCTATGACCGTATTCTCTGGCATTTTCTGCTTTAAAATCGTACAAATATACAAAAAAAAGCGTACTTTTGTAAACTAGAAAACAAAAAAAACACGATATGTTTAAAATTTTCTCCCTAATCGTCGCGTGCCTGACCTTGTCCATCAGCCTTTCCGCGCAGAACAACACGACTGCCGAAACCATAGAACAGACCCGCGCGGCCGTAGCGTCCGCCCAGCAGACGCACGAAAAGCACGCTAAGGCGGCCAAACAGACCGTCTCCGAATCCAACGAGATCATTGACAATGCGAAGGATCGGGCCAAGAAGGCGAAAGAAGCCGCCAAAACACTGAAAGCCTCCATCCGGGAGCAGGAATCCGAACTGCATGTGCAGAAACAGAGCCTGAAGGTCCAGAAGAAATCAATGAAGATGGACGGCACGGTTTCCGCCCTGGAGAAACAGGAACTGAGCGCCCTTCAGCGAGACATCAACCAGCGGACGAAGAAGATCAAGAATGACAAGGCGATGCTCAAGCAGCACAACGCCCAGATCCGCTCCGCCCAAAAATCCATAACCGAGGCCAAGCGCAAAGCGGCCGCGGCCAAGAAGACTGCCAAAGCCAGCCAGTCCCGGCTGAAAGAGGCCCAGAAAGCCCACAAGGCCATGGAGAAAATGGCCAAATGATCGACCAGAAGTTACTCGGTAAGAAAATATGGGTGCTGGACGGGGCGATGGATACCATGCTCCTTGCCGGAGGCGTGGAAGATCCCGATCCCGAACGCGTAAACCTGACGCACCAAGCCGTCGTCGCCGACGTGTACCGGGAGTACATCGAGGCGGGAGCAGATATCATCCGGAGCAATACCTTCGGAGCCGATCCCCTTACCCAGAATGATTTCGGCCTTGAGAAACAGGCCGCAGACATGACCCGTGCCGGCATCAGCATCGCCCGGGAAGCCGCCGATACCGCCGACTCCTACGCCGGACGGCCCATTTTTGTCGCCGGCACCATCGGCCCAACCAGCCTGTCCCTCGGCCTGTCTGTCCAACTTGGAAGCCAGGACGGGGAGGATGCCGTCTTCCAAGCCTTCCAGACCCAGATCCGCCTGCTCTCGGAAGGCGGAGCGGACCTCTTCCATTTCTCGGCTTTCCGCGACCTGCGCAATGCGCAACTGGCGCTTCAGGCCTGGCAGGAAACGGCTCCCGACACCCCCGCCATGCTGACCTTTTTCATCAGCGGGAAATCCGGTGAAATCCTTTCCGGACACACGCTGAAAGACTGTTATGAAGCCGTCCAGGATTTCCCGCTGACCGGCTTCGGGATCGAGTCCATCGAAGAGGGCAACGTCATTCTGACCCTTGTCAAAGACATGAACGCCTGGTGCCGGTTCCCGGTCATCTGCCTCCCGGGCGCCGGTCTCCCCGGCGACGTCTCCTCCCATGACCAAAAACCCATCGTCCTGGCCTGCGATTTACGCAAAGCCACCCGTCGCGGCCTGCTGAACTTCGCCGGCGGCGGAATGGGGACGGCATCCGAGCATCTGTGCGCCATCGCCACGGCCCTCCAGGACGAGAAAATCCGCAAGATACAGGTTGGTCAATGGCAGAAGAAACGCCCCCGCATGGCCATCGAGCCCGTTCTGGGCGATCTTCGCCAAACCCCGCTTCTGGTGGCCGACGCCCTCCGCAAGGCCGGCTTCGACATCCCGTCCAAAACCGGGAAGAAAGCCCCCGATCTCCTCTGCATGGGCAGTCTCACCTTCCCCGGCCTGCTCCAGGCCGAAGCCTTCTGCCGCCAGCTGGCCGCCCGGAATGCCGAAGCGCCCCTGCTGCTCTGGGGCAATGCATCCTCCCCCAGCCATTGCCTCCACGTGCTGAATGCCATCTATCCGCACTGTTACTATGCCAAGGATATTCCTGCGCTGACAGACAGCGCGTTACGCTGTGCCACCGACCGGAACGCTTTTGAATCCGAGGAACAGGCTCGGTATCAGGAACTCCTGGATCAGAAAGCCCGTTCCCTCAACAGCCAGAACGTCCAGGCCAATTCCTTGTTCAAGAATCGGACCTACGTCCTCACAGAAAAACGATTCCTGCACAGCAAGCCTACTTTCACCCTGCCCATCGGGAAACTGGCCGATTATTTTTCCTGGGAGGAATTCCTCTCCGATTGCGGGTGCCCGCGGACCCGGAGCCGCAGCAAGATCAAACGCGCCGCCCGGCAGGAAGTCCTTCAAGCCGGCAAGGAGCTGCTCCAGAAAATCATTGAGGCCGATGCCGTCCGCATGCGGGTTTCCGTCCGCGTGGTGGATGCCTGCAACGACAACGACTGCATCTGCTTCACCGACCGGTACAAAAACGATGAAGCCGTCCGCCTCCCCATGCTGCGGCAAGAAGAGGATTCCTCGCTGGTTACGGGACTGCGCGGCCGTTTTTCGATCGCCGATTTCGTTCCGGACAAGCTTTTTGGGAAGACGGGGCCCATCGGTTTCTTTGGCGTAACCCTGGAACTGGACCGGGAGGCCCTTCCACAAGGGGATGAAACGGAAGCCGCCCGTCTCCCGTTCATCTGGAAAGGTTTGCTGCAAGCCGCCGTCCGACGCATCCGGGACACCTACGCTTCTATCCTAAAAGAGCGGGCCGGAAGAGGCTTCAGCATCGCCCTGCCCCTGGTGGGCGAAGACGCCTGTCCCGACGTGAGCCTCCGGCGCGATATCCTGGAGCACCTTCCCGCTTCCGATGCCCTGGGCGTTACCCTGGACAAGGATTTCATGCCCACCCCGGCCGATACGGTGTTCGGGCTGATTTTGTTCCACCATCATGCCTGCTGCCCGGCCCTCGGGGAAATCAGCCCGGAGCAATGGGCCGCTTATCGGAAAAAGCGGGGCCTTTCTTGATTTTATCTATAAGTATTATTATATTTGTGAGTTGTAATAAACCAGATAATAATACTTCAAAAAAATGGATAAATTACAGGAACTGACAGACAAACTGTTTAACGAGGGTTTGTCAAAAGGCAAAGCCGAGGGTGAAGCCCTCCTCGCCAAGGCCAGGAAAGAAGCGGAAGAAATTGTCGCCCAAGCCAATAAAGAAGCGGAAGCCATCGTAGCCAAAGCCCGCCGCGAAGCCGAAGACCTTGCCACCAAGGTCAACGGAGACCTTCGCATGGCCGGTGCCCAGACGCTTCAGGCCACCCGGAAGGACATCGAAGACCTGATCATCACGAAAATCACGGACACCCAGGTCAAAGAGGCCCTCTCGGCTCCTGCATTCATCAAAGAAATCATCGAGGCCGTTGCCCGGAACTTCAACGCCGGACAGGCCGGAGACCTGGCCCTGGTGCTCCCCGAGAGCCTGCGCAACCAGCTGGAGCCCTTCGTCAAGAACGAGTTGGGAAAGATTCTGGGCAGCAACGTAGAAGCCTCCTTCTCGAAGAAAATCGCCGGCGGCTTCACCATCGGTCCCAAAGACGGCAGTTATTTTATCAGCCTCACGGATGAAACCTTCCGCGAGTTGATCGGCGAGTATCTCCGTCCCACCACCAAGAAGCTCCTGTTCGGATAATGAGCAATTTCGAATACATCATCGCCAGTCTCCCCTACCTGACGCCCGGCTACCGATATGCCGAGGGGAAGGGGTTCCAGGATGTGCTCGGTGAAATCCGACGGGACCTTTCCGCCCGGGACAATGCCACGCTGGACTTCCTGTTGAAGGGGTTCGACGCCGATTCGCTGGACGCGCCGTTCTACGAAGAGGCCCTGCACGGCGGCAACCGTTTCCTGCGGGAATATTTCCGGTTCGACCTGAACCTGCGCAACGCCAAGGTCCGTTACCTGAACCGGCAACTGGCCCGAGACGCCGAGCAGGATGTCCTGGGAATCGACGGAGGCGAATTCGAGGAGGCTTCGAAAGTGGACGCCGTGCTGGCAGAAGCCGACCTCATCGCCCGCGAAAAGGGGCTGGACGACCTGACCTGGGCCAAGGTGGATGCCCTGTCCACCTTCCATTATTTCGACCTCACCGCCGTCCTGGCCTATGTGACGAAACTCCACATCGCCGACCGCTGGCTGGCGCTGGACGAAGCCCGCGGACGGGAACTGTTCCGCAAGCTCGTGGACGAGGTGCGCGGCACCTTCAAGGGCGTACAATTCAATGAACAATAAAATAAAGGATATATGAAAACCACTGGTATCGTAACCGGAATCGTTTCCAACCTCGTGACCGTCCGCGTGGACGGCCCGGTTGCCGAGAACGAGATCTGCTACATCACCCTGGACGACACCGCGCTGATGGCGGAGGTCATCAAGGTGACGGGCAAGAACGCATCGGTGCAGGTGTTCGAGAGCACGCGCGGCCTGAAGAACGGCGACAGAGTCGAGTTCCAGGGCCGGATGCTGGAAGCCACGCTGGGACCCGGCCTGCTGACCGGCGTCTATGACGGCCTCCTGAACGACCTCACCACCATGAAGGATGTCTTCCTCAAACGCGGCGAATACACCGACCCGCTGGACCACACCAAGCTCTGGGACTTCACGCCCATCGCCACCCCCGGCGACAAGGTCGTGGCCGCAGACTGGCTGGGCGAAGTCAAGGAAGGCTGGCTGCCCCACAAAATCATGGTCCCCTTCTCCTTCAAGGGCGAATTCACCGTCAAGTCCGTCGCGCCCGCCGGACAATACAACATCGACAAGGAAGTAGCCGTCCTGGTGAATGAAGAGGGAGAAGAAGTCCCTGTCTGCATGTGGCAGAAATGGCCCGTCAAGGTAGCCGTCAAGGGATATAAGGAAAAACCGCGTCCCAACCGCATCATGGAGACGGGCGTACGCGTCATCGACACCCTCAACCCCATCGCCGAAGGCGGTACGGGCTTCATCCCCGGGCCGTTCGGCTGCGGAAAGACGGTGCTCCAGCACGCCATCGCCAAGCAGGGCGATGCCGAAGTCATCGTGATGGCGGCCTGCGGCGAGCGTGCCAACGAGGTGGTGGAAATCTTCACCGAGTTCCCGGAACTGATCGACCCGCATACCGGCCGTCACCTGATGGAACGGACCACCATCATCTGCAACACCTCCAACATGCCGGTGGCGGCGCGTGAGGCATCGGTCTATACGGCCATGACCATCTGCGAGTACTACCGGGCCATGGGGCTGAAGTGCCTGCTGCTGGCCGATTCCACCTCCCGCTGGGCCCAGGCGCTCCGTGAGATGAGTAACCGTATGGAAGAACTTCCGGGTGCGGATGCCTTCCCGGTGGACCTTTCCGCCATCATCTCCAATTTCTACGCCCGCGCGGGCATGGTGGTGCTGAACAATGGCCAGACAGGCGCCGTCACCTTTATCGGGACGGTCTCCCCTGCCGGCGGTAATCTGAAAGAACCGGTGACCGAGAGCACCAAGAAGGCCGCCCGCTGTTTCTATGCCCTGGAGCAGAACCGCGCCGACCAGAAGCGCTACCCGGCCGTGAACCCCATCGATTCGTATTCCAAATACCTCGAGTACCCGGAAATCCAGGCCTACCTGGACGAGACGGTCGAGCCGGGCTGGACCAACAAGGTATCCCGCGCCAAAAACATCATCCGCCAGGGACGCGACGCCGCCGAACAGATCAACATCCTCGGTGACGACGGCGTGCCGATGGCCTATCACGAGACCTTCTGGAAGTCCGAACTCGTGGACTTCGTCATCCTCCAGCAGGATGCCTTCGACCCCATCGACAGCCTCTGCCCGATGGAGCGCCAGCAGTTTATGCTGGACCTGGTCCTGGACATCTGCGCGAAGGAATTCACCTTCGAGAACTTCGAGGAATGCCGCAACTACTTCAAGGAAATGATCAACCTGCTCCGGCAGATGAACTATTCCGAATTCCACGGCGAATCCTTTGAAAAATATGTGAAAGAACTCAATAACCTCCTGGAAAGCAATGGCAAATAAAGTATATCAAAGAGTCTATACGCAGCTGGAAGCCATCACGAAAGCCACCGTGGCCCTTCGCGCGACGGGTGTTTCGAATGATGAGCTGGCCACCGTGCACGGCCGTCTGGCCCAGGTGGTGAAGACCAAGGGCGACACCGTCACCCTGCAGGTGTTCTCCGGAACGGAGGGCATCCCCACCAACGCGGAAGTCGCCTTCCTGGGCGCTCCCCCTACCCTGAAAGTCAGCGATCAGCTCTCCGGCCGTTTCTTCGACGCTTACGGCCACCCCATCGACGGCGGCCCCGAGGTGGAAGGAGAAGAACGCCAGATCGGCGGTCCTTCCGTGAACCCGTACAAACGCCGCCAACCCTCGCAGCTGATTCCGACGGGTATCGCCGGCATCGACCTGAACAACACCATCGTCTCCGGTCAGAAGATTCCGTTTTTCGCCGATCCGGACCAGCCGTATAACGCGGTGATGGCCGACGTGGCCCTGCGGGCCGATGTGGACAAGATCATCCTGGGCGGCATGGGTCTTTCGAACGACGACTACCTGGCCTTCCGCCACGCCTTCGAAGGTGCCGGCGCTCTGGAGAAGATCATCAGCTTCGTGAACACGACGGAAGAGCCGCCGGTGGAGCGTCTGCTCATCCCGGACATGGCCCTGACCGCCGCCGAATATTTTGCCGTTGACAAGAACGAGAAGGTGCTCGTCCTGCTGACGGACATGACCCTGTACGCCGATGCCCTGTCCATCGTTTCCAACCGTATGGACCAGATCCCGTCCAAGGATTCCATGCCGGGCTCGCTGTATTCCGACCTCGCCAAGATTTATGAAAAGGCCGTGCAGCTGCCCTCCGGCGGCTCCATCACCATCATCGCGGTGACCACCCTGAACGATGGCGATATCACGCATGCCATCCCGGACAATACCGGCTACATCACGGAAGGCCAGCTCTTCCTGCGAGCCGATGCGGATTCGGGCAAGGTCATCATCGACCCGTTCCGTTCCCTGTCCCGTCTGAAACAGCTGGTCCAGGGCAAGCAGACCCGCGACGACCACAGCCAGGTCATGAACGCCGGCGTACGGCTCTATGCCGACGCGCAGAACGCGAAGACCAAGCTGGAGAACGGTTTCGACCTGTCCGACTACGACCACCGCTGCCTCGCCTACGCGAAGGAGTATGCCACCCGGTTGCTCTCCATCGATGTAAACATCAAGATCGACGAGATGCTGGACACCGCGTGGGAGCTCTTCGCCAAGTACTTCTCGAAGGCCGAGACCGGTATCAAACAGACATTCATCGATAAATACTGGAAAGGATAATGGCCATCAAGTTCCAATACAACAAGACCGCCCTGAACAACCTGTCCAAGCAGCTGAAAATGCGGCAGAAGGCGCTTCCTACCTTGCAGAACAAGGAGAGTGCCCTGCGGCTGGAGGTGCGCAAGGCCAAGGAGCAGGCGGAGTCTCTGCTGAAGGATCTTGACAGCGCCCTGGCCCGGTACGACTACCTGGCCGCCCTCTGGAACGAATTCGAGCCCGGCCTGATTGCCATCACGGACATCGACCTGGTAACGGTAAAGGTGGCGGGCGTGAAAACCCCGCACCTGGACGGCATCCACTACGAGCTGCGCCCCTTCAACGCCTTCGTCAAACCGGCCTGGTATGCCGACGGCGTGGCCATCCTCAAGGAACTGAGCCGCCTGGGCATCGAATCGGAAGTGTATCGCGAGAAAGCACGCATCCTGGACTGGCAGCGCAAAAAGACCACCCAGAAGGTGAACCTGTACGAAAAGGTTCAGATTCCGGGTTACCAGGAGGCCATCCGCAAGATCAAACGGTATATGGAGGACGAGGAAAACCTTTCCAAGGCTTCCCAGAAAATTGTCAAGAGCCGTCATGCGGCTGAAGAAGAGGAGGAAGAGCAATGATCGACAAAATGACCCGCTATTCCTTCATTCTGCTGAATGGAGAAGAGACCGCCTTCCTGGAGCAGCTTCAGGAAGTGGGTCTGGTAGATATTACGCGGAGCGAAAAGCCCATGAACGAAGTATCTATGGGAATCGCCGGGGAAATCGAACGCATCGACGGCCTGATCAAAGGGCTGGAGAAGGTGGACATCCCCGAAGGGACGAAACCGGTCACCTACACGGGTGAGGGTTCGGATGACCTGCTCCGGCTTGCCAACAGAACGCTCATGGACTACGCTGGGATAACCAGCAGCCTCAAGGAGCTGCAGCAGAAAGTAGAAAAAGCCCGGGTTTGGGGATCCTTTGACAAAGCCCGGCTGGAAACGCTTTCCGCCGCCGGCGTTCCTTTCCACTTCCATGTCTTGAATGCCAAGCAGTTTCAGGAACAATGGACAGAGGAGTATGCGCTGTGCCTGGTGGATCAGGAGAAAAACAACCTGTACTTCGTCGTAGCCGGGGAGGATGACCTTCCCGGTGAAGTTCCCGTCCCTACGGAAGACTGGCAGGCTGTTCAGGCAACGCTGGATGAGCAAACAGCCAAATTGCAAAGGGTCCTGGGCGAGTTGCTCACATTGAAGCATCAGCTTCCTCAGCTGAAGCAGTTACGCGCCGATGCGCTCTCCCGTCTGGACCGGAGTCTGGCCGGCTCGTCGGCTGCACCGGCAGCGGAAAACACCCTCCTTACCCTGGATGGTTATGCCCCCACGGAGGATGACGACACGGTCACGGCCGCCCTCGACAAGGCCGGTGTCTTCTACCTGAAAGAGGCTGCAGAAGCACCGAACAATCCTCCCATCCGGTTAAAAAACAACCGGTTCGTGCAAATGTTCGAGGTGCTGACCGACATGTACGGCCGCCCGGCTTATGACGGATTCGACCCGACCCCTTTCATCTCGGTCTTTTTCCTGCTGTTCTTCGCCTTCTGCATGGGCGATGCCGGGTATGGACTGGTCCTTATCATCATAGGCCTTTTCCTGAGGAAGAGCAGCGGTTTCCGCAATCTGTCTCCGCTTGTCGTCACCCTGGGAATCGGTACAGCCGTCATCGGCTTCCTCTTCCACACCTTCTTCTCGATGGATATTTCCGGGTGGAAGATGTTCGAAGGAATCCGGGGCATCTTTCTGCCCGGAAAGATTGCCGGATACGACGGAACCATGGTCCTGTCCATCATCACCGGTGTCATCCATATCTGCCTGGCAAAGATTGTGAAGACATGGCAGGAAACGACCCGAAAAGGATTCCTGCATTCGCTTGGCACCTGGGGCTGGACCCTGCTCATCGTGGGAGGCATCTGCGTCGGCGCCTTTGCGTTGATCGGCGTGCTTGGCGCCACGGCCACCAAGTGGATTCTCATCGGACTGGGGGGCTTGTCCGCCCTGGGCATCTTCCTCTTCAACGACCTGGAACGCAACAAGTTCGCCAACATCGGCGCCGGCCTGTGGGAGACCTATAACACGGCCACCGGGCTCATCGGCGATATCCTCAGTTACCTGCGCCTCTATGCCCTCGGCCTGGCCGGCGGCATGCTGGGCCTGGCTTTCAACAACATTGGAACCATGATTCTGGGCGACGGAAAAAACATCGTCCTGTGGATTCCCTTCATCCTGATCGTCCTCATCGGCCATACGCTGAACATCGCCATGGCCGCCCTGGGGGCCTTCGTCCACCCGCTCCGTCTGAATTTCCTGGAGTTCTTCAAGAATTCCGGCTACGAGGGCATCGGGCGCAATTATCATCCTTTGAATAAATAAATAAACAAATCAAAATCATTACATTATGCTTAATTTAGTTCTCGGTTACCTGGGCCTCGGCCTGGTTCTTGCCCTTGCGGGCATCGGTTCTTCCATCGGAACGACCATCGCCGGCAACGCTGCCGAAGGCGCCCTCAAAAACAAACCGGAAGCCTCCGGCAGCTACATGGTACTCTCCGCCCTCCCGGCGACGCAGGGTATCTATGGCTTCGTCGCTTTCTTTATGCTCATGGGTAAAGTCGCCGAACAGGGCGCCCTCGTCTTCGGCATCGGAGTCAGCGTGGGTCTCGTCTGCATGCTCTCAGCCATCCGCCAGGGCCAGGTCTGTGCCAACGGTATCGTGGGCGTGTCCCAGGGGCACGACGTATTCACCAATACCCTTATCTACGCCGCTCTGCCGGAGTTCTACGCCATCCTCGGCCTTGTCGGCGCGGTGATGTCCGCATTTTTGATGTAACATTCCCGGATATGACATTGATCAAATCCATCTCCGGTATCCGGGGAACCATCGGTGGGGAGCCGGGCCAGGCCCTGACCCCCATCGATATCGTTAAATTCACGGCCGCCTATGCGGCGACCCTGCCCCAGCGGAAGAGTGCCCCGAACGGGGATCGCTACAAAATCGTGGTGGGCAAGGACGCCCGCATCAGCGGTGACATGGTGGAGCAACTGGTCGTGGGCACCCTGGTGGGCTGCGGCATGGACGTGGTCAAATGCGGCTTCGCCTCTACCCCCACCACGGAAATGGCCGTCCTCTTTGCCGAGGCCGACGGCGGCATCATCTTGACCGCCAGCCACAACCCGCGCCAGTGGAATGCCCTTAAACTCCTGAACGACAAGGGAGAATTCCTTACCGCCGCCGAAGGACAGGCTGTCCTGGATCTTGCGGAGAAGGAAGATTTCTCCTTTGCCGAAGTGGACGATCTGGGCACCATCGAGGAAGAAGACTTCACGGACAAGCACCTGGACGCCGTCCTGGCGCTTCCGGCCGTGGATGTGGATGCCGTCAAGGCTGCCAAATTCACGGTGGTGGTGGATGCCGTCAACAGCGTGGGCGGTATCATCATGCCCCGCCTGCTGAAACGGCTGGGCGTGAAATGCATCGGCCTCAACTGCAACCCTACCGGCGATTTCGCCCATAACCCCGAGCCCCTTCCCGCCAACCTGACGGACCTCTGCCAGACCGTGGTAAAGGAAAAGGCCGACCTGGGCGTGAGCGTGGACCCGGATGTGGACCGGCTGGCCTTCATCTGCGAGAACGGGGAGCCCTTCGTGGAAGAATATACCCTTGTCAGCGTGGCCGACTACCTCTGTGAACTCGCTGAAAAGGAAGGCAAGCCCATCGCAACCGTCTCCAACCTCTCCTCTACCCGCGCCCTGCGGGATGTAACGGAAAAGCACGGAGGCAAGTATTACGCTGCTGCCGTGGGCGAGGTGAACGTAACCACCAAGATGCACGAGGTGGACGCCCTTATCGGCGGCGAAGGCAACGGCGGCGTCATCTATCCCGCCATCCACACCGGACGCGATGCCATGGTGGGTGTAGCCCTCTTCCTAAGCAATCTCGCCCATAAGAAGATGAAGGTGAGCGAGTTGAAGCAGACCTACCCGCAGTATTTCATTGCCAAGAACAAGATCCAGCTCAGCGATTCCGCCCTTATCGGGAAGATTCTGGAACAGCTGAAGGTCATCTACGCCAAAGAAGATGTCAATACCCTCGACGGCGTCAAGATCAGTTTCGAGCAGAAAAAACAGTGGGTCCATTTGCGTAAATCCAACACCGAACCCATCATCCGCATCTATGCCGAGGCCGGAACCATGGCTGAAGCGGAAGCCCTCGCCAACGAGGTGATCGGAGTGGCCAACCGGATCATCGGCTGATGTTCTCGTTCCGCACCACACCGCTGGAGGACCAGCTGGACAGGGCCCTGATGGATGGCAGGGTGGGCTGTTTCTGCACCCAGAACTGCTGGGACACCGCACGGGGACGTTACCTGTACGACCTGTTCCGGCAGCGCGGCAACCTCTCTGCCCTGTTCATGCCCCAGGGTGCCGAGCTTACACCCGGCACCAACCACATCGTCTTCGAGGTCGACCAGCTGAAAGACCTGCATGCCGTCGTCGTGGAAATCCAGGATGCCGGCGCCCGGTATTTTAACTACACCAAGGATGTCTTCCGGCTGATGGAAGGCCTTTGTTCGATGGGAGAAGCCTCCCCTGCCCTCTACGTGGTAGATCATATCAATCCGGCCGGACGCTATGTGGAAGGCACCATGCCTGCGGGCCCCGTTGAGCCGCACACGCCAAAAGTGGCCCACCGGCACGGCCTTACGCTGGGAGAATTGGTGACACTGTATTACAACGAGATCGGCGCCCGCTTTCCCCTGCACATCGTATCGGCCCTGGCGGGAGCCCAGGCCCGGCAGATCCTGCCGTGGACCATCGCCCCCGCATCGGACATCCCCGGGATGTTCACGTGCGAGATGTATAGCGGCGGCGGCCTGTGGAACAACACCACCATCACCCCGGGCATCGGCACGGCACGGCCGTACGAGTATTTCGGTGCCCCGTTCATCAAACCGAACGCGCTGGAAACCGTTCCCGCCCCGCAGGGCGTGCTGATGCGTCCGTGCACCTTCACACCGGCTGCCGGACGATACCAGGGCGAGCGTTGCGCGGGCTGGCAGATCATGCTGGAACCGGGAGCCGAGTACCACTCGCTCCTGCACACCCTCCAGCTGATGCGCTTCCTTTCGGAACGATACTCGCAGTTCGAGTACACGGAAGGCTTCCGTGCCAAGCTGGCCGATCCAGTCCTGGAGACCTACCTTCGGGGCGACATCTCTTTCCAGGAAGCGCGTGAACACGTCAAACTGGAAGAGCAGAAATGGATCCGCAAGGCCAAACGCTTCTCCCTGTACGACGACCAGCCCTACCGAATCAAATAAAATTGCGGGAAAGAGTTGGAAATGCCGAAAAATGTGCGTATATTTGCGGCCCGATTTAGAAACAAAGTTTAATTATTATAGCAATGAAAAAAGGAATTCATCCCGAAACCTACCGTCTTGTAGCTTTCAAGGATATGTCCAATGAAACGGTGTTCATCACCCGTTCCTGCGCCGAAACCAAAGAGACCCTTATGGTTGACGGTGTTGAGTACCCGGTTGTCAAGGTGGAAATTTCCAACACTTCCCACCCCTTCTATACGGGCAAGGTCAAGCTCGTGGATACCGCCGGTCGCGTGGACAAATTCTACCAGCGATACAAGAGCCGTCAGAAATAAAACTGACAGACACGGTTACAAAAGCGGCTACCCCAGGCGGGCAGTCGCTTTTTCATAGAAAAAACATGAAAGCAATCGGTACCATCCTCCTTCTGATCTGTTCCAACGTTCTCATGACGCTGGCCTGGTACGGCCACCTAAAACTGCAGCAGATGAAGATCACGGACAACTGGCCCCTTATCGGCGTCATCCTCTTTTCCTGGGGCATTGCCTTTTTTGAATACACGTTTATGGTGCCCGCCAACCGGATGGGCTTCGCGGAGAACGGAGGTCCGTTCTCGCTCATCCAGCTCAAGGTCATTCAGGAAGTCATTACGCTGACGGTATTTACCGTCGTCGCCCACTTCCTGTTCCAGGGACAGACCTTCCACTGGAATCACTTTGTGGCTTTCGGCCTGCTGGTTTTGGCCGTTTTCTTTGCTTTTTTGAAGTAGCGTGCCCAGAAATATTTGGAGATACGGATTTTTTTCGTACCTTTGCAATCCAAACCTAACGCTCGGTTCGTATAACGGTTAGTACTCAAGATTCTCAATCTTGCAATAGGAGTTCGATTCTCCTACCGAGTACCAGAAACGGTGGCCTTCCGGTCACCGTTTTTTTATGCCGAAATAACCCCGCTGGCGAGGACCTCGTCCCCGTCGTATAGGGCGGCGAACTGGCCGGGGGTGATGCCCCGCTGGGGCTCGTCAAAGAGGACGAACAGGCCATTTTCACGGCAGAAGACCCAGGCGTCCTGAAGGGGCTGGCGATACCGGATCCGGACCCGGTAACGACGCATCCCCCCAAGGGCCGGAAGGCCGCCGGGACGGACTTCGTGAATCTCTTCCGGCAATATCCGCAAACAGCTGCGGGATAGGCCTTTATGCGTATGGCCTTCTCCAACGTAGATGCGGTTGGAAGGGATGTCGGTAGCCAGGACGAAGAGGCTGTCCTTGTGCCCGCCGATATTGAGGCCTTTGCGCTGCCCCACGGTGTAGAACTGAGCGCCGTCGTGCTCCCCTACGATCTTTCCGAAGGGGTTCTCTTTCCACCGGGTCTTGCGCACATGTTTCTTGCCGCTGCGATAGGTCTCCGTTTCAAAGGCAATTTCATAATGCAGCGGGGTGGCCAGCAAGGCCAGGTCTTCGTCCGTCAGGGCAGCCAGCCGCGTGGGATCGAACTGGTTCCGGGCAACGGCAGAAGTGGATTTATCTTCTGAAATATAGCTGGTTACGGGATGGAATTCGGTTCCCTCAACAACCAGCGAGGAGAGCAAGGCAAGCTGCCGGGTATAGAGCGGATCGGCATCGTAATAGGCGTCATAGACCTCCACCACCTCGCCGGCTACGCTCTTGAGTTTCTGCTGCAGGAAAACCGGCAGGTCCACCTTCCCCACAAAGCAGATTCCCTGGGAGTCTTTTTTGTCGGCCGACGGCAGGTCGGCTTCGGCCGCCAGGGCACGTACCTCCTTCTTGAGCAGGTGGCCGATGGGAAACATCGCCCGGGAAAGCTGGTCCTGGTTGAGCTGGCACAGGAAATAGCTCTGGTCCTTGCCCGGGTCCACCCCCGCCAACAGACGGTAGGAGCCGTCCGCAGCCTGCTCCCGGCGGCAGTAGTGGCCGGTGGCCACGCAATCGGCCCCCAGGCGGGTAGCGGCCAGCAAAAAGGCATCGAACTTGATTTCCCGGTTGCAGAGGACATCGGGATTGGGCGTACGGCCACGGGCATATTCATCGAACATGTAATCCACCACGCGGGCCCGGTACTCCTTGCTCAAGTCCACGAAATAGAACGGAATGCCGATTTTGCGGGCCACCATCTCGGCCACGAAGCGGTCTTCTTCCCACTCGCAGTCACCGTGCAGGGTCCCTTCCGTGTCGTGCCAGTTCTGCATGAACATGGCAAAAACATCGTAGCCCTGCTGCTTAAGCAGCAAAGCCGCGACGGAAGAATCCACACCTCCGGATAAACCAACGCATATTTTCATCAGGATTCCGTTCCTTATTTTGGTGCAAATATAGATAAAAAACACTATATTTGTAAGAATTCAATAACGGAAAAAGAAGATGAGAAACACGAATTGGGTTATCAACTACCGCGAATACGATTCCTTGGAAGAACTCGATCCGAAAGACCGTGCCCTGACCGAGGCGGCCATCGAGGCACAGAAAACCTCGTATGCTCCCTATTCTCACTTTAATGTCGGTGCCGCTGTCCGGCTGGAAGACGGGACGGTGGTGAAAGGGTCCAACCAGGAAAATGCCGCCTCTCCGGCCGGTTTGTGCGCCGAGCGGACCGCCATGTTTGCCGCCAGCGCCCAGCATCCGGGGCTGGCCATGGAAAGCATCGCCATTGCGGGAGGCCATCGCTATACCATTACCGAACAACCCGTGAGTCCGTGCGGTTCCTGCCGCCAGGTAATGTCTGAGTATCAACGGAAATCGGGCGTTCCCATGTCCATCATCCTGTACGGGAAAGACAAGATCAAGGTATTTGATCGCGTGGAGGATATTCTCCCCTTCATTTTTGATTCGTTGGAAACGGAAAAGTAGCTTATGAAGGAATTCTGGCAAATCATGCTGCGCTATGTGGCGCCTTACAAACGGTTCCTGGGCGGTGCCGTCATCATGAATATTCTGTCGGCGGTCTTGAACATTTTCTCGTTCGCCCTCATCATCCCGATGCTCAAAATCCTGTTCGGCCTGGAGCAGGGAGCCTATGAGTTCATCCCCTGGGATGCCGCCGGAACGGACCTGATGGCGAAACTTACCAACAACTCGTATTACTATGTGACCGAGTTCTCACAGACCATCGGCGCCTCCAAAGTCCTCCTGCTGCTCTGCCTCTTCGTGAGCGTGACCACCATCCTCAAGACTGCCTGCTATTTCGGCGCGTCGGCCGTGATGATTCCCATCCGCACCGGTGTGGTGAAGGATATCCGCATGGAGATTTACAACAAGATCCTGAGCCTGCCCATCGGCTTTTTCTCCGAAGAGAAGAAGGGCGACATCATCGCCCGCATGAGCGGTGACGTGCAGGAAGTGGAGAATTCCATCACCAGTTCCATCGAGGTCCTGATCAAGAACCCCATCCTGATTATCTTCTATTTCGGCACCCTGCTCTTTATCAGCTGGCAACTGACGCTGTTCACCATCCTCTTCGTTCCCGTCATGGGCTGGATCATGGGCGTCATCGGCAAACAGCTCAAGCGCGGCTCGCTGGAAGCCCAGTCGCTCTGGAGCGACACCATGTCGCAGGTAGAGGAGACCCTGGGCGGCCTGCGCATCATCAAGGCCTTCAACGCCGAGAAAGGCATGTCCGGCCGCTTCGACGGGGTTACCGGGGCCATGCGGCGCAAGTTGAACCGCGTCACCATCCGCCAGGCTTCTGCTCACCCGGTGAGCGAGTGCCTCGGCACCATCATGATCTGCATCGTGCTGTGGTTCGGCGGCACCCTCATCCTTTCGGACAACGCCCCCATCGACGCACCGACCTTTATCTACTACATGGTCATCCTGTACAGCGTCATCAACCCGCTCAAGGAATTCTCCAAAGCCAGCTACGCCATCCCGAAAGGACTCGCTTCCATGGAACGCATCAACAAGATCCTCGAAGCCGACAATTCCATCCAGGAACCCGTGCAGCCGGCCAAACTGGATGGTTTCCGCGAGAAAATCAGCTTCCGCGATGTCAGTTTCCGCTACAACGACAGCCGGCAGATCCTGTTCGATATCGATCTGGATATCGAAAAAGGGAAAACCATCGCGATCGTGGGCGAATCGGGTGCCGGCAAATCCACGCTGGTGGACCTGATTCCGCGGTTCTATGATCCCTCGAAGGGAAAGATTACCATCGACGGAACCGATATCCGCAACCTCCGTTCGGCCGACCTGCGGTCCATGATGGGCATCGTGAACCAGGAGCCCATCCTCTTTAACGATACCATTTTCAACAACATTGCCTTCGGCGTGGAGGATGCCACCATGGAACAGGTGGTAGAGGCGGCCAAGGTTGCCAACGCGCACGAATTCATCATGGAGAAGGAGGAAGGCTACCAGACCAACATCGGCGACCGGGGCGTCAAGCTTTCGGGAGGCCAGCGGCAGCGGCTTTCCATTGCACGCGCCATCCTCAAAAACCCGCCCATTCTCATCCTGGACGAGGCTACGGCTTCGCTGGATACGGAATCGGAACGCATCGTGCAGGAAGCGCTGGACCACCTGATGTCCACCCGCACCACCATCGCCATTGCCCACCGGCTTTCCACCATCAAGAATGCCGACGAGATCATCGTCATGAAAGAGGGCCGCATCGTGGAACGCGGCCGCCACGACGAGCTGCTGGCACTGGATGGCTATTACAAGAAACTTCACGACATGCAAGCCCTGTAAGATGAATACCGTCAAACGCATCAAGATTCCCTACATCGAAGGGCTGGAACAACTTTCCCTCGCGGAGCTGGACCTGGCCCTGGAGCGCTCCGGCAGCAAATTCGCCGTGTCCGAGAACAATTGGCCCGCCGCCTTCCCCTATGGCCCGGACTGCAACGGCGTCATAGCCCGTAGCCAGGAGCACCTGGCCATTGCCTTCCATGTGCGCGGGCTGGATATCCGGGGCACTGAACTGGAAGACAACGGGAATACCTGGGAGGATAGCTGCTGCGAATTTTTCGTCACGCATCCCTTCGACGGAACGTATTACAATTTTGAATTGAACTGCATCGGTACCCTGCTGGCCGCCAAACGGACCAGCCGGACGGAGAAAGTGATGTTCACCCCCGACCAGCTGGCGCAGGTAACACGGTTCACCTCCTTCCCCCACCAGGCCGTGGAATCCTCCGGAAAGATCTTCAGCTGGACCGCAGCCCTGCTCATTCCCTTCCGCCTGATTGGCATCGACCCGGCCGCCCTGCCGGTCAGCCTGCGCGGGAATTTCTACAAATGCGGAGACCGGACGGCCCATCCTCACTACCTGAGCTGGAATCCCATCAAGACCCCGAAGCCGGATTTCCATCGGCCAGAATTCTTTGGAGAATTGCTTATTCACTGATTCCATGGACCACAACAACCGCATTCTGGCTCGGATCTTTCTGGTCGTTTATCTCGGCTTGATTGCTTTCGCCTGCTTCGGACATTTTGACAAACTGCCCGAGATGAATCCCTATTTCCTGGGCATCCCCAAAGACAAGGTGGTTCATTTCATCATGTTCTTTCCCCTGCCCTTCCTGATGTGGCTGGCTTTTGACAAATATACCACCAAGACATGGCATTCCCTGCTGTTCATCATCGGCGCCTTCCTGACCGGATGCGTGATTGCCGCAGCCACAGAAGTAGGCCAGTACTATACCGGATACCGGTCGGCCGACTCCCTGGACTTCTTTGCCGATGCCCTGGCCATGGCCATCTGTTCCCTTTTGGTTTTTATACTCGACATTTCCAAACAAAAATGAGATATCTTGTTTCCTGCTTTCTGCTGCTGGCAGGCACAGTCCTTTCCGCCCAAAGTCCCCGCGAATTCAACGCCACCTGCGATACCCTGCAAGTCCGCTTGCAAGAACGGACCACCGTATTGAGCCGCATCAAGCTGGAAAAGGTTTCACAGCACGGAGGCGATATCCTGAATTTCCGTTTCTCCCGCGAACTGGCCGACTATCCCTGGCGGGCCGAAGACCTGGACTGGTTCCGCTCCCAGCTGGCCTCCGCCCTGCCCGATGCCTATAAGGATCACACGGTCGGACGCATCCTCTGCAAGGATATGCCGCTGGAAGACCTGGTGGTAAAGGTTGAGCGGAAAGCCGACTACCGGTCTTCCGAACATCCCTTTGTGGAAGAAGAAGGCGGCATGATATTCCGCAAAGGCCTTACCGGGCGCAACATCGCCCTCTGGCAGAGCCATGGCCGGTATTACGAGCAGAAAACCGCCCGTTGGGAGTGGCAGCGCGCCCCGGTTCTGCGGACGGTAGAAGATATGTACACCCAAAGCTACGTGGTTCCCTTCCTGATGCCCATGCTGGAAAATGCCGGCGCCTATGTCATGACGCCCCGCGAGCGGGATCCGCAAGTGTACGAATGTGTAACCGATAACGACCCGGCTTTTAACGAGCCGCGGGAAGGCCTGCTGCGCCGCAGCGGTACCTATTCAGAGACCGGCCGTTGGGAGGATGCCGGAGAGGGCTTTGCCGATGTGAAGCCGTTCTATGTCCTGGACGAAAACCCCTTTACGATGGGGACAGCCCGCCAGGCAGCCTGCGAGCGCAAAGGCGAAGCATCGGCCACGGCCCGATGGACCGCCGTCATTCCCGAACGCGGCGAATATGCCGTCTATGTTTCCTATAAAACCACGCCGTACAGCACACCTTCGGCCCACTATACCGTCCATCACCTGGGCGGAGAGCAATCCTTCATCGTCAACCAGCAAAAAGGCGGCGGAACCTGGATTTATCTGGGCACATTCCCCTTCGATCCCAATCACGAGGGTTATGTAGAACTGGACAACGCCGTTCCCGCCGGGCGCCACTTCGACCGGCATTACATGGTTTCCGCCGATGCCGTCCGCTTTGGCGGCGGAATGGGGAAAATTGCCCGCGGCCAGGCCGATGCCGACATCTCCACCTATGAAACATCGGGCCTCCCCTCTTTCACGGAAGGAGCCCTGTACTGGATGCAATGGGCCGGTGTGGATACCACGGTTACCCGGACCCATGAACGGGACGATTATGTAGAGGATTACGGGGACCGCGGCGCCTGGGTGCAGATGATGTCCGGCGGATCCCGGGTGAACCCGAAGATGGAAGGAAAAGGCATCCCGTTCGATCTTACCCTTGCTTTCCACACCGATGCCGGAACCACCCCGAACGATTCCATCATCGGCACCCTTTCCATCTACACCCACTTGTGTGACGGAGAGAAAAAGTATCCCAACGGTGAAGACCGTATGCTGGGCCGTGTACTGGCCGATGATGTCCAGACCGCCATCGTGGACGATATCCGCCGCAACCACGAACCCAACTGGAGCCGTCGCCAGCTATGGGACCGTTCCTATAGCGAATCCCGCACCACCGGCGTGCCCGGCATGCTGCTGGAGTTGCTTTCCCACCAGAATTTTGCCGATATGAAATACGGCCTGGACCCGATGTTCCGCTTCACCGTTAGCCGTGCCATTTATAAAGGAATGCTGAAGTTCCTGAGCAAACGCTACGGCTTTGACTACGTGGTCCAACCCCTCCCGATACGAGATTTCGCCGCCGAGCTGGACAGCAACATCGTCACCCTTCGCTGGCGGCCCACGGACGATCCGGCCGAACCGACAGCCAAACCGACCGGCTACCTGCTGCAGACGCGTCTGGGCGACGGCGCCTTTGACAACGGCATCGTCATCGACCCGTACGAGAGCAACGGCTTCCAGAACGTTTGTTTCTCCATCCAGCCCGGACAGCTGTACAGCTGGCGGATCATCGCCTTCAACGAGGGCGGAAAGAGTTTCCCGT
>Ga0310695_10003417_pt1 | contig 31185 bp, 23 predicted proteins | sample RumenRJG_04DNA_FD_203882 | JGI IMG/M metagenome (GOLD analysis project Ga0310695, IMG submission 203882) | Bovine rumen microbial communities from Lethbridge, Alberta, Canada - RJG_04 (v2) (version 2) | ecosystem: Host-associated > Mammals > Digestive system > Stomach > Rumen | place: Canada...
AAAGAGTGAAAAATCTTGTCGATACAAGATTTTTCACTCTCAGAGCTTTGTGCCGCGAGACGGCCCAAAGCTCTGCTGTTCCTTCACCGTTTTCGCGCAAGCGAAAACGCCTCAGGCTGCCGCTCTTACGAGCGGCATGGTCGGAAAGAATGAATATGACTGAGAAAAAAGTATTGAAAATGAAAAAGCCCGATTACTGGCCGGCTCTTGCGGAAAATGAAAAAAAGGCTTTGGCACAGCGGGAGATCGACGCAGAGCGCCGCAAGCAGATCTATGCGGAGGACTGTATCAAGATCCGGGGCGCCAACGAACATAATCTCAAGGGGATCGATGTGTCCATCCCCCGCAACCAGCTGGTCGTCCTGACCGGTCTGTCCGGCTCGGGCAAGTCCTCTCTTGCCTTTGACACGATCTACGCAGAGGGACAGCGCCGCTACATGGAATCTCTCTCTTCCTATGCCCGCCAGTTCCTGGGTCAGATGGAGAAGCCGGATGTGGAAAACATCGAGGGCCTTTCCCCCGCGATCTCCATCGATCAGAAATCCACCAACCGCAACCCCCGTTCCACCGTGGGCACGGTGACAGAGATCTATGACTATTTCCGACTGCTTTACGCCAGGATCGGTATCCCGCACTGCCCCAACTGCGGCAGGGAGATTGCAAAGCAGACCGTAGACCAGATGGTGGACCGCATGATGGAACTGCCCGAGGGGACTCGTGTCCAGATCCTGGCCCCGGTCGTCCGCGGCCGCAAGGGACGCCATGAGAAGGTCATTGACCGGGCCAGAAGAGCCGGCTATGTCCGCCTTCGGGTCGACGGGAACATGTACGATGTCTCCGAGGACATCACCCTGGACAAAAATATCAAGCACAATATAGAGATCGTGGTGGACCGTCTGGTCATCCGTCCCGGCACCGAGCGCCGCATGACGGACTCCGTGGAAAACGCCCTGGCCCTCTCCGAGGGACTGGTGCAGGCGGACGTCATCGGCGGAGAACTCCTGCAGTTCAGCCAGAGCTTTGCCTGCCCCGACTGCGGGATCAGCATCTCCGAGATCGAGCCCCGCAGTTTTTCCTTTAATAATCCTTTCGGCGCCTGCCCCGACTGCGCCGGACTGGGCTACCGCATGGAGTTTGATCCCCGCCTGCTGGTACCGGACGACCGCCTTTCCATCAGCCAGGGGGCCATCGCCGTCCTGGGCTGGCAGTCCTGTATGAACAAGGGAAGCTTTGCCAACGCCATCCTGGCCGCGCTCTGCGAAGAATATGGCTTTGATATGTCGACGCCCTGGCGGGAACTCCCCGAAAAGGTCCGGAAGATGCTCATGTTCGGAGCGGACAAAAGTGTGGATGTCCACTATGAAGGACAGCGCGGCAAGGGCATCTATCCGGTTGTTTTCGAAGGGATCCTGGAAAACACCCGCCGCCGCTATCGCGAGACAGCCTCCGAGACCATGCGCGCAGAGTATGAGGCCTTTATGCAGATCACGCCCTGCGAGACCTGCGGCGGCCGCCGCCTGAAAAAGGAATCCCTGGCCGTCACAGTGGGTGATTTGAATATTTATGATCTGACCTGCATGTCTGTCAAAAAGCTGCAGGATTTTCTGCAGAATCTGCAGCTGACAAAGACCCAGGAGCTCATCGGAAAACAGGTGCTCAAGGAGATCCGGGCCCGCGTCCGTTTCCTCAATGATGTCGGCCTGGACTACCTGACCCTGGCCCGCGCGACTGCGACTCTGTCCGGCGGGGAGGCCCAGCGCATCCGTCTGGCGACCCAGATCGGCTCCGGCCTGGTCGGTGTCTGCTACATCCTGGATGAACCCAGCATAGGCCTTCACCAGCGCGACAATGACAAACTCCTGCACACCCTCAAGAACCTGCGCGACATGTGGAACACGGTCATCGTCGTCGAGCACGATGAAGACACCATGCGGGCAGCTGATTATATAGTGGATATTGGTCCCGGCGCGGGATCCAGGGGCGGTGAGATCGTTGCCTGCGGCACCGCAGAGGAGATCATGGCAGTCCCCGGATCCGTCACCGGCCAGTATCTGTCGGGCAGAAAATCCATTCCTGTCCCTGCGGAGCGCCGCCTCCCCACAGGCTGGCTGCATGTGCGCGGCGCAGCTGTCAACAACCTCAAGAACATTGATGTGGATATCCCCACCGGCGTTCTGACCGTTGTCACCGGTGTGTCCGGTTCCGGCAAGAGTTCTCTGGTCAATGAGATTCTCTACAAGCGGCTGGCCCACGACCTGAACCGGGCCCGAACCATTCCCGGACAGCACGACGACATCGAGGGGATCGAGCAGCTGGACAAGGTCATCAATATCGATCAGTCCCCCATCGGCCGAACGCCCCGGTCCAATCCCGCGACCTATACAGGCGTCTTCGACCTGATCCGTTCTCTCTTTGCGGGAACCCAGGACGCCCGCGCCCGCGGCTACGCCAAGGGACGCTTCTCTTTCAATGTCAAGGGCGGGCGCTGCGAGGCCTGCTCCGGTGACGGTATCATCAAGATCGAGATGCACTTCCTGCCGGACGTCTACGTTCCCTGTGAGGTCTGTCACGGCAGGCGCTACAACCGCGAGACCCTGGAAGTCCGCTACAAAGGGAAAAACATCGCCGATGTCCTTGAAATGACCGTCGAGGAGGCACTGACATTTTTTGAAAATATTCCCACGATCCGGCGCAAGATCCAGACCCTCTACGATGTGGGCCTGGGATATGTGAAGCTCGGACAGCCCTCCACGGAACTCTCCGGCGGCGAGGCCCAGCGCATCAAGCTTGCGACGGAGCTCTCCAGGAAGAGCACGGGTAAAACCATCTATATCCTCGATGAGCCCACCACAGGCCTTCATTTTGACGATGTCTCGAAACTGACAAATATTCTCCGCGAACTGGTCGAGGGCGGCAACACTGCAGTGGTCATCGAGCACAACCTCGACGTCATCAAGACCGCAGATTATATCATCGATATGGGACCTGAGGGCGGAGACGGCGGCGGAACTGTAGTCGCTGTCGGAACCCCCGAGGAAATTGCCCGAAGGCACGATTCCTATACGGGTTATTATGTAAATAAGATGCTGGAGAGAGCAGAGAAGAACTGAACGCGTCTGACCTGCTGCTCCGGGACGTAAAGCCGCCGCCAAAGTGCAAAGCTGTCATCAAAACGGAAAATCATCATCAAAAAAGGAGCACCAGGAGAGGTAAATGACCGAATTCAGGGGTTTTGTATCACACATCATCTACCGGAATGAGGAGAACGGCTATACTGTTTTCGAGATCACCCTGACGGGAACCGGTGAAAAGAAAGAGAAGGCTGACACTGCCTTTGAGCCCTTCGGCGCCGATGTGGGCGATGTGATCACCTGTGTCGGCTATCCGGTCTCGATCAGCGAGGGCGAGGGGTGCGCCGTGACGGGTGAGTATACGACGCACCCTGTCTACGGGGAACAGCTACGGGTGCAGTCCTATCAGGCCGTGGCGCCGGAGAGTGCCCAGGCCATGTACCGCTATCTGGCAGCCGGAAGCATCAAGGGGATCGGCGCTGCCATGGCGGCCAGGATCGTAAAGAAATTCGGCGATGATACGCTGCGGATCATGGAGGAGGAGCCGGAGAAGCTGGCCCAGGTCAAGGGCATCAGCCTGCGGATCGCCCGGGAGATCGGCGCCCAGATGGAAGACAAAAAGGATCTCAGGGACGCCATGATCTTCCTGCAGCAGTACGGGATCGGGAGCGCCCACGCGGCGCGGATCTGGCAGGCCTACGGAACGGGCCTCTATGAGATCATGAAAAATAATCCCTATCGCCTGGCAGAGGACATCCGCGGGATCGGTTTTGCGACGGCGGACGATATCGCCCGCAGGATGGGGATCCGGGCGGATTCGGAGTACCGGATCCGGAGCGGCCTTCTGTATACCCTGTTCATGGCCTCCGGAGAAGGACACAGCTTTCTTCCCCGGGATGTGCTGGTACAGAGAACCTGTACCCTTCTGCATCTGCCCGCGGAGGAAGTGCACCTGCAGCTGGAAAATCTCGCGGTGGAGAGGCGTCTCCGCATCCGCCGCGTCCGCAGAAGCCTTGAGTTACAGGAGCCTGCGGAGGAGCCGGCGGAGATAGAGGAGCCGGCAGAGGAAACTGCGGGGGAAGCCGCGGATACAGCAGCCGCAGAGGACGTGGAGGTATTTCTGACCAGTGTTTTCCGCAGGGAACAGGAGATCGCCAGGATGCTTCTGGACCTGGACGCACAGATTCAGAGGACTGTAAAGGACTCCGGAGAACGTAAAAAAACAGAAAAAAAGATAGCCCGTCTGGAGAAGGAGGAGGAGATCACCCTGGATCCCCTCCAGAAAAAAGCGGTGCAGGAGGCGGTGGAAAATGCGGTCCTTCTAATCACCGGCGGTCCGGGCACGGGAAAAACAACGACGATCAACACGATTATCCGCTATTTTATGAGCGAAGATCTGCGTGTGCTTCTGGCGGCGCCCACAGGGCGGGCGGCCAGGCGCATGTCCGAGGCGACGGGCTATCCCGCTATGACCATCCATCGCCTCCTGGGCGTGCGGAGTGTCGGAGACGATGACGGCGAGAGGGATTTTTTCAAAAGCGAAGAACTTTCCGGCGGCTCTGCGGGGGCTCCCGGGACCAATGACCCCTTCGGAGACGCCGGAAGCGGCGGAAAATCCGGAAAAAATCAGAATTATTCATATTTTGAGCGCGGTGAGGATAACCCGCTCGAGGCAGATGTCGTCATTATAGATGAGATGTCGATGGTGGATATGAATCTCTTCCACTATCTTCTCAAGGCGGTGCCGGTCGGAGCCCGGCTTGTACTGGTCGGAGACGTCAATCAGCTGCCCAGCGTGGGACCCGGCTGTGTCCTGCAGGACCTGATCGAATCACAGGCCTTTCATACCATCATGCTGCGCAATGTATTCCGTCAGGCCAGTGAGAGCGATATCGTCATGAACGCCCACCGGATCCTGGAGGGAGCCTCCCTGCCCATGGACAACAAGAGCCGGGATTTCTTTTTCCTGGAGCGTGACCAGGCGCCTGTGATCTATAAGCACACGGTGCAGCTGATCCGCCAGATGCTGCCAAAATATGTCGGCTGCAGGCCGGAGGATATCCAGGTGCTGACCCCTATGCGGCGGGGGAGCCTGGGTGTGGAGCGCCTCAATGAAGTCCTGCAGAGCGTTCTCAATCCGCCCGCGAAAGGAAAGCGGGAGCATGTGCGTCAGGAGACCGTCTTCCGCGAGGGGGACAAGGTCATGCAGACCCGCAATAATTACCGCATCGAATGGGAGGTGCGCGGCAATTTCGGCATGCCCGTCGACCGCGGCACAGGTATTTTCAACGGCGATTTCGGAAGGATTGAAGAGATCGATCCCCAGAGTGAGACCATGACCGTCATTTTTGATGATTCCAGGACGGTAGAGTACCCCTTTGCAGAGCTTGAGGATCTGGATCTGGCCTATGCCATCACGGTGCATAAATCCCAGGGATCCGAATATCCGGCGGTCATCCTGCCCCTTCTGGCAGGGCCGTCCGGACTTTTCAACAGAAACCTTCTCTACACGGCGGTCACCCGCGCCAAAAGCTGTGTTGTGCTTCTGGGAAGCCGCGACGCCGTGGACCGCATGATCGCCAATACCCGCCGTACCCGCCGCTGGACCGGCCTGCGGGACAGGATCACCGAGCTTAGCGCGAAAGAGGCAGAGATCGATCCGGGTGTTTTACACATTCCCGAACGGGGATACAGTAACTGAGGAAAGGTTTCCCGGGATCCGGCTGATCCTGAATCAGCTGCCCGGAAGGGTCTGAAGACAAAGGGACGGAGAAACAAATGAAAATTTATGAAAAAATGACTGCGCCCGCGCGTATGGCGGAGGACCTGGCCTTTCCCCGCCGGTGTCCTGTGTGCGACAGGCCTGTGCGGCCCTTCGGGGCTCTGATCTGCCCCTTCTGCGAAGGTATGCTGCAGAAAGTGCAGGCACCCTTCTGCCGCCGCTGCGGAAAACAGCTTCTTTCAGCGGCAGAGAATCTCTGCCGGGACTGCCGCATGCTTCCCCATGTATTTGAGCGCGGACGCACGGTTTTTACCTATCACAGTGCCGCGGGAGGTATTTTTCGCTTTAAATACAAGGGAAGACAGGAATACGGGACCTATTACGGCAGATGCATGGCCGGCAAGCTCTGCGAAGCTGCAGGCGGCCCGTCTCGTATGCCTGATTATCTTGTGCCGGTACCCGTCTCTGCGCACAGGCTGCGGACACGCGGCTACAACCAGGCGCTTGTTCTCGCCCGCGAAATATCGCGTCAGACCGGGATTCCTGTCCTTGACGACGCGCTGAGGCGCGTGACAGACACACTTCCCATGAAAAACATGACCCCTGCGGAGCGCCAAAATAATTTGAAAAAAGCTTTTCAGGCATTTGGAAATGATGTAGAATTAAATTCGATTATGCTTATAGACGATATATACACGACCGGCGCCACAATGGATGCCTGTGCTCAAGCTTTGTACAGACAGGGCGCCTGCCGTGTCTGTTTTATTACACTCGCCGCAGGCGTGGACAGCGGATCATGATGATCTGATGAGAGGAACATATTACATATGCTGAACAGTGAGAAGATCCGTCTGATGACCCGGCTGACTGTCTATGAAGAAGGCCTGGGAGTCAAGGACGGGAGGACAGCCGAATATTTCCGGAACGACTATATTCTTTTCGGCCTGGTGGGTTCTTTTGTGGCAGGTTCGCTGGCATGGGGAGTCTGCGCGGCTGTCTACTGCGGGTATTTTTTTGAGAATATATTCTTTTCGGTCTATGAGAACAGCCTGGGGACCTATCTGCGTCTGGCAGTGACAAGCTATGCTGTTTTCATCCTGATCTTTCTGCTGGTCACACTGCTGGTTTTCTACAGGAGGAGTGCGGCGTTTGCCAGACGGCGCGTGATGTATCAGCAGGACCTGGAAGCACTGACAGAAATCTGCGACCGTGAGATCGGAATAAAGGAAAAAGACGCAGTCTGACCATGTCTGTGCATGGACATGGTACGGCACAGCCCTTAAGACTAACACGGCCCGTCCGCACCCGGTGCGGCAGCAATGGAGGCATAATGAACAGTAGTAGCGGTATATATGTATTCAGAGAAAATCTCATACAGTTCTATAAAAGACAGGAGTTTCTGCTGCTGTCTCTATTTCGTTTTGCAGTCTGCCTTTCGGTGCTGCTCCTTCTGCGCAGCCACCTCGGCATTCATATTGCCGGCGGCTCGGCGCTCAACAGCACCCTGCTCAATGTGATCATTGCCCTTGTGTGCTCAATGCTCCCGCTCGGCTTTTCCGCGGGCATTATTGCCCTGGTTCTGGTCTTAAACCTGTATAAGCTGTCGCTCGAGGCGGCAGCGATCGGCGCGGCGATGATTCTGGTCTGCCTTCTGGTATATTTCCGCTTCTCGCCCAGAGATACGATCATTCTTCTGCTCATGCCGGTGGCCTATGCGGTCAACCTGCATTATCTGATCCCCATCCTGGCCGGGCTTGTATTCGGACCGGGCGCAGCGGTGCCGGTCGTCTTCGGTCTTTTGTTCACCAAATACGTGCTCCTGGTGGAAGGGAACCTCCCCTCGCTCGCAGTCCCTGAAGGTGCGGCGGCGATCGCCGGCGATCGCATTATCACGAATTTCCGCGGTCTGGTTGACGGTATGACAGGCGACAGGCCGATGATCATACTGGCAGCAATTCTGGCGGTTACAGTTATCGTGGTCTGCTTTATCCGCAGGCTCGCAATCGTGAACGCGTGGATGATCGCGATCACTGCCGGCTGCATCATAGAGCTGATCGGTCTTCTGATCGGTGACATGCGCTACGGAACAGGGATCAATCTTGCCAATGTATTTGTCGGAATCGTTTTTTCCTTTGTGCTGGCACAGATTGTACGGTTCTTTATTTTCAATGTGGATTACCTGCGCATAGAAAATGTCCAGTTTGAGGACGAAGATTACTATTACTATGTCAAGGCTGTCCCTAAAGTCATGGTTTATACCTCTGATCTGGCGGAGATCGATGAATTCGATCCCGAATACGAAACGCCTGCTGAAGAGGCTGATATTGATGTAAACGAAGGATGATAATCGTTGAACTTTTCATGGACTTTTTCATTTAGTGACTTCATATCGCGGCTTAGAATACCCGATGTACGGTGGACAGATATTGTCGAAGTCCTGATTATAGCATATCTGACATATCACATCCTGGTGTGGGTGAAAAACACGCGAGCCTGGCAGCTGATGAAGGGAATTGCTGTAGTGATAGCAATGGCCATTCTTGCAGCTGTCTTTAACATGACCACAATTCTGTGGATCTTCCAGCACGTCGCGGGTATCGCCGTCACAGCACTTGTGATCATTCTTCAGCCGGAACTGCGCAAGGCCATGGAGGAACTGGGACGCAGAAATTTCCTGAGCTCCATTCTCCGTATGGAACCTGCCAAGACCGAGGAGGGCCGTTTTTCGGACCGGACAATCAACGAACTGCTCCGCGCCTGCATCGAAATGGGACGGGTGAAGACAGGAGCCCTGATTGTGATCGAACAGACGACACCGCTCCTCGAATATGTGCGCTCCGGAATCGAGATCGACGCGATCGTCTCCAGCCAGCTGCTCATCAATATATTTGAAAAAAATACACCGCTCCATGACGGGGCGGTCATTGTGCGCGGCAACAGGATTGTCTCCGCGACCAGTTATCTGCCGATCACGTCTTCCCAGCTGGACAAAAACCTGGGAACGCGGCACCGGGCAGGTGTGGGCATATCGGAGGAAACCGATGCCCTCACGCTGATCGTATCGGAAGAAACCGGACAGCTGAGCTATTCCTACAAGGGAAATCTCTGGAGCAACGTGACACCCGAACAGCTCCGGGGAGCACTGGTGCGTCTGCAGAACAAGCTCTCCCAGGAGGAAGCTGCCAGAAACGCGTCCCGCTCGCCCCTGGGCGGAATATCCGAATTCGGCAGAAACGCACTGCGCCGGACAAAACAGGGCGGTTCCGCTTCGGATCAGAAAAAGACCGCTTCAGATGCGAAAGTTCCGGAGGCCGCGGATCCTGACATACTGGAGCCTGCGGATGCGGGAAAGGAAGGAGGTGCGCATGTTTGAGCGTATCAAGAGCCTGGATTCGAATCTGCGTCTGAAAGTGGCATCCGTTCTGATCGCCATGGCGGTCTGGTATATGATCAACTATTTCAGCGACCCGGCTGTGCGCATGACAGTCAACAATGTAAATGTTGAGATCCTGCACGGGGAGTCGATTGAAAAAGCAGGAGATGTATATACGGTCCTGGATGATTCGGACGTGATCCCCACGGTGACCATTTACGCCAAGCGCTCTGTCATCGACAAGCTGGAGGCAAAAAATGTCATTGCGACTGCGGATGTGCGTCAGATCGAAGACGACGGATCCGTCAGAATCTCCCTGACAACTGACAAATATTCCAATAGCATTGAGCGGATCACGGGCAGTATCAGCTATGTCCAGCTGCGGGTGGAACCCCAGGAGACCAAATCGCTGCCGCTCGAAGTGGAAGCTGTGGGAAAGCCTGCTGACGGATATATTCTGTATGAATCATCCGCGGAGCAGAACCAGGTCATTATTACCGGCCCCCAGTCCTGCGTGGCAGATGTGGGACGCGCAGTGGTCCGGGTTGATATAACAGGTTCGGAGAGGAGCATCAATTCTTATCCGAACATCATCCTCTATGATGAAGAAGGGGATGAGATCACTTCGGAAGAGATGGCGTCACAGAAACTTCATCTCAATATTTCATCTGTCAAGGTGGTAGCCACGATCTATCAGACAAAGAGCGTCGGCATCGCCATCGGCTCGGAGGTGCCGATCGCAGACGGCTATAAAATGGACTCGGCTCCCACTTCGGATCCCGCATCTATTGAGATCGCCGGTGCGGCAGGTATCCTGCGGGACATTGATTCCATAGAAATACCTGCGGAGGATATTGCTTCCGGTCCCATCAGCAGCAATATCCACAAGCTGATCAGTATTGAAAAATATCTGCCTGATGGAGCGTATCTGACGGATACAAGTGAAGAAAACATCACTGTCTATGTACGTGTCTCCAAAAAGCCTGAGAAAACGGATGAATCCGATTCATCAGAGGGCACATCCGCTGATGCTTCCGGCGGGGAGACATAAAGTGCATATTGACAGCAGTATACAGTAAATTGTCATGGCAGCGTGGATCACGATTGAACCGGATCGATAAATACAGATCCGCATGAAACGCAATGCCACAGTACACGCCTTTATAGGGGCGTGTACTGTGACTACGGAACCCATCAACACAGACAACCGGGTTTTCCCGGAGAAAGGGAATGAAAAAGTGGCAGAACAGAAGAAACTGGTTGCCGAGATCACGGCAATGGACGAAGACTTTACACAATGGTATACAGATGTCTGCATCAAGGCAGGCCTGATCGCCTATTCAAATATCAAGGGATTTATGGTCTATAAACCCGCCGGATATGCCATCTGGGAAGCTGTACAGAAACACCTTGACGCCCGCTTTAAGGCAGTCGGCGTGGAGAACGTATATCTTCCCATGCTGATTCCGGAGCGCCTCCTCAGCAAGGAGAGCGACCTGGTCGAAGGCTTTGCGCCCGAGGTTGCATGGGTCACCCACGGCGGTTCCGAGAAGCTTGACGAGCGCGTCTGTGTCCGCCCTACGTCCGAGTCTCTGTTCAGCGACTTCTACAGGGGCGAGATCCAGTCCTACCGCGATCTCCCCAAGATCTACAACCAGTGGTGCAGCGTTGTCCGCTGGGAAAAGGAGACCAGGCCCTTCCTGCGTTCCCGTGAGTTCATGTGGCAGGAAGGCCACACCGTCCACGCCTCCGCGGAAGAGGCTGAGGCAAGGACCCAGCAGATGCTGAACGTCTATGCGGATTTCTGCGCAGAGGATCTGGCCATCCCCACCATCAAGGGCAGAAAGACCGACAAGGAGAAATTTGCCGGTGCCGTTGCGACCTATACCATCGAAGCGCTCATGCATGACGGCAGAGCCCTGCAGTCCGGTACCAGCCATGACTTCGGCGATGACTTCGCGAAGGCCTACGGCATCCTGTTCACGGACAAGGACAACAAGCAGAAGCACGCCTTCCAGACCTCCTGGGGTCTTTCCACCCGTATCATCGGCGCCCTCATCATGGTGCACGGCGACAATTCCGGTCTGGTGCTGCCTCCCCGCATCGCGCCCACCCAGGTCGTGATCGTGCCGATCCAGCAGCGCAAGGCAGGCGTCCTCGACAAGGCATACGAACTGAAAGAGACCCTGAGCAATTTCCGCGTCAAGGTCGATGACAGTGACAAGAGCCCCGGCTTCAAGTTTGCGGACCAGGAGATGCGCGGATTCCCGCTCCGTGTCGAGATCGGACCCCGCGATATCCAGAACGGCAAGTGCATCATCGCCCGCAGAGATACGGGCGCCAAGGAAGAGTGCGAACTGGATAAGCTGGAAGCCAGGATCGGCGAGCTTCTGGAGCAGATCCAGAAGGATATGTTCGAACGCGCCAAAAAGCACCTCGAGGAACATACCTACAAGGCAGCCAGCCGCGAAGAGTTCGACAGGACCTTCGCCGAGAAGACCGGTTTCGTCAAGGCCATGTGGTGCGGCGAACTGGCGTGTGAAGAAGAGATCAAAGAAAAATTCGGCGTGACCAGCCGCTGCATCCCCTTCGAGCAGGAAGAGATCGCGCAGACCTGCGTCTGCTGCGGAAAACCGGCCAAGAAGATGGTCTACTGGGGCAAATCTTATTGATGACCCGCCGCTGAGACCGGCGGATGGTTCAGACCGGTAAAGGGCGGATGTCTCACGTTTGTGGGGGATTTTTATGAGAGATATAGAAATCAGGATTCCGCCGGGGGCGGCCAGGATCCTGCGCGTGCTGGAGGACCACGGCTACGAGGCCTTTGTGGTCGGCGGCTGCGTGCGGGACAGCCTCCTGGGACGGAACCCTAACGACTGGGACATCACGACATCGGCGCTTCCGCTCCAGGTCAAAGCTCTGTTCCGCCGCACGATCGACACAGGCCTCAAACACGGGACTGTGACCATCCTCATGGACGGAGAGCCCTTCGAAGTCACCACCTACAGAGTGGACGGAGAATATCTGGACGGAAGGCATCCATCGGAAGTCACTTTTACGGCCAGCCTGCAGGAGGACCTGCAGCGCAGGGATTTCACGATCAACGCCATGGCCTACAGCGAAAAAAAGGGCTTGCAGGACTTGTTCGGAGGGCTTCCGGACCTGGAAAAGGGCCTGATCCGCGCAGTGGGAGACCCCGCAAAGCGCTTCGGAGAGGATGCGCTGCGGATCATGCGGGCCGTCCGCTTCGCCGCCCAGCTGGGCTATGAGGTCGAGGAGGAAACCGTACAGGCTATGAAGGAGCTGGCGCCCACCCTCTCGAAGATCAGTGCCGAGAGAATTGCCGCGGAGCTGGAGAAGCTCCTGGTCTCGCCGCACCCCGAAAAACTCAAAATGGCCTATGAGTGCGGCATCACTGCAGTCATCCTCCCGGAATTTGACCGGTGTATGGAGACTGCACAGAACAACCCTCACCACAAGTACAGTGTGGGAGAGCACACGATCGTTTCCATCGGAAATGCCCGTCCGGACCGTATCCTGCGCTATACAATGCTTATGCACGATATGGGGAAGCCATCCTGCAAGACAACAGATGAACAGGGGATCGACCACTTCTACGGACATCAGGAAGTCAGCGCGCAGATGGCCAATGACATTCTGCGGCGGCTCAAATCTGACAATGAAACCCGCAGGAGCGTGTCAAAGCTGGTCCGCTATCATGATCTGACCTGCGGGCTCACCGGAAAAAGCGTTCGAAAAGCGATCAGTCTGATCGGAGAGGATCTGTTTCCCCTCTATCTGGAGGTAAAGGACGCGGACACCCGTGCCCAGAGTGATTTCCGCTTTCAGGAGAAAATGGATTATCTTGAGGAGGTGCGTCTTCTCTACAGAAAGATACTGGAGGAGGGAGACTGTCTCTCCCTCAAAGACCTCGCTGTCAACGGAAAAGACCTGATCGCAGCCGGCATGAAGCCCGGCAGGGAGATCGGAGAAGTGCTCGGGGCCATGTACCGCGATGTGATCGATGATCCTGAACACAATAACAAAGAGTATTTAATGGGAAAATTCGGGCCCGCCGCAATGTGAGCCCGCATTACAGGAAGTGTACTGTAAATAAGCCAGACATGGCGGCGGCATGTCTTTATGACACTGCATGTCTGTATTGACAAAAACAGTGTGAAACAAGTAATATTAATTTGCTGAAGTCTTGTACAGCCAGGCAGGACGCTGAAAATGCAGCCGCTTGTCTGCAGCAGAGTTGATACTGCTTCAGAGCGACACAATTATCAAAACAACCTGCCGTGCAGGGAGAACATAAGGAGAAAAGCATGAACAAGGGACAGTTTATTGACAAGATGCATGAGAAATCCGGGCTTACTTTAAAGGATGCAGAGAAGGCATACAAGGCTTTCACGGACACTGTGATCGAGGCTCTCAGGGACGGCGAGAAGGTTCAGCTGGTAGGCTTCGGCACATTTGACATCGGCGAGCGCTCCGCAAGAGAAGGCAGAAACCCTCAGACAGGCGAGTCCATCCAGATTGCTGCCTCCAAGACACCTAAATTCAAAGCAGGCAAGGCTTTCAAGGATGCCATTAACGGCTGAAGACAGTGATTGTGATGTAAATAATGCAGCCCGCTGCCGCCAGGCAGCGGGCTGTCTCAAAATAAAGTCCGCTGCGGCGTTTTGACGCATGCTGCAGGAAAGAGAAAGCAGACAGAATATGAGACTGGACAAGTATCTGAAGGTCACAAGGCTCATCAAACGCAGAACTGTTGCGAATGAAGCCTGCGATAACGGCAGGGTCACGCTCAACGGCAAAATTGCCAGAGCCAGCGCCGAAGTAAAGCCCGGCGATATCATAGGGATATCGTTCGGAGACCGCGAGATCAAGGCGGAAGTGCTGGCAGTCCGCGACAATGTCCGCAAGGAGGAAGTACAGGATCTTTTCCGCTACTGCTGACAGATGCTGCTGTATAGAACAGATTGTATAGAAAAGAATGTATAAGAAAGGATACTGGAAAGATCCTCGTGGGATCGATGGCCTTTCCGTACGTTTTCAGTGCATTATCATAATATGATTTAGAAAGCGAAAAAGAGCAGGCTGATCCTGCCGGGGAGAAGCAGGGACAGAGAGCAGGGGCTGAGAGGAAAGAGAAATGAAGACAACCCGAAAATCCGTAAAACGTACGGTAAAGAAAAGTAAAAACGGGACCCGGGTGCAGAACAGAGGGCTGTTGACACAGGACCGCCGTCATAATCGTCTGAGTATGTTCCTGGCAGCTCTGGTGGTAGTGATCCTGATGATTGCTGTCTCCGTTAACGCCATGTCCCTGAACAGGCGCCTGGCCGACAACCGGAAACGTGCCGTACAGCTCAAGAAGGAGATCCAGACGGAGCAGCAGCGCGCCGCTGATATCGAAGAGTACCGCAGATATACCTCAACAGATGCTTATATAGAAGAGGTTGCCCGTGAAAAACTCGGGCTGATCTACGAAGGCGAAACTGTCTTTAAAGAGGAAAAAAAATAGTCGGGCAGCTGACTGTAATCGCGCCATGCAGATATTGCATGGCGCTTTGTATTACTTTGAGCGCAAGACTATGTCAGCAGGTTTGTGTTCCGGTTTTCAGAGGAAGATTTGATGAAACAGCGCGTCAGAAAATATATGGAAGAGCACGGAATGATCCGCCCCGGAGATACCCTTGTAGCAGGTGTCTCCGGCGGGGCAGACTCGCTGTGTCTTTTTTTGCTTTTACATGATCTGGCCCCGGAAATGGGTTTCCGGCTGCATGTAGTCCATGTCCATCACGGACTGCGTCTCACAGCACAGGATGATCTGGAATTTGTCCGCAACCTGTGCGCAAAGATGGATGTTCCCTGTACGATCGTGCGTGCCGATGCGGCAGCGTCTGCAAAAGAGTGGGGAACAGGTGTCGAAGAAGCAGGGCGAAGGCTCCGCTACCAGGCTTTCAGGCGGACCGGGGAACAGCTTGCAGAGCAGAATGCATGCCGACCGGAAGGGGAAGAGGGGCAGACAGGGCAGGGGATGGATGACGGGAGCGGCTCCTTCCGGATCGCTGTTGCCCATCACCGGGAGGACCAGGCGGAAACGGTACTCTTTCACCTCTGCCGGGGGACTGACCTGCGCGGTGCGCGCGGCATGCTGCCCGTCAACGGACAGATTATCCGTCCACTGCTGCGTGAGAGCAGGGCGTCCATTGAAAATTATCTGACTGAAAGAGGGTTTACCTGGCAGGAGGACGAGACCAATACGGACACCGGCTATACCCGGAATTATATCCGGAGAGAGATTATGCCGCGCCTTGAAGAGGGAGTCCACGCAGCCGCGGCTCAGAGGATCGCCCGGTTCGCGGAAGCGTGCGCGGAGGCGGAAGACTGCCTGGCAGGCCTGACAGACCGGGCCCTGGAACGATGCAGTGCTGCACATACGGACATGGAGAGGATGCTGCTTGCCGGCGGCCATGTCTGTATAAAGGTCCTGAGCCTCGATGCCCTGCGGAGGGAGGATCCCTACCTGCAGGGGAGGATCCTTTACCGGTGTCTGACAGACAGTACACTGACCGGCCAGGACATGGGGGCGGTCCATGTGGAGGCGCTGCGCGGGCTCTGCGCCGGAGAGAGGGACGGACAGCTCTCCATGCCTTCCCGCGTCACAGTGATCCGGAGCGGCGGAAGACTGTTTTTCTGCCGGGAGACGGATGTATCCGATGCACGGGAGACAGATGTATACGATGCACGAGAGACAGATGTATCCGATACAGCCGACAGATCCCTGCAGCCGCATCCTGCTGAACAGGAAATAACAGAGAAGATTTATCCTGTATCCCAGGAGGAGTACGAATGCTGCCTGCGGGATTTTGACGGCAGCATGTCCTCAATCCCCAAAAATGAGTATACGAAATGGTTTGATTATGATAAAATAGGAACGTTTCCTGTTTTTCGAACCCGACAGCCGGGCGATTATATGTGTCTTTATTCTGTCGGAAAGATACAGCCGGGCGGGGGCGCTGCCGAGGAGACCCCCGGCGGATGCTCAAACCCTGCGGCTTCCCCGGGGAACAGGGAAATGATCTGTAAAAAACTGGCAAGGATCATGCTGGACGCAAAGATTCCTGCGGGGATCCGGGACAGGGTCGTACTTCCCTTTGCGGGGCATGAGGCGCTCTGGATTCCGGGACTGCGCATGGGTGATTCCTGCAAAGTCACTTCGTCGACGACAAGAATTCTGGAAATTCATTGGAACGTAAGGAGAGAAAGATGGCATACAGTATCGAAAAAATGATCACCGAGGAAGAAGTCAACAACAGGATCCGGGAACTGGGAGAAGAGATCACCAGGGATTATAAGGGCCGTTCTGTCCGCCTGGTATGTATCCTCCGCGGCGCTGTATTTTTCATGTGCGAGCTTGCCAAGAGGATCGAGCTTCCCGTTTCTTTTGATTTTATGTCTGTCTCCAGCTACGGGAGCAGGACTACGTCCAGCGGCATCGTCCGCATTATCAAGGATCTCGAGGATCCGGTCGACGGTGAGGATGTCATCATTGTCGAAGATATCATTGATTCCGGAAGGACGCTGAGCTTTCTGAAAGAGCTCTTCCGCAGCCGCGGCGCAGCATCGATCAGGGTCTGCACCCTGCTCGACAAACCTTCCCGCCGCGCGCCCGAGATCAATATCCATGTAGATTACAAGGGCTTCGAAGTGCCCGATCAGTTCGTGGTCGGCTGGGGAATGGACTATGATCAGAGATATCGAAATCTTCCCTACATCGGAGTCATCACCGGGCTGGGTGAATAAAAAGTAACCGGCAGCGGCGGAATAGTATTAGGAGAGCATTTTAGGAGTTAGATTTGGAAAAGAAACCTACAAGAGGCAGCGGCAATTACCTGGGGCTGCTTGTCATGGCAGTTTTATTCTTCACTTTCTTTTCTCCGTTTCTGCGGAATTCATTTTCTTCGAGTGAGTCCGCTTATACGAAGGAACAGTTTGCGAAGGACTTACAGGAAGGACAGGTGGAGCTGGTAGAGATCAGTCCCAACAAGGACAATATGACCGGCTGCGCGACAGTGACGATCAAGGACGGAGGCAAAAAGATCCTCTACGCGACGGTGATCGCCGATGTCGAGGATATGGCGCGCCAGGCCGGTGCCCTCACAGTTGTGCTGGACATTCCGGCGGAGAACACATTCCTGACCAATGTCCTCCCCATGCTCCTGGTCATGGCCATCTGTTTCCTCTTCTTCTATCTGATGTCCGGACAGGGCATGGGCGGCGGAAATGCCAAGATGATGAATTTCGGCAAGAGCCGGGCCCGGCTTTCCACCGGTGAGGATGTGACATTCAAACAGGTCGCAGGTCTCGATGAGGAGAAATCCGATCTGGAGGAAATCATTGATTTCCTGCGCAGCCCTGCAAAATATACCAAGGTCGGTGCACGGATTCCCAAGGGCGTCCTGCTCGAGGGCGCGCCCGGAACCGGCAAGACCCTCCTGGCGAGAGCAGTTGCCGGAGAGGCAAAGGTGCCTTTCTTCAGCATTTCAGGTTCCGACTTTGTGGAAATGTTCGTCGGTGTCGGTGCTTCCCGTGTCCGCGACATGTTTGAAGAAGCCAAAAAGAATTCCCCCTGCATCGTATTCATCGATGAGATCGATGCAGTGGCCCGCCGCAGAGGCACAGGCCTGGGCGGCTCCCATGACGAGCGCGAGCAGACCCTCAACCAGCTGCTTGTCGAGATGGACGGATTCGGTGTAAACGAGGGTATCATTGTCATGGCCGCGACCAACCGCGTCGACGTCCTCGATCCCGCCATCCTGCGTCCCGGCCGTTTTGACCGCAAGGTCTCCGTGGGCCGTCCCGATGTAAAGGGCAGGGAGGAGATCCTGAAAGTCCATGCAGCCAACAAACCCCTCGGCGACGACGTGGATCTGGAAGAGATCGCGCGCACTACGGCGGGCTTTTCCGGCGCCGACCTGGAAAATCTGCTCAATGAGGCAGCTATTGCGGCGGCAAAGGCAGACCGTCTCTTCATCACCCAGTCGGATATCAAGAACGCATTCATCAAGATCGGCATCGGCACGGAAAAGAAGAGCCATATTATCTCCGAGAAAGAAAAGCGCATCACCGCCTATCACGAGACAGGCCATGCCATTCTTTTCCACGAGCTGCCGGATGTCGGCGATGTCTATACCATTTCCGTCATTCCCACCGGCAACGGCGCGGGCGGATATACCATGCCTCTTCCTGACCGCGACGAGATGTACTATACCCGCGGCCGTATGCTCCAGGAGATCATGGTCAGCCTGGGCGGCCGGATCGCGGAGGAGCTTGTCCTCGATGATATCACAACCGGTGCCTCCCAGGATATCAAACAGGCGACAAACATTGCCCGTCAGATGGTGACACGCTACGGCATGTCCTCCTCCATCGGAACCATCAACTATGAGCAGGGCGGCGAGGATGTTTTCCTCGGCTACGATATCGGTCATGAAAAGCGCAACAGCGAATATATGGCGGGCGAGATCGACAAGGAAGTCCGCGCCATCATTTCCGATTGTTACGGAAAAGCAAAAGCAATTATTTCCGACCACATGGATGTTCTTCACCGCACCGCTGCGCTCCTTATGGAGAAGGAAAAACTGACCGGAAAAGAGTTTGATTCCCTCTTTGAGAAACCGTCTCTGCAGGCAGCAGATGCTCCTGCCGGAGTTTGAAAACAAGGGGATCGGACTTTTTGAGATGCCTGAGGCGGCAGTTCCGGCGGGAACTGCCGCTTTTGCATTTAAGTCAGCGGCCCATGATCTGTCAGCCTGCAGTACGCATGATTCTGTGAAAACAGTCAGGTGTGCGAAAAAACAAAAACAGGAGATAAAGGGATGTTATACGACGGGAATTACCGGGACGGCCTCGGCTACAGCGCTTTTTTCAGCGATACGACAGAGGATTATGTCACACCTTCCCAGCCGGATCTTTATGAAAAGGTCACCATACGGCTCCGTGTTGAAAAAGAGGCGGCGCAGACCTGTTTTCTCATGACAGAGGAAAGACTTCTGCGCATGCGCAAGGCGGAATCGGATGAGTGTTTTGATTATTACGAAGTTCAATTTGAGGTGACAGCGACACCGCTCCGCTATATTTTTGAGATCTATTCCAACGGGAGGAAGATCCATTACACCCGCCGCGGGATGAGAAATATGCTCCGGGCTGCGGACTGGTGGCACATCATTCCGGGATTCCATCCGCCTGCATGGGCTGAGGGCGCGGTGATGTATCAGATCTTCGTTGACCGCTTCAGCAACGGGGACACCTCCAATGATGTGCTGACCGGCGAATACAGCTATATGGGCAAGCCTTCCATCGGCGTCTGGGACTGGGATCAGCCCCCGACTTCCAACGGCTACCGCGAATTTTACGGCGGGGACCTGCAGGGAGTGATCGACAGACTGGATTATCTTCAGGAACTGGGGGTGGAAGCCATTTATCTCAATCCGGTTTTTCTCTCGCCCTCCAGCCATAAATACGATACGCAGGATTATGAGCATATCGATCCCCATTTCGGGAAGATCGTTCACGATAAGGGAGAACTGCTCTTTCGCCCCCGCGCCGGCATCAACAGCGCAAAAAATACAGGGAACAGCCCGGATGCCGCAAAGACAGCAGCCCGGGGCAGAAAGGTGCGGATTCCTCTGTCGGGACGATCTCCGGGTGAAGTGCTGTGGCCGGATGCGACCCGGGGCTTTGAGTCCGTGCGGGAAGAAGATCTCACCATCGGCCGCCGCACCAACCGGCAGGCTTCCCGTTATCTCTGTCGAGTAACAGACCCCGCCAACCTGGAGGCCAGTGACCGCCTGTTCGCCACGCTCGTGGACAAGGCTCACAGGCACGGGATCCGCGTTATTCTGGACGGCGTATTCAACCACTGCGGCTCCTTCCACCGCTGGCTGGACGCGGAGAAGATCTATGAACAGCTGCCAGGCAGCAAAAAAGGATCCTTCGCATCGAAAAAATCGCCCTATGTGAACTATTTCCGGTTTGAAAAGGATAAATGGCCGTCCAACGATTCTTATGAGTCCTGGTGGGGCTTCTTCACACTTCCCAAGCTGAGTTACGAGACCTCGGAGGAACTGTGCGAGTATATACTGGAGATCGGACGCAAGTGGGTCTCTCCGCCCTATAATGCCGATGGCTGGCGCCTGGATGTCGCCGCGGATGTGGGACATTCCTCGGAATTCAATCATCGTTTCTGGAAGCGCTTCCGGAAAGCGGTCAAGGAGGCCAATCCGGAGGCCGTCATCATTGCGGAAAACTATGTGGACTCCTACAAATGGCTGCAGGGGGACGAGTGGGATACCATCATGAATTACGAGTTCTTCATGGAACCGCTCACGTATTTTCTCACAGGAATGGAGAAACACAGCGACAGCCTCGATGAGGAGCGCTTCGGTGATCCCGGCTCTTTCTGGCACGATGTCCTCTGCTACAGCCAGAAGGCTATGCCGGATGTCTCCCTGCGGATCGGCATGAACGAGCTTTCCAATCACGATCACTCGCGCTTTCTCACACGGACCAGCCGGATCGTGGGGAGAGCGGAGAACCTTAGTACGGAGGCGGCCCTTGAGGGCGTCAACATGCAGACCATGCGCCAGGCGGTCCTGATCCAGATGACCTGGACCGGCTCACCGACCATTTACTACGGTGATGAGGCAGGACTGGGGGGCTTCACAGACCCCGATAACCGCAGGACCTATCCCTGGGGACATGAAGACCATGCCCTGATCCTCTATCACAAAGTCCTGACCGGCCTGCGCCATACCAGCCGCGCCCTTCGGCGGGGATCTCTGCTCCGCCTTCCGGACACAGATGGTGTGCTGGCCTACGCAAGGTTTACCCGCGGAAAATCTGCTGACAAAAAGGATGCAGAGAACGGGACCGCGGCAGCTACGGCCGGATCCGGACGGGAGACATTTATTGTGCTGGTCAACATCAACCATATTCCGATTGATTACAGTGCAGATATCACCTGCGCCGGCGCTCCGCCCAGAGTGGAGTTCGAATGTCTTCTGCGCACGGACCGCAGCGGTTTCGCTGCGGATCCCGCTCTTATACCGGCGGGCGCACGGCAGCAGGAAGACACACTTTCTGACAGACTGCTTCTGCCTGTCTATACAAGCGACGGCATACTGCGCATGACCCTGCCCCCGGAGTCCGGCATCCTTCTGAGGTGGAAAGCAGACAAATAGAAGCCCGGGATCAATCATGGTCCGGATGAGACAGAAGACAGTCCGGGTCCGACCATGATCCGGACAAGATAAAAGACAGTCCGGGACTGACTATGATCCGGACAAGACAATGAAAGAAGAGCGGCACCTTTCCGGGAAGGATCCCGGAGGTGCCTTTTTTATTGATAGATACCAAAAAAATGTATATTTATCTTCAAATTTGTGCATATTCAACAAAAAAACACCCTTAAGTTCATTGCTTTGCAGATTGCGGAAAGTTTATAAATTTTTTATAATGGATATAATTGTGAAATCGATTACAAACCGGAAAAGGGCAGTTTGTTTTTCTTATTCAGATCTGCCCTGCACCAGGCGGGAAACAAGCGCTGTGAAGAACCGGACTATGGTCGATTCGGTAAATGTAGACCCCAAAGAGGAGGTAGCGTTTCATGTTTGAAGAAAAAAACTGGGAGCCGGAGTTTATAAAACGTCTGGAGAAGCATTATGACGAGCTCAAATGGCTCTATGCCGAGCTCTACCACAATGATCAGCAGGCATTTTCTTATTTCTGCGATATGCTGTATGAGTATTATTCACAGCGCTCAACAGCTTTGAAGCAGTGGGACCAGATGCGTGAGGAAGTGCCGGAGTGGTATAAGGGCAACGAGATGCTGGGAATGCTCATGTATACCAACTGCTTCGCTGGTACTCTCCAGGGTGTCAAGTCGCATCTGGATTATCTGCAGGAGTGCGGACTCAACTACGTCCACCTTATGCCTCTGCTGGAGAGCCCTGCCGGACGCTCCGACGGCGGTTACGCGGTCGCGAATTTCCGCAAAGTACAGCCGGCCCTCGGCACGATGGAAGATCTGGCTGAGCTCGGCGATGAGTGCCACAAGCGCGGCATGTGTGTCTGCCTGGACTTCGTCATGAACCACACCAGCGAAGACCACGAGTGGGCAAAGCGTGCCCGCGCCGGTGAGAAGGAATATCAGGACAGATACTTCTTCTACGATGACTGGACGATTCCCAGCGAATTTGAGAAGACCGTCCCCCAGGTATTCCCGCAGACCGCGCCCGGAAACTTCTCCTGGTGCGAAGAGGCCGGCAAGGTCGTCATGACCACTTTCTATCCTTATCAGTGGGATCTGAACTACGCAAATCCGGTCGTCTTCAACGATATGACCGCTGACATGCTGAACCTGTGCAACCACGGTGTCGATATCATCCGTCTGGATGCAACGCCCTATATCTGGAAAGAACTGGGCACCGACTGCCGCAACCTGCCTCAGGTCCACACGCTGGTCCGCCTGATGCGCATGGCCGCCGAGGTCGTCTGCCCCGGCACCCTGCTTCTGGGCGAAGTCGTCATGGAGCCTTCCAAGGTCGTACCTTATTTCGGAACGATCGAGAAGCCCGAATGCCACATGCTCTACAACGTCACGACCATGGCCAGCACCTGGCATACCGTGGCTACTCACGATGTGCGCCTGCTCCGTCATCAGATGGAAGCTGTCTTCGCGCTGCCTCATGACTACACCTTCCTGAACTACCTGCGCTGCCACGACGATATCGGCTGGGGCCTGGATTACAACTTCCTCAAACAGTTCGGAATGGAAGAAGTCGCCCACAAGAAATACCTCAACGACTACCTGACCGGTAAGGGCTATAACAGCGATGCCCGCGGTGAGCTCTACAATGACGATCCCCGTCTGGGTGACGCCCGTCTGTGTGGCACAACCGCATCCCTGTGCGGCATCGAGGCTGCCGAGTACGAGAATGACGAATACAAGCTTGACCGCGCCATCCGCCTGGATATCATGCTGCACGCCTTCCTCTTCACCCAGAGCGGCATTCCCGTGCTCTACAGCGGTGATGAGATCGGCCAGAAAAACGACTATACCTACCACGAAGATCCTCTGAAATGGGACGACAGCCGTTATCTGCACCGCGGCGATCTCAACTGGGATGAAGTCGCTCTCAGAAATGACCTCTCCACACGCGAAGGCAGAATCTTCAACGCCCTGCGCGTCCTCGAGATCGTCCGCGCCAAGTACGAGGTCTTTGACAATGAGGCCGACACATGGATTGTCGAGCCCTACAATGACCACATCCTCGGCATCGGCCGCTACTATAAGGGCCAGAAGCTCATCGCTCTCTTCAATTTCAGCAAGGAAGATGAGATCGCATGGATCAACGAATCCGAAGACTATCATGACATCATCACCGGAGAATCCCGCGAGGCCAAGGCTGTCGCGCTTCCGGCATACGATTTCGTATGGCTGATGACAGATTTCAACAAGCCCCTGGAACTGAGCAAAGCGGATGCCGCGCCGGTAACCGCGGAGAAACCTTCCGAACCTGAGGCTGCAGCCGAAGAGAAGGCTGCCGGTACCAAGGCGAAAAAGACTGCTGCAAAGAAACCCGCAGCCAAGAAGCCTGCTGCAAAGAAGCCCGCGGCCAGAAAGACCAAGGCTCAGAAGGAAGCTGAGGCTGCAGAGGCAGCTGCAGACGCCCCTGCCGAAGCAGAAGAGAAGAAGCCTGCAGCCAAAAAGCGCGCTCCCAGGAAGACCAAGGCACAGAAGGAAGCCGAGGCCGCAGCAGCTGCAGAAGCAGAGGCACCTGCAGAGAAGAAAACTTCTGTTCTTAAGACAAAAGAGTGAAAAATATCGTTGATACGATATTTTTCGCTCTCAGGGCTTTGTGCCGCGGGACGGCCCAAAGCTCCGCTGATCCCATCGGAGAAATCGCCAATTTCAAAGACCTTATATGTAAGGCTTTGAAATGCGAATTTCTCCTCGTACACATGCGGAGCATGTGTTGACGCCCTTGCGAGCGGCATGTCGGAAAAAATTAGACAAGAGCAGATCTGAGATACACTGAATAGAAAACTGGAAAGAAAAACTCCCGGGAGCTCTGTCAAGGAGTTCCCGGGTATTGCAGTTTTTTACTTACCAACCTGTATTGAAGGAGATGAATGCAGCACGCAGATCCTTCTATGACCGACATGATATAACTTGCTGCGGATGCGTGCAGCAAAGCCTTGAAAGGTTAGTAACAAGACATGACCATTAAAGAAGTTGCCCGGCTCGCGGGAGTCTCTCCGGCCGCAGTCAGCCGGTATCTGAATGGCGGATCTATCAGTCCGGAGAAGAGTGAGCGCGTCAGAAAGGCGATCGAGGAGACTGGCTACAGGCCCAATCCCATGGCCCAGACAATGCGTACCGGCAGGATCAATCAGGTGGGCGTCATTGTGCCCCGCCTGTATTCCGACTCTGTCAGCCAGATCACAGCCGGAGCGTCCGCCAGGCTTTTTGAACATGGCTACATGACGCTGCTGGGGTGTACGGAACACGACCCGGAAACAGAACTGCGTTATATAAAGATCCTCCAGGAGAGCCAGGCGGCCGGAATCATCCTGATGGGTGCAGAATTGACGCCGCGCATAGCTGAAGTCATTCGTTCCAGCCGTGTGCCAGTTGTCATCACGGGACAGAATTTCGAAGAATTTCCCTGCGTTTATCACGATGATTTTCGTGCCGTGAGAGACCTCACCAGGCTTCTGATCGAAAAAGGACGCCGCCGCCTCGTTATGATCGGTGCTCCCGAAACAGATATTGCAGCCGGACTCAACCGCCGCAGGGGCGCCGAGCAGGCCCTGCTGGATGCCGGACTGAACGCCTCGGCCATGCCCTATGTGGTCAGCACCTTCGAAGCGAAGGGCGGAAAAGAATCCATGGAATACCTGCTGAAGAGCTATCCTGATCTGGACGGCGTGATCTGCGCGACAGATACCATGGCCATGGGCGCCATCTCGGCACTCCGGGAGGCAGGAAAAGATATTCCCGGGGATGTCAGTATCGTCGGCGTCGGCGACAACTGGGTGGATACGGTATCTGTCCCCGGCCTGACCACTGCCCATCTGTTCTTCAGGCAGTGCGGTGAAGAAGCTGCGGGACTTCTGCTGGATATCCTCCGCACAGAAAGTGACGAGCCTGTCCGTGCCCGTCAGATCCGTCTCCAATATCTTATTGTGGAGCGGGGATCTGTGTGACGATCAAACATTCACTGACAACACTTGCAAAACCTGTTTCACAATTTCAATCTTCTTCGCAAATGATCCATTGCGCTGCCGCTCTGGCGAGCGTAATGTTTGGAAGATGATAGAAAGGATTTTTACTTACACATGGAAAAGAAGCTGATCTTTCTTGATATTGACGGAACATTGACAGAGCCCGGCTCGAATGTTCCTCCGGAGAGTGCCCTGAAAGCCATACGCAGTGCTCAGGAAAGGGGGCATAAGGTCCTTCTCTGCTCCGGAAGAAACTATGCAATGCTCTCACCGCTTCTCAAATACGGCTTTGACGGTGTCGTAGCCAGTGCCGGAGGCTATGTCACAGTCGGGGATGAGGTCATCTATGACCACCCCATGACGCCGGAGCAGGCGCATACCGCCCTGGAAGCACTTCACTCGGAGGGCGTATTCTGTACAGTGGAGACACTGGACGCAACTTACGGAGATGAGGATCTGGGTTCATTTCTGGCTGACAATGCAGGCACCAAGGGCAATAGCGAGATCGAACGCTGGCGCAAGGCACTCGCAGAGAGCCTTAACATTCTGCCTATGTCTCAGTTTGACGGCACAAAACCCGTGTACAAAGTCGTCATCATGTGCATGAAGGATGAACAGCTCCAGCCGGCGCGCGATCTTCTGGAAAAGGACTTCAATTTCGTGATCCAGGAGATCACCGATCCCGATCACCCCTGCCTCAACGGCGAGCTGATCGGCCGTGACTTTGACAAAGGCCGCGGTATCCTCCGGGTCTGCGAGCATCTGGGGATACCGGTCGAGGACACCTACGGATTCGGCGACAGCATGAACGATCTGGAGATGATCGAGACAGTCGGCACCAGCGTATGCATGGCCAACGGCAGTCAGAAGCTCATGGAAATGAGCGACATCGTCTGCCCTGCTGTCACAGAAGACGGTCTGGCAAAGGCCTTTAAGGACCTTGGGCTCAGTGAGTAACTGCCTCAGTGCAGGAACGTTTCAGCGCAGACGGGTTTGCAATCGTTTTCAAACATCACTTTAGCGCAGTGTTGGCAATTTCATTCTTTATTAAATGGATTTATGTCAAAATGCACAAAATCCAAACCCATTATTGGGGTAAAACCCCAGTTTACAAATGGAAAAAATTAAAATAAAATAAAGTGAAACTGAAAACGTTTACAAATATTGCAGCAACTGTTAATGCAACATTTCATGAGGCACCGGATACGGATCATATGTATCTGATGTCGCCCAAAAGAGGGAGGAAACTGGTATGGCATTGGATTACCACAAATGTGCGCAAGAGATCGCTGATAATATCGGCGGCGGCGCAAACGTGGTCTCCGCCGCGCACTGCGCGACAAGACTGCGTCTCGTTATCGCAGATAACGGGAAAGTAAACAAGGCGGCTCTCGAAGAAGTCGATGGCGTCAAGGGTATGTTCGAATCCAACGGACAGCTCCAGCTGATCATCGGCACCGGCACCGTCAACAAGGTCTTTGACGAGTTCGTAGCGATCACCGGTGTTGCGGCCGGCACAAAGGACGACGTCAAAGCTGCTGCAGCAGCCAAGGCTCCTGTATGGAGACAGGCTCTGAAGACCGTCGGTGACGTTTTCGTCCCGATTCTTCCTGCTATCGTTGCATCCGGTCTTATGATGGGTCTTGTTGAGGCTCTCGCAAAGATTCCGGGACTTGGATTTGCGGACAGCGACTGGTTCGCATTCCTTGACACAGTTGCAAACACCGCTTTCGCATACCTGCCTGTTATCGTCGCAGTTTCTGCTGCACGAGTCTTCGGCGGCAACCTGTTCCTGGGCGCGGTCATCGGTCTTCTGATGATTCACTCCGCATTCCTGAACGGCTGGAACGTCGGCAGCACAGATGCGATCAACAGCTTCTTTGGTGTTACCGACGGCGTCATTCCCAAATGGCACCTGCTCGGCAACGTCGTCGCGATCAGGAGGGCTGGCTATCAGGGCCACGTTATCCCGGTCATTATTGCAGTCTGGTTCATGAGTATGATCGAGAAATGGCTGCACAAACATGTGCCGGAGATGATCGACCTCTTCGTCACTCCTCTCTGCACCGTATTTGCCACTGCTCTTGTCACTCTCTGGATCATCGGACCTATCTTCGCTCAGCTTGAGTCCTGGGTTCTGATCGGCGCAGAGAAGCTCGTTTCCAACCCCATCGGTTCCGGTATCATGGGCGCGATCTATCCCTGGACCGTCGTCATGGGCCTGCACCACATGTACAACGTTATCGAGGCCGGTATGCTTTCTGTTGAAGGCGGTCTCAACACCTGGATGCCTATCGCTTCCGCAGCCAACTTCGCACAGTTCGGTGCCTGCCTTGCGGTCGGTCTCAAGGCTAAGAATGCAAAGACAAAATCCGTCGCGATCCCTTCCGCTCTGTCCGCTTCCCTGGGTATCACAGAGCCCGCCATCTTCGGTGTTAACATGCGCTTCTTCAAGCCCTTCATCTCCGGTATGATCGGCGGTGCTGTCGGCGCTCTGATCGCAGCATTCATGAAGATCGGTGCTTCTGCATACGGTGTTACCGGCCTTCCCGGCTACCTCACCATCAACAATGCAGCACTGTACACCATCGTTCTCCTTATCTCCGGCGGTATTGCGTTCGTCCTGACCAACATCCTCTGGAAAGAAGAAGAGAAGAAGAAACCCGCCGCTGTTCCCGCTGCTGAGATCAAGGTTCCCACCGAGACCGTCATCAGCTGTGAAGCCGGTGAAGTCAAGGCTCCCGCAAACGGCGAAGTCATCGCCCGCGAGAACATCGAAGACGAGACCTTTGCAAGCGGCGTCCTCGGCGACGGCGTAGGCATCAGGCCTACCGCAGGTTATGTCGTAGCTCCTTTCGACGGCGAGATCACCTCTGTCGCTGATTCCAAGCACGCCATCGGCCTCGCAAGCCCCTCCGGCATGGAACTTCTGATCCACGTCGGTGTTGACACTGTTGCCATGAACGGCGACGGCTTCGATCCTCAGGTTGCTGAGGGCGATCAGGTCAAGGCCGGCCAGCTGATCCTCAACTTCGACATTGATAAGATCAAAGCTGCAAACCATCCCGACACAGTTGTTGTCCTCCTCACCAATGCGGATGACTACAATGATGTCAAGTGTGCAGGCCAGTAATATAAAACACAGTATGCTGCATACGTCTGAATGACAAAGACAGAGCCGGTTCTGTATGGAACCGGCTCTGTTTTTTATCCGGGGAGATGTGCGCCCGGGCCCTGGCCGGAAGAATGACCAAACCCTTTCGGCAAGCGAGCTCCCCTCACGGGTTTGTCATTCTTCCGGCCAAGCTGAATTTATGCAATTTTTTACAAAACAAGGTCTTAAAAAGTTCTTAAATTTGTAAAAAAGTTGAAAAAGGCTGTTTTTTCTTTAACCATTTCGTAGTATAATAGCGATAGCGTTTGAGAGACAACATATATTTGTATCTCGCTTATATGTCCCACAATACATCTTTATCAGAGAAGGAGAATCAAAATGAAAGAGATTAAATTCACAGTTACTGATCCGTTAGGAATTCACGCTCGTCCCGCTGGAATCCTTGTTAAAGAGGCTAAGAAGTTCAGCTCCAAGATCACTGTATGGAAGGGCGACAAGAGCTGCGATATGAGAAAGCTCCTTGCTCTGATGGGCATGGCTGTTAAGCAGAACGATGAGATCACCGTTCAGGTCGAAGGCGATGACGAAGCAGCTTGCGCAGAAGCAATCGAGAAATTCCTGAAAGAGAACTTCTAATTATAAAATTATAATAATCTTATAATCAGAGTTATAATCAGACAGCCAGATTGTCCGGGGGTGTTACTGTTCGGAATGCGGACAGAAACACCCCCGTTTGTATTATAAAATACAGGAGGAAATATATTTATGGTAGTTGCAACCGGCAAGAGTATCCTTAATCGTATCGGTATCGGCAAGATCAAAATCTATAAAGCTCCCACCTATGATATCTATGAAGGTATCGTCGAAGATCCCGCAGCGGAAGTAGCTCGCTTTGAGGAAGCTCTGCAGAAGGCTATCGATCAGCAGGGCGTTCTGTATGAGAAGGCCAAAAAGGACGCTGGCGAAGAGAGCGCCGGAATCTTTGAGGCACATCAGCTCATGCTCGAGGACGAGGATCTGCAGGATTCCACCAAGGAGATCATCACAGAGCAGAAGAGAAGCGCTGAGTACGCAGTTAAGACTGCATTTGACAACTATGCGCAGATGTTCGCTGAAATGGACGACCCTTACATGAAGGCCAGAAGCGCCGACCTCATCGACGTCGAGACCGACGTTCTTGATTTCCTCATGGGCAACGACGCCAGCAGCATGCAGGGCACAGAGCCCGCCATCCTGGTAGCTGAGGATCTGGCTCCCTCGGAGACTGTCAAGCTCGACAAGTCCCTCCTTCTGGGCATGATCACCCGCGAAGGCTCCTCTAACAGCCACACCGCGATCCTGGCCCGCTCCATGAACCTTCCTTCCCTGATCCAGGTCAAGGATATCGATGACAGCTGGGACGGCAAGATGGCCATCCTGGACGGCTATAACAGCTGTGTCTACATCGATCCTACTCCCGACCTTATGGAGACCCTGAAGGCTAAATACGACGCAGACCTCAAGAAGGATGCACTGCTTCAGGAACTCAAGGGCAAGACCAGCACCACCATCGACGGCCGCAGCGTGCACGTATATGCCAACATCGGCGGCCCCGCCGACCTTGGCAGCGTGAACGAGAACGATGCAGAAGGCGTCGGCCTCTTCCGCTCCGAGTTCGTATACCTCAACAGCAAGGAAGAGCCCACAGAAGAGCAGCAGTTCGCAGCCTACAAGCGCGTTGTTGAGACTCTGGCTCCCAAGCTTGTCATCATCCGTACCTGCGATATCGGCGCGGACAAGACCATCGATTACATGAATCTGGACAAGGAAGAGAACCCTGCACTGGGCTTCCGTGCCATCCGTATCTGCCTGACCAGAAAAGCGTTCTTCAAGAAACAGCTCCGCGCTCTGCTGCGCGCTTCCGCATATGGCAACATGGGCATCATGTTCCCCATGATCATCAGCAAGTGGGAACTTGTTGAGGCCAAGGCTATCATGGAAGAGTGCAAACAGGAACTGATCAAGGAAGGCCACAAAGTAGGCAAGTTCCAGGTCGGTATCATGATCGAGACCCCCGCTTCCGTCTTTGTAGCTGACGAGCTGGCAGAAGAAGTCGACTTCTTCTCCCTGGGCACCAACGACCTGACCCAGTACACCTGCGCGATCGACCGCCAGAATGCGAAGCTGGAGCGCTTCTCCGACACACACCACCCTGCAGTTCTCAGAGCCATCAAGATGACTGTAGACGCAGGCCACAGACATGGCGCATGGGTAGGCATCTGCGGCGAGCTGGGCGCAGACCCGACTCTGACAGAGACCTTCCTCCGCATGGGTGTAGACGAGCTCTCCGTCAATGCAAAGAGCGTCCTTCCTCTGCGTAAGATCATCCGCAGCATCGACCTCTCCAAGTCCACAGAGTGGAGCCCGGACGAAGTCTGATCCTGACCGGGGCATCATGCCCCGCATATGATTGATTGCATACTTAAAGCCCGCCGCGAAATGAATCGCGGCGGGCTTTATTGCGGTTGTCAGGGGTTGTCAGGGGGGGGTGTCAGGGGGACGGTTCCTTTGACACTGTTACTAACAGTGTCAAAGGAACCGTCCCCCTGACAACCGCTGC
>Ga0310695_10003418_pt1 | contig 31181 bp, 22 predicted proteins | sample RumenRJG_04DNA_FD_203882 | JGI IMG/M metagenome (GOLD analysis project Ga0310695, IMG submission 203882) | Bovine rumen microbial communities from Lethbridge, Alberta, Canada - RJG_04 (v2) (version 2) | ecosystem: Host-associated > Mammals > Digestive system > Stomach > Rumen | place: Canada...
ACGAGACATACGATCTCGTGGCCCATCTGCTCCGCCAGGTACATGGCGAAGGTCGAATCCTTCCCGCCCGAATACATCGCGGCCAATCTCATGCGGATGCCATGCATCGGACAGACTTTAAAATGTACCATCACACGGGAGGGGCATATGTCCGATACGACACAAACTGCAAATCCGCTCCCTACCAACATTTTTAAGACCCCCCTCCATAAGGAGTCTCAGGGAGCATCATCATGAGCAACGAGGCGATGAAGCAGATCGTGGCCGAGAAGGCAGTTGACGAGTACATCAAGAGCAACATGACCGTAGGCCTCGGAACGGGATCCACCGCCTATTTCGCCATCGTCCATCTCGGCAACCTCGTCAAGGAGGGGAAGCTCACCGGGATCAGATGCGTGGCCACCTCCGTCCGCAGCGAGGAGCTCGCCAAGGACATGGGACTCATCGTCGAGGATGTCAACGACGTCGAGAGCATCGATGTGACCATCGACGGCGCCGATGAGGTGGACCCGGAGATGCAGCTCATAAAGGGTCTCGGAGGGGCCCTCATCAGGGAGAAGATAGTCGCGGCCGCATCCCAGGCGGAGGTCATCGTCATCGACGAGACCAAGAAGGTTGAGATGCTGGGGACCAGATGCCCCCTTCCCGTGGAGGTCCTCAAGTTCGGGCACAAGAAGACCAAGTACGCCCTCGAGGCCCAGGGATGCAAAGCGGTGCTCAGGATGAACGGTGCGGACCCCTACGTCACCGACAACGGCAACTACATCTACGACTGCCAGTTCGAATCCATAAAGAACCCGTTCTTCCTCGAGTCGAGGATCAACGTCATACCCGGGACGGTGGACAACGGTCTGTTCCTCAACACGGCCTCCACCGTACTGATCTCCCATCCCGACGGGAGCATCGAGAAGATGGGACTCTGACCATTTATAATAATAAAGAGAAGCATCTGGCCGATGCCCTATAGGTATTTATACCACTTCCGTATTAGCAAAATCCTACCTCAATAACAAGGTGAATATAAATGAAAATGCCCAGAACGATCAAAACGTACTGCCCTTACTGCAAGACCCACACGGTCCACGATGTGGAGAGGGTCAAGAAGAAGAAGGCAAGCGAACTCAAATGGGGTCAGAGGAGATTCAGAAGAGTGACCGCAGGTTACGGAGGATTCCCCAGGCCTAAGCCCGAAGGAAGGGAGAAGCCCACCAAGAGGGTCAACATCAGATACAGATGCGAGACCTGCAAGAAAGCGCACCTCACCTCATGCCTCAGGGCCAAGAAATTCGAGCTCACGGAGTGATCACATGGCAAGCAATTTCGTCAAAGTCAAATGCGCCGACTGCGGAAACGAGCAGATCGTCTTCAGCAAGCCCGCAACCACTGTCGCATGCCAGACATGCGGCGCCACCCTCGTCCGCTCAACCGGCGGCCAGGGCGAGATTAAGGGCGAAGTCCTTGAGGTACTGAACTGATGTCCCGTGCCAGAGGATTCCCTGAGAACGGAGAACTCGTCGTCTGCACTGTTACCAGTGTGAAGAACTTCGGAGCTTTCGTCACACTCGACGAATACGAGGACAAGGAAGGGTTCGTCCACGTCAGGGATGTCGCATCTGGCTGGGTTAAATACATCAGGGATTTCATCAGAGAGGGACAGAAGATCGTCTGCAAGGTTCTGGGCGTAGACTCTGCAAAGGGTCACATCGACCTGTCCCTCAAATCCGTTAACGAGCATCAGAAGAGAGAGAAGATCCAGCAGTGGAAGAACGAGAAGAAGGCCGACAAGCTCCTCGAGATCGTCGCCGACAGACTCTCCATCTCCCTCGATGCCGCCTACGAACAGTTCGGCAACGAACTGTACGAGGAATACGAATCCTTATACGGCGCTTTCGAAAGCGTCGCTTCCTCGCCCGAGGACTTCCGCAGCGAATACAGCGGGGACTGGGTCGAGACATTCATAGACGTGGCCGTCGAGAACGTCACACCGCCGTACGTTCAGATCGACGGCATCTTCGAACTCACTTCCAACGCACCCAACGGCATCGAGCTCATCAGGGATGCCCTCCTCAAGGGGATCGAGGCCGCAGAGGATGCCGATGTGAAGATCAGCTATATCGGATCCCCCAGATACAGGATCGTCGTCACCGCGGACGAGTACAAGGAAGCGGAGGACGTCCTGAAGAAGGTGTCCGCAGCCGTCGTCAAGACCCTCACCAAGGCAGGCGGAACGGCGGTCCTCAAACGTGAGACGAAGTGATCCGCATGAAATCCGCACTGAGAAGGTGTATGGATTGCGGGAAGTATTCTACCAAGGACACCTGTCCCGATTGTGGCGGAAACGCCGTTCCGGCACTCCCGCCCAGATATTCACCCGATGACAGATACGGGGAGTACAGGCGCAAGGCCATAGCAGAGGAGTACGGAGAGAATGGAAAGTGTCATAAGTTACTATGAGGAACCCGAGCTGAACAAGCCCGTGCTCATCGAGGGGCTCCCCGGCGTAGGCAACGTGGGGAAGATCGCAGCCGATTTCCTCGCGGAGAAGCTGGAAGCGAAACACTTCGCCACCGTGCTCTCCAAGCACTTCCCCCCGCAGGTGCTCATCAACAACGAAGGCGTCGGGATCATGGCATCCAACGAACTCTTCTATGTGAAGGATGTCGGGGAGAGCCATCTCGACGTCATATTCCTCCTGGGCGATTTCCAGTCACCCACGGCCGAGGGTCAGTTCCTCGTCTGCAACGACATGATGAACGAGATCTTCCTGAGGTACGACGTGTCCACGGTGTTCACGCTGGGAGGCTACGGTACCGGGAAGATATCCGATGACGCCGCAGTTCTCGGGGCCGCTACCGATACCGCCACGCGCGACAAGCTCGCTCCCTACGGGGTCGAGTTCAGACCCGGGGAACCGGCCGGAGGGATCGTGGGTGCCAGTGCGGTGCTCCTCGGTCTAGCGCAGTTCCACGGCATCGAGGGAGCATGCATCATGGGCGAGACGTCGGGCTACCTTGTGGACTACAAGAGCGCCTCGAAGGTACTGGACGTACTGGAGAGACTTCTGGGTACCAGCCTCGACAGGACCGAATTCAATGAGAAGTGCCAGCAGGTGGATTTCATCGCAGGAAAGGTCAAGGAGTTGGAGAACTCCAAGAACAAGGATAACCTGGGATACATCGGCTGACGTCCACCCAACTTTTAAATAATACCGCTCTAATGCGGAAACGTCCTCACTTAGCTTAGCCTGGCTAGAGCGGCTGACTGTAGAGAGTTCCCGGCATTGCCGGTACAGCCGCTGAAATCAGCAGATCCCCTGTTCAAATCAGGGAGTGGGGACCACCTTTACCCAGCATTCTTGGAAAAAACAAAGTAAGGATTCATTCGGAAAATTTGCACGGTACCACCTGCGAACCCCCTCCGAGATGCATACCTCCGCTTCCTTTGGAAGCCCCCGGATTCGGGGTTACCATAAAAAGTGTTGATTCAGTCTTCGGAGGCAATTTATCATGATTCCCTCCGATGCGTTCATGGACCTGATAGCCATCGGATACCGTGTCGAGTACGGGTACCTCTTCTTCGACAGATACCGCTACGGAAGGATATCCGAGGATGCACTCCTCACCGAAGGTGATCCTTCCGTTCCCATCCCGTGGACGGAGATAGCCGGGTTCGAGGATACCGACCAGGGTTCCTTCGGACACCACCTCAGCATCGTCAGACCCGATGGCTCCAAAACGGAACTGAAACGTTCCGAACTGCCTGCCGCCGAGAAATACTCGGGACTGAGACCGAATCCGAACGGACATGGATTCCTGATGCCGTACAGCATATCTGACCTGATGAATGCCTGGAGGTACGTCTTCCCTGACTTTAGGGAGAAATGCTGGAAGGAGATCACGACGAACTACATCATGGTGGATCTCTCACTCATCGGGGAAAAGGGACTAAAGAGCCTCGACGATCCTATGATCACACGCATCGCAGCGTTCGTTCAGGACAAACTGACGAAACTGGGATGTACCGGAAGGCATCCGGGGAAGGACATCATCAGGGATGTCTTCATAGCTGAAGCGGAGCTCAACTCCAGGAACGCTTTCCTGGACATGATGCGCACCCATTTCTGGGACAAGCAACCCCGTTTGGACAGATTATTCATCGATGTCTTCGGCGCAAGAATGCGCGGACTGTCCCCGGAGGATTCCGAGACCGTGCTGAAGGATGTGTGCAAATGCTGGTTCCTCGGAGCCGTAGCACGTCAGCAGAAGGCTATCCAATTGGACATCATCCCCATCATGATCGGAGCCACGGGAACGAGGAAGTCCTCCGCGGTCAGATGGATGGCCACTTGCGATGAATTCTACAGGGATCCGCTCGATATCAGCGAGAAGAGATTTGTCGAAGATACGAAGGGCGGACTCATAATCGAACTGGCGGAGATGAAGGCCACCAAGGGTATGGACAACGATTACCTGAAGGGATTCATCTCCAGAGCATCCGACCATATCAGGCTGCCGTACGACAGGTGTGCCAGCGAGAACATCAGAAGATTCGTGATCATCGGTACGACGAATGAAGCGGAGTTCCTATCGGATCCGACCGGAAACAGGAGATACTTCCCGTTCGAAGTGAGTCCGGAAAGAGCGGTCGTAGGATTCGGCGAGAATGGGTTCAGGTCCTCCGAAGCGAAGGAATATATCCTCCAAGTATGGGCGGAAGCCTATCACAGATACATGTCCAAGGAAGGCTGGGAACTCGATCCGAGAACGGTACAGCTGGCCAAGGAGGCTCAGGAGGCCTCTACCATCAACAATCCGAACGTCGATATGCTGTCCGAACTGCTGGATGAACTTTATCCTCTTCCAGGCGAAAGGGTCTGCAGAAAAGATCTGGAACATATTCTGATAACGAACTCGATGGCATACGGGGAAGAGGCTGCCGAAGCTGCAGACATTTGGATGAGGACCCCGCATCCCGAATGGAGCGGGATCGATGTCAATAGGATCAACGCCGATGGACGCAGGGAATGGCTGAAGAAAAGCACAACCGTCCAAAGATGCAGGGAGAGACTGCATCCACCGGGATACAAGGCACCGGCCCTGACCCACAGGTTGGGCGAGTGATGTTACACTGTTACAGTGTTACACCGAATTCATACGCACGCGCATGTATGCATGCTCAAATCATATAATCACTGTAACAAGTGTAACAGTGTAACAAGTAAGAGAATGACTGAAAAATTCCGAAACCCACTCGAAAAACCACTTCACCAGGACAGAGTATACACAAAAACGGAACCTCATCCGATGAATGAGTCGTCCGGGAGTGCAATTGATGTATACTCCGCCTCTGTGTACCTCTTTTCGATTACCGATTCCGACGTGAAGATGGTAACCTCACATGCCGTTTCTGAGCGATGCTGTCACCGACAGACTCGAAAAACTGCTCGTATTTCGGGGAGACAAGATAGATATATACGCGCGCGAGGGGTGTTTCGGTGGTGGAGGATTTACTCTCCGCCGGTTTTGATACGTTTGTAACGATCGAGGTTGGTCTCGGACTTATCTGCTGACCAAACGTACCCCAGCTGCTCGGATTTCCTCCTCAGGGTGGTCGCCGGTATGCCGAAGGCCCTGGATATCGATTCGTCCGTTAGTCCCATAGACTTGATCTTCGCCGCCGCGGTCACCAGGATATCCTCCGAGCTCTTCGCCCCCTCCGATTCGATCTCCTTCATGTCGCGGTAGAATCCTCTGATGGCATCGACCATCTCGTAACTGGAGACGTTGCCCGTGGCAGAGATGAAGGCCTTGAAATCGAATCCGTCCCCGACGGAGAACTCCGCCGAGGCCTTGTGGTCATAACAGAACTCCCCCTCCTTCAGTTCCTCCGGGGGAGTGGTCCAGGAAAGACGTGGTATCCACATGCCCACTGGGTCCTCCTTCGCGCTGTACTGCATGAATATCGCATCGCGGGGATCCCTTTTCGAATGGAGTCTGTTGATTACCGCTTTGGCTTGTTTCTCATCCTTCATCCACATGATGTTGACGTTGCCAGCGACCTCCTCATCGTCTATGAAATACCTGAATGCAGGCCCCATGTTCTTGACGACAGGTGATAAGAGCCAGACTGCGATATTGAACTTCCTTATGATGCCCATGAACGTCTTCATGGAGGTCACGGTGGCGGTACCGTTGTGCTCCCCGAGAAGAAAGTTCTGGGCCTCGTCGAGGATTAGGAGGAGATTCTCTCCTTTCTCCAGAACATCGGCGGCTATCGGGAAGAGTTCCTTCATCGATATTATGTGATGCACTCCTTTCGGATAGTCGGTAACGAATCTGTTCCCCTCCTTCCTCAGGAAGATCACATTGGTGGCGATCCTCCATCTGCCGAGTTCGGGATACTTCCCACTGACCAGCATCTGTCCGAATGAGATCGCGGCATGGGTCTTTCCGCCTCCCCTGCGGCCGGAAGTAACCATGAGGGAGCCCGGTTTGAAAGCCATCTGATAGTACTCAAGAGCAGGATCCACTTTGGGTTTGGGCGCTTCGGTCTTCTTCGCTGCCTTTTCCCTCCACTCGGCCATCTCTGCACGGCCTTTGGGTGTGTTGCAGTGTGCCAGTATCGCTCTCGATATCGAGGATTTGGTGTAATCCCTCTCCTCCTGCCTGTGACGGCGTTTCGAACGATAATCATTCATCGAAAACCGCATCCTCTATCTCTTCACAGCAATCCAGATCCAGCATCTCCTCCAGCAGCCCGGTCGTGAGGAGGAGCGAGGTTATCTGTCCGATGCATCTCGCATAGGCCAATTGGCTTATGGGGGCCCTCTTGGGAATCGAGCCTTCCGGGATTACGTTCACCGTCCTTCCCAGACAGTACCCGATGTACGCCTGCAGATTGAGCAGATCGTCGGAATAACGTTCCCCGTATTCCATGCAGGACAGGCACTCCCGGTAGTGGTACTTCAGTTCCCTGATGTCCAACTCCCTTTCGGAGGGCGTCCTTTTCTTTGCGTCTCCCTTGGAAGTATACGCGATTTCATCTTCTGCGCGTACCCCTATATTCGTCTTGTTCTTGCCAGAAATCTTTTTCTCGGACATAACTGGATAGAACGAGTTATGCGTTGATAACCTGTTTCCCAGTATACGGGAAAGGTCAGGTTTTTGCCCGATTTCCGCCATTTTGTGACAGAAGTATACCTAGAGTATACCTATTCAGGAAATGGCCGAAATGCTCCGAAACGCTCGTTTTTTACTGGCTAAAAAAAATGTGGAATTTTTCATTGGATGGTTAGTCGATAATCTATCGCGAGTTTTATTATATTCTAATAAGACGCATATACCATCCAGTTGGAGCATTGGTCCATGAACAAGACTGTCCCGGTTGTGATCGTTGTCGCCGTAGCTTTGGTAGCGGCAGGTGTGGGAGTCTATGTGCTGATGAACAACGGTTCGTCGGACGATTACTACACACCCATTGATGCAGAGAACACCCCGCCTTCGCAGTGGTCCTATTTCGGAGGGGATGTGGGGAGCTTTGGAGTGACCGATGCCAAGACCCCGATAACAAAGGATGACATGAAATTGGCGTGGAAGTTCGACAAGGCGAAACTCGACCAGGCGGGAGGTACATGGGAAGTACCGAGTTCGGCGATCTGCGTTGAGGACAGCGTGTTCTTCTACAGCGGGATGGAAAAGACCCTCTACCGCTGCTCCGTATCCACGGGGAAAGAAATCGCCACCGCGAAATGCGAATCCTCCTCCGTATACAGCATGGCTCTGGCCTACGGTGACGGCAAGGTCTTCATCTGTGCTTATGACAAATCTAATTATGCCACCGTGCTCCACGCGTTCGACGCGAACACGCTGGAACATCTCTTCCAGAGCGTCCCGGTATCCTCCGACGAGGTCCAGGGGACCATAACCTACAACGACGGCAAGGTCTACTTCGGAACGTACAGCGGGGATTATGCCTGCTTCCTCACAACCGATACCGATAAGGACAGGTCCGACGAGATCGTCAAACCCCTCTGGCTGCTGAAATCGGACGGGTGGTACAACGCCACGCCGGCCTTCTTCGACGACAGAATCGTCATCGTCCAGCGTGGATTCGACGACGGCGGTGCAACCGCATATCTCATCGATTCCGATACGGGCGTCGTTCTCGATACCATAAAATTCGACAGGGAGTACTCCTCGTCCGGTGCTACGGCATACGAGGGAAGGGTCTACATCCCTCTCAGCAGAGTCATCGACAGGACAATCGACCAGCCGAAGGCGGAGACCCCAAAACATCTGATAATCTACTCCTACGAAGTCAAGGATTCGGGATTCGACAAGACCTCGGTGAAGTCCTGGGAATCGAACTGCGCCGAGGGCAGCACCCAATCCATACCCGTCATCTGGAACGACACCATCTACATCGGAGGCGGAGGCCTCACAACCGGTTCCGATGAACCGTTCTGGATCATCGATATCGCAGGTGACGGGACAATGTCCACGCGCGCCAGCTTCCCTGACATCAAGACCAAGGGAACGGCGGCCATAACCACTGCATACGCCACCAAAGAGAACGGATATGCCGTTTACATCTATCTGATGGAATACGGCCATGTCCAGCCCGGGGAGGACATCCTCAGCACCAAGGGGTATGCTGATATATTCGTGATAAAGGACTCCAAGACCGAAGGTGCCAGTGTTGCGTTCACCATAAGGCCGGAGCCCGAACAGTTCTGCTTCCAGAGCTTCAGCATATCCAAGGACGGATATCTCCTCATCAAGAACGACTCAACGCTCTTCTGCTACCAACCCGGATCAGAATACACTGCATCCGATGTCAGTTCCGCAATCTCCAGGTTCGTATCGATGAACGAGGAAGGGAATGCGAATTACACGGATTATCTCAGAATCAAAGCGAGATACGATGCACTGGACCAGAGCGGGAAGGAAGCGGTCGGCAACTACGCCGATTTGGAAGGGGCGTGCGTCTCCCTCACTCTGAAGACGGCATCCGGGGACAAGGTCCTGACCGTACCCAAGGGTAGTCTGGTGGATATCCCTGCGGTATCCGTCCCCAACGGCAAGATCATTACCGGCTGGGAGTCCGGCGGCTCCCCCTGGTGTTCCTTCAGGGATTGTGTGACCGCAGATACCGTGCTCACACCCGTCTATGCCGATGCATGTACGGTCAGAGCGGACCCGGACAACGGCGACCCCGCCACGACGCTGCAGGTGGCCAAGGGCTCGAAGCTGCCGTACATCGACGAACCCGTCCGTTCCGGATACAGATTCGACGGATGGATGACCGATTCGGAGGACATCTATCTCTCAGGCACCACGGTGGTGAACTCCGACCTCGACATGTTCGCCAAATGGGTCAAGATAATCACCCTCAAATTCGACACCGACGGCGGATCCGCCGTGAAGGGAACGTACAAGGTCGAACAGGGAAAGACCATTGGTAAACTCCCGACTACGCTAAAAGCTGGTTACTCGTTCGGCGGATGGTTCTACGACAGCGTGGAATACACCAAAGATTCCACTTACACGTACAATTATGCAGTGACGCTCAAAGCGCACTGGGTGGAAAATCCAGTTGTCACGAAGGACAACGGGAACGGGATCAGCATCACCGGACAGATGCCCAACGACGCCGTGCTGAGCGTCATGGATCCGCCCAGCACCACGGCCTCCTGCAAATCGGTCATCAACGAGTACAAGAAATCGCATCCGACTGACAACCCTGACAGCCTCAGGCTGTATCTCGTGGGCGACGGTGTGGATCCGTCCCTGACGTACACCGTGAGGATCGATGTCGGAACGGAACACAACGGAGAGACGTACGACGTCTGTTATTTCGATGAGACGAAGTCGGTCAAGGTCACAGGAACCGTTACCGACGGCAAACTGACTTTCGATGTCAAGGGCGATGACGAGAGCAGGGGCGAGATCTCGATCACCTTCGCCACCGATCCCACATTGGGGATCAAGGACAGGTTGTGATGGAAATGGAAGGGAAAACAAAGATCGCATTCATCGCCATAGTTGTCGTGGCCATGGTCGCGGCCGGCGGAGTCGGCGTATCGGTCCTCATGGGGAACGACAACGGCTCGGAGGAGAGACCGATCTACAATGCCGAAGTCAACGTGAAGATCGATGATGAGTACAAATCCTTCAACGGCAGCGGAAAGACCGTGAAGGAGATCCTCGAGAGTGCCCTCGGAGAGGATGTGAAAGTGGGTGCCAACGGGAACGTTGCATCGTACAAGGAACAGAAGAACGACAGCAGCCACTCGTGGGTGGTGTTCAGGTTCCAGACACCCAACGGGTGGGTGAACGCAACAGACGACAATCTCGTAGAAGGCGCGACTCTGGCTCTTGAATTCTCGGAGAAGATTACCGAGAACGGGAAGGTGTCCTACAGCAAGCCGACCCTCGCCGTGACCAAGACAGTGTGGTTCTTCATCCAGATTCCCGCACTCGACGACATCAAGGACTGCGTGGATTCCGGATCCTTCAAAGTAAGAGAGGATTCGAACGGCAACCCCCTGAAGAGCGTAGAGGACTGCTACAACGAACTGAAAGGCTGGACGGTCAGCGCCGGACTCAGCAGCAACGACCTCAGGAACGGATTCTGGATCAAGGGCACGGGATCGTACATGAACGAAGCCTTGGCCAACGGTCTGCACGAGACATTCTTCAAGGACGATGCCATGACCGTCGAGGACGACGGGGTCACCATCGACTACTGCATCAACGGAGAGGTCATGCACTCCTCCCTGAAGAAGAGCGATCTCTACGGCTGGTTCGTTGACTTCCTCGGATGGGGCGACACCCAGCTCAACAACGGCGACTGGACCTACTGGTCGCAATACACTTACAATCCCAACGCGAAGACCCTCGACGACGGACGCCAGTGGGAATACGACCAGTGGGCGCTGGGATTCTACGACATGGACTTGTACAAGTACGTCGCGCTCGTCCTCCAGACGACCGCCCAGAAGGACGGAGGGGAAATTGATGTGGACATCACCATCCCCACGCCATCGACGATACCCGAGGAGCTCAAAGCATGAAGGTGACCCGCACCAAGATCCTCCTGACCGTCACTGTGCTGCTAGCGGTAGCGGTGCTCACTCCAGCGATGGGACTGACCAATGCGGAGCGCGACGGAAGGAGCGGCGTGGTGCTGGACTTCGGATATTGGAATACCGAATGGGTCACGATGGACTTCGGCGACGGAATGAACGGATACCAGGCGCTGGAGAAGGCCTGCGAGCTGAAAGGGTTCACGGTCACGTACACCGACGATGCACACACACAGGTGTACTCGGTGAACGACCAATCCAACCTCCAGGGCAAAAAATGGGGCATGTACACGCTGAGCGGAGGGAACTGGGTCCCATGCGACGATCCCTCGGATATCTCCCTGGGAAAGAAGGACATAATAACCTGGGCGAGAGCGAGCGATGCAGGAGATATAGTTCCCGGCACGGACCAATCCGGATTCTCATACTACAGCTACGCGGACAACGGTTACTCGCTCAGGACGGGCGAGAAGCTGAAGGTCGTCTCCCTGGCCCCGTCGGTCACCGAGACCATATGCGCAGTGGGCGGACTGGACTACATAGTCGGCACCGACCTCTACAGCAACTATCCCGAAGGTGTCACACAGGCGAAGAACGACGGGAAGATCAGGAACGTCGGCGGATACTCGGATCCGAACTACGAATGGATCGTGAAATTAGGACCGGATGTGGTGTTCTGCGAGGGCGGTACGGGAGAACATGTTGCCATGGCAGACAAGCTCCGCAAATCGGGCATAGACTGCGTCGTAACATACGACGTCACCAACGTGGAGAAACTGTACGACAACATCTGGATCGTCGCATCGGCGATGGGACTCAGCGGGAACGCCAACTCCGTGATATCGGCCTTCAGAGGGACGATTGATGCGGTCGCGGGAGTCATCGGATACCAGGCATCGGTCAGGACGTTCGTGGCCCTGTCGGCGGATCCTTCCCCGTGGACATCCGGTTCCGATACCTTCGCATCCGACATAATATCCAAGGTATCCGGCACCAACGTATTCGATTCCCAGTCATCATCATGGTTCATGGTATCGAAAGAGCAGATCCATTCCAAACAGCCTCAGGTGATCATCATAGTCCATTCCGGCGAGATTACCACGCAGGAGCAGTACGACCAGGTGATGGGGTGGATCGACCCCGTATGGCAGGAGACCCCCGCATACAGGAACGGAAACGTGTATCTATTCACTGGGAAGGCCGCGGACCTGCTGTCCAGACCCGGTCCGAGACTGTGCGAGGCGGCAGAACTCCTGGGAAAGGCCCTGCACCCGGACTCGTTCCTGCAGAGAGATCCTTTAGATTCCATCCCCAAGTACCTGGGGAACGACTACGACATCTATCTGACGTATCAGAGGGCGATAGCATGAAGAAGACCGCCATCATCATCCTGGTTCTCATGACCGCACTGGCGGTCGTCCCCGTCTCGTCGGCGGATTCGTCCGAGGATACCGTTCTGGTGGATTTCGGCAACGGTTCGTACAAATGGTATAGCAACAACGGCGGAGGCACCTTCGATGCCGTGCTGGATTCCTCCGTCGATGCAGGTACCGCGGATACAATCAGGAACGTCAGCACGTCGGATTGCAAATGGAGACTATTCGTATGGAACAACAGCTGGGAGGATAAAGGCACCTCCCTCTCCGCTTCCTGCTCCGGCACGGTAGCGTACGGATACTATCCCGAAGGGTTCGCTCCCGTCTCCACCCCCGAATACAGGGATTCATGGACAACACTGGGCGGATCCTCGACGGCCTCCAACATGTCTGTCTCGCACGGACAGAGGAATCCCAAGGTCCCCGTGGAATGGTACAACACCTACACCACGGGATACGTCGATTCAGGACTGGTCGTTGCCGGCAATATGCTGTACCACACAACAGGCGGAGTCTATGAGGGAGCGGGGGAAGATGCAGATGCCTGGGTCTATGCTCTAGACAGGTTCTCCGGTTCCGTCGTGTGGAAATACCACGGCGTCAAAGGGGCAGGATACGAGGTCACTACACCGCTGATCATCGGCGACTACCTCATCGTCACGTTCACCTGCGGCGATGTGGTCTGTTTCGACCGCTTCACAGGAACCGTAAAGGACAAGATGACTGTGGACAACACCCCGCCGTTGGACAGCGACGGCAACGTCGTCTGGAACGGAAGAACGTTCTACACCGGCGGAACAACGCCTGTGTATGATTCAGGAAGGATCTATTTCGGAACATCCGCAGGCACCGTCTTGTGCCTGCAACTTTCTGCATCGGGGACTTTCTCCACCGCATGGGAATACGTCCCGCCGTCAACTGTCGAGGACAACCATTACACAGGCACCCGCGGATGCTTCTACTTCCACGCACCCACAGTCTACACCGTGGACGGACAGAGGATGCTGTTCATCGGCAATTATGACGGCTATGTCCACGCGGTGAACGCGGATACTGGTGTAATGATATGGGTGAAAAGGGTCATCGACATGTCCGCCAACAACCGCGCCGCTCCCGGTACCCCTGGTTCCGCAGCATCAGTATCCATGTCACCCAATGGTTCGCATCTGCTGGTGGGATGCACCGACGGGGCATTGTTCTCCCTGGAAGGATACCTGTTGGCACTCGATCCGCTCACCGGGAATGAAATGACGCGGTCCGACAGCACCGCCTGGAAACTGGACGGGCTGTTCACATCGCCGGTCATCACCGCTGACGGATTCTACTCCTACGTTTCCCCGCTCTCGGCGGGTTCGGATACCTTCCCGAAGGCCGACGGAATCAGCGACACAGTCACGAATTCCGTCTACTTCTTCAACTGGGACGGGAAGGTAGTATGGAAGACAGGGGAGTATCAGATGATCAAGGGTGCCCTAACCATGGATGCCGACGGCATCCTGTACGGCACCGACTATTCCGCCGGGAGCTTCTGGCCCACCGGCGGCGCTCTGACCGCCTGGGACTCCAGCAACGGTTCGGAGATCTGGAGGGTCCTGCTCTCACCCTACACCCAGGACTCGTATTCCATGGTACAGCCCACCATCATCGACGGCAAGATCTACACCGGCAACGACTACGGTGCGGTATACTGTCTCAGCGACATCAAGGGCGAAGGTACCGAAGAGGAGAGGGTCCAGGCACTGCAGTCGGTGGGATTCGCGCATTGGTCGTGGTATCTCACAGTCGCGGTTGCCGCCGTTACCATCGCGGGATTCACCATATTGTACAGGAGGGGCTGAATGGCTGAAAAGGGAAGACTGTTCACTTCGCTGAAGAAGGGATACAAAGGACTGAAGGAGGATATCGGAGCGCAGGACGAATCCGAGATCGCCAGGAAGAAGAAGAGATTCGTCCTGATCGTGATCTTCGGACTGATCATGTCCGTGATAGCGTTCCTGATATCGATATCCATCTCGTCCGGAGGGGTGATTCCGGTATCCGAAGCGGTATCGGCACTGTTCTCATCAATAGGGAAGGCCTTCAACGGGGACAAGAACCTCGATATGATCGAACTGTACATCTACAATGCAAGATTGCCCAGGACCATCGCCGCCATCGCTGTCGGTGCTGGACTGGCGGTCGCGGGATGCATGTACCAGGCCATCATCCGCAACCCTCTGGTGGATCCCTACATCACCGGAGTGTCTTCTGGTGCCGGATGTCTCGCCATGGCCGCCACCGCACTCGGGTTCAGCATACCCTTCCTTGCTGACAACACCCTGTACATCATACCCGTCGTGGCCATCATCGGAGGTATCGCGGCATTCTTCATCACCATGACCGTGGCAGAAGGTTCCGGAGGATCCTCCATCAACTACATTCTGGCTGGAACCATCGTCGGTTTCGCGTTCTCGTCCGTGCAGACAATCTTCATGAGCATGGGCAAGGACAACCTCACCGATGTCATGTGGTGGCTGTACGGCTCGTTCGCCAACATAACCTGGGAGAACGCTTGGATCATATTCATCCCCGCGATGGGCATCGCTATCGTGGCCATGATTTGGGCGAGGGAGTTCAACCTCTATTCGATGGGGGAGGACCAGGCCGCACAGCTCGGACTGAACGTCAAGAGATTCAAGAGACTCACCATGATCACCGCATCCATCCTCACCGCGCTCTGCGTTGCCTTTGTGGGGATTATCGGATTCGTGGGATTGGTTGTCCCGCACGCATGCCGTATGGCCCTGGGAAGCGACCACAGGCTCATCATGCCCGCATCGGTAGTCATCGGTGCGATGCTGATGCTCTTCGCCGATCTTGTGGCCAGAACAGTCATGTCCCCTGCGGAACTGCCCGTCGGTGCCATCACTGCGATCATCGGTACGCCGGTATTCGCCTACATGCTCATGAAGAGGGGGCGCAACTATGACGGATGAGACTCCTCTCCTTAAGATACAGGGTCTGGTTAAGGACTTCGGGGATTTCAGAGCCCTGAAGGGCATCGACCTTGAATTCGGAAGAGGTCTTTTGGTAGGTCTAATCGGCCCTAACGGATGCGGAAAATCGACGATGATGAAATGTATCAGCCGCTTGCACCCGCAAACCTCCGGTACCATCGAGGTCGACGGGAAGGATGTGACCTCGCTTAAACCTGCAGAAGTGGCCAAGATCGTTGCCACGGTACCTGCTGAAGCAGGTCAAACCTTCGGTATAAGCGTCATGGATATGGTAATGCTCGGTCGTTATCCTTTCGTCGAGAAGATCTGGTGGGAGAATCCCGAGGACGAGAGGGTCACCATCGAAGCTATGCGCACATTCGGCATCGACCATCTCAGGAGAAAACAGGTCGCCCTGTGTTCATCGGGTGAAAGGCAGCGTGCCCTGATCGCGAAAGCGTACGTACAGCAACCCAAGCTCATGCTGGTGGACGAACCCACATCCCATCTGGATATGAAATACAAACTGCAGGTCATGGAATACCTGCAGAAGATGGCCAGAACCGACATGACAGTAATCGTTGCGGAGCACGACATCTCCCTGATGGCCAGATACTGCGACATCTGCGTCATCATGAAGAAAGGTGAGATCGTAGCGGTAGGCGACCCGAAGGTCATCATAACCGAGGACCTCATACGCGATGTTTACGACGTGGAGGCACGCGTAGGGCTGGATGTCGACGGGGAGATCTATGTCCTGCCGAAAAGATATGTCGAAGGAAGCTTATGAATTCGATTCGAATCATATTCAAATATAACTCTTCAGTCGATTTCTGACCTTGTCAGATAGCAATACGGATGAAGAACACGGGTCGAAATTATATCCATAAAACGGAAATATGACAGAGTTAGGTCGCTTGGGAGCCACATCCCTCTGTCGAGCCCCTGATTGGGACAATACTGCATCACCAATGCGTTACTTATTCTATTCCTTTGCTTGGAAAAAACAATCAAATTGAGGTTATCTCATTAGGATTCAGAAATAAACTTGAGAACTGTTATACTCATGGAAATGATTACGTTCAAGCGACTTGCAATTTCTAAAAAATAATTTTTTTGAAATTTGAAGTTATTTGAAGTTGCACATTGACAACCCATATAACATACGGATGTATACTCCAATCAACTCGGGTGTTCAGATGGGTGAAGATGGATCCTGGAACGGAAAGAAGCTGTACTGCTACATGTGCGGCCACTTCTGGACCGTCCGCAACGACAAACCTCCGAAGACCTGCCCCAGATGCCGTTCCTCCCGCTACGACACCCCGATAAAGAGAGAGCACAAATGCACCTACTGCGGACATGTGTGGATGCTGGAATCCATATCCGACAAGTGTCCCGAATGCGGTCACGTCTTCAGCATGATGTCCGACTCCAGGGTATGCCATTGCAACCAATGCGATCACGAATGGATCCCCCGCACGGAGAAAACACCCGAAAGATGCCCCAAATGCGATTCCCACGACTGGAACGACAAGAAACTCCACCAGTTCATGTGCAGGAGATGCGGATTCGTCTGGAGGAACAAGGTCGACAATCCGAAGAAATGCCCCAACTGCTTCTCCACGAAATGGAACGAGACTACGTTCAAACTCCAATGCAAGAGATGCGGGCATAAATGGATGTCCACGAATCCCGATGGATCCGAAGGAGTGAAGGTCTGCCCTGCGTGCAAATCCCCGAAATGGAACGAGACCCTCAAGACCGCCAGGTGTTCAAACTGCGGTACCATCTACATCTATCAGAAGAAGGGCGACCAGTGTCCCAACTGTTACGAGAGACGCAGCGGTAAGGCCGTGAAGAGGTACCACTGCGAATTCTGCCATGCGGAGTGGACCTCGCTGTCCCGGAACAGCCCCATATGCCCAACATGCGGGATTCCTCTGAACATGTCGCCCACGTTCGCGTTGGAAGGCTCCGTCACGTTGTGGGTGGGGGAGTCGATGAAGCTCACCTATACCGATCTTTACGATTACGGATGCATCTACCTTTGGCAGGGGGACTACCCCGTGGCTTCCATAGGTCTGGAATCGTTCCTGAAAGGGGCCAGACTCAACGTCACGGATTTCTCGCTGAGGATACTCTCGGTCCAGTACGAAACCTTCTGGAGAGATGTGGCCGATTATCTCTACGAGCACCGCGATGAATACCGGGAGAACATCCCGTATTTCAAACAGCGCCTGGGCCTCAGCGATCTGGATGCGGAGATCCTCGCGCTCCATTTCATGGGTTTCTGCCCCGAGGTCATCGCGATACGTCTCCAGAAACCGCTCAAAGAAATCAGGGTTGTATTCGACCATATCATGAAAGCGTATTCCGACAACAAGATCGTCGTCAACGACTCCATCTTCACCGAGGATCCTATCGCCCTGTATGATTCCGCAGACAAATTCCTGTGACCGGTGCCGCGTATCGACGATGTGCCTGGTTAATAAATCCAATTTATAACATACCTATACTCAAGATAATACACACTATGTAAGACTGGGATATTATCACATACTAATTATCAAGATATTCCAAATAAGATAGTTAAACCCCTCGCGATATATATGGATGTATACTCCAATTGGGGATGAGCATTTGGACGAGAGTACTTTTCAAGAGGGAATGGCGCGTCTGATCAGAATGACACATCAGAACGGGCACTCCGGTCCGTCCGCCAGGGAATCTCCCGAGAAAGTGGGGGACTTCCACATATGCAAGATGTGCAACCATGTATGGAAAATTCGCAAATCCAATCCCAATCCCAAATCGTGCCCCAACTGCCATTCCACCATATGGAACAGTCCCAACGCCCGGAAGATCAGGTGTGCCAGATGCGGGCATGAATGGATAACTAACCTCAAACATCCGGCGGTCTGTCCCAATTGCAGATCCAGAACCTATGACCTCCCAACACTGATGGTTCGTTGCAAGATCTGCGGAAGGCGCTGGGAAGATGCCATGAACCAATCCGATGCGACCTGCCCAAATTGCGGGAAGATACCGCGCGACAGTGTGAAGATCCTCCCCCGCATAGAGGACATGGTGGCCAACGACAAAGTGGAACCCAGGAAGAAGCCCCTGTCCATCAGTAGAGAGGATGTGGACAGCCTGTCGAAACAGCCAGATGATTATTCCAGATTCGTCTATCTCAACAAGATCGGGCTCGGACCGACGGAGGCGGACATCCTGATCCGCTATATGAACGAGCAGAAACCAGTGGATATAGCACTTGAACTCGACATCCCGCTTGAGATAGTGTTCGAAACGATCGTCCCGTACATCGATGCGGCAGGAACGGAAGTAAACTGAGATGAAGTGGAGCACAGAGACCAACCGCGGACCGGCGGCAAGGCATTCCGATGCCCATCTGTTCGCCGCACTGAACATAATCGTGGAGAACGGATGCATCAGCCGCAAGGACCTGTCAGAAGAGCTGGGATTGGGGGAAGGGAGCACCCGCAATCTCCTCAAGACCATGAAAACCTGGAAACAGATAGATGTCCACCAGAAGGGGATCGAACTATCCAAGTTCGGCATGGAGACCCTGGAAAGCCTCCCCATCAAATTCGTCAGAATAACAAGCTCCACCTATGTGAAAGGAGAGCATCAACAGGGGATCCTCATCATGGACAAGGCCGATGCTATCACCAACGGTATGAAACAGAGGGATATCGGGATCAAATACGGGTCGGAGGGCGCTTCCGTGTTCGTCATGAGGAACGATCGCATAATATTCCCGCCAGATGTTAAAGTGGATGAACGCGATCCGGAATTCGCAAAGAAGATTCGTGCCGTCGGGATGTCCGAAGGGGACGTCCTGGTGATTGTTGGTTCGGAGAACCTTCCGAAATCGAGGATAGCCGCGGCGGGGATCGGGCTGGAAACGATATGAGATATGCCGCCGCAACCACAGTATTGCTGATTACCCTTTCAGTTCTGTTCATATACATCCCGAACGAAGGATCGGATGCCGCTTCCTCCGAGACGGCACCCGACGGTTCGGTATATCTTTACGACACGTACGGTTCGGGGCATCCCAACTATTACTGCGAGATCACGGATGCAGACACTGCTGGAAATGTAGTGCACATTCCGACCGTTCTCGAGGGGTACGATGTACGCAACATCCTTCCGGGTGCGTTCGACGGATGCACCGCCAAATGCGTCATAATCCCCGTAAACGTGAAGAGCATCTCAGCGGGAGCATTTACAGGCTGTACGCAGCTCACGGACGTTTACTTCATGGGAGACAGGCCTGCGATGGACGACGCATTCCCGACGGGTGTGGGGGTACACTACCTTCCCGGAACCACAGGCTGGAGCACGGAAACCGCCATCACGACCGAGACATCGGACGGCATAACCTATGCCCAATTCCCTGACGGATGGATGGCCGTAGGGGGGACGCCCACGGACGGTGCCATCACAATCAAGTCAGATATCGGCGGAGGGAAGGTCACGTCTGTCGGCCCTTATTCATTCTCCGGCACCATGCAGCCCAGCGGCGAGGTCGAGAGGCGTACCGACATCGTTTCGGTCCGCATAGAATCGGGGGTAACGGACATCCGCGAACGCGCTTTCTACTATTGCAATATCCAGAACATCGAAATGACTGATTCTGTCATACATATCCATGACGAGGCCTTCCGTTCTGCAATGGAGCTTACGGATGCTTCGATTTCACCGTCTGCGGAATACATCGGATTCGAATGCTACCGCGACTGCCAAGCTTTGACATCAATAACCGTGCCGGACAGCGTGAGATACCTGGGTGACGGCTGTTTCTATATCTGTAACTCGGCCGAAACTCTGAAGATCGGTTCGGGCGTACAATCTATCCCTGTCAGGGGATTCGGCTACTGCACCTCCCTGACAGATGTTACATTCAATTGCAGCCCGACCGAAATAAAAGCATCCGCATTCTACAACTGCCCATCTCTCAGATCAATCAGCATACCGGATTCCGTGAAAACGATCGGTCAGGAAGCGTTCTGGAACTGTACATCTCTTACGGAACTGAGTCTCGGAAAGGTGACCTCCATTGAATACGGTGCGTTCAGGAACTGCACATCGCTGAGATCGTTCGACCTTCCGTCCACAGTGGAATCATTAGGGAAATACTGCTTCGCGGACTGTACCAAACTGTCGGATATCGATGCATACGGGCCGTGTCCGGTATTGGATGACACCGTTTTTCTCAATGATCCTGTAACAATCCATTGCTCCAAGGATAATTACGACTCATGGAACGATTCCAAGGCGGATGCCAATATCAAGGATGATCTCAACAAGAAGGAATTCAACATCCTTCTGATTGTGATGCCAGTTATTATTATTGCAGGAATCTTTCTGTTAGCGGTTGTTCGCAACAGAAGACGCAGTTGATCGTTTTGAGATGATGAAATCACCACATATTGTTGATATAACAACGAATAATGGACAATTCCAGTTTTACTGAATTGAATATCAAAGACAGTTTATGTCTGAAACTATGGAGTGAGCACTGGTAAACGCAGTTTCCATTTCTTCAATGGAGGGGACTCTTCTCTCATACCTGAATGCCGTCGCATAATCGGACAGATTTGCTGCATTTTCAATATGTTTGTCCAATATCTCCTTGTTATCGAATAACTCCAACAGACTTACCAAGTCGTGTTTCCTTGGATATTGGATTCCTTTTTCCAATAGTTTTGCCTTCAGCATCTTCTCCACATACTGTTGCAGATGAAAACAGATTATGCGCGTTTTCTCATCATCCCTGTCTTTGACAAGATTTGCGGTCCAAAGATCCTCTTCGGCAGAATCCCTCAATGACTCCACAGTCTCATGCGGAACCATATACGACCTCCCCGGTCCTCATTATCTCCGATATTATCGAAGTTTCATCGTCCCTTTCAGCCTCTATCTCTTCAGGCGTGAAGACCAGCAGATCCATCGCCATGCCGATGGACCCGATACAAACGCGGACCTTCACATTGCGTTCATGCTCAGAGAGATCGGAATCCATGATGATTGCGATATCAAGATCGCTGTCTTCGGTAGAATCGCCCCTGGCGACCGATCCGAACACTATGATTGCTTTCGGGTCATAATGCTCAGTGACCCTGTCGACAATCATCCTGATCTTGTCCTCGAACATCATATCTACTAATACGCCCTTACCGATTATAATGCTTGTCACACACAACTCATCTGTTAATTATCGCCCGCCCTTATGGGCGGGCTTTGTTTTAACAGGTTCACTGCTTCCTGCCCATCACCTGGGGCATCATTATCGCCAGACAAATCACGACGATGATCGCCAGACAGATGAATATCGGATATGACGATTCCTTATCCTCGACAGGATCCTCGTCCACGATGGTGTAGATTGAGAAGTGGTCGAGGACCATGGTCATCTCCCCTTTCACCGCATCATAGGACTGGTCCGCGACCTTCGTCATCTTTCCGTTGTCGTCCACGTAATATGCGACGGCTTTCTTGCCTTCGGCTGCGATATGCTTGACCGAGACCGTTACCTTCCCTCCGAGCTCGTCGCCGATGCTCTCGCCGCCTGCAGTTGCCCTGAGGCTGATGGTAGTGGAACCGGATTCGATTCTCTCCCTCTGTGCTGACGTCATGGAGGAGCGGTCGGTGGCTGCGAGGGACAATGTGACATCATCCTTCTGGGAAAGATTTGACAATATGTCCTTGCCCATGGTCATCGAACCCTGAGTGGACGAGATCCTGAGGTCCACATCGGCTTCGGCCATGTCTCCGAATGATTCCTTCCCTATCGATGCTGAGACATCACGGGTTGTCGAAGTGATCTCCAGCATCTTCGTCACATCGATCTCCGGACCGACCAGATCGGAGATGGCCTCCTGCTGCTGGAGGGCTGCCTGGACAGATTCATTCGAAACAACACATGTGCCGTCCTCCTCAGAGGCCTTCATCTCCGTGACCATCTCGACAGAATCGCCTGAGGACTTCTCCGCAATCGTCTGCACACTGCCGTCGGCAGATGATGCACTTGCGGTGATCTCTGTTGTGGTACTGCCTCCGACGGCTGTATCCGTCTTCTTCACGCTGATGCTGGTACCGTCGGACTGTGTGATGTCCGTCTCCGTGGATTTGACAGAAGCCTGGTTACCGGAATTGTCAGTGACCGTCCTTTCCGTATCCGTGACCTTGGTGTTCGATGACTTTCCGTCCGGTTCGGTCACGATGGTCTCGTCGACCTTCGTGTAGGAACCGTCGGCCTCGGTCCTGGTCGTCTGTGTGTTAACGACCTCGTTGCCGTTATCATCGATGCTCTCACTGGTCTTCTCAACGGTGACCGAACCGTCGGCGGCACCCGTAGTAGTCTTCACCTGGGTACCATCAGCCTGCGTCTCGACGGAGGTACTGGTTCCGTCCCCATTGTCTATGACGATTATCCTGGGTATGGACGCGGTCTCCTTCTCTCCGCACCTGGAACATGTGCGCTCCTTGACACCGTCGTGCTCTTCGGTGGCTGGTGTCACCACCGTCCACTCAGACCAGGAGTGACCCGACGCGGATACGGATTCGGTATAGGTCTCGCCGCACTCGGTACATGTGAACGTCCTGACACCGTCCGCAGTGCATGTGGGCTGTGTCGTTATGACGCCCTCGTCCCACGTATGCACATGAACGGGGGATGATGATGCCACGATCTCCAGGTCACCCGGGACGTAGACGAACCGGTAGTTCACAGCAGAACCTCCGGAAGGTGTGAGATGATGGACCCCTACGGAAAGATCGGTCGCGGTCAGGACGGGTGCTTCATACCCCGACATCTCCTCATTGTCGTTCCCGACGAATCCGGTGACCTTGACTTTGAATGCCGGCGCAGTGCCTTCCCTAATGACCTCTCCGGCATATGTAGCAGTGAGTATTGCCTTGGATATCGACCATGTAACGACCTTGTCCTCAAGGGTGTTGTCCGACCATATGTATCCCTTCTCGAGTTTCAATACCGCTGAGTATGTGCCCGCACTCATCGCCCTGTCTGTCTGAACGGTATATCCTTCTCCGCTGGCGACACCTGTCTGATATTGACCGTTGTACACCAGTCCTGAGACCGCTACAGGCACATCGATCGTGACGCGGTTGCTTGGATCGTTGGTGATACCATATACGATCTCGAACATACCGCCTTCAGTATAGAATCCCAATGACCACTGGTTATATGTCCTTGTACCGTCAACAACCTGGAATTGTACCCAATATTTCCAATCCCCGTTCTCGAGTTTGACATCACCCAGACCGAGTATGTCGTCCACCCAGTATCTTATGGAATTGTCCTCCTTGGTCCAAAAATGGCATGGCAGCTTTGCATCATTCAGGGCAGATTCCAGCGCCTCACCGGCGTTAGTTCCGATAGCAATTAGAGTTATACCATTCCTGAGGTCGGATGCGCTGTAGTTGGACTGACCGTAATCGGCTATTTCCGAATCAAGGTCCATACGAAGGGTGAATGTGTACACTGAATCGTGCGGCGGTACTTCATTGATCGTGACGGCGAATCTGACCACGGAATCCCCAATGGATGCGACCACTTCTGTCTGACCTACGGACAATCCGCTGATCGCGATGTCGCCTGTATCCACTGAGAATGTTATCCCTGCAATGGCCGTATCAGCCGAATAAATGGTAAGATCGGAGTAAGTGCAACCGACCACATTCAGATGGACGGCTTCCGACTCTCCTACGCACATGGATACGCTCAGATCGGAATCGGTCGTGACCAAACGGGCCTGTAACGTCTTGGTCTCTTTTACGGATGATTCCGCAGCCAATGAGACCGTGACCTTGAGGTCCGATGTCGGAACGGCACCCAAGGAGAACTCGGATGAGAAACAGCAGTCATCGCCGCAGATTATCGGGACACCGTCAAGGACGATGTTGTCTGAAGCATCTGCGACGGAGGCCTCCAGATCCCTGTCGGATGATCTACCCGCGACAGTGATCTTACCGGTCTCGATCGAATATGTTGCAGAATCCAGGAACAGATACCCGTCCACACGGAAATCACCCATCACATAATCTGTCGGATCATCCACGGACATGGCGATTATCCTGTACACGCCCTTTGCAAGCTCCCCCACCGTTATGTCTCCGGAGAATACCCCGTCTGTCAGGGAGAATACTGTCTCTCCGGAATAGTATCCGTTAGCGTGCACGGAGACTGATACGTCGGTATCGAATGTTCCCGAGAACGATACCTTCCCTTCGGCAGGATCGTAATTCGCAGATGTGAATAAGTACTCCCCATCAGCGTCGCTCGAGGACACCGGGATGACCGACAGGATCATCACCAACATCAGAACCGTTGCCAATGCTAATCTTCCCTTCATGCCGTCACTCCCCTCCCGATCATGACGTATCCGATGTTACCGTCGATGTGCTCATCGACCACACGTACGTACATCAGAACGACATCCGCAGCATCGATGGTGCCCGAGATCGTTCCGTTGGTATTGGTGATATTGGAATAGGTGAACACCCTTCCGTCGGAGGTCACGGCCGTTACCTTGATCTGCAGACCTTCGGTTGTGCCCGCACCTGTCCTGATGTTCACGTTCGCCGACCATTCGGTGGCGTCGCCGGAGACATTCATCGCAGCGGAAACTATGTATCCCGGAGGAAGAGGCTCCCATGTGAGATAGAATGATGCATCGGATGTAAATATCAGTCCGTAGATGTCCATGATCTCCTCGCCGGATCCATTCTTCCAGATCGGAACGTATCCTACCTTGACCACATCGGGGAAGTGTACCTTCGCCTCGGATCCGTTCTTGACAATGGATGCGGTTCCAGGGATCTCGGTATTGTCCTCCATGAATCTGATGTACACGACGTCCGTGCCTCTGCTGAGCTGCTTACCGATGATGCTCCTGTCGCCGATGTTGTCGGCGAAGGTGTAGGTCTTGGTCTCGCCATTATCGATGTATGTGAACATATCACCGGGTGAGACGGAGCTTCCGTTTCCGCAGATGATGCGGAAGTAGTGGTTCAGTGAATAGGATGTGTCGCCCAGGTTGGTTATGTTGACCCATGAATACTGGTCGAGATTGTTGAACTGACCATTGTTGTCCGTGGTTCCGTAAGTGGCCTTCAGCATCTGCAGGGTTATTTCATCGGTGACGGAGTGACCGTTGACCGTTTGTATGATCTTGGCAGCGTTGAGCGTGGCCACACTATCGCCTAAGGATGCGAGCGCATCGGCTGCGTTGGCGCCGTATGCCTTGTACCAGATTGCGGAATCGCCGTCCTCGATGAAGAAGTAGTAAACGTTCTTTTCTGATACTGTATACGAATACACCCAGCCAGAATCATTGTACCAGATCATTCTTCCATCAATGTCCGAACGGACGGTCTGAGAATTCCATTCCCTCTCGGTCGAATATACAGGTAGCGATGAAGCAACCCCGCGCTTATCTACAGCAACCCATAAGGTCTCGTTGTAATGAGTATCATACGGGATCCCATATGCGTAAATCGGGGAACCCTCTTCATTAATATGACTCACATCAAGAACAAAATTCCCGTGTCCACAAGCTAAAGTCGTGGCCCTATGCACCAGATTGTTCAGATCCAGATTGCTCATGTCCTCGGGGAATTCAAACACAATCAATGAACCGCCGAGGGTCACAAATGCCCTTTCATCATAAACAACCAACTTTCCTGAGAAAGTACGCTGAGTTGATTCGTAATATTTGTCGTCCCCAAAGGACATGCCGTCAACAGGCAGATAGGCAATTCTGTCACCATGGGTAGTGGCTACTGCGCCAAACAAACCCTCTGAATATGATGTAACAAATAGATACCCATCGTAATAGGATATCCAGCCGTCATCAAGATACATGGAGGTCAAACTACTCAAGTTCTTATTGATTGATTCCCCAGTCTTTAGGTTGAATGCGGCGATACCACGATTATTTCCTTCCGCTGTGATGCAATAAACCACATCTCCCACGAATTCGTGAGAGAAAGTACCGTATGACCCATAAATATTCTCGATTTTGCCTATATAATTGAGGGTCTTTACTTCATCTGATGAATGAGGATTATCGTCTGTGGGACTGAAAGAATAAACTTTTTCACCGAGCACATAGAATAATCCATCGTAATAGTATGCAGAGGATATGGTCTTCTCCAAGACATACAGCTGGTTCAAATCCAAATCATAAACCTTTGATGAATTGTAGTCTATAATCTTTCCATCCCCATATCCGAGATGATGATAGAAAGTAGTGCGAGATTGAGAGTCCACGCGCTTTACCATATATCCAGTATCGGACTCTATCTTGTACAGACTTTCCGCAATGCGGATATAGAGATAATTATCGACTATCAACGGAACCGATGCGGTACCCTTCCATGTAGACATTGTTGTATCCACATATCCGCCCACGGCATACGCCTTGACCAATTCCGATATTTCATCAGTTGTTGGCAATCCCGTATTGTTTACAGAATTGATTTCAGAACTCAAGGAGTAATAACGATATGTCAAAGCGATATCGAGGTCAGAAGTCAGACTTTCCAAGATCAATGTCTCTGATGCCGTTCCACAATCGACACCGTTGACAATCCAATTAATTAGTTCGTAACCAGGTCTAGGTTCAGCTACAAATTCCAGCGGACCTCCAGAATATATGATGGTGCTATCTGACAATTCGCCTCCAAGATATATCGCAGCGGATGTTTGATCCAATTTAATGATTGGTGCACGTTGTTTCCACACCTGCTTCAAAACCAAATCCCTGTTTACAGTTGCGCCTATATTGAAATTGATGCCACTCTCATCAACCCACCCGTCTGCTTCAAACAACGGATTAATGAAAACTGGCACACAGGACTGGTCGATGACCGATCCTTCATTGACGCTGATTGTAACAATGCCTTTCCCCTCAGGAGTAGTGCCACCATAACCATCAAATTGAACCGTAAATGTCCTGCCAGATTCTTTGAGAGCGCTCACTATCTTCAGAATTACAATCGATTGTGCTTCAGAATAGTTAGTAATTGTCACCCTACTACCATTAGACATGACACAAGCGCCTATAGCGAGATAATCAACCTCGTCGGAAACAAATCCGGAAGATGTAATATCGGCGGAGAAACTGCTATCGGTTGTGGCAATATCGCCCAGATGGATTGCTGAACCATTGTAAGTGATTGGTACATAAATGGTACTATTTCCTGAAGCGTAACCCACATAGACATCGCCAGCACCCATTAGATATAACAGATCCTCCTGTGATAATGTGTGAGGCACATAGAACGAAACCCCTTCTGGTACCTCAAGGAAAACCAGCGGGATGCTCCAAGATATTGGATTGGCTGTTATGAATACGCTTCTCAGATTATTTGACCCACCTATCAGTGAATTCTCAAGGCGAATATTGGGATTATCGATGTACAGTGTCCTGAGTGAATCAGATAACGAGTCGGCAGCGATTATTGTACCGGAGTTTAACTCTGAACCGAGTTTTATTGAAGTCTTGTTTGTCATGTAAAGGATTTTATTCTGTACACCGTCTTTTAAGGATAGAATACCGTCAATATAGCTGAAGTACGGATTGGATGGGTCACAGGTTATCGTTATACTGTCGGATAAACACGTCACATTGCCGAGATTATCTCTCGGCAAAGCGATTGCAACCGTATCGGCCCCTATATCCAGTAAGTTATTATCGATCTTTGCCACAGGTGCCCCATCTACTGCAACAAACCCTATGTATTTCACATAGAACAGACCAACCGGTGATTTAACGGGAGAACGATCGGCATACAATTGCTTGAGTTCATGACAATTCGACAGATCCACCAAGCGGTACAAATCCGATGAACTGACCTCCTTCAGAATCTGTAACTTAGAGTTACTTTCGAAAGATAATACATTAGATAAACCTGAAAAAGCATACTCTCCCACAAATTCTACGTTTGCTGGTACCGTCAATTCAATATCTCTCATTCCTTTGACATCACCAGGTTGACCATTGCACTTGAAAGCCCCATCCTCAATTGTTTTTATCGAGGATGGCAATATCAAATTATTGTTCCCAACATTCAAACACCCGTTGAATGAACCCGCACCAATTGACTCTAGAATGTGACATTCGCCAATATCTATTCTGTTGAAGGTCATACCCTCAAAGCATTTTTGCTCAATTCTCGTTAAAGTATTGTTGGATTGGAATATCAACTCATATCCAGATATTGATCCTGTGAGGAAATTTGTTCCCTTTGTATACCCGATTAAACCGGCAAAGGTATTCTTTCCAGGTTCCTGGGTCGTTACAGCAGGTTGAACATATGCAAAAGCAGAATGTCCCAGATAACCGACGGTTCCAGGAATGTGGATGGCTTTTTCATTCTCATTTCCAATTAGCATCGAAAAATTATTGCAATTGGCAAAACAACCGTCTCCTATAGAATACAGATTGAATTGGTTATCAAAACGAACCGTACCTAAATTGCTGGAATAAAAACAGCCTTTTTCTAAAGAACATGAATAGCCGTCTGCCGAAGAACCGAATTGAACATCCCTCAAACCTGGATTATTGCTGAAGGCAAACTGTCCGATAGTCTCAATCTTAGAATCCGATTGGAATTCGACGTAGTTGAGATTTGGACAGCTATAGAACGCCTTTACCCCGATAATCTTTACCGATGATGGAATCACTAATCTTTCAATGTTTGAGCATGCAAACAAATAATCCGGGATTGACGTTACACCATCATGTATATCTAATTCAGTAATACCTGCAACCTGCATCGGGAACCTGTTATCTTTGATTGTGATGTTCCACTCAAGATCTTTGGTCAAGACTAACTTATCAATATTAGAACTATCAAAGGCACCGTCTGCAATCTTCTCAACGTGACTTGGGATGATGTATTCGGATCCGTTCGCTACCCTACAGACAATGAGTGTTTTTCCATCCTCGCTGTATGTCGATTGATCGGTTATCTCCCCCTCGACCGAAAATGTGACCGTACGTTCAGTACGTGACCCCATTACTTTCAAGGTATAATCGCCACCTTGCAACTCCCCTAAGTTAACAATTTCATTGAAACTGCCAGATTGAGGAATCGATGCAACTATTACAGAACGATAACTATCGTTGTATACGATTGCATTTAGAAGACTAGCATTTGTCTCACCACTGTACCTCAGAAGGCCATTTTCATACGATACGGATGTAATCGCGATGTATTCATCCCCAACTAGAAATGTTTTGGACACAATTGTCTGATTGTATGAAGCCCGTAGCTCATAACGCCCTCCATCAAGAATACCTACATTTACTGTACCAGAATACGAACCGTTGTTGACTATGCTTGCATCTATTACAGAGGCATACCCGGCCCCATCTGCAGAATACAATCTGAGATTTACTATTCCAGTCGTTGACGTACCCGAATACGAAAGGTATCCGCCATCATACTCTGGAACATCCAGTGTAATTACTGGCAAATCCCCGTCTGCATCGGAATACTCAGGTATTGCCATCAACAGACAGCAGGTTAGTGTCAACACTGTTGCGACAATTACACCGCGATGCATCATAAGACCTCATACTGTATATGTGCCAACCCCGTAGAATGTTACATCCAGTGTTTGAATTCCATCTACAACCTCTACTATCACACATGACAGATTCTGTTTTGACAAGACGACCCTGTCAGTACCATTGTTACCATCCATCACGGGTTTACTGTAGAAATTGAACACATAGTATTCTCCAGAATATTTCGCAACCACTAACAAACGCATATCATCAAGGTTGGCTGCATTGGCACTTTTTTGTACCTCTACGTCCAACACAACATTTGCTGAATCCGACACAGTTTCGTTAAGCTGTATAGATAGGACATAATCCTGGTCATGGGATGTAACTGGTGCCGTACCATTTACAATGTTCACATTGAATCTATGAGTTACATTTCCCATCACCACAGTAACTTCATGAAGTCCGTTTATCAAAGATCTGTCTGTACTAATCGGAATCTGCACGAATCCATTATTGATAGAACTGCTGACCATATATGCTTCAGGAATGTCGAAAACTATTCCTGCACAGGCTATTTCACTCGGAACAGATGTTACCCCGCGAATTGTTATATAATGAATACCTGTAGAACAAACGGCTGCATCCAATTCCAACGGATCGGTGGATCCTCCGCTCAAATCGACTGTTCCCTCGCTGTATCCTGCAACATATATTGTCACAGATGCAACCGAACCCATCGAAAACAGCTGACCTGTCTGATTATTAACTGAAACTGTAATCACAGAAGCAATAGGTAGTTGCTCCTTCACAACAAGATGAATAACAGCATAATTTGTCGATTCTGTGGCTCTATCAATTGATACCCCAATATCGGAAGAAACCTCACCGTTTATTTTCACGGTTATGGAAGAATCGTCAACCGTGCCTCCAGTGGTTTTCACACCCATGGAATTTAACCATTTAATATTGTAAGAATTGACACTGATAGAAAGTTCAGAAGCTAAAGCTGCCTGACTACCTGTGACATCATAATCAAAAGTCGCAGGAATGTCATTCCATATCGCGGTGAGGGTGACATCGGATGTTCCCATAGTGTAGATTGCGCCTGCGTTGTAAGTGTTTGTTCCGTCATTCCATCCGCCAAATGTAAATCCGTCCTTGGTACCAT
>Ga0310695_10003419_pt1 | contig 31178 bp, 16 predicted proteins | sample RumenRJG_04DNA_FD_203882 | JGI IMG/M metagenome (GOLD analysis project Ga0310695, IMG submission 203882) | Bovine rumen microbial communities from Lethbridge, Alberta, Canada - RJG_04 (v2) (version 2) | ecosystem: Host-associated > Mammals > Digestive system > Stomach > Rumen | place: Canada...
AAAAACTGCACAAATAGGGGTTGATTGTGCATATTTGAAGACCGATCTAACACTGCATAATTGTCTTTATCCATACTAAAATCCTGGTTCGTTGCTCCTGACTGGCGAAGCCCCATGACACAAGTTAACGGCTGCGCATCCCGTTGCTTATCACATCACAGTTTACTCCGATGAAGGAACTTAATGTCGGGATGGCAGCCGTGTGGCATACCAATCAGCAGCTGGAGCAAAATACTCCACTACTATAATATAATAAGGTGGGATGATGACCGTCATTCCCCCGGCACGGACTAACCGTGATGTGATAAGCGGTACAAAGGTAGTGAAAAGAAAAGAAACCACCAAATTTTGACCGCTCCCCTGCGCTCAGGGCGTTTTTTGCAGGATTTTAGCGTGTATTACATATCGTCATACACAATAAAACGCTGAATTACACCGTTTTATCTTTGATTTCTAGGTACCCCGACCGAGAATCGAACTCGGAACTAAGCTTTAGGAGAGCCTTGTTATATCCATTTAACTATCAGGGCAAAACCTTTTTGCGGTGCAAAGGTACGAAATATTTTTGATTTTGGGTGCAGAATTATGAATTATTTTGTACCTTTGCACCCATATTCAAATATAAAGGCGTTTATTATGGATTCTAAACTGGTCATTTACAACACCTTAACGCGCCAGAAAGAGCGTTTCGAACCAATCAATGCTCCTCATGTGGGTATGTATGTTTGCGGCCCCACCGTCTATGGCGACCCCCATCTGGGTCATGCCCGTCCTGCCATCACGTTCGACTTGGTATTCCGTTACCTGAAGCATCTGGGCTATCAGGTGCGCTACGTGCGTAATATTACAGATGTGGGCCATCTGGAGCACGATGCAGACGAAGGCGAAGACAAGATAGCCAAGAAAGCCCGTCTGGAGCAGTTGGAGCCAATGGAGATAGCCCAGTACTACACCAACCGCTATCATCAGTATATGGATGCGCTGAACGTGTTGCGTCCGTCTATCGAGCCCCATGCCACTGGCCATATCATCGAGCAGCAGCAACTGGTGCAGCAGATTCTTGACAATGGTTTTGCCTACGAGAGCAACGGATCTATCTATTTTGATATCGAGGCGTATAATAAGAAATACAAGTACGGCATCCTTTCCGGTCGTTCGTTGGAGAATATCAAGGACGAGAGCCGCGAACTGGCTGGGGTGGGCGAGAAGCGCAATCAGGCAGACTTCGCCCTGTGGAAGAAAGCCCAGCCTGAGCATATCATGCGTTGGCCGTCGCCGTGGAGCGATGGCTTCCCTGGCTGGCACTGCGAGTGCACGGCGATGGGTCGTAAGTATCTGGGTGAGCAGTTCGATATTCATGGTGGTGGCATGGATCTGATCTTCCCCCACCACGAGTGTGAGATAGCGCAGGCTGTCGCCTCTATGGGTCATCAGGCCGTGAAATACTGGATGCACAACAATATGCTGACCATCAACGGACAGAAGATGGGCAAGTCGTACAATAACTTTATCACCCTGGAGCAGTTCTTCACAGGTAATCATCCGTTGTTGGAGAAGGCCTACTCACCCATGACCATCCGTTTCTTCGTATTGAGTGCTCATTATCGTGGCACTGTCGACTTCTCTAACGAGGCTCTTCAGGCTGCCGAGAAGGGTTACGAGAAACTGATGAACGCCATCAGCGACTTAGAGCGCGTTCAGATTTCGTCTGAATGCGACCCTGAGACAGAGAAAGTAGTAAAAGCCCTTCGTCAGAAGTGCTATGACGCCATGAACGATGACCTTGCTACGCCTCTCGTGCTGAGTTATCTCTTTGAGGCTTGCACCGTCGTCAACAAACTTGTTGACCACAAGGCCACTATTTGCGCTGACTGCCTGAAGGAACTCTCAGAGACCATGCATCTCTTTGTCGAAGACATCCTAGGACTCTCAATGGTCAATGGTCAATGTTCAATGGTCAATGGCGGCAACGCTCGCGAGGAAGCCTTTGGCAAGGTCGTTGATATGGTTCTCGAACTCCGCGCCAAGGCCAAGGCAGCCAAGGACTGGGCCACCAGCGATCAGATTCGCGATGCACTTGCTGCAGCGGGCTTCGAGGTCAAGGACACCAAAGACGGTGTAACATGGAAACTCAACAAATAACACATATTTAATACAAGTTATGGCTGAACAACTTGAAGTGAAGGAACTCGACCAAGTGGTCGTGCGTTTTTCAGGAGACTCCGGCGATGGTATGCAGTTGGCCGGAAACATCTTTTCGACTGTCAGTGCCACCGTTGGCAATGGCATTTCCACATTCCCCGACTATCCTGCCGACATCCGCGCCCCGCAAGGATCGCTGACAGGTGTCTCTGGCTTCCAGGTGCACATTGGTGCCGGTAAGGTTTACACCCCTGGCGACAAGTGCGACGTGCTGGTGGCCATGAACGCTGCTGCGCTGAAGACGCAGTATCGCTATGCTAAGCCTGGTGCTACGATTATCATCGACACAGACTCCTTTGGACCCAAGGACCTAGAGAAAGCCCAGTTCCAGACCGAGGACTATCTCGGCGAGATGAACATCGACCCCGACCGCGTCATCCAGTGCCCGCTGACCACGATGGTGAAAGACTGTCTGGCCGACAGCGGCATGGACATGAAGGCGATGATGAAGTGCCGCAACATGTTTGCGCTGGGTCTCGTCTGCTGGCTCTTCGACCGCGACCTGAACCTTGTGGCTAATTTCCTTCGTGAAAAGTTTGCTAAGAAGCCCGCCATTGCCGAGGCCAACATCAAGGTCATCCAGGCTGGCTACGACTACGGTCACAACACCCACTCGTCGACGGTTAACGTCTATCGTGTGGAGTCTAAGGAGAAAGTGCCTGGACGCTATATGGATATCACAGGTAACAAGGCCACAGCCTATGGTTTCATTGCTGCTGCTGAGAAGGCTGGATTGAAACTTTACCTCGGTTCTTATCCTATCACCCCTGCCACCGATGTGCTCCATGAACTCTCAAAGCACAAGTCTTGTGGTGTTATCACCGTTCAGTGTGAGGACGAGATCAGCGGTTGTGCCTCTGCCTTAGGAGCATCGTTTGCAGGTGCCCTTGGCGTCACTTCCACCTCAGGTCCTGGCATCTGCCTGAAGTCTGAGGCCATGAACCTCGCTGTCATCATGGAGTTGCCTCTGGTTGTACTCGACGTGCAGCGTGGCGGTCCAGCCACGGGTCTGCCCACGAAGTCAGAGCAGACAGACTTGCTGCAGGCCCTCTTCGGTCGTAACGGTGAGAGTCCCATGCCGGTGATGGCTGCCGTCAGTCCTACCGACTGCTTTGACGCCGCTTATCAGGCCGCCAAGATCGCTCTTGAGCACATGACTCCCGTCGTTCTGCTCACCGATGCCTTTGTAGCCAATGGCTCTGGTGCTTTCAAACTGCCTGAGATGGCTAACCTCGATCCCATCAATCCTCCATACGTTCCTGAGGAACTGAAGGGCAAGTGGACACCATATATGCGTGCCGAGAACGGTACCCGTTACTGGGCCGTGCCTGGTCGCGAGGGCTTTGCTCACATCCTGGGTGGACTGGAGAAGGACTCCAATACTGGTGCTATCTCTACCAATCCTGAGAACCACGATTTAATGACTCGTCTGCGCCAGCAGAAGATTGCCAACATTCAGGTGCCCGACCTCGAAGTCGATGGCGATGCCGATGCTGACCTGCTGATTGTTGGCTTCGGCTCTACCTACGGTCACCTGCGCTCGGCTATGGACGAACTTCGTGCTAAGGGCTACAAGGTGGCACAGACCCACTTCAAGTACCTGAACCCGCTGCCCAAGAACACTGCTGCCGTACTTACAAAATATAAGAAGGTGGTAGTAGCCGAACAGAACATGGGTCAACTTGCTGCTTACCTCCGCATGAAGGTCGACGGCTTCGTACCCTATCAGTTCAATCAAGTAAAGGGCCAGCCCTTCGTAGTAGAAGAGTTGGTGAACGCATTCGAGGAAATAATAAAGAAGTAAACTATTATGAGTTATACAGCACAAGATTTCAAGAAAGGCCAGCCTCGTTGGTGCCCTGGTTGTGGTGACCACTTCTTCCTGGCTTCACTCCATAAGGCTATGGCCGAGATTGGTGTAGCCCCAGAAAATGTGGCAGTCATCTCTGGTATCGGCTGTTCCAGCCGTCTGCCCCACTATATGGCTACCTACGGCATGAACACCATCCACGGTCGTGCTGCCGCCATCGCTACAGGTGCCAAGGTGGCTAATCCCAACCTTACCGTCTGGCAGGTGTCTGGCGACGGCGATGGTCTGGCTATCGGTGGTAACCATTTTATTCATGCTAACCGTCGTAACATCGACCTTAACATGATTCTCCTAAACAACCGTATCTATGGTCTGACCAAGGGACAGTATTCTCCCACCTCTCCCCGTGGCTTCGTCTCTAAGTCGAGCCCTTACGGCACTGTGGAAGACCCCTTCCGTCCGGCAGAACTCTGCTTTGGTGCACGTGGACATTTCTTTGCCCGTTGTGTGGCAACTGATGCCAAGGGAACGGTCGAGGTATTGAAGGCAGCCTACGAGCACAAGGGTGCCAGTGTTACTGAGGTGTTGCAGAATTGTGTCATCTTCAACGACCACTGTCACGATGTCGTCTATAACAACGAGGGCCGCAAGAAGAACGCCATCTACGTGCGTCACGGTGAGAAACTGGTGTTCGGCGAGAACAATGAGTTTGGACTGGTGCAGCAGGGCTTCGGTCTGAAGGTGGTGGAGATAGGCAAGGACGGTTACACGCTGGACGATGTTCTGGTGCATGATGCCCACTGTGAGGATAATACCCTGCAGTTGAAACTGGCCATGATGACTCCAGAGGACGGCTTCCCCATAGCCCTTGGTGTCATACGCGATGTGGAGGCTCCCACCTACGACGAGGCAGTCCATGCACAGATAGCCGAGGTTAGCAGTCAGAAGAAATATCATAATTTCTCTGAACTCCTCGAAACCAACGATATATGGGAAGTGAAGTAGCGGCCATCGCTACTTCACTTTTTTTTAACAGTATTTGATGGTCAGCATCGTTAGGTCGTCACTCTGTTCGGCCTCGCCCACAAAGATGCTGACGGCATCCGTCATACGACGGATCAGCGTCTCAGGATTGTCGTCTCCTTCGGTCTGTGCTTGGTGGGCCACTTCGTATATGCGCTCCTCACCAAACTGCATGTGCCTGATATCTTCCGCCTCCGTGAGTCCGTCGGTATAGAGGAAGATGATTGTGCCGTGATGAATAATGGTATGCTGGGTAGAGAACTCCCAGTCTACATCCACGCCGATGGGGAGGTTGCAGTCTACGGGTAACAGGCCGATGCCCTCTGATCCTATCAGCAAGGGAGCATCATGTCCGGCATTGCAGTAGTCCATCTCGCCAGTAGCCAAGTCGAGTGAACCAATGAACAGCGTGACAAACATGTTCGTCTCGTTATTGTCGCTAATCACCTGGTTGATGGCTGAGGCGATTCGCCCAGGCACGGCTTCATGGGCCGATGCCGTTCGGAACAAAGCCCTGGTGACGGCCATGACCAGCGATGCAGGCACACCCTTGCCGCTCACATCACCTACACAGAAGAACAGTTTCCCTTCGCGGATATAGAAGTCGTAGAGGTCACCTCCCACGGCCTTGGCCGGTTTCAACTGTGCAAAGATGTCGATGTCGGAGCGGTCGGGGTAGGGTGGGAATGTCTTAGGCAGCATGGCCATCTGAATGCCTCGCGCAATGTTGAGTTCGCTCTCTATGGAAGCCTTCTGTGTCGTTGTCTCTTTCAGTTCCTCCATATATTGCCGTAATGACCGTTGCATCTCCCTGAACGAGTCGTTCAGTTGGCGCACCTCGTCGTGGGAGGCGACGATAGGCAGCGGCGCATTGAAGTTGCCCTTTGCTATCTCGTCGGCCGACTCGGCAAAGCGCTTCAGCGGCTTAGTCACTCCCCTGAAGATGAGATAGCATGCGACCAAGGTCACAAACAGGCTGAAGAGCATGATGACCAGGATGAGGCTTCCGATGTTCATGGCCAGTTGGAATATACCGGATTTCGGCATGGCAAATACCATTGTCCATCCGGTACTCTTCAGAGGTGCATAGTAGATGAATTCCTTGCTTCCGTCTTCTAGTCGAATGACAGAGAAACCTGGCTGTCCATTTGACATCTTCACCGCGATTTCGTCATCTTCCGCATCGTCGTTTTCTTCTAAAAAGGTGTAGAAATTATCCCTGATGATGCGTTCTTTGTTGGGATGAACGATGAATGTGCCATTGTGGCTGATGACGAAACTATAGACCTTGTCATCAGATATGATAGCGAAATCGTGGTCGTTGTTGTTTACGATATCCGATAGTCCGTTCAGGTCGATATCTGATCCGAACACGGCGATGATGCTGTCGCGGTCATCGCGTATTGGCATCGAATAACTGCACAGTATTCTTCCCCCTCCTGCTTCGTCGTAGTATGGCTCCGACCATACGGGCTTTCCTTGCTCAATAGCACCTGTGTACCATTCTGCGTTCAGGTAATCGTGGCTTTCTGATCCAATCTCTCGTACCTCTGTCCCCGTGCTGTCGGTCCTTGTGGCATAGAGTTCGTACCAGCGGCCTTTACTGGGGAAATAGTTGGCCTTGAAGCCGATGCCGCAACCAATCAGTTGCTCATTACGGGCCAGCACCTCCTCTGTCACCTGTCCCACCTTGTCAGGATGGGCTATGCATTCCTTGAAGTCGGGAGCGCTGTTGACTGCTGTTGCCTCAACCGAAGTGAGCATGCCATTCACTTTCAGGTTGGTGATTTCCACCATGCTTCCAAATCGTACCATTTCCTGATAGGTGATGATGACGCCACTGATGAAGATGACCGCGATAGTCGACAGTGAGGTGACGAATAGCAGTGTGAGCATGACGCGCCATGTGAGTTTTGTGGATAGCGAATGGCGGAATCTATAGAATGCTCCTTTCTTTTTTTCTTTCTTTTGTTTCATCACGATATTTGTTTTGCCGATGCAAAGATACAAATAAGGAAGCGAATAGCGAAATATTTTGCGTAAAAGTTTGCAAACTCCACTTGACAATCTTTGTTCTTTGTCGAGAGTATTGTTATCAATATGGGCGTTAATACACTCATTGCCCGCGAAAAATTTCATAGGGGGCAGCCGATTATAGGGAAAACTTCGTACCTTTGCAAGCGATTTGTCACGAAAGCAATCATAAAACCTAATTTAACAAGGAAAAATGTTTCATATCTATGAAGGATTCCATCTTGTAGATACTTATCACAAGATGCGTCATCAGCGGAAATACCATCCTGCCGATGGCACCGTGCGTTTGACCAAAATCTTGTTGGTGCTGGTCGTCACCCTGTTGCTTTGGAATATGCCTGCCGATTGGTTTGGCATCAAAGACCTGACGGTCATCCAGCAGCGTATCATTGCCATCTTTGCCTTTGCCACGCTGATGTGGATTTTAGAGATAGTGTCGTCGTGGGCCACGTCGATAGCCATCATTGTGCTGATGTTGCTGTTCTGTTCTGACAGCGGCTTCCTGCCGATGGTGAACGAGGAAGAGGTGGGCAAGTTGCTGTCGTACAAGAGTGTGATGGCTTCGTTTGCCGACCCTGTGATTATGCTGTTCATCGGTGGCTTCGTGCTTGCTATCGCTGCTACCAAGACGGGACTCGACGCACAGTTGGCAAAGGTGCTGCTGAAACCGTTCGGCACCCGTAGTGAGATGGTGCTGCTGGGCTTCCTGCTCATCACGGGCCTCTTCTCCATGTTTGTGTCTAACACGGCAACGGCAGCCATGATGCTCACGTTTCTCACGCCGGTGTTCCGCCAACTGCCCCCAGAGGGTAAAGGCCGCATCGCTCTGGCTATGTCCATTCCTGTGGCTGCTAACCTGGGAGGCATGGGTACTCCCATCGGTACCCCGCCAAACACCATCGCCCTGAAATATCTGAACGATCCTGCCGGCCTGGATATGAATTTAGGCTTCGGTCAGTGGATGATGGTGATGTTCCCGCTGGTGGTGGTGTTGCTGTTCATCAGTTGGCGTCTGCTGCTGCTGTTCTTCCCGTTCAGCCAGAAGCGTGTGGAGTTGAACATTGAGGGCGGCATACAGAAGGGCTACCAGTCGTGGGTGGTCATCGTGACCTTCTTCCTCACCGTGGCGCTCTGGTTGACAGACCGTTTTACGGGCATCAACTCCAACACGGTGGCTTTGGTGCCATTCATGATCTTTGCCCTCACGGGAGTCATTAACAAGCGCGACTTGGAACAGATTAACTGGAGCGTCATCTGGATGGTAGCGGGCGGCTTCGCCCTGGGCTATGGTCTGAACGCCTCCGGACTGGCTGCCAATGCCGTGGAGAGCATCCCCTTCGGTGAGTTCTCACCAATACTTATCCTGATTCTCGGTGGTGCCATCTGCTATCTGCTTAGCAACTTTATCTCTAATTCGGCAACGGCGGCCCTGCTCATGCCTATCCTCGCCATTGTGTGTGGTGCCATGGGTGACAAACTCGATCCCATCGGCGGCACGGGTACTGTGCTCATCGGTGTGGCCATCGCTGCCTCGTCAGCCATGATCCTGCCTATTTCCACGCCGCCCAATGCCCTGGCTTTTGCCACAGGTCATGTGAAGCAGAACGATATGGCCAAGGTAGGCATCATCATGGGTGTCGTTGCGATGGCCCTTGGTATCGGCCTGATCTATCTGGTGGGTACGCTGCATGTCATCTAAGACATGGCGATACCTTATTATAATGATAAAAAAAATTAATAATCCATGCAAACTGACCGCATAATGTTACAAAAAGTGTAACTTTGCGGTCAGTTTATTAACTTATAACAAAGACATGATGAACATTAAAAAACTGTTTGCCGTAGCCCTGTTCATGGTGGCAGGTACGGTATCCTCAATGGCACAGCAGATGCCAGCCATTCCCGTTGATCCAGACGTGAAGATTGGTAAACTGGACAACGGACTGACCTATTATATCCGTCACAACGCCTGGCCTGAGCAGCGCGCAGAGTTCTATATCGCCCAGCGCGTGGGTGCTATCCAGGAGAATGACGAGCAGTGCGGTCTGGCTCACTTTCTGGAGCATATGTGCTTCAATGGCACAGAGCATTTCCCTGGCAACGATATCGTGAAATGGTGTGAGACCATTGGCGTGAAGTTCGGCCGTGACCTGAATGCCTATACTTCCATCGACCAGACAGTCTATAATATCTCGAATGTGCCCACGACCCGTGAGGGCATCATCGACTCCTGTCTGCTCATCCTCCACGACTGGGCCGACGGTCTGTTGCTGGAGCCGGAGGAGATCGACAAGGAGCGTGGTGTCATCCACGAGGAGTGGCGCCTGCGTACCAGTCCCACCATGCGAATGCTGGAGCGTGACCTGCCCCGTCTCTATCCCGACTCGAAGTATGGTCACCGCATGCCCATCGGTCTGATGGAGATTATCGACAACTTCAAGCCAGAGGTGCTGCGTGCCTACTATGAGAAGTGGTACCGTCCTGACAACCAGGCCATCATCGTGGTTGGCGATGTCGATGTGGCCAAAGTCGAGCAGAAGATCAAAGACCTGTTCTCACCCATCAAGATGCCTGAGAATCCTGCCCCTGTGGTGGCAGAGGCCGTGCCTGATAACAACGAGGCTATCATTGTCATTGACAAGGACAAGGAGATGCAGTATAGTGTCGTGGAGATGATGTTCAAGAGCGACCCCATTCCCGATGAAATCAAGGAGAATATGCAGTATCTGGTGATCGACTATGCGAAGAATGCCGCCATCGGCATGCTCAACGACCGTCTGAACGAACTTGCCCAGAAGGCCGACTGCCCCTATTTGCAGGGTGGTGCTGGTTACGGCCAGTATCTGCTGTCGAAGACCAAGGATGCCTTCGATGTCAACGTGCTGCCCAAGGAGGGTCAGACCGAGGCTGCTGTGAAGGCCGTCCTCATTGAGGTTCGCCGTGCCGCCGACTATGGTTTCACCGCTACGGAGTACCAGCGCTACAAGTCTAACTTCACCAGCCAGTTGGACAAGCAGTACACCAATAAGGACAAGCGCTACAACTCGCGTTTTGTCAACGAGTATGTGAAGCATTACCTGGCCAAGGAGCCTATCCCCTCTCTCGACGACTACTATCAGGTCATGAAGCAGATCGTGCCTATGCTGCCCGTAGATATCATCAACAGTCTGATGAAGTCGTTTGTATCGGCTAGCGACACGAATATGGTGGTGCTCAATCTGAACCAGGAGAAGGAAGGTGCCGTCTATCCCACCGAGGCTTCGCTGAAGCAGGCCATCGATGAGGCTCGTGCCGCCAAGATAGAGGCTTATGTGGATAATGTGAAGGACGAGCCCCTGATTGCCGTTTTGCCCAAGGCTGGCAAGATCGTAAAGGAAGTGGCTGGTCCGAAGTTCGACTATAAGGAACTGACGCTCTCCAACGGTGCCAAGGTCATCCTGAAGCAGACCGACTTGAAGAAGGATCAGGTTATCCTGGCTTCTGAGGGCTTTGGCGGCTCGTCGCTCTATGGCGAGAGCGACTTTGCCAATATCAAGATGTTCGACGAGGCCATCGAGGCCAGCGGACTGGGCAACTTCTCTCACACCGAACTGGAGAAGGCCCTGGCCGGCAAGGTCGCCTCGGCCAGTCTGGTGATGGGCAACACCCGTGCCAACATCACCGGTTCGTCGACACCTAAGGATGTGGAGACCCTGTTGCAACTGGTCTATCTCTACTTCACCAACATCAACAAGGATCAGGAGTCGTTCGACAACATGATGAAGACCGAGGAACTGATGCTGAAGAACAAGTTGCTGCAGCCCGAGGCTGTGTTCTCCGACTCGCTCACCCTTACCGTCCAGAACCACAGCAAGCGTTTCGCTCCGATGACGATGGACGATATGCAGAAGGTAAACTACGACCGCATCCTGCAGATGGCCAAGGAGCAGACCAGCAATGCCGCAGCCTTCACTTTCACCATCATCGGTAACTACGACGAGGCTACCATCCGTCCGCTCATCGAGCAGTACTTGGCTTCACTGCCTTCTCAGAAGAATGTGGTGAAGGGTAAGGACGTAGAAGATATGTTCAAGGGCGAGGTTGTCAACAACTTCAAGCGTAAGATGGAGACCCCCAAAGCCATCGGCGTGATGGTATGGGCTAACGACAATATGCCGTACACGCTCGAGAACATCGTCCGTGCCGATATGGCTGGTCAGATCCTCTCGATGATCTATATTGAAAAGATCCGTGAGGAGGCTTCCGCCGCCTACACCGTGGTGTCGCAGTCGTCCCTCAACCGTGATGACTATCGTACCACTGGTACTTTGGTTGCCTATTGCCCGATGAAGCCAGAGAAGAGCGACATTGCCACCAAGATTATGAATGAAGAGGTGCTTGCCCTGGCTCAGAAAGTTGATGCTGAGAAACTGAACAAGGTGAAGGAGTACATGCTGAAGAACATTGACGACCAGGCTAAGACCAACAACTACTGGGTTCGTACGATCGGTCAATGGCGTGACTATGGCATCGACACCCATACCGACTACAAGCAGGTCGTTCAGGCCCAGACACCAGCCGATGTTGCTAATTACATGAAGGAACTGCTGAAGGCTGGCAACCGTGCCGAGATCATCATGCTGCCGGAGGAGTAATTGAATTAAGAATTAATAGAACTTCGTATGTATTAAAACAACCACGAATTAAACGAATTAAACGAATTTTTTCTCTATGTAGGTGTGCGCAGCAATAATTCGTGTAATTCGTGTAATTCGTGGTTAAAAAAACATTTTGCGTTATTTGAAATTAAAGAAACATGAGTTATTTCTTTTCATCAGAATCTGTATCTGAGGGCCATCCCGACAAGGTGGCTGATCAGATTTCCGATGCTATTCTTGACCAGTTCCTGGCCTATGATGACAAGGCTCGCGTGGCTTGCGAGAGTTTTGTCACCACAGGCCAGGTGGTCATCATGGGCGAGGTGCGCAGCGAGGTTTATATCGACCTGCAGACCATAGCCCGTAATACCATCAAAAAGATTGGCTATACCAAGGCTGAGTATCAGTTCGATGGCAACTCGTGCGGCATTCTGACTGCCATCCACGAGCAGAGTGCCGATATCAACCGTGGCGTCGATAGAGTGTCCAGCGGTTCGCCCGCTGGCGAAGCCGATGATGCCGAGATGAACCAGGGAGCCGGCGATCAGGGCATGATGTTCGGCTATGCCACCAACGAGACGGAGAACTACATGCCTGTCTCGCTCGACCTGGCCCACCTCATCATGCGCACTCTGGCCGAGATCCGCAAGGAGGGTAAGGTGATGACCTACCTGAGGCCAGACTCGAAAAGCCAGGTTACCGTTCAGTATAGTGATGCCGGCATTCCTGAGCGCATTGATACCATCGTGGTCTCGACACAGCACGACGAGTTTGCCGACGACGAGTCGATGCTGGCCCGTATCAAGGACGACGTCATCAATATCCTCATCCCACGCGTCAAGTCAAAGATCCACTCCGACCGTGTGTTGTCGTTGTTTGGCAACGACATCAAGTATTATGTCAACCCCACGGGTAAGTTTGTCATTGGCGGCCCTCACGGCGATACTGGCCTTACAGGCCGCAAGATTATCGTCGACACCTATGGTGGCAAGGGAGCCCATGGCGGTGGCGCCTTCTCTGGCAAGGACTCCAGCAAGGTGGACCGTTCGGCAGCCTATGCCGCCCGCCATATCGCCAAGAACATGGTGGCCGCTGGCGTTGCCGACGAGATGCTGGTGCAGGTGGCCTATGCCATCGGCGTGGCCAAGCCCATGAACATCTATGTGAATACCTATGGTCGCAGCAACGTGGCGATGAGCGATAGCGAGATAGCCAAGAAGATTGAGGGCCTCTTTGACCTCCGTCCCAAAGCCATCGAGCGCTCGCTGAAGTTGCGCCAGCCCATGTATCTGGAGACGGCTGCCTATGGTCACATGGGTCGTCAGTCCGAGGTGGTGAAGAAGACCTTCACCAGCCATTATCACGAGACGAAGACCATTGACGTAGAACTGTTCACTTGGGAGAAACTGGATCGCATCGACGACATCAGGAAGGCCTTTGGACTCAACTAGCACTTACATTCAGCAGCAGATCTTTGACCTGCGCACCGATTCAGGTCAAAGTTACTTAGACCGCGACTCCGTGTTGACAGCCTCCATACCTTCTGGTGTGAAAGGCTACGACATGGGGGTGGCGGGCGATGCCGTGCCCTATTCTATCGGCAGAGATGACATCATCTCGGTCGTGTTGCTCGTCTGCTTTGTTGTCGTGATGATTTCTGTGAACAGTTCTGGCAATTTCATCATCCGCCAGTTCCGTAATTTCTTCTATACGACCCGCGATAACAAGGTGATGACCGAGACCTCCTCGGAACTGCGCTTCCAGATAATCATGGCACTCATCGATATCCTCTTGTTGGGTATCGCCTCCTATATCTATGCCACGGATACCATCGTGCGCCTGCCGGAAATGGTGGACAACTATGGTCTGATGGGCATGATGGTGGGCATGTTTCTTTGCTTCTTCCTGTTGCGATGGCTGGTGTGGACGATAGTCAATATTACCTTCTTTGGTAGTAAAAAAAATATACACTGGACCAGGCTCCAACTCTTCCTGACTGCTATGGAGGGGGTGCTGATGTTTCCACTCGTCATGTTGCTGGTCTATTTTGACTTTTCTGTTGAAAAGGGACTGATATGCTTCCTTATTATCCTTATTTTGAACAAAATACTCACATTTTACAAGTGTTGGAGTATCTTTTTTAAGCAAAACGGTGGCGTTTTGCAAACTTTTTTGTACTTTTGTGCCCTCGAAATGACACCTTTGCTCGCTTTCTGCGGTGCATGGGTCGCGTTGACGAATTATCTGAAAGTAAATTTTTAGGACACAGAAACAGAAATGATAAAAAAGATCCTGGTTTCTCAGCCAAAGCCAACAAGCGAGAAATCTCCCTATTACGACATTGCCGAGCGTTTCGGCGTCGAACTGGTATTCAGGCCGTTTATCAAGGTAGAAGGAATGTCGGCCCGTGAGTTCCGTGCTCAGAGGGTCAATATTCTTGACTATACCGCAGTTGTCTTCACATCGCGTCACGCCATTGACCACTTCTTTACGTTGGCCAAGGAGTTGCGCGTGACCATCCCTGAGGACATGAAGTATTTCTGTGTCACAGAGACCATCGCCCTCTACATACAGAAATATGTGCAGTATCGCAAGCGCAAGGTCTTCTTCGGAACCACTGGTAAGGTGGACGACCTGCTGCCTACGATGGTGAAGCACAAGACTGAGAAGTACCTGGTGCCCATGAGTGATGTACACAGCGACTCTCTGTCCACGCTCCTCGACTCGAAGAAACTCATCCATAAGGAGTGCGTCATGTACAAGACCGTCAGCAACGACTTCACCGAAGAGGAAGTCAAGACCTTCGACTACGACATGCTCATCTTCTTCAGCCCTTCGGGTATCGAGTCGTTGACGAAAAACTTCCCCGACTTCCAGCAGGGGAAGATCGCTATCGCTACCTTCGGTCCTGCCACCGCCAAGGCTGTCCACGATGCTGGCCTGCGTCTCGACCTGGAGGCTCCATCAGAGAAATATCCCTCGATGACAGGTGCCCTGCAGCACTATTTGCTCATGAATGAAGAATAAGTTCGGAAAGCAGGAGCGTATCGTCAGCCAAAAACTGATTGACCAACTCTTTGGCGGATCAGGCAGCCGCTCGCTGTCAGCCTTCCCCCTGAGAGTCGTCTATATGAAGCGGAACATTCCCAACGCTGAGACGCCGACGCAGATACTCGTCAGCGTTCCCAAGCGTCATCTCCACCATGCCGTCGACCGCAATCGCGTGAAGCGGCAGTTGCGTGAAGCCTATCGCCACCAGAAGGATTTGCTCCCTGAGGACCAGTCGCTGGCCCTCGCCTTCATTTGGCAGACAGACAGATGTCTGCCGTCGGCTGAGGTAGACAGCCGCATGAAGAGCCTGTTGGAGCGAATAGCGCGGAAGTTATGAGGCGCATCTGGCATTTCATCACCGTCATCCTGAAGTGGATACTGCTGACCCCCATCATTTTCTACCAGCGATGCATCAGCCCGTTCACACCGCCGGTGTGCCGTTTCACGCCCACCTGCTCGCAGTATGCTAAGGAGGCCATCATCAAGCACGGTCCCATCAAAGGTCTTTACCTCGCCATCTGGCGCATCCTGCGATGCAATCCCTGGGGCGGCTCCGGCTACGATCCGGTGCCTTAGAAAGGGGGAAGGCCGAAAGGGCATGAGAGTCGAAATATCGATACATCGAGATCTCGAGATCTCGAAAAAGGTCGAAAAAACGATTAACCGATTAATCGATTAAACGAAAAATCGAAACAGACGAAATATGAAAAACTTTGTTGAAGAACTCCGCTGGCGCGGAATGCTGGCACAGATCATGCCAGGCACGGAAGAACTCCTGCAGAAGGAGATGGTGACAGCCTATCTGGGTACCGACCCGACGGCTGACTCGCTGCACATCGGTCACCTGTGTGGCATCATGATGCTGCGTCACCTGCAGCGTTGCGGCCACAAGCCCATCATCCTTGTTGGTGGTGCAACGGGCATGATTGGCGACCCCTCTGGCAAGAGCCAGGAGCGCAACCTGCTGAACGACGAGACCCTGCGTCACAACCAGGAGTGCATCAAGGCCCAGGTGGCTAAGTTCCTGGACTTTGAGAGCAAGGAAGCCAATGCTGCCGAGATGGTGAACAACTACGACTGGATGAAGGATTTTACGTTCCTCGACTTTGCCCGTGAGGTGGGTAAGCACATCACCGTCAACTACATGATGGCCAAGGAGAGTGTGCAGCAGCGCCTGAACGGTACGGCCCGCGACGGTCTCTCCTTCACCGAGTTCACCTATCAGTTGCTGCAGGGCTACGATTTCCTCTACCTCTACCAGCACAAGGGTGTGAAACTGCAGTTGGGCGGCAACGACCAGTGGGGCAACATGACCACTGGTACGGAACTCATCCGCCGCACCCTGGGCAACGATGTGGAGACCTTCGCCCTCACCTGTCCGCTCATCACCAAGAGCGACGGCAAGAAGTTCGGCAAGACAGAGAGCGGCAATATCTGGCTCGACCCCAAGCGCACCACGCCCTACCGCTTCTACCAGTTCTGGCTCAATGTCTCTGACGAGGATGCCGAGCGTTACATCAAGATCTTCACTTCTTTGGAGAAGGAGACCATCGATGCCCTCATTGAGGAGCACCGCCAGGATCCAGGCCGCCGTGTGCTGCAGAAGCGTCTGGCCGAAGAGGTTACGATTATGGTACACTCGCGCGAAGCCCTCGATATGGCTATCGAAGCCTCCAATATCCTCTTCGGTAAGGCCACCAAGGAGGCTCTTGAGAAACTTGACGAGCAGACCTTCCTCGATGTGTTTGATGGTGTGGAGAAATACGAGATTTCCCGTGACCAACTCGGTCAACCTGCCATCGAACTGTTCACCACCGTGGCTCCCGTTTTCCCCTCAAAGGGTGAGATGCGCAAGATGGTGCAGGGTGGGGGAGTCAGCCTGAACAAGGAGAAACTGGCCGATCAGAACCGTGCCGTCACGGCCGACGACCTCATCGATGGTAAGTATCTGCTGGCCCAGAAGGGTAAGAAGAACTACTATTTGATAACCGTCAAATAAAGAAAGAGCAGGAAAAATTTGGTGGACTGCCAAATTTTTCCTACCTTTGCAGCCGAATTTTGAAGCGTTCCGCTGCAAAGCAATGATTGGACGATGGTGTAATGGTAACACTACAGGTTTTGGTTCTGTCATTCCCGGTTCGAATCCGAGTCGTCCAACAACCAAATTTCTGAACACTCAAAACAGTTAATCCCGAATCACTTGTTGGTTCGGGATGGTTGTTGTTATATCGTGCGTTTTGCTATCCAGACATTGCAAAATCGTAGGTGCGTTGGTAACTATATATCTTTAACGGTCGTTCCGATGCCTTCTACGGCAGTAAGGAATGCTTGTTTCGACAGTAAGGAATGGCACTTTACAGGGGTAAACTAGCATTCCTTACCTCCTAAAGTAGCATACTTTACCCCCTAAAGAGGCATCTCTTACTGTAACAGATGTAACAGATGTAACAGATGTTTTTAGAAAAATCCCTCACGCGTACACGCGCGCACGGTACGCGGGAGGCTATTTTGTGAATTTATCTGTTACATGTGTTACCTGTTCCTCCCTTGCATCATGGTGTGCAGTAATCACATTGCAAAGGTAATAAAAAAAATCTCAAAATCCAAATAAAATGAATGTTTTTTTCAGAGTTTTCGCTCAAAGGTCGTTAGAATTTCACGAAAAGCAGGGATGAAAAGGCGGGCTAAGTGTCAAAGAAACACTTTTTTATAGTTAAAAGTGAAAAAAACTCGAAATTTTGATACGGGTTATTAAAATTTTGCTTACCTTTGCAACCGAATAGCCCTTGGTGGCTATGAACCTAAGTAACGCTAACTGGGAAAGAGAGACTAACTCTGTATATATTTACTAACTTTAATTATTACGCTTATGAAATTTTCAAAACTACTTGTTTTGAGTGTGCTGAGTCTCTTCGGACTTGGTGCACAGGCTGTTGAACTCATTGAGCGCACAGCACCAGAGGCTCCTGCCACCACCACAGTCGATGTGGCGTCTCTTGACAAGACTCCGGCGACATTTGTTGTGGGTAATTATTATGTTATCTTCAACAAGGGTGCCCAGCAGTATTTTGGTGAAGGTAATTCTTGGGGAACCCAGGCATCCCTCAGTGACACACCGAACCTGGCTCGCTTCACGCTTCCTGCAGGAAAGACCTTGGAAGATGCAACCCTTCTGTTTAATGACTACTCTGCTGCAAAAGGTGCATGGAAACTTGTCTTCTTTGATAGTGCAACGGCAATGTTCGTTGACCGCGGCAGTCAGGCCAACTATTACTGGCAGATTGTTGAAGGTGGCGAGCCTAATACCTATCGTTTGCAGGCTTCGCCCTCTAACCCCACTCTCAATCCCACGAACAACCCCGGTTTCGTAGGTGTGGCTGAGGCTGCCGCTGCTGGTAGTGCATTGTCTCCATTCCTCGCTTCTGGTTGGATTGATTGGGAGTTCTATACTGTTCCTGAGTGGAATGAGTATGGTGTAGCAAAGGACATCTTTGACAAATCTCAGGAGTTGAAGTTGGTCATTGAGGCTGCAGAAGCAGAAGGTGTTGATGTTACTGCTGCAGCAAATGTCTACAACAATGTGGAATCAACCCTCGATCAGATGGTCCAGGCTGTCAATGACTTGGAATTTGCCCGTAAGAACTCTCTCAATGGTGCTACGGCTGATAGTCCCAAGTCTGCTACTGCTTTCATTACCAATCCTACATTTGAGAATGCAAGCAGCGACGGCTGGCTTGGTACAGGTCCTAATATGGTGGGTTCTGGTGCTCATGGTCCTGCCAACGTGGCTGAGCACTACAACAAGACTTTCGATACCTATCAGACACTGGAAGCCCTGCCTAAGGGTGTCTACGAACTAGGTGTTACCGCTTTCTATCGTGGTTCTTTCTCTGACTACCAGAAGGGTACCAATCGTAATGCATTTATCTATGCCCGTCAAGAAAATGACACGCTTACCGCTGCTGTCCAGAATCCTTGGGAGGCTCAGAATACCGAGCCGATGGCAGGTTCTACAGAATGGGGCGTTACTGCTAGTGAGTTAAGCGAGACAGTTGATGGCACCACCTATTATATTCCTAATGACCCCTCTGCAGGCCGTCTGTATTTTGAGAAGGGCTATTACAAGACCAGAATGTTCTTTGCTGTTGAGGGTGACACAGCCCGTATCGGTATCAGGAAGGATGTGGCTGTTACTAACGACTGGACGGTATTCGATAACTTCAGCCTGACATATTATGGCAATGAAGAGGCAGCCTATGGTAAGTGGTTGTCTGAGTTCAAGAAGGGCGTCAAGGATTATTCAGGTGCTTTCTGTTCAAATATTTACCTGGAAGGAATTAACTCTGTCATGGAATTTACACAGGCTTCCAATAAGGAACAGGTGTTGGCTTGTGAAGAGATTATAAATAATGCCATTGACAGTGTCGAACATAACATTGCTCTCTGGAAAGAGTTCCAGAGTGTCCTTGCTGATGCAATTGCAGTCGTTGCTAATGATGCCTTGGATCCCGAATATACTGCTGAATTGGGAGAGTGGATTGAGTATGATACAGAAGACATTCTGTCAGCACGCAAATTGTTGAATGCAGAACTGGAAGCCTTGATTGCACAGAAGAAGGCTGAGATTGAAGAGGCCAAGAAGCACCCCATCAGCGAGACTGACGCTACCAACCTGCTGACGAACCCCGACTTCGACGATGCACGTGGTGCTACATACGGATGGACTGGCTTCAAGAGCGCTTATCAGATCAAGTGGGGTAACGGTAAGACTTCTTTCCAGATGCCTACTGATGGCGGTACTTCCACAAACAAGTGTGCCGAGGCCTTCTCTACTACAGACTTCGACCTCTATCAGGTTGTAGAGAACGCTCCTGTTGGTGTGTACGAGATTTCCGTGCAGGGCTTCTGCCGCAATGGCCGTGGCGATACTGCTTGGAACAACTACCAGAATCAGACCTATTATTCTCAGCCGGGCAAGTTCCCCGTCTATGTTTACCTGAATGATGCTCAGACACCATTTGTGAATGTGTTCTCTGAGCCGGTAGAGGAAGGCTATTATAAGAGCGTGGATAGCGGTTCTGAGGTGTACGTGAAGGATGGATTTGAATTCCCCGACGGAATGAAATCTTCTGCTGTTGCCTTCTCGGCTGGTATGTACACTCAAAAGGCATACGGTCTGGTGGCCAAGGAAGGCGATGCCATGCGCATTGGTGTAAAGGGTACGTCTGCTGGTCTTGACGGCGAGGATGACAACTGGGTGATCTTCGATAACTTCAAGTTGACATGGAAGGGCTTCCAGGCTGCAGTCATCAAGCCCGTACTGGAAGAGCAGATTGCAAAGGCAAAAGAGACCAAACTCCTTGCTATGGACCAGGCTCTCTATAATCGTCTGGTTACCGCTATTTCCGATGCCGAGGCTTCAATTACCGAAGGTGTTGGTAAGACGATGTTCAACTGCCTGAGCGATCTCTATGAGATTGATGCAAAGGTGAATGCGTCTAAACTCGTATTTGCTGAGTTGGAGAAAGCCAACACGAATTTGGCTAACGAGATTAAAGTGGCCACCGAGGCTGGCCGTACCTCTGCTTTGGGAGATGCTAGTTACTTGAACGAACAGATAACCACTGGCATTGCCAACCACACGATTCCCGAGGATGCAGTCAACATAGATATTATTCTTATCAACAGCATGATCAGCAGACTGCGCATGCCTAACCAGGAAGTGATCGATGCTGCTAGCGACGCTAATCCCGTTGATATGACCAGTCTCATCCAGAATTCTACCTATGACGAAGGTGTCAGCGGTTGGTCTGGTGATGAAGCCGCTTGGGGTGGTGACCAGGGTGCAATTGCTGAACTGTTCAACAAGAACTTCAACTACTATCAGGAGTTCTCTGGTCTGCCCGCAGGAACCTATGAAGTGAGTGTCCAGGCATTCTATCGTTCGGGTAGTGCCGTAAACGACTACGACAAACTTGACTCGATTCATACTTCTCACGCATTCCTCTATGCTGCTGCTATCAACGGTACAGACTCTGTGATGAATGCCAAGGCCATTCAGCGTCTGGCTTCTATTACTAAGAATGAAGCCTATATTGCTGAAGGTTTTGTTCAGTCTGTTGAAGAGTCTAAGGAGGGATATGCTGTAGCCCATACCGATACGATTAAGGATACTGATCCTGAGTCTTATCTCCGCACCTTCGTGCCCAATACGATGGGTACTGCTAATGACCAGTTCATGAACGGCTATTTCGCTGACAACAAGGTGGTGGTGACACTGGCTGAGGGCGAGACCATGCGCATTGGTCTCTTGAAGACCACGCTCCTTGAGAACGACTGGACCATCTTCGATAACTGGACATTGACCTACTTCGGTAAGAACAGCGGCAAGGAGGCTACTGGCGACAACGTGACCGCTATCCGCACGCTGGACAACCAGGGCGAGACGGTGAAGGTTGAGTTCTTCACACTCGACGGTCGCAAGGCTGGTGCTGCCCAGAAGGGTCTGATCATCATGAAGCAGACGCTCGACAACGGTAGCATCATCGTGAAGAAGATCCGCAAGTAAGGAATTACGTAACAGTAAGAAATGATTTTTATCATAAAGACACTTTCATAGAAGGGATCGGAGACGGCCAAAAAGGCCGCTCTCCGACCCCTTTGATTTTTATTGCCGCAGGCCCCAGCATAGGGTAGTGGCCACTAAAGATGAAAACACTCAGGCTCTCCGTGAGCCGACACCATATTAATATAAGTACGCACGCGAACTTTAAATTTAATAACAATAACTAACAAAACTATGAATTGTAAAACAATCTTGAAGCAAGGACGAAGAATGGCATGGGCCGTCTGTGGACTGCTGATAGGAGCCAGCGCATTGCAGTCTTGTAAGGACGACGATGTGATCCTCACCGGACAGCCTGATTGGCTGGGCAACTCTATCTATGAGCGCCTGCAGGAAGACGGTAACTATACCACAATGCTTCGTCTGATTGACGACCAGAAAGAGATGAAACTGGCGGAGACACTTGGTCGCACCGGTTCGAAGACCTTGTTCGTGGCCGACGATGCCGCATTCAACGAGTGGTTTAAGAACAACGACTGGGGTGTCACCAAGTATGAGGACTTGAGTGAGGCACAGCGCAAACTGCTGGTGAAGAATGCGATGATCGACAATGCCTACCTCATCGAGTTGTTGTCGAACCTGCCCGTCTCGGGTAGCAAGCCGCTGACAGGTATGTGTATGCGTAGAGCCACAGCCACAGAGGTCAGCGACTCCATTACCGTGCTGACGGCAGACAAGATGCCTGGCACATTGTCGTGGGACTATGTGCGCGAGCGTAAGGGTGGCATCCACATCCTGCGCGACAACACAGCGGCACCCATGATTCATTTCCTGCCCGCCTTCATGCGTACGAACAAGATCACCGACTCTGACTTGGAGATCCTGACCAACGGCGTGTCGAAGTCGATTGAAGACTCATGGGTGAACGGCATGAAAGTGGTGGAGAGCGACATCACCTGTAAGAACGGTTACGTACAGAAGGTGGGTGGTGTCATCGAGTCGCCATCCAACATGGCTGACATCATCCGCAATCATAAGGACATGTCAATGTGGTCGCATCTGCTCGACCGCTTCTCGGCTCCCTACTGGATTGGTTCTGATGCCGACCTGGGTATTGACTCCCTGTTTGAACTGCGCTACTTTGCCGACATCACACCGCGTGGCAAGAATGAGTACACACCTGGCGACCAGAATGTGGAGCCGCAGGCCGTTGATGCCACGCTGAGGTTTGACCCAGGGTGGAACACCTATTATAACTACGGTTCTTCATCGATCAACGGTATCGGCCCTGATGCCGCCGTGATGATTGTGCCCAGCAACGAGGCCCTTAGCCACTACTGGGACCACGACGGTAAGGTGCTGCAGGAGAAATACCACGAGTGGGACTCTATCCCCGACTTGGTGCTCTCTAAACTGCTCAATGTGAACATGCTCACCTCGTTTGTCGAGTCAGTACCCTCGAAATTCGCCTCTGTGCTCGACGATGCCAAAATGGAACTGGGCATTAAGCCTGCAGACATCACGTCCTGCTACATGGGCTGCAATGGTGTGGTCTACATGACCAACCGCGTGTTTGCACCCCGTGCCTACAGTAGTGTGTCGTTCCCAGCCCTGATCCACAATGATATTATGAGTATCATCTACTGGGCTATCGACGATGAGACCCTGTCGTTCGGTCCTTACCTGAACTCCATGGACTCCTACTACAGCCTGTTCTTGCCTACCGACTCGGCCATGCTGAACTACATCGACCCCGTATCCTTCGGTGAGGCCAAGCAGATTCTCTGGCAGTTCTACTTCGACTCTTCAGCCAGTTCGTCTCAGCGCGTGAAGGCTCGTCGCTACTATGTCATCAAGAATCCTGAGACGGGTGAATACACCAAGGACCAGTATATCGGTGAGGCCGCCAACGACATGGTGCGTAACCGTCTGGAGGACATGCTCAACCAACTCATCATCGTGGGCAACGTGGAGGATGGCCACCAATACTATAAGAGCAAGGGCGGTTCGATGGTCAAGATCACCAATGCCGGCGTGGAGAACGTGATGACTGCCAGCGGTGGCTTCCAGTTGGAGAACGGACAGCCCCTGACGGTAAGCACCATCTACGACCAGAGCACCACGGGTAACGGTAAGTCGTATCTGCTGAAGGGCGGTATCCTGGAGGGTGCTTCGAAGTCGGTCTATGAGACGCTGAAGGAGTATCCTGAGATGAAGCCATTCCTCGACCTGCTTGACGGTAATGATGAAGACTCGACGAAATACAACCTGCTGATCAATACCTCAGGCACGTATCACAGTACGAACTACATGCAGAACAAGAATATCCGTCTGTTCGAGAAGTACAACTATACGGTCTATGTGCCCGAAGCATCTACTATCCAGCAACTGATCGATAACAAGTTCCTGCCTACATGGGACGACTATGATGCACAGACTGAGGAGATCTGGGGCAGCGAGGATAAGGCTCGCAAGGCCCGTGCCCTCATCCGCACCCGTATCTTCAACTTCCTGCGCTACCACATTCAGGATAATGCTATCTACATTGGCGCCACGCCTCCCGACGAGCAGCCCGTGCGCTATGAGACGGCTAAACTGAATCCTGAGACCCAGAAGTTCTTCTCGCTGATGATCGATGTCGATGACAATAGCCTGACCGTCGGCTATGGTACTGACGAGAAGGCCCAGAAGGCCCAGAAGCGCCACGTCATTACCAATGGCGGGCTCTACAACCTGATGTGTCGCGAGTACTGGCTCAGCGGCAGCGGTACCGGCCGTAAGATCAATTCGTCGTCAGACGCTGTGGTTCACCTCATCGATGGCCCGCTGTTCTACGACAACAGCCTGACCGCCAAGACCTGGGAAGAGGAACTGGAGGAACTGAAGAACAACTAACATTATCAATAACTATATGCTATTATCAAGGATATGAGACACCAGAAACACATATCATCCATCGTCCTCCGTCTGGCCGTGCTGCTTGTCGTGGCCGTGATGGACATTGGCATGGCAAAAGCACAGAACATCACCTCGGTACACGGTACCGTGAGCGATGACATGGGGCCGCTGATGGGTGCCACGGTGTGCGAGATCGACGCCACCGGACGTATTATTGAGTCGGCTGTCACCGACTTGAATGGTAACTTCACCATGAAGGTGCGCAACCAGAAGAATAAGATCCGTTTCAGTTACGTGGGTATGAAGACCCAGTTGCTGCCTATCAACAAGACTTCGTTCAACATCATGATGTCCTCGGCCACCACGCTGAAGGAGGTCACGGTGAAGGCTAAGAAGCGTATGCAGGGCAACAACCTGCCCATCCCTGAAAGGGAAATATCGTATGCCACACAGACCATCTCGATGAAGGAGTTCGAGGGACTGGGACTGACCTCCGTCGATGAAGCCCTGCAGGGCCGTATCGCCGGTCTCGACATCATCGGCAGTTCAGGTAACCTAGGTTCAGGCTCCACGATGCGTCTGCGCGGTACGTCGAGTATCTCGTCGCTGACCAACCAGAACCCGCTGATCGTTATCGACGGCAACGTGTGGGTAGATGAGGCAGGCGAACTGTCATCTTTTGACCTCGGATCGTCGAGCGACGAGCAGTTTGCACAGTTGCTGAAGATCAACCCTGAGGACATCGCCTCCATCACCGTGCTGAAAGATGCTGCCGCTACGGCCATCTACGGTTCGCAGGGCGGTAGCGGTGTTATCGAACTGACCACCAAGCGTGGCTCACGCGGTAAACCCAAGGTGACCTATTCGCTGAAACTCACAGGCACCTATCAGCCCAAGGGCTACGACCTGCTCAATGGTGACGACTACACCATGCTGCTCAAGGAGAGTTACTTCAACCCCGAGCAGAACGACAACGTGACAAAGAACATCGACCTGCTGAACTACCGCGATCCGATGAACTACACCGAGGCCGAGCAGTATAATAACAACACCGACTGGGTGGATGCCGTCACACAATGGGGTCTGCGTCAAAACCACTACCTGACCATCTCGGGCGGTGGTGAGAAGGCTACCTTCCGTATCTCTGGCGGCTTCGACCATGAGACGGGTACGGTCATCAAGCAGAAACTGCAGCGCTTCTCTACGCGTGTGAACCTTGACTATAACGTGTCACAGCGTATACGCGTGCAGACCAACTTCGCCCTGACCTACACGAAGAACGACCAGAACCACGACAACCTGCTCTCCATCGCTCAGAGGAAGATGCCAAACATGGCCATCTACGAGCAGGACCGCTTCACTGGCGAGGACACTGATAAGTACTACACTATGCTGCAGAATGAGGCTCTGGGTAACTACACCTGGAACATCGAGGAGCAGAAATACGAATATCAGGACTTCTTCAAGAACGACCAGAAGGCCTACGTCAATCCCGTTGCTTCGGCTAACCTGGCCAAGAACCAGACACGTTCCTACGACATGAACCCCGAACTGGTCATCAACTACCAGTTGCTCGGTATGGACGAGGATCACTGGCAGTTGAACTGGCGCGGATCGGTCTATATGAATATTTCCAATAAGTATATCGACCGCTTCTATCCTGCTGAACTGGTGACGACAGCCTGGTCGAGCAACAACCACAACACTTCCTATTCGGCCAGTTCAAAGAGCGTGTCGTTCAACACCAAGCACACGCTGACGCTGATACCTGCCTTCTCCAACAAGGACCACTCGGTGCTGGCTATGGGACGTTTCGAACTGAACTCCGGCTCTTCCACCGGCCAGCATACTTCCGGCTACGGACTGGCTTCTGGTGGTGTCATTCAGAGCCCTGATGCCGGTGGTATGATCACCAATCCGGGATCAAGTTTCGGTGAGTGGCGCTCCATGTACTTCACGTTCTCTGGCCACTATGCCTACAAGGGCCGCTATATGGTGGATGTCTCGCTGCGTGCCGACGGTACGTCGAAGTTCGGACCGGGCCGCCGCTGGGGCTACTTCCCCTCTGTGTCGTTGCGTTGGAACATGATCGACGAGCCTTGGATGCAGAAACTGAAGCCAACGCTCTCCATGCTCTCTATCCGTCCCAGTTGGGGTCGTGTGGGACACGCGCCTAACCGTGACTACCTCTATACGAGTATCTACCGTCAGGCAAGTACCTATATCGATATGACTTCGTTCGTGCCTGACAACATCCGTCTGACCGACCTGAAATGGGAGACCATCACCCAGTACAACCTCGGTATGGACTTCGGCTTCCTGGATGACCGCCTGACATTCGTACTGGAACTCTACCAGTCCACCACTAAGGACATGCTCATGGGTGGTTACCGCATCCCGTCGAGCGCTGGTTTTGCCTATCTGCCAACGAAGAACGACGGTAAGATGCGCAACACTGGTTGGGAGTTCCATGTCAATACCAACAACCTCATCAAGAAGGGTAAGTTCGTCATGGACCTCAATGCCAACTTCGGTAACAACCGCAACGAGATACTGGAGATGGACGAGAACATCCTGAAAGGCCTGAACTCTACCTTCAACTACGAGAACCGTCAGGTGCTGCAGCGCGTGCAACTGCACAACCCATTCGGCGCCATCTACGGCTTCCGCTACAAGGGTGTCTATAGCGTCAACTACGAGACATTTGCCCTGATGAGCAATGAGGAGCAGGCAGCCCTGCTCAACGGTACGCTGCCGCAGGAGTTCTATGACAAGCACGGCATTGACCGTCAGCCGCTGACGGCTCCTGTCGCCCTGAACGAGAAGGGTGAAGTGGTCTATGACAGCAAGGGCCTGCCCGTCCGCATGGTGTTCGGCCATAGCAACGAGCCGGGTGTCGGCCTGACCGATCCCTACAAGTTCTCTGGTGGTGATGCCATCTATGAGGACATCAACCATGATGGCAACATCGACAAGTACGATGTCGTTTACCTGGGTTCGTCGCTGCCCAAACTGACTGGTGGCTTCGGCTTCACCTTCAGGTATGGTGACTGGCGTCTGAACACCCAGTTCAACTATCGTGTGGGTAACAAGATCCTGAACATCCGCCGTCTCGACATGGAGGCTATGATTGGCAACAACAACCAGAGCCAGGCCGTGAACTACCGCTGGCGTAAGGAGTATCAGGTGACCCAGATTCCGCGTGCCATGTATGGCAACGCCTCTAACTATAACATCTTGGTGAGCGACCGCTTCGTGGAGGACGGCACCTATCTGCGTATGAGTTATGCACAGTTGTCGTATTCCATCAAGAAGAAGTACCTGAAGTTCATAGGTCTGAACCAGGTGAACCTCTATGCCAGTGTCAACAACCCATTCGTGCTGACCAAGTACTCGGGAGAGGACCCCGACGTGAACTATGGCGGCTATGGGGCTGCTGTCGACTGGGGACAGACACCGCGTGCACGCTCTTATACATTTGGTATAACTGTTGACTTCTAAACGACTGAAATTATGAACAAGATATATAATAATATAATTTGTGCAATCTGCGTCATCTGCGGTTTTACATCCTGCGGTGACTTCCTGGATCTTGAACCAAGGGAACTGGTGATCCTGGAGCAGTTCTGGAACGAAAAGACCGACGTGGAAAATACCGTGGCCGGATGCTATGAGGGCATGCAGTCATCGGCCGTCATCTCCCGCATGATGGCATGGGGTGAGTTCCGCTCGGACAACATCATCGAGGGTGTCAAGGCAGAGTCAGACGACCTGCACATGTACAAGTTCCTGCAGGCCAATATCGACCCCAGCAACGTCTATACCGACTGGAGCAGTTTCTATACGGTCATCAACCGCTGTAACACCGTGATACTCTATGCACCAGAAGTGCAGAAGAAAGACCCGTCGTTCAGCGACAGCGACCTGCGTGCTACCATTGCCGAGGTATCGGCCCTGCGCGACCTGTGCTACTTCTACCTGATACGCACTTTCCGCAATGTGCCCTACACCACGCATGCCTATACTGACGACAACCAAGAGATGGATATTCCGGCAAGACCTTTTGAGGAGGTGCTCGACTCACTGATTGCCGACCTGGAAAGTGTGAAGGGTAATGCCCAGCGCCACTATCCCACGGATGGCAACAAGTCTTTGTACCAGACGGGCCGTATCACCCGTGCTGCCATCTATGCCATGCTCTGCGAGATGTACCTCTGGAAGAAGGACTACCAGAAGTGTGTGGACTATGCCGACCTGATCATCGAACAGAAGCGTACCGATGCCAAGGAAGATCAGGGCATCCTGTATGCAGACATGAACAAGTACTTCAGGTATGGTGAAACGGGAGAGGGCTATCCCCTCATCCGTGACTGGACAACCCAGACGGGTGTCTATGGTAATGCACCAGCAGAAATCTTCGGCGAAGGCAACAGCGTGGAGTCCGTCTTTGAACTGACCTACATGAAGAACGACAATATGCTGGCCAATGGCGCTGTGGACACCTACTATGGTAATCTGAACAATACGTGGTACAATCGCGTCAGTCCTACGCAGTTCCTGTACAACGATGTGAACAACAACCTGTACAAATTGTTTGTCAACAAGTATGACGCCCGCTATTATGAGTCGATGATTTCATCGAGTATCATTGCCAAGTATACGGCGCTGACACCGCTGGTCGAGAGGTCAACATCCAACGATAAGATAACGAGTGTCTATTCCGGCTTCTATTCGGCAGGCAAGAACCACTCGAACTGGATTATCTACCGTCTGACCGACATCATGCTGATGAAGGCTGAGGCCTTGGTACAAATGGCTGCTTCCGATGATGATCCCAAACTCGAAGAGGCTTTCGGACTGGTGCAGGTGGTGAATCGCCGCTCCATCATGAAAGACCCCGACAAGATTACGGCAAACGACCTATTGAAGTTCCCTGCTGATAATACCAAGAGCAATATGGAGGAGATGGTGATAGACGAACGGCAGCGTGAACTGCTCTTCGAGGGCAAGCGCTGGTTCGACCTGGTACGCCGCTCCATGCGCGACGGCAATAACACCTATCTCTCACAACAGGTGGCTAACAAGGGCCTGAAGAATGCCTCTATCGTGCAGGGTAATCTTGAGAGTATCTTTGAGTCCATCTTCCTGCCTTGCTATCTGGAAGAGTGGAAGGTGAACAAGAACTTGTGGAAGAATCCTGCCTATACCTATGAGGAGAAGGACTGATGATTGAAGATTGAAAATTGAAAATTGATAATGGTTAGAACGATTATGAAAAGATATAAAATCAACAGATGGCTCCTGATGGCAGTGCTGGCTTTGGCCCTGCCCATGCTGACGGCCTGCTCTGACGAACCCGACAGCGAGAACTTCCGTACGTTCGATGACGAGATGATGAGCACCTATCTGCAGAACAGGCAGCAATACAGCGAGTTCACTCAGATTGTGACACGATCGGGTATGATGAGCCTGCTCTCTACCTATGGATCATACACCTGCTTTGCTCCCAATAACGATGCCATAGACCTCTATCTGGCCAACAGGGGACTCAGTTCGGTGGATGACCTGAGTGATGAAGACTGCGACACGATTGCCCGTACACACTTGATGGACGTGCTCTATTCAACCTTTGATATGCCAGACGGCGTGCTGACACAGCCGAACATGAACGACCGCTATCTGGAGGTGGAGCGTAAGGCTGACGATGAGGGCAGAAACGTGGTCTATATTAACGGCGATGCCCATATCTACTTTGAACTGAAGGACGACTCGGTGGTCAACGGTATCGTGCAGCCCATCGACCGCGTGCTGGAGAGTTCGAACCGTCTGCTGCCGGATATCATCAAGTTGAACCCGGAAGTGAGCATCTTCTACGAGGCTTTGCAGAAGACCGGCCTGCGTGACTCCCTCTTCCGCTATAAGGACGAGAACTACGAGCAGGTGATGGATATTACGGGCAAGCAGCCCTACTGGAAGGACTATATCACCGGTAGCAGCATCAAAGAGTCGGCCCGTTCACCCAAGGAACGTCTGTTCGGCTATACGGCCTTCGTCGTGACCGACTCTATCTTGAAAGCCAAATACAACATCACGACGCTGGAGGGACTCTATGAGAAGGCTTGCCAAATATATGATCCTATCTATGGTGGAGAGAGCGAGGAATACCATCAACTGGCTAACGCCACCGATCGCCGTAACCCGCTGAACCGACTCATGTCCTACCACCTGCTGAATCGCAACGTGCATGGTTACAACCTGCTGACGGTGGTCAACGACTATGGCATCCGTACCAATAAGATCAACCCCATGGAGTGGTACATCACCATGTTCCCCTACGCTATGATGAAGGTGGAGAAACTGAGGTTGGCAAATTATATGCTGGGTGGTGCCAACGGTGATATCTTCCTGAATCGCCGCGTGGATGACCGCTACACGATACCTGGTGTGAGGGTGATGCCTACCATTCCGAATGGTTACGACGGCAATGCCATGAATGGCGTGTATTTCTGCATCGAAGACATCCTGAAGTATGACTTGCAGATGAAGGAAGAGGTGATGAACTGCCGTATGCGCATGGATATGTCAACCGTCTTCCCAGAGGTGATGACCAACAGCATGCGTATGAACTACAAGAGCGATGAGGGTCTGGTCACGGACGACCCCGCCTACGACCACACGGAGAAGTATGGCACCAACTATTTCTTCCCCAATGGCTATCTGGACGGTGTGACTGTGGGTAACAACGGCTACTTCATCTATCGCCGCCCGCGTATGGGATTCTGGTCTTACTGTGGCGATGAGTTCATCTGTCAGGACAACTTCGATGTGACCTTCCGCATCCCGCCCGTTCCAACAGAGGGTGACTATCAGGTGCGACTGGGCTATGCAGCCATGGATATACGTGGTATCGCTCAGGTGTATTTTGGCACAGAAGGCCATCTGGAGCCTCAGGGCATAC
>Ga0310695_10003420_pt1 | contig 31168 bp, 18 predicted proteins | sample RumenRJG_04DNA_FD_203882 | JGI IMG/M metagenome (GOLD analysis project Ga0310695, IMG submission 203882) | Bovine rumen microbial communities from Lethbridge, Alberta, Canada - RJG_04 (v2) (version 2) | ecosystem: Host-associated > Mammals > Digestive system > Stomach > Rumen | place: Canada...
CATTGAATCCACAGCGAATCATAAGCCGGAGAAAAAGTCAACTGTTGCATAATCAAAGGCAAATAGCTCTTGAAATCCTTGTCCAACAAGTGTTTCAGGCTTAATTGCTTATGGGAAGATTGAGATATTTAACTTATCAGATACATATATTTTACAAGGTGTGAGCGATGTCGTCCACGCCTTTTTTTTTATTTGTGTAGTAATGTAGTGTATTTTTTGCACAACTTATTTTGAATCATTCGTAGCGGATAGCCCTAAAAATATGGGCTGCAACCTTGCATCATTTATGTTTATGAAACATTCCTGGCGCTACTTTTATGTGACAGTTTAATTGCTTGTTAATCAAGCAAACAATAACAAGTATAACGTAAGTGGGACAGTGGTCGTAATTATAAAATCCAAGTTTTATTTCTTTTGACGTCTGAATCTCAATTTCGCAATTCAGGTATCTTCCAATCCTACGGTTCCAAATTTATTCGAATAAAGGGCATTACAAAGTATCACTGTCCTATGTTGGGCACACAACTCTTCACGCAACATTTATTCATGATGGAATTTTTGTTCCGATGTCAATGCCCTATAGTGGGCTCACGTCTCTGCACTCGATGGATTGGATCTGCGCGAGGAGGTCCAGATAGCAGTGTCAATGCCCTATATCGGGCTCACGTCTCTGCACTCTGGTCCTATATATTCATCAAAGGGTACTGCAAAATGTGTCAATGCCCTATGTCGGGCTCACGTCTCTGCACTCAGCCAAAATGGTATTGGGAAAACTTTATTCCAAAACTGTGTCAATGCCCTATGTCGGGCTCACGTCTCTGCACGGTTGTTCGTTTCCGGAGCTATAGCACTTGTTATAACGTGTGTCAATGCCCTATGTCGGGCTCACGTCTCTGCACATATGATGATACAGGATAAATGTGATGAAATATTGTGTCAATGCCCTATATCGGGCTCACGTCTCTGCACGAAAAAATGGGTGCAATTGCCTTGCTCACCGGTTGCATAGGTGTCAATGCCCTATGTCGGGCTCACGTCTCTGCACGCTGAAGAATTTCGACTGCACTGGAAAGAATGCTTTGGTGTGTCAATGCCCTATGTCGGGCTCACGTCTCTGCACGTGGGAAGAGCTGTTCTCGGAAAAAGCAACTGAGCTGTGTCAATGCCCTATGTCGGGCTCACGTCTCTGCACGGACTTATACTGGATAACAAACGAAGACCTTGACTATAGTGTGTCAATGCCCTATGTCGGGCTCACGTCTCTGCACATGTATAACTCTTGTGAATTAATTCACAGCACTACTGTGTCAATGCCCTATGTCGGGCTCACGTCTCTGCACGTTCCTTTTCACAACAACCCAAAACCGGCAATTTACGGTGTCAATGCCCTATGTCGGGCTCACGTCTCTGCACAATATTATTGTATTGATGAAGATATGGTTGTAAGAGTTGCGTGTCAATGCCCTATGTCGGGCTCACGTCTCTGCACCGACTCTATTCGGGTCACCCCTGGAATGATTGCGGTTTGTGTCAATGCCCTATGTCGGGCTCACGTCTCTGCACACCTCCTCGGTGTAACTGGATTCTGTGCCCTATGGTTGTGTCAATGCCCTATGTCGGGCTCACGTCTCTGCACAGAACTAATAAGAACTCATAAGTTTATGTTTTCTATTTGTGTCAATGCCCTATGTCGGGCTCACGTCTCTGCACCCTGCCCTCTAAAACCCCTAGTGTTTATGCGGGGTTCAAGCCCTATTTTTTGTGTATTTATCTGAATTGTCAGATTTTTGGGTACAATAAAGCCAAAAAGTGGGCAGAACGTAAATTGTATTTTAAAAATACAATTTGAGCCGTATTTCAATACAGTTATTATACACCATTAATAACCCCTATCAACCAAAAATGATATTGATGATTTCAGTTCGTCTACGAACTCGCCGGATCCCTCTCATCTTTGTTATTCAAATAAAGTGCTGCTAGAAACAGCCTTTCAGGCAGACCAGAAAGTTTTTTCTTTCATAACTGTCTCTCTTTTTTATCATTCATATCCAAGTGTGTCTTTATCAACCTGCCTGCATCCTTATCAGCAGAAGATATCGAAAAATCGTGCTGTGGAAGAATTTTTATAACTCTCGCAGAAATATAGGTGTTTTTCTTACATTTTCCCTGTCAATCTCGTGTATGTCAGATGGTTCTTTTCCCGGATGGATCTGCTTCACGATAAAACTGTACTCTTTCTGCATTCCGGTTTCTACAGGATCTGTATCCCCAAGCCGTTCCCAACTGCAGATAAAAGGATGCAGTTTTGCTATGTGCAGCTGATGGCTGCTGCATCCCCTCTGGATGTATGCCTGCAGCTGTTCAGCTGAAGCCCCCATCCGTCCACGCGACAACATGGCGCGGTTCCATCGTCCGTGCTCCTGTATTGCAAGGATTTCCAGTCTGGATCTTCTTTGGAGATCATCCCCCTCCTTCATCCACTCTTCAAATTCGTCCGCCAGCTGCCGCTGTGAAACACCGGCAGCGAAACGCTGCCAGTCCGGGAACATGATGCCTGCGGAAAACAGTCTGTAGGGAAGTACAAGTGCATTGATCATGGATGCATCCCTGTTAAAGCTCCGGACGTAATAATCATGTTCTGCACGGTCTCTGTTTTCACAATACATGGCAATAAAAGGGAGCCTGGTAAAAAACGGGTCTGTCTTGATATACCATTCCCTGAGATACATAGCTAATGTCAGGTTCCGGTCAGCATCAGCTGCATACACGATGAGATAGCTGGCGGACTGTATAAATGCCGCTGCCTTTTCCCGCTCAGGATCGCTGCATTCCTTAGGCCGTACGAACAGAAGCTCCTGGAATTCTTCTGATCCCGGGCTGATTTTAATAAATGCTGGCTTATGGACAGCAACGCCCTGCGTGGGATGTGCAATCCCGGGACATTCTGCAAGGAACTCTTTCTCCAGTTTATCTGCATTTTTGCATATGACTGTAAATGAAAAGGGGATATCGTCAATCTGAGAGGCTGCGACTGCATCCTTGCATAACTGCACTATCCCGGGGTGGTCTCCAAAAACTGCAGCGTCCATGCGTAACTCTTTCGGGGCGCCGGAACGGATCCCCAGACTTTTCAGGCAGGGGAGAACAGGGGTAGTTGCTCAAGGATAGACATAGATGCCATTTTTCCGTGATTATACAAAAAAGGGGGATGTAACCCCCTTCAAGCCTTCCGCAGGTACTGTCATATAAAGGCGCGCTGACCGAATCGTTCCAGAGAACATAAAGACGAAGCCGGTCAGGCAACAAATAAAACATTCTGGATGACAGGTCATCAATTATTCCTGGGTCATGTCCCTCCGGCAGTGTGCCCATTTCATTATGGAGCAAGGATCGGGGGCAGTCGCCTCTGTCAAACACTTTATAGAATTGTCATAAAAAACCTTATTTTATCAGGAAAATAAGCGTTCAACGTATCAAATCTGTTTGTTCTGAAACGTCTCTGCAAGTCCCTGGCTAACACTGGCTGTTAGCTGAGCTGATAAAGAAAAGAAGCTTACTGTAACCTGCTGATCATAAATATTGGCCATGCCATTTCGGAAAAAATAGGAAAAAAGGCAATATTTCAACCCATCGAATACATATATTTTACAAGGTGTGGTGTGCGCGATGTCTTCCACGCTTTTTTTGTGTATTAGTATAGTGCATTTTTTACATAACTTAACTTAAGCCATTCATGACGGATAGCCCCAAAAATGAGGGTTGTTACCTTGCATCATTTATGTTTGTAAAACATCCTTGGCGTCATTTTTGCATGATATTTTATTACTTGTAAATCAAGAAAACAATAACAAATAAAACAATAATTGGGACAGTGGTCTTATTTATAAAATCCAAGTTTTATTTCTTGTGAAATCTGCATCTCAATTCCCTAATTCAGATACCTTTCATTTCTACAGTTCCAAAGCTATTCGAATAAAGAGCATTACAAAGTATCAATGCCCTATGTCGGGCTCACGTCTCTGCACTGTATAGAGGGAGAGTACTGGAAATACCTTCTTTCATATGCGTGTCAATGCCCTATGTTGAGCTCACGTCTCTGCACCTAGGATAACTGTAGTAAACAAAGGAAATGTTCAGACGCGTGTCAATGCCCTATATCGGGCTCACGTCTCTGCACCTGGGGCATGTAGGAATCGGAACTCTTTACATTGAATTGTGTCAATGCCCTATATCGGGCTCACGTCTCTGCACTATCAGTCACTGCACTTTGTGCTAATGATTGAGATGTGTGTCAATGCCCTATATCGGGCTCACGTCTCTGCACAGGGGAAAAACCAGAAGAACAGCACCAATCTGGCATGTGTCAATGCCCTATATCGGGCTCACGTCTCTGCACATCTTACAGGCATGCTAATCAAATCGCCATAGAGGTTGTGTCAATGCCCTATATCGGGCTCACGTCTCTGCACCACCGTGGTAGCTACGGAGGTGATATGGGGTTGTGGGTGTGTCAATGCCCTATATCGGGCTCACGTCTCTGCACGTCAATATTTGAAGTTGTCACGTCACGGCAAGAAAGGTCGTGTCAATGCCCTATATCGGGCTCACGTCTCTGCACTGCTGGGTGCCGTATCGGCAAGTCTGGGGACTTCGTGTGTCAATGCCCTATATCGGGCTCACGTCTCTGCACGGTGGCAAGAAAAGATAACCACTAGCATTAATAATATGTGTCAATGCCCTATATCGGGCTCACGTCTCTGCACGATTTGTGCAGGAATATGTACAGAAAAACCAAGATCGTGTGTCAATGCCCTATATCGGGCTCACGTCTCTGCACCCTGCCCCTTAAAACCCCCAGTGTTTATGCGGGTTTCAGACCCTGTTTTTTTGTGTATTTATCTGAATTGTCAGATTTTTGGGTACAATAAGGCCAAAAAGTGGGCAGAGTGTAAATTGTATTTTAAAAATACAATTTGAGTCGTATTTCGATACAGTTATTATACACCATTAATAACCCCTATCAACCAAAAATGATATTGATGATTTCAGTTCGATGATTTCAGTTTGTCTACGAACTGGCCGGATCACTCTCATCTTTGTTATTCAAATAAAGCGCCGCTAAAAGCAGCCTTTCGGGCAAACCAGAAAGTTTTTTCCTTCATAACTGTCTCTCTTTTTTATCATTCAGATCCAAGTGCGTCTTTATCAACCTGCCTGTATCCTTATCAGCAGAAGATATCGAAGCAATTGTGCTGTGAAAACATTTTATAACACTCGCAGCAATATGGGTGTTTTTCTTACATTTTCCCTGTCAATCTCGTGTATATCAGATGGTTCTTTCCCCGGATGGATCTGCTTCACGATAAAGCTGTACTCTTTCTGCATTCCGGTTTCTACAGGATCTGTATCCCCAAGCCGTTCCCAACTGCAAATAAAAGGATGCAGTTTTGCAATGTGCAGCTGATGGCTGCTGCATCCCCTCTGGATGTATGCCTGCATCTGTTCAGCAGAAGCCCCCATCCATCCACGCGACAACATGGCGCGGTTCCATCGTCCATGCTCCTGTATTGCAAGGACTTCCAGCCTGGATCTTCTTTGGAAATCATCCCCCTCCTTCATCCACTCTTCAAATTCATCTGCCAGCTGCCTCTGTGAAACACCGGCAGCGTAACGATGCCAGTCCGGAAACATGATGCCTGCGGAAAACAGTCTGTAGGGAAGTGCAAGTGCGTTGATCATGGATGCATCCCTGTTGAAGCTACGAACGTAATAATCATGTTCTGCATGGAAGCGGTCTGTGTCTGACTCAAAGCTGTTATAATAGGAATCCCCTGTCTCTACATTGACATAATAAGAATAATGGGATGCTAGTGCGCGATGTTCCAATCGTCTGTTTATAAGACTCGTAAAGGAATAAATACTGTCATCTGTCCCAAAGCATTCTATATTATATTCATTGAACCAGTTAAATCCCGCATTCTCTCCGACTGCAGTAAGTGTACGGACCTGTTCTGCACGGTCTCTGTTTTCACAATACATGGCAATAAAAGGGAGCCTGGTAAAAGACGGGTCTGTCTTGATATACCATTCCCTGAGATACATAGCTAATGTCAGGTTTCGATCAGGATCAGCTGCATACACGATGAGATAGGTAGCGGACTGTATAAATGCAGCTTCCTTTTCTCTCTCAGGATCGCTACATTCCTTAGGCCGTACGAACAGAAGCTCCTGGAATTCTTCTGATTCCGGGCTGATTTTAATAAATGCCGGCTTATGGACAGCAACCCCCTGCGGTGGATGTGCAATCCCGGGACATTCTGCAAGGAACTTTTTCTCCAGTTCATCTGCATTTTCGCCTATGACTGTAAGTGAAAAGGGGATATTGTCAATCTGAGAGGCTGCGATTGCATCCTTGCATAACTGTACTATCCCGGGATGATCTCCAAAAACTGCAACGTCCATGCGTAACTCTTTCGGGGTGCCGGAACGGATCCCCATACTTTTCAGGCATGGAAGAAACAGGGGCATTTGCTCAAGGATAGACATAGATACCATTTTTGCGTGGTCGCACAAAAAAAGGGGGATGTAAAACCCTTCAAGCCTTCCGCAGGTACTGTCAAATAAAGGCGCACTGACCGAATCATTCCCGAGAACATAAAGACGAAGCCGGTCAGACAACAAATAAAACATTCTGGATGACAGATCTTCAGTCATTCCTGCGACATGTCCTTCCAGCAGAGTGCCCATTTCATTATGGAGAAAAAAAGCTGTCCGTAAGGTCTGCAGGCCATCACCAATATTGAGCTGTTCGTTTTCACTTAACATCATAAGCAGGACTTCCGGGAACGTTTCCCACATCCCATGTAAAAAGGAAGAGTTATCCTGCCCATTTTCAGTTCTTTCTTCTTCTTGTCTAATATGCTGATTTACTATGTGGCAAAGCATTTCGGGAACCGATTCATCCCGCAATTCTATTTGTTTCTTTTCAAGTATCGATAAAAATCTTCTGTCCGTAGATTTCGGCACTTCATGATGGGCATTATCTTGGATACCTCCTGGCTCGGATTCTCCTTTACAAACGTATATTATATATTCGCCGTCGGGAAGGCTTCTGGCAAATACATAGTTTTCCCCGGAAAAAGAATTGAGCAGGCAATATTTTTTTCTGGGATTGCCTTTTCCCTGACTTGCGGATACATATCTTTCAGAATCCTTGGAAATACCGGTATTCCTGCCATAACCCTTTGCTCCGTTGCTATTCTCTTGCTCCAGAATATCCCGGTCCGGCAAATAATCACTATGGGTATTTCCAGAGAAGGATTGTGTCCGGGGAATATTCCCGTAAGCAGTCCATCGACGCCGGTTAAGTGCTGCCGCAGAATCCCGGTGCCCTTTACCGGCTGCTGCTTCAAACCAATATTCCGGGTCAGCTTCTTTTCCTGTCAGCATGGAAACCTCTAGTGAACCGGTTTTTTGATTATCTTCCAGAATCCTGCCAACCATATACTGGCAGTACGCATCCCCGGATGAAATGTCTACCTGGTTTGCCCCGGAAAGAAAATATGTCATTGCTGAAGACAGGTCTTTTTCTCCACCTACGAGAGCCTCTCCTGTAAAAAAAGCATTCCCAAGCATGCGGAGACAGGAAACATCTCCGCTTTCTGCTCCACGCAGAAACAGTTCCTTCGCCTTCTGAAGATATCCATCCTGAAACAGGAGGAGTCCAAGCTGATAATCAGCCTCCGGACAGCCAAGGGCTGCACATTCTTCAAAACATAGTGTGGCTTGTACTTTGTCCGCATCACAGCCATCTCCCTGCAAATACATATTTCCCATTCTCATCAGCAGGCGTTTTCTCAATATATTCTGTTCGCTTTTGTCCAAAGTACCCTTTTCAAAAGACTTCGTTGTTTCTTGGAGCAGCTCCAGCGCCTTTTTAAACTGCTTCATAGCAGCAATCCGTTGTCCGTCGGCATAGAGAATTTCTCCATCCACAATCGCTTTTTCAGGCTCAGTCCTGCTGGTCTCAATAATCTCCCTGTCCATTAAGTGCCAGCATGACAGGATTTTCTCGTACCTGGAATTCGTCAGGCCACTGGTGGAAGCATCCAGAAGCAGGACAGCCAATACCCTGGACGGAGCTGCTTTTGCCATTGCTGCCAGATTTTCCGCTCCTGCACTGCCTCGCACAAAAAGAGGATTATGCATCCCAAGTCTGTTAATCAGGCTGCCCAGCCTGTCGGATATGATTCTGACATCACCGTCCATATCCAGGAAGACTTCGCATTTGAGGGTCATTTCCCTGAGGAATCCTGAAGGATCATCATCAAATCTGCTCCCAACATAATCCTTTACCGGATCCCCCCTTTTATCGTCATTTAAAAACCAGGAAAGGTAAGAGGGAGATCTTTGAGAAAGAAATGCAACAATGCTCTGGGGAAATAACGCTGAAATCCGTTCCTTCCTGCCGATTTTGCGGCCCTGGTTCAAATTCCGTAATTCACTTATGTCCAGTATAGTGTCAATAATATTGTTTACTGTCATTTCTCTCATTCCCATGCCCTCCCGTTTCAGTCAACAAATCTCCAGACATAAGATATTGTTCGTTTTATTCCCTAAAGTTAAGTTTGTTACATGTTAAATCTGTTTTGTTACATCAATACAATCGCATGTTAAAACAGGTTGGGATACACTTTAATCACAAAGAAAATATATTTGTCCTTTTGCTTTCTGTGGCGGAACCGGGCGCCAGTACATACAGACAGTGCCGAATGCCATTTTGGATCTACTGCAGCCTGACGGAATACCATCGTCTGATGCATTGCATGCAGACATGCCCGGATAAAGTGTGTACCGACGGGGAGCCTTTCCTCGACGGAGCAAAACACATTTCCGATGGCACTACAACAAACGGAAACACACGGGGCTGTAAAATCATAGGCATCTTTGTACTGGCATCCGGTTCAGCCACAGAGCAGGCAAATATAGTTATTCAGTCTCCATTTGATGAGGTACACGTTTTGGATAAATACAGAACAGAAAGGAGGTCATATGGAACACCCCACAAATTACACCCCAAAGCCGCCTGATCTCAATGGCATTTCCCTTCCCGATATCCTCTCAGCACTTACAGAAGATATTGCGGAAAGCCTCCATGATGTATGGGCCCACAGCAGGCTGGATGAAGGGTGGGTCTGGGGGGATAAAAGGGATGATACTCTCCGCACAACTCCCTGTCTGGTTCCTTACGCGGATCTGCCGGAAAATGAGAAAACATATGACCGGCATATGGTCATTACAACATTAAAAATTTTGCTTGCAAAAGGATACAGAATAGAAAAGTCATTGGATCCTTTTGAACAAAGGTAACGGGCTCGCCTTAATGATTTCAATATCATTTCCGGTACGGTCTTTTCAGGACAGTACCGCACCGTTTCATTAATGTAAACAATATGAAAGGGGCAATAACATTATTCTTCAATTCAAAAAGGAGGACTGCCATGACTAAAATGAAACGAAGGTTTTCTGCCATACTGTTAATCCTTGCTATGTCCATAAGCATGCTCGTTACACCTGTTTCGGCTGCATCGACAAGAAAGTGTTACACCATCTCTACCGGCAATACTACTGTCTACAGCAACACAGCACTGACGAATAAATACGGCTCAATTTATGCTTCTGATGAGATCACGGTCCTGGACGTTACTTCACGCTACTGCAGGGTGACCTATCCGATCTCCGGCGGGAGGACAAAATCAGGCTATATCCCCACCAGTGCGATCCTGAGGGGAACCTCCGGCAGCTCTTACAAATCCCGGGCAAAAATAACAACCTATCGCAGACCGAACGGGTCCTCGTACGGTTATATTTCCAAAGGTGATACAGTAACTGTCCTTGGGACCTATGGCAATTACACACAAGTCAAATATCCTGTTTCCGGCGGATACAAGTATGCGTTCATAACCACCAGCAATTACAACAGCTATATTAAGCCGACAAATAACGGTAATGACAACAAGAATAACAACAGGACAAATCTGAGTTACGCGCTATATAAAAACTCGAATGCATATATTTCCTGCGGATTTAATGGCTATACCACAACAAAAGGCAAACACGAAGGCATAGATATCCGCTGCGGGAACGGAGCTAATGTCTACGCACTTGCAGACGGTGTCGTCGTCCGGGTCGTTTATGGCAGCACCGGCTCCAACGGTTTGTCAACCATCGCGATCTATAACAGTTCCTACAACAAGACCATTGTTTACCTGCATTCAGCTCCCTCCAATATTTCTGCCGGGCAGACAATCAAGAAAGGGCAGAAAATTGCGACAGAGTCCTGGCGGGGCTGCAGCAGTTCTTCGGGCTCACATACTCATGTAGAAGTGCGAAACGGGAAACAGGGCTATGCGGCAAAATCTGTTAACGATTACACACTCGATAACCCTAACCCTACCTCTTTTTGGAATTCACTCGGATATAATGTGAAATGATCTCCGGATACAACACCTCATATCCCGGAAACCGTGCTGTTAGCCAAACAATTATAAATTACCTTCAACCATTTACTGTACTTTAATAGAAGCACTGCCACAGGGATTTCATGCATCCTGTCGCGGACAACATAATAAACCATATAAATATTCATAGGATCAGCTGTCCGGGGCACAAGCCCCGGGCAGTTTTATTTTACCGAAATCCTATATCGGCCAAACCCAAAACTTGTGTTTTTGCCTATATGAATCAGCTCTCCCGCAGCAAGCAAAGCCAAGGCAGTCCGGTCAGCACCAGAAAGCCTGCAGAAACCTTTGATGCCTGTGAAGACGACTTTCGCATTCTGCGTACTTGAATATCTTTTCACCCTTTCCAGATACACCTTTTCATCCAGCTTCTCCGGAAGATGATCTTCCACAGCGATTCTCCTGAAATCTTCTCCTTCCTTTTTCCCTTCATAGCAGTTAAGAATATAGAGCCTCCGCTCTGCCGCAGCCAGGATGGGCAGCGGTTCAAAAGAACTTTGATAGTTTCCCCTGTATTTAAGTGTCAAAGCAGATCGGAAATCCACAACTATATTTTTCCCACAATCCAATTCACGGAGCCTGTATCTGACATAGTCCCCAACACTTCCGATCGTAAACTTGTCTTTGTAGAATGCGCTGCCTTCCAATAGAAGATCACGCCTGGAATTAGTGACACGAAGAATCCTGAATTGAAGATGTTCTTTCCCAATTCCCTGTATTCCAAGGGCATGGAAGGCCTGCAGGTACTGGTTGAAATACACAATTGAGTCCCCAAACAGCAGGAAATTAAAATCCAGTATATCCCCTGCACTGAAATACTCCTCCTTGTTTTCACATTCCAGAACATATCCTTCGCTGTCTTTTTGCGTCATGAAATCCGGGCGTATCTTCATTTTCGCATACATCATTCTTTGGACCAGGCACTCCTGTGAGAAATCACATTTTTCACACTTTCCGTCCCTTACACAGTTCATCATCAAGAGCATCTGCCCCATGCCGCCCCTTAGCATCGATGCCTTGTCGCGTGGCAAAGAGCCAGCTTCAGTAATCTCAAGTTCAAAATGCAGTCGGATATAACGGATCTGCATACAGTCCATAAAACTGTCTCTACATTCCCCGAAAGTATCTTCCATCCCGTTTTTCAACATCTCGATCATCCTCTCTGACCCACCAACTGAAAAAAAAATATCAGAAAAATATCCGCCAAAACTTAATTGGGATTCCTTTCATCCGATTTATAGGTGTAAGGAGCAAAACTGAACTGCATAGCAGTTATGAATTGCTTCCTTCATGTACCTGCCCGGCTAAACAGAAAAGCATCTTCCGGGACAAAGTCCTCAAAAGAGCTGAATCCATCGCCGGGACAACAAGGAAAGGAGGAATCACCAAATGAGAAAAACTCTTAAAACCATGCTCCGCATGCTGATCATTCTCTTACTGTTTTCATCAATACCGGCTTTGCCCGCATGTGCATCTGCAGCAAAGGTCAAATGCTATACCATCTCCTCAGGGAAGACAACCGTCTACAGTAATTCCTCCCTGACAAGGAAAAGCGGTACAGTAAGCGGCTCCCAGGAAATCAAAGTTCTTTCTGTTTCACGGAAGTACAGCAAGATTTCTTACACCGGTTCGGACAAAAAAACAAAAACAGGCTATATTTCCACAAAAGCTATCCTTTGCGGGACTGACGGGAAGTCCTTCAAAATTCAGGAAAAGCTTAACACCTACCGGCGTCCCGGTGGAAAATCCGCCGGATCCATCCCCAAAGGCACCAAAGTCAAAGTACTTGGTACAAGCGGAAAGTATACACAGGTGCGTTACTCGAAGTCAGGCAGCACGAGATTTGCTTTTGTAAAAACCTCCAGCCTCAAATCTGCCAGAAAATAATCGTTACAGTACACGCCCCCTCGAAGGGCGTGTACATGTAACGCTGCTCGCGGCGATTACAATGCGCTTATGCGCCGCCACGCGCCGTTCAACTCGGGTTTTGCGCAAAAAGTGCGCAAAACGCCACGCGTTTCAGGTGGGTCTGTACTGTAACAAATAATCCCATCCGATCCCTGCCGGAGAGATATCCATTATCTCCCTGCAGGGTTTTCTGTATTTTATAGTTTCTTCTGCATCCCGCTGCAAAAGAAAGCTTTTAATTTTCCCGAGAAAAAGTCACTCTTCTCCATAGAGGATTTCCCTCCCTTTCCGGATCAGGTCAGCAACCGTATACCTTCGTGCAATGTATAATCCCGCCTGATCCTTTATCAGCATTGTATCCGATACAGGATTGAAGCACAGGAATCCCCCTACTTCCATCTCAACAGTCTGGTTCACAGGATTGATCAAAAAAGCCTCGTCTCCGTATTTAAGAACCATTTTCCCATCCCAGGTTTCAGCAACATTGACATCCGCCCAGACCTCCATTTCCCGGATTAGCTGAAAATCACGGGCATTGTCCAGAGTAGTCGGAAGCGGAATGCTGATGTCCTCTTTCTCGTCCCGAAACCAGATCCTGTTCCCCTGAGCTTCAACCGTCACAAGACTGTCATTATAGAAATCATAACCGGCAATATAGCCATGCCAGCCATCAGTCCCCCATGGATTTTCATAATTTATTCCATTCTCTGGCTCTGCATTCTTCGGAAGCAAGGAAGATTCCCCACTGCTGACACTGAACAGATGCATCCTGCCTTCTTTGTCTACAACAGCCAGTTCAGATCCGTCCGTAGACCATTTTACGGGAATACTGGAATGAATAAAGAAGTCCCCTCCGTCCTTTTGCAGAACAGCTTCCTTGATCCTCCAGTCAATTTTTATAAGCTGCTGCACATTATCCGTGGCAGGGTCAACACATATACAAGCCGTATTCCTCCCTGACTTGTTCCCTTTAATCCAATATTCTCCATTTTCAGGACAAAAATATTCTGATATGTCAACCACATCAAGGTTCCCGTTATTCAAAGAATAACGACAAATATAAATACATTTTTCATTGCTTGTTTCTGATAGCGTGTTGTACACACAAACGACAAATTCTAGATAACAGCCGGCAAGGGTACTGCCATAGTATTCAATTCGTCCCTTGTCTCCTGCCAGCCCTGCAGCCAGTCCGCTGATCCTGCTGACCCTGCCCGTCATCATGTCAAGGACAGCCCAGCTGCCTTCTGGTTCTTTTTCAGTTCCTGAAGAATCAGGGAACACGGAAAACAGCATAATCCCTTCGTGTTCAGAGATTCCCTGCAACTCAATATCTTCCCCTACAAAAGCCGACCAAATAGTCCTTCCGCTTTCAGCATCAATCCCGTAAGCCTTTCCATTCTCTCCAACAAGAACAAACATGCCTTCCGCAGGAGCTACAGCAAAAAAGCATTCAATCGGGACTTCTCCTTCATCAGACAGGGACACTTTTAAAAGTTCCCTGTCCCATACTCCGTCCCGGAACATCATGATTCGTTCCTGATTCACAGTTTCATTGTTATCAATGCAAAAAAGCAGGATTGAATCATCAATCTTCCCGGCACGCGAAACCGTCTCCGGAAAAAGAGCATCCTGATAAATTATCTCTCCTTCTTTATAGTCCCATATGAACAGATCCCCATCCTGCGATACCACCTCCAGTACCTGTCTGCCATTCATCCCTGTGCAGTTAAAGGCTGCCACAGCAGGTGCAGGGAATTCTATATTTCCAGTTTTTTTCCCGGATTCGGATGAAAAAACGACCGCATGTCCTCCTGCCAGAAGGATTATTTCCCTGCCTGGTATGATACAGGAAAAGTCTTCCGTTGTCCCCATCCCAGTTTCAGACCATACTTCTGTTCCTGTCTGAATGTCAATTGATTTAAGACTTATATTCCCGGTGGAATCACCAGAATCCATATAATCCTCCGCAGCAGCTAAAACTATACTCCGATTATCCTGCGGATAAAAATCAAGGATTTCCTTTTCCTTAATGAGCAGAGTTTTTTCAAAAGTGCTCAGATCTATCCGGTAAAGCAGACAGTGGTCACCATCGCCGGCTTCATAGAAGCGGATATCCTCCTCAAGAATGAGGCTTTGTCCTCCCTCTGAAAACAGGGCTTTTGGGTATTCTGCATATCCTTCCCCGTCGCCTGTATCCTCCCCGCCGGACAAGTCGATCACACCCTGTGGGAGGAGGCTTCCGTCAGAAGAATTCCTGAACTGCAGTGTCTCTGAATAATCCCCATCTCCTTCCGGTACAGAGGAAACTAACGCGACGATAACATTCCCGCTGTCTGCAAGAATAGTCTGCTGACAGGCATTATCTGTCTGCTCCATCCAAATGGTGCGGCCACTCTCCGGGTTAATAGATGCTATGAAGTCCCCATATGACCAGAAAATAGCTCCAGAGGACACCAGAAGACTGGCACTGCCCATATCCCTGCTGGCAGAAGACATGCCATCTGAAGTCGCAGCACCTCCAGAAGGGAAATAATCCCCGGCTTTTATGTCTAATACCAGCTGCATCTCTTCGATATTCCAAACTGCCAGTGCATATTGTCCATTTTCTTCATACTGGACAGCAAGGTAATTCCCGGTTCCTGTTTCAGTATAATCCCAGTCATCAATCAGTCCATCCACAGTAAACTCATTGACTTGAGCGTAAGACTTTCTCCCTTCAGTGACATAAGCACCAACTGCTTTCTGCAGCGTGCAGATCACTCCACCCGCAGCATATCCTCCCTCGCCATCCGGAAACGCCTGCAGCGCATACCTGATCGCCTCAAACTGTTCCCGTTTTTCAAGAGCACTTTCGGATTCTCCTGCCAGCCGCTGAGCCTCGCTTGCCAGTTGCTCTTCATGGCTTTTCTTTATCCTTGCACTGCTGAAGTAATGGTATGCTGCTATGCCGATGGCCAAGAATATAGCAGCCGCCACAAGCGTAATGACCTTCTTTCTTCTGAACCTATGGTCCCGCCTGATCAGATCATCATATCCACAGCCAATCAGTACAGATGCCAGGCGCGGGACTTCTTCCCTTATGACCTGTCTGCGTTTCCCGCTGAAATCACACGCCTTCATTTCCGGAGGAAGGCCTTTAATACCCTCAAATACACTTGAAAGGACTTCCCGGGGGTCTCCCTCTGAAATAACCGGGAGAATTCCGGATGCCGGGTGATGTTTCAAAAAATAAGCAATCTCTTCTTTTACCCACCTTGATCCGTTAGTATCCAGAGAACATATGACGATCAGATATTCACTGTCATCCAGTTCCTTCTGCAGTTCCTCAGTCAGATCAGGCTTCCCTCCAAGGTCAGTCTGGTCAAGGAATATCCGGCCTATCCGTTCTATTCCCTTCACTGATGCAATCTCCCTTGGAATCCTGTACTGCTCCAGCTTTTTCTGGACAAGCCGTGCTGTCGCAATGTCTCGCGGTGTATGCCGGTAGGAAATGAAAGCTTTATTCTTATACATAGCAGGGACCTCCTTTCCGACAAACGGCATTCACTTAAGAGAACAGGACCGGGGAAACAGAAAAGCCGGGATCCGCATCACTAATATAAACATTATCTGCAGGCACTTCCCCTTCCAGGTTAAAATCGTTAAAAACTTTTTCCTCTTTGTTACATGTTGTTATCTATCATGTTAACACACCCCGAATTATTATTCTATAAAGAAAACTTGTTGACCGAGGTTCTGTCAGGCAAAGGATCGGAATTAACGCTGCATCCTCCGCCCGCCCATAGACATGGAATCCGTCAGATATTTCCCCGTCAATACACCACATGAAAGGAGCGTACAAAATGAGAAAACTGAAGAAAAGATGGCTTTCTGCATTGCTTACGGCCATCACAATCATCTGTCTGTTTCAGACAACTGCCTTTGCTGCCGCAACACGCAAGTGCTACACAATTTCCAGCAGCAATACCACTGTTTACAGCAACACCGGGCTTACTACAAGGTACGGCTCTATCTATGGCTCGGATGAGATTACAGTATTGGATGTAACTTCACGATACTGCCGGGTCAATTATCCAATTTCAGGCGGCAGGACAAAAACAGGATACATTCCTACAAGTGCGATCCTCCGCGGGACATCCGGGTCCTCGTATAAATCCAGAGGAAAGGTGACGACGTATAAAAGACCCGGAGGCGGTACATATGGTTATGTTTCAAAAGGAGACACTGTTACCGTCCTGGGCACATATGGAAATTATACGCAGCTCAAATATCCTGTCTCCGGCGGATACAAGTATGCATTTGTTACGACCAGCGACTACAACAATTATATCAAGCCCAATAACAACAATAATACCAACCAGAGTTCCTCCAGCTGGCAGATGCCAATGCAAAATGCATATGTCTGCGGCAATAACTGGCTGACCTATTACAGCGCCCGGCCATCGCGTCCCTATCATCTGGGACTTGACTTGGCATCCAGAAACGGCAACCAGACCGTTTATGCCGCCGCTTATGGAACTGTTGCCGCTACAGGCTATAACAGCTCCAACGGATATTATGTCATCCTCCGCCACAGCCTGAGCGGAAAGACCGTCTATTCCTTCTACTGTCATCTGAGCAAGGGAAGTATTACAGTATCAAAAGGAAAAAATGTATCAAAAGGCCAGAAGATTGCAGTTTTTGGAAATACAGGATCTGCCTCCAAAGGCAAACACCTTCACTTTGCAATCACAGATGTCCTTTACTCAGGCGGCGGATACTATGGATACGGAACTGCAAAGTCCGGCAATAAAGTATCCTACAGCGGAGTGATCTATTATAATCCAACTTACGTTGTTAACTACGGAAGACTGCCGTAAACACCCTTACGATATTCCTTCATAAAGATTCTAGTCCCCGGACATTCCCTCTGCGAATCATCACCACTTACGAAAGTCCTATCTGAAAAAGCAACCCCTGCCCACGCTGAAACAGCGAGGACAGGGGCTTTTCTTTATTTCACACCAAGAGTTGTGCTTCCAGGGATTTATCTTCCTGCCCTTCAATCAAGGTTTATCAGCAATCAGGATACACGATTTCAGCATAACTGAGTTCCTTATCCCGAAGCCCATAATACATTTCTATTCTATATTCCTTTACCTGCTGGGAGATATTTGCTGAAGAGACACTGTAATGTTCCTCCCTTTCCATATATCCCCTCACCACTTCATTCTGGAGTGGTACATCGAGAGCGTTGGTCTTGTTGGTATCCGTAATCTTATCTGCAGGCAAGACATCAGCGTTAAGTGCCAGTCCTTTTTTTCGTATCGCCTTCATGCTCAGTTCCCCAGGGAAAGAGTATTGTTCAGCTTTTGCCGTGCAGAAATTAGTATACCCGAAATGCATCGCCTCCAGTGTATCGCGTTCATGCTGGAACGCATCTGTATTGCCAGTTCTCTTTAGGAAATTAATTATATCAGTAGAATAGAACAGCCCATAATATAATTTTTTTCTTTTCCCTATCTTCTTGCCACTATGCCTCTCGGAAAAATGCAGAATCTGTGAGGCAAGTTCATGTAACTGCGCGTCCATGATCATGTCTTCAGACAGCTCACCCTCCTTCCTGTATCCGTAATCGACAAGATCAATGCAGCTTGCCCCCCTGATAGTTCCTTCTTCTCCCTGAACAGGCTGGTCGATGCTGCTGATAGAAACCTCGCTCCTTTTTTGAGGATCACGCGGTATCCCTGTCAAGCCGCCTCCCTTCCGTTTATCATCGATAATACGGCCTTCCATACGGGAAGATATAAAATGGAGTAAATGCCCCAGCTGTGGATCATACGACAACCTGGCCTCCATCCAGAGTTCACTCAGATAATCCTCAGGCTCCTTCGCAACTTGTGAATTTTTCGCCTCTTTTTTATTATATATTGCCTGAAAATACCGGATGCCATCGTTAGAGATGAGAAGGGAGTATAGCTTCGTCATTAAATGCTCGTAAACTGCAGAATCCTTTTCCCTGTCAATCTCTGAAAGTCCTGCTTCTATCTCTAAAATACGGTCTTTTAATCCGTAAGCTGCCATATGCTGCCCTCCGTCTGAAACATTTCATTACTGCCGTGTTACGAGCCTGTCAATAATTGCTTTCGGGTCTCTTACTTTACGCTCTGCAAGCACACGAACAATTTCGTCAAGCTGTATCAGGGCAGTGATATCGAAAATTGTCATAGGGGAATTTTCCTTGCTGTGATCAAGCTCCCCGTAGACAAGACACCCTATAGATACATTTTGGAGTGTCCTGTATCCATACTGGATCGCCATCAGCTCTGCGATAGGCATAGGCTTATTGCCATATGTCAGGCAGCCATAAAGGATGTCCCCATCTTCAATATACGGCAGCAGTTTGTGGAAAATCTCAATCTGGGTGTCAACGTCTCCTGCATAGGTGACGCTGATGGCTTCCACTCCCCGGCAAATGAATCCCTTGCGTTCCTGCAGTGCCGCCAGCTCCTCCCTGAGCTGCTCCACATGATGCCAGGCACTCTTCGTATCCGGCGTCACCGCGATGACCCGGATTTCCTCATCGGCTTCTGCATAACCATTGATAACCTGGATCAATGGAAACCGAGTCCTATAATCATAAATTAGTTTTGAATTCCCTTCAGCCTGATAAATATTGGAGTGAAGCTGGTCTTTCACAACATTCCCGGTTTCCGCATCCCAGGTTACAGGCTGCAGAGGTGTGATCATAAAGAATTTTTTCATACACAATATCCTTCCATTATTTGGTGCAATTATCTCAACCTTTACAGTGTCTACCACTTTTGCTGTAAACGGTAGGCTTTTGACAGATCCTCCTGGTAAGAGATACTGAGATACACCGAACTATTTTCTGTTATCGTTCTTATCTATTGATATCCCGCAAATACCAACATTTGTAAGCTGACCTTTTTCAGGGGTACGTCAAACGTATCGGTATTGTCTAAAACGGATTCTTATCCTTCTTTAATATCGGCAAGGTATAAAGCGGGCAAAGTGATTTTCAAAAGATTTCCATCAGAAGAGTCCTGTTTATAAACAATGGGAACGCATAATCTGTGCGTTTATTTTTCCTCTCAATAGAGTGTTTTTTAAACATCGATGTAAATCCTGGGTTCTTCCACAAGATAAAGGGCGAAAGACTTCCTGCCATGACGGATTCCATATAGAAAATCCAAGATAGGGATCGAATGACCCTGCCTCCAGAAGCCTACAAATCTCCCGTGCCAAAACGTGTAGGCAGGACTCAGGATGATATTAATAAGATTGTGGGGAGGTCTCCTGTTTCGCCCACGAAAAGTATGTGCTTCCTTTTTCTCAACCTATGCCACTTGTTCCTTCAAATATTAAACAGACATCTCGATTCTCCTGATCTGAACATGCTTAATCACTAAAGCTATAACTACTTAAGGTTGTTTTAGAATCTGTGTCAATGCCCTGTCTCGGGCTCATGTCTCTGCACGCAACACAAGATCCAAGTAAACAGTATCAGCTTATTGTGTCAATGCCCTGTCTCGGGCTCATGTCTCTGCACGTTACTGTGAAAAATGTAAAGCATGAAACACTGAATTTGTGTCAATGCCCTGTCTCGGGCTCATGTCTCTGCACATTCTATCATCACAGCAATCGAGCTTGAAACTATGTGTGTCAATGCCCTGTCTCGGGCTCATGTCTCTGCACTTTCAACTCTTGTCTGCACATTTTTTGGAATCATTCAATTGTGTCAATGCCCTGTCTCGGGCTCATGTCTCTGCACTTGATGCACAGAAAGGAAAAGATGGCTCTTCAGAATTTTGTGTCAATGCCCTGTCTCGGGCTCATGTCTCTGCACAACCCGATGAAGCAGTCGCTGCATTAACAGACGAAGGCTGTGTCAATGCCCTGTCTCGGGCTCATGTCTCTGCACGCAATATGGTTTGTGCTTCTGCTTGTTACACATATATGTGTCAATGCCCTGTCTCGGGCTCATGTCTCTGCACTCCTTCGAAAGATTATTTTCTGAAGCAATTCTATACTACAGTGTCAATGCCCTGTCTCGGGCTCATGTCTCTGCACCGGAATGGTGAAACGGAACATGAACCAATTAACACTGGTGTCAATGCCCTGTCTCGGGCTCATGTCTCTGCACGGCAAAAGCGCTTGCCAATGGCAATGCAACAGTTAGTGTCAATGCCCTGTCTCGGGCTCATGTCTCTGCACATAAAGGCAGAGGCCAAGTCCCATCACAAACACTCGTGTCAATGCCCTGTCTCGGGCTCATGTCTCTGCACACTACCCCTCAAAACCCCCAGTCTTTATGCGGGTTTCAAGCCCTGTTTTTTGGTGTATTTTTCTGAATTGTCAGATTTTTGGGCACAATAAGGCTAAAAAGTGGGCAAGGCTGAAATTGTATTTTAAAAATACAATTTGAAGACGCTCATTCGTATATATTATACATTTATTTATCTGGTTCACAATATGGCAGCAATGAGCTTTAATCATCGATAGATGCCATGAATTAACTCCTCAAAATGAATAGGCAGTGACAATGTTTTCATCAATGGAATGAGTCAAAGTTCTATGACATCACTTCTGTCATGATTGCTGCCTTTTTGTTTCTCCCAAATCGTATGTGTTTTTCTGTACATTATGGACGCAGTATGCGCACTTTTAATCTCCGATGCAGTTCATCTAGAGCAACATTCGATTCATTCCGTCCAAAGAGATGATGCCTTGCAGCAGAGTAGAATTCCATCCTCTGCTATCGCCAGTGTAAAATGGAGCTTTACATATCTTATCTGAAAATAATTTCCGACTTGCGCAGGGATTTCGCTTTTCATAGTGATTACACCTATTTCAATTACATGAGCAGTTATGCCGCCGGCACGGCCTTTACCCGGCGGCATAACTGCATTCTATGGACTTTTGCGATTGTGCTGTATCACACATTAAAAATATCAGGTATCTATTGCCGGGTGATTTAAGTGCTGCTACTTGATCAGACTGCATTCCCAATCATCATAACCGCTGCTGTTTTTCCCTTTATAAGTAACTTTGACGGGAGATCCTGCGGGTATTTTTTCCCTGATATCTCCGAATATCCGAGGTTGAAAATTTCGGATATGAATTTTAATACTACGTCCATTTACTTCGACATTCGCAAACATGTATTTTCCCTGGTTGTTTTCCTGATGGCCAGAAACGATTCCGTCCATTGTTTCGCCGACTGAAAACAGGCTTGACCTTTTCTCAGACAACCGGGAAGTCTGGTTTCTGTCCGAACGGAAAGCAGGTTCATTCGGTGGAGTATTATTACCCCGCAAATCCCTGTCAATATTTTCTGCTCCACATTTGTTGTTTTTATTCTTCAGAACTGGATTATCCAGTAATCCCGGGTTGAGCGGCTGCATGTATTGTCTGTAAGCAATCTGCCATCTGAACTGCGGTCCTCTGGTGGAAGCCCCAAGATCAACAGTTCTATTCCTCCTATCAGCTATTCCCGCATAGCGGTTGGACATAAACCAGTCAAACCCTTCGCTGTCGGGATTCTTTTTGGGATATGTTACAACGGCACCGGTTCTTTCCAGCGCTGTCAGCGCCTGTGTGTCAAAAGCTTTGATGACATCATCCCTCTTAAAAACAGAAAGATTGTAGGAGCTAAAATCATAGTCATCAGACGAATAAGAGATCCCGTGCCTATTCAGCTTGACGGAACGAATCTTTACAGAATTAATCCTGAGAGCAGCACTTCCGAACCCCATGGGTTTTGCAGAACCCAGTTTTATTGCATATCTGCCTTCTTCCCCGAAGGTGGACATATTCAGGATTGCGATAATTTCCTGAAGCTCTTCCTGGGAAACGCCGTCAAAGTATACTGTCCCCCGAAAGCTTATCTTGTCTTTTACAGGACGCACAGTTTTGTTTCTTTCATTTACTTCAATCTTTCCCTGCTGGCTGAAGACAATCCTGTCCGAGGAATCGCTATGCCAGTAAAACTTCCTTCCCGAGATAACGGGAGTATAAGTCGTGAGCTTCCATTTTTCGCCATTCACGGTAATATAATAATCATATGTCCAGTTCATAATATTATCCGCAGTCGGCTTTTGCAGATAAAATTCCGTAGATGACATTTTGGGTGTAGACAGCTCGGGAAGCGTTGCCACAGGCAAAAAAACGTTTGATGGATTCTCGGAGAATGTTTCCTTTGCAAGATGGAGATCTGAGAAGCGCAGCCTTGAGCGGATATGCAGTCCGTTGTGGATCGTCCCGAACAGACGGCATGCCGGGCACACGCATTTAGTGGTCCCATCACAGGGAGTGTAATTCCCGATGATATCTTTGAGAGTGTTCAGATATACTTCCCTTGTCACGCATGCCGGAGAGAAAAAAAACCGACCACCATCAATTTCTGAAAAATAGACAGGAATTCCCTTCCTTATAGAACTTGTAAATTCTTTCCAGGTCTTTGCGTATTCAGTATAAAGGCTTTTCTGGTTGTCTCTGTAGATTTTCAGAATCTGGGAAATCTGACGAACATAGATACTCACATCAGAACGATTAAATTGCTTATATACTTTGCCTGGTTTTACAAAGATATGCGCACAGTGTTTTTCTGCAAGATAACAATGCTCCGCATTTTCCTTCCCGCATTTGGCTTTTGTTTCCAGAGGGCATTCTCTGCATTTAGGCCTGGGAGGCTTTCCAAGATCCGGCCCATTTTCCCCTTTCACCAGATATCCGGCAAGCCGATCCCGGAGCATTGGACCGGCAGGTCTTTTCTCCAGAACCTTGTCTGCCAACGGTTTTGCGTTTCGGGCATTAATGTCCCGGTATGGCGCATGTTCGGTATCTTTGATAAATGTTACTTCGACGCCATCCTGGATGGGCAGCGTTTGGAATGTTTTTACTGAAAAATCCTCCCGGTAGTTTGCGCGGAAGAGATAATCTGTTTCGTTCGTGACGCGGTAGAGGTTCCAACCGTCTCTGTCCCACTCAAGGATGCCGGGAGTAAAGTATTCGGGAGTACGTTTAGAGAGGACTGCATCCAAATCGATAGCGGAAAGGCAGGAATCGGTCAGGGCCTCATAGGCGCTTCGGACAGCTCCGCGGATTTCTGTTCCAGGTATGACCGGCGCGTAGGTAGGTGTGGTATTGCCTTGATCCAAATCCTTTTGATCCGCAAAGTTCTCATAGGAAAAGAATTCAAAGCTTTTATGGTACACGGGAGAATCTTCCGTAGAACCTTCCAGATCCTTGTCGCTCGTAGAAAAGACCCTGTCATTGCTGGTATTGGGGATAAAGAGCGGGGAAAGTGTCGTCAGTGTGTAATCGATCTTGCCGGTCATTTTTTCCGGCTTCCCTTGGTTTTCTTTTTCCCCTTCTTTCTGCCAGGGAAGGTTTTCTTCATGAGCCGGTTTCCCGAGGGGGATAAAGTTGTAGGGGTTTATAAACGAAAATGCCATTATTTCACACCTCCAATAACCATGCGATAGTCGTCCACAGAGGCCATCCCGTTTTTATCAAAGGAAATATGATTCAACACGCAGATCGTTCCGCCTGGAATTCCAGGATTGGAATCCATCTCAAGAAGCTGTTCTTCCTGAAACACGTTACCCGTCTCATATGGAAAATCAGCCGTGTATTCAATGACCCCGTCCGCTTTCTTAGCCTTGTTTCCTGTACTCGAAAGTGCTCTATATTCCTTTTCATTGTCAAACAGATGCATTTCCAGGATATCTTTTCCACCGCATTGCTCAAACAGGACATGTTCAACTTCGTCTATGGATGCATAACTCTGGAACAATACTCCCTGCCTGGTATAGATCAGCATCTGTCCATGGTCAGGAGCCCCTGAGGGACCGTTCTCGCGGATCTTCTTTAATTCACTAAATCTCATATTGTGTCTCCTCGTATTCATAAAAGCGAATAAAGCTTTGACATGCAACGATCCTCATGAATGGTTTCGCTGTATTTTACAGGATCGATGCCTGCTTCGAAGATTCCCCGCCCGACGGATACCAGCCCTCCAACCGGCAGGTAGCCCTCCTGAAGGTCGGAGATGATGATCAGCAGAAGACCTAACAGAGCTTCATATTCTGCATCTGCATCCTTGCGTACCATCAGGTTCAGTTCCGTTTCCCCTCCATAGTAGGAGATATCTGAATACAGTGCTCCATCGACAGTAGATGCATCAAAACGGTTGATCTTGTTCCTGGTCATCGGTACAGGCTGAGCACCCCGAAGGATGCTTTCCCCGATGACGATCTGGGACTGATGTGCTTCTTCCGGAGATTCGTCCTCTGGCATTTCCAAGTCAGATACCTTCTTTTTCAGATCATCATCGATACTTCCGAACCAGGCCCTGACGAGCCTTTCCATATCATGGCAGCCGAGATCTTCCAGTATCCTGCAGGCATCCGAGCGGATTGCCCCGCCCCAGCTGGAGCCTGGTATGACCGGCTCGCCGTTTGACGTGATATGTTCATAGTCAGCTTGTCTGGGCTTTGTCGAATATTTACGGATGCTGATCCCTCCATGGAGCGTTAACGGTACAGTGATGTGAATATAGCGGGAATCCCGGGTAGCGATGTGCTTTTCAGCCCATTCCCGGTATGGCACATGTTTCTGGTAGGCTGACAGGGACTTCCGTTCCGGAGAAAACCGGATCCACGCATCCACTTCTTCTTTGGTGAAAGCACTCTCATAGACACAGTCAATATGCAGGCGTCCCATTCCCCGGTTTTTGCTTGCTCCGAAACGTATCTCTCCGGTCTGCATTCCGCGAAGGATGTCCGCGATTGCCGTTTCGTAGTCCCATTGTGTATTATCTCGTTCTGTATAGTTAAAGAAGAGGATGCCGGAAGCGCCGGTTTCCACGATCTCCATATCGAATTTATTAATGACGCCTTTGCTGCTATCCAGTTTGACGCCATCCCGGGCTGAAATCCTGATGTTTTCAGACAGGTATAAATCCTGGACGATGATAGGGCTCATCCTCCCCTTTTCATCCTCCGAAAAGCCCATTAATCCATCGCAGTTCCTGCTCTGTCCCAGATAATCCCTCCATGCACCTGCAATGGAACTTCCGGGCAGGAAGACCTCTTTGCAGGCATTCCTCAGTACGTCCTTATCCGTATTTTCGTCATAACCGCTAGATATGCAGAGAGGTGATGCAAGCTTCACAGATACTGCATAGTATTTTTTCTTTCGTATTCTGCTAATCTCCATTTTCATCCCTCCTGCTCTTCGATTTTTGTGCTGCGAATCTTCAGCTTCATTGCGACCAACAGTTCCCGAAGATATGTCAGTTGATAACGGTTGTATGCTTCCGGAAGCCAGTCCCAGCCGGCAATGCCGTGTTCCTTGCAGAACCGCTCTTTTGACTCCCCAAACTCTTCCTTTGCTTTGTCCAGGATCTCCTGGCCGTAGCGCAGCTTTTCTTCTTTTTTTGAGGATTTTTTTCCATAGCGAGATACAACCGTTTTTTCTACCTGGGAGATTTTCGTGTATCCGTCAAATCCTGTCAGAAGGTTGCTGACAGTAGGACGGTATTTTTCCGGCTTCGCAGTAAAGGCATTCTGTGCATTTTCCCTCGCGGAGGCTCCCAGCCAGGCCAGGAACATCCTGTCCGCCAGCTTTTCCCCAAGGGAGCCGGAAGCAATTTTAATCTCATCAATTTGAAATTCCCGGGGCTGCCCTTTATCGCCCACGGAGAGGGAATGGTTGTTGGAAGTTGGACCACAGGAAATGATGGATCCGCTCCTTATAAGAGAAGTGGCACTTTCCAGATAATCACCATACTGCATCTGGCCGGGATCGGGAGCTGGGCCATTCTGCGGATTCGCATCAGGGCCGGTGATGGAAGCTTCGCCATAGCCCTCCATGCAACGTTCCCCAATGAACATTTCAGACGGAACAGTTATGCTTCTGTTCAGTTTGATGCATACTGCCGTTCCTTTATCAAAAGCAGGAACTACAGGTTTGCGGCGGCCCCAAGTCACATTGAATCCACCAAGTGTCGTAAAGTTTACATATATCTCATATTCCAGAAGATCTGATTTGCTAATCCCAAGCGAAGAAAGGATTTCTTCAAGAAGATCCTCCCTGTCTACAGAACACATGGCCTTTTCGTTATAAATAATGGCAGGTGAATTCAGCTTGACGACAAGCTCCGTGCCAGACACGGAGTTTTCTGTACTGGTGTCTTTCGAACTGCCTGTACTGATGATGCGGATGCAGCTTTTTCCGTACTCTGCAGAACGTCCGTATCCAAGGAATGCGGATTCCTTCTCTGCGAGGCATGTATAGGCAGTTTCCACCTGCCGTTCCGTCCCATAAATCCTGCCATAGAATTGCTGTCCGGCCATGATGCTGGACATCTGGTAGAAGTTACTGCCGTCATCTTTACTGACGGCGCGCCCTATAGACTTATCATCTGGGCGCCTGTGGTGGTAACGCTCCTCCACGCTGACATCCAGGGTAAAAAGGTCTTTTCCTTCCTTTCGTACATAGCAGTGCTTCATCTGGCTGAGCTGGATGCCCTCCGGCACCTGACGATGGTATCTCTGATCCACATAATCTTCTTTATTGTTTTTGATGGAGTAAATGTATGCGGGTACTTCCGTAAACCGCTCCCCGCCGCATCCGATATATGCATTGGAGCATCTGAGCGCCTCGTCTTCCAGAAAAGCATTTACAGCGGACTGTCCACCCATGTTTTTCCTTATCCTTTCCAGAATGAGCCCTAGGATCTTGCTGCCTTCTATGTAGTCCAGCGTTCGGGCTTCTCCTCCTGCGATGCTCTTGCAGATCAGGGGCTCTTCCAGCCTGATCTCGTAATCGAGAAAATCTGCATGGGGGAAAAGTCCCGGAGAAGCAGCGGTATTGGCAGAATCCACGCCCATGTGCTCCGCCGCAGACAGGGTAACTTCCACGTCCCCAAAACCTCGTGTTCTGGCAATGCCCATCTGTTGGAATACCGCACAGCATGCTTTCACACTTTCAAAGGCGGATGTCGGCATTTCCACATCTGCGATAAAGACAAGTCCTTTATTGGCAACGCGCATGGTCCTTAGGGAATGGGGATCTGCAATGCCGGTTTCCTGGGATATGGATGTCTGTGTCCTTAGCGACGTGAAGCAGTTCAGGATCTGCTGGGGGTGGAAGAGTACATGGCCGTGGTGGATGGCAGCCTCTTCACGCATAGCCTCAAATCCCTCTAGATATGCGTTGCCGATCCGCAGCGTTGCCCGTTTGTCCGCAGCCCCTTTATCCGAACGCCCTTCTTCCCCGAAAATACCGCAGATGTCGATGTGCTTTCCCCATTCATTTAATTCCAATGCGCATTCCCGAAGGCAGCCTTTGATCCGCTTTGCGGGGATAAAGGGAAACCCAGCCTCATCATGACAGCAATCCGTATCGATTATGCTGTTGTAGACGCCCCCGTCGGAAACGCACAGGTCACTCAATAGTTTTATGTTCAGCTGATATTTCGCCATAGCCTGCATCTCCTTATAATATTGCAAACAAGTCCATCATTTCCAAGGCATCATACCATAGGGCCCGGTTCCCTTCATACATCCTGAAACTCCCATCCGGCATCAGATGTTTTCTTGACTGCAGGAAAGCGCATAAATGCTTTACTTCATATTTTCCCATAGGATATGTGTTCCTAAGAAGCTTGGCATAAGATCTTGGGATTCTTTCACCTTCCGCAAAATAGACGATGTTTTTTTCTAAACTTTCGAGAGTACGTGTGCCTTTGGCAAGATTCCCAAATACAGTTCCCTCCTTTTCCGTGCCGCATGCGATATAGTATGGGCGCATCAGGAGTTTCTCCCCCAGGCTGGTCACATACTCCTTCTCTCGGAGCACTTTTAGATTTCTTGCCTGCACATTTTTGCATATATGGAAATCCACCCAGTTTCCAATCCTCTCACCCTGCAGATTCTCCTTGCTTTTTGCCGTCTTCTTCGCATTTTCACAGCATTCTTCGGCAACATCATAAGCAATATGGAAGGGAAAGTGGCTGTTCGCGAAAGCAATTCCGGCGCAGATGCTGAAAGAATATCTGCCATCATTCTGACCTGTAGGTGCTTCTGCCATAGAGCAGCGGGAAATCTCTCTTGCAAAGAATTGGACGCTCATTAGCGCCAGCTTTCCGTTGCAGACATAGGTGATGTCGTCCCCCGCAGTGACTACGGGAATAACAAAGATGTCTTTTTCCTTTATGGAAAGCTGGCGGCTGTTTTTTCCCGCCGTCTCCGTAAGCTGCTTCATTTTTTCAAATGCAGCTTTATAGGAATGGTCAATGCGGTAGGAGATTAGTCTCTGTGTGCTGACCCCTTCCTGATAGGTGCCTTTGTTTTTCAGGAGAGAACGAATGCGCAGACCGAGGTTGTTCCCATCTATATGGATAACAGCTATTGTGGAGTCAACACCCTTCTTCGTGCGGAGGCTGTCAATCTTTTTTTCATCTTCCAGATAATACCAGCGCTTTCTTACGGCGGCGTATCTCTTGTTCCGGGCTTCCGTACTGAGTTCCTCCCTGTCACTGTGCGCGGTGAGGGGATATCCGGTGCGGTAATCCACCTTTACAGCGGGAGTCGCGCCAAAAGGGGTAGCAGCAGACATACTCCTTTTCACCTGGTCCATTTCTCTGCGAACGCTCTGCTGATCCGCCTGGTAATCATTCGTCTTTTTTACCATGGCGACCGCCAGCTGCAGGGAATATGTGCTTTCAAGTACATACTTTGCCATGAGGCGGTTGATCGACAATGCGAGGCCGCCGGAGAAGAATTCTGCAGATTTCCCGCAGCCTGCCTTGCTGTCGGATCCTTCAGTCTGGATGTTGCGATACACAACGAAGGCATTGCCGCCTCCAATGTACAGGACCTGGACATCATAAGCATCCTCCTGATAAGGCTTCGGTCCCTCACCCTCAACGTACCAATCCAGATCTTTTCGCAGAACCGTTCCGGTCTGTTCTTCATACATTGACAGGGAATCCCTTAGCGCCCTTTCAATGATGCCTTCCACAAGTGCCGAAGCGCCAATCGCGCTTTTCAGGTCAGGGGTTCGGAATATATATTTCTGAATCCCCCTCACGTCATACATAGCCAGTATGTATCCGTTTTCATTATCCATATCTGACCTCCACTTCTAAAAATACCAACAATTAAATTGCATACACCCTAACTGAACAGGTTATTTAATCTACAGGAGCAGTTTATGCCGCTTCTGTTCCTGACTCGCAGATTGCAGTCCGCATAACACATCTCTGTCACAAGACAATATAACAGTATCTGCTGCGACATTTTTGCCTCAAAAATCGTCAGTGCCTATTGCAAAAATTTCTTATTCAGGCACCAGCGAATCTGTGAGGCGGCATTCCTTTAGCCTCCTTCCATGTCCATGTACAAATGAATGTGCCTGTCTGGATTCCTGCTTTCAATCCAAATCCGAGAATTGCCCAGACAGCTTTCCAGAAGTATAGCGAATCCTCGTTGTTGAATGTGACAATACTCGGCATCTCTCAATCAAAGCAGCTTCCTCCTGTTATATATACAGTAAGCAGTTCGGCCTCTTTCCCGGTTGTCCTCTTTATCTATATTCCCTGAACTGGACAAACTCAAAAATGGACGTTCTCAGGTTTTTTCCGTCGGGCATCGTATCTTCAAGGACATGCCTCTCACTACATGCCGACAAAACACGGATACCTCTTTCCCTGAACATCCTTACCAGTGCATAAGTGAGAGAGAATTCTCCCTGGCACATTACAGCGACAGGGGAGAGCTTCATTATTTCGCCTGTCACTTGTTCCGCCAGGGCCTCAACATCTTCAGCTGATGCATAAGGATTCACGTCCGGGAAAGGGTAGTCCACAATCTTCCCGTATCGCAGTGCTGCAGCTGTTTGTTCCTTCCCCCATGTCTGAGAAGGGTGGTTTGACAAATTGATGAATGACATTAATACTCCTCTATATACAGGTATCTCCACATACCCTCTTTAGCATCTTCTCAAAACTGGAACGTGGAAAGGTTATTCTTTTTCCATGTATTCCAGATGGTTCATCATTCCGCTGTAAGTGTAGGTTTCCTTTCCGGGAGTCCCCAAATATTTATAAATAAAGACATTGAAGCGGTTGCTTAACAGTTCCCCAATATAAAAAGGGATGACAACGGGGCCTGAATAGAATATATGAAGGTCAGATATACCGTTTTTATGCAGTGCTTTTTCCAGCCATCCGAAGGCCTGATAGATCTGGCTGGCGGAATCCTCTGTGTTCTCAATCAGCGCCCTCGAGAGAATGATGACACGTCTGTCCTCATCGACGTCATTGATCTTGTAGCCGCTTCCACGGATTTGGCTGTTAATATCGCCAAAAGCCTGTCTGTTCCGAAACCCGTTTCCACATAGCATTTCTTTAAAAAGGTCCTGTGTCTCACAATAAGCTATAACATCTCCTTCAATATCGCGGATTCCGATATCAATTATGACAATGGCAGCCCCCTGCCCGGTTTCGCCAGGTTTCATGGGCTTCGCACTCCGCAGCATCTGTACATTGAACCACGTCATAGCTGCAAGGACTGTCGTGAACAGCCCCGTGAGGATGTTATAGTAAACGACATTAATAACTTTACTTTGAAATAGCGCAAAATATATGCTATACTTCTTATGGAGGTACAGTATATATGAATAAACGCAAGTATAATACCGACCCCGAGTTGTTGCTAGAACAA
>Ga0310695_10003422_pt1 | contig 31162 bp, 20 predicted proteins | sample RumenRJG_04DNA_FD_203882 | JGI IMG/M metagenome (GOLD analysis project Ga0310695, IMG submission 203882) | Bovine rumen microbial communities from Lethbridge, Alberta, Canada - RJG_04 (v2) (version 2) | ecosystem: Host-associated > Mammals > Digestive system > Stomach > Rumen | place: Canada...
GGTGGCTTTTCACTATAAAGACGCTGATGACATCATTGTTGATAATGACACTCTGTTCGACTGGACGACATCCTCTGACAGCAACGTAAGATATTTCTCAGGGACAGCGACATACAGCAATTCGTTTACCATTAAGAAACTGAAGAAAGACGCACGCTATATCATCAGCTTAGGTCAAGTAAAAAACCTTGCCTCTGTAACCGTCAATGGCAAGCCCTTCCCCACTCTATGGAAGGCACCATTCCTATTGGATATCACCTCTGCCATACATAAAGGCATCAACACCATAAGCATTGACGTTACCAACCTGTGGCCTAACCGCATGATAGGCGATGAGCAGGAGCCAGACGACATAGAATGGTCAGAACCCCTGACATACACCTATGCCCCAGGCAGTCCTACGGCAGGTCGTTATATGGCAAAGATTCCCGAGTGGCTGAGCAATGGCACCCCACGCCCCTCCAAAGGAAGAAAGACCGTCGGATGCTTCAAGTTCTTCACAAAAGAATCCCCCCTGCTTCCATCAGGATTGTTGGGTTCTATAGAACTATTGACTACGAAAACAAGATAAACTTCAAGACAGCCCTTGCTAATCATGGGGTCGGTTCTTTGCGTGGCAAAGCGAGCAAAGAACCGACCCCGTGATCCCATGACCTGCTAACACATCGTTCCTGCCCCCTTGTGTTTCTGTGCCTCAGAAAATGGCTGCGCATGCACGCTTGATGTCCAGCAGCTTTGCAATAAGCGATTTCTTCTGTCTGGCAACAGACATGTTGTAGTGCGACTGCATGTTGATAAGCAGTTCGGGATTGATGCCGAGAGCCGCTTCCATCATCAAGGCAAAGTCGGTGGTTACCGGCCGTTTCCCGTTCAGTATCTCATTCAGCTGCGTATAAGGAACATTTAGCAATTCGGAGAATTTCTTCTGCGACATGCCCCTTGCCTCTAATTCTTCTTTCAGTACCTCACCTGGATGTGTCGTAATTCTATTCATCGTTTTCCCTCCTTTTATTGATAATGGTTCGTAATGTCTGTAACTGTGCAAATCGTGATGACTTTCTCCGTACCCTCTTCTCTGATTTTGAATTCGAGCCGATAGTGGTAATCAATTCTTATTGAATAGTAACCATTCTCAAGATCCTCGATACGTGTAGCAGCCATCAGCGTATCTATACGCTTCTGGTATTTGGTCACGACGGCTTTCTGAAAACGGTATTTCTTGTTCTTGCATTTCCCGTCGTTGTAGAGCTCCTCGAGATAATCCTTCTCGTATTCTATGTACATCGTCCTCTGATTTGGCTGCAAAGATAACACTTTATTTTCAAATTCACAAATTTAGTGAAGATTATTTTCGTTAATTATCGCCTCAAAGAGTGTTAGAGACAAAAAGAAGAAACGGAAGCCGCGATGACTTCCGTTTCTCTATTCTTAGCTTTTGGGGGGAACAGATCAGAGTAACCGACAAAGTCGCTTGCCAAAGCAAGAACCGACCCCGTGATCTCCTTCCTTTGAATCAATCTCTAAACAAGTATATGTATATATAGCTATGCCCAAATGTAGATGCAATTATTTTGCTGAACATCAAAAAATGTAATATTTATAAAAAAGAAAGGCAACACCTTCGTATGTTACCTTTCCTTGTCTGCTTAAAGTGAATTATGAATTACTTCATTAACACAATGGTTCCATAGTCAGGTGTGATATCCTGCCTGTCTTCGTAGTAGTCTTCAATATAGTCCACAACCATTTTATTAGCAGAAATGGATTTAATAACGATTCTATCATCTCCCCAACTATATTCATTATTACCCGTTTTTTTCAATTCCACAGTATTACTGTTTTCATTAGTTTTCTTATTTGTCTCGAAAAGATAAATTGTACTTCCCTTTTGAGTAAAAGTCCAAGTTTTTCTCGTTGTTTCAGCCGTATAAGTTTTTTCCGAACTGACGGTTGTCATTGTTCCATCTGTGTACCATTTTTCAGACTGCCAGTACCATGTACCCACAAATGATGCAGGTGTTTCACCTCCACCGTTATCATCATCATCACTACTGCTGCTGCAAGCGGAGAAACTAACACTCACTAAAATGGCAATTAAAGCCATTCCTAAAAATCTTAATGTTTTCATAAATCTTGTTTTATTTAAATGATTAGTAAAATTTACTCCATGCCAACCAGTCCCCAGACATCAGCGGTTAATAAAAAGAAAGGCGTGGGAACTCTAACTCACTACGCTACTTTGGCTCTGGACAGCCTACCATGTGTAATAAGCAAAGCCCACGCCAAAATGATATTGCGTTCCCACTTGGGGATTACAAATCATCTGACGCGGGCGTTCTTGCTCATTATCTACATGGTTCGAATTGTCCAGATTCAAGTAGCAGATAATTTTGCTAAACGCCCTGTCGCAGCTAACTCCGAAGAGTCGCTTTGACGTTACAAATATAGTGAAAAGGACGTAAAGCACCGCAAGAACTTGCTTATTATTTAGAATTTTTAATCAAATAAGGTCATACGCTCCATAGTACTTGGATATTTTTGCTTTATAGTATTTGAAAAAGAGGATAAGCCTATCCCATAAGAGAAGGCTCATCCATCATTAGAATGTTTAATCATGGGGTCGGTTCTTTGCGTGGCAAAGCGAGCAAGCTCGAGCGCTACTGATCATTTCTTACGTTGAAAATTTGGATGTTCGAGAATAAGTTCGTATCTTTGCCTTCGCATTTGAAAACAATTGAACCGATGGAAGTGCACAGGGAGTTAAGAACGATGTGTAATACAGAAACTTCAAAAAGTGATCAGTAGCGCTCGAGCTTGCTCGCTTTGCCACGCAAAGAACCGACCCCATGATTGGGTAGTTTTTTATGAGAATTCCTTCTTTTACACTGATTAAAACATAACATACCCTCACCTCTTACACCTGGCACTTAACTATCTGAAAATCAGGACACATTTTTTCGAGGTAAGTAGCACCAAGTGTCGCACCAATAGGTGACACCAAGGGATTATGTCCGGCCGTGAAACATTTACGAGAGGCTTATATTTTTTTACGAACGGCCGGGAATTTTTCACGAGCGGCTTGTACGTTTTTGACTTTTGGCGTGAAACATTGTCGGAAAGGGTTGGTGCGACACTTGGTGCGACCATTGGTGCGACCATTGGTGCGACCTCTGGTGCGGGTAAACATCTCTGTAAACTGCTGATAATCAGGGTTGGTGTAAGAGGTGTCACTTAACGGCAGTCCTGCATGTAGGCGCGCGCGCACCCGAAGCGTTGTTGGTCTCTCGACACTTTACTTCTCAATTCGGATGCGGGCATCGACAGCAACGACGTCGTCGGCATCGGCGAGCAGGGGATTGATGTCCATCTCCTTGATTTCGGTGGCGAAACGCAGGAGGGTAGAGAGGCGGACGATGGTCTCGGCATAACGGCGCTCGTTGATACCTTTTTGCCCACGCGTACCCTTCAAAATCTTATAGGCACGGAGGGAGTGGATCATGGAGTAAGCCTCCTCATAGCTCAGGGGAGCCAGACCCGACGAGACATCGCGGAGCACCTCGACGAAGATGCCGCCAAGACCACAGAGAACCACATGGCCAAAGCGAGGCTCATACTTAGCACCGACGAACAGTTCTGTACCCTTGATCATCTTCTGAACCATCACGGCAGTGGCATCGGGAATCTGCATCATGCGGTCGAACTCGGCACTAAGCACCTCCTTACTGCGGATGTTCAGGGCCACGCCGCCGACGTCGCTCTTGTGGACGGGACCTACGACCTTAGCCACGACGGGGAAGCCGACCTTCTCGGCAAAGGCCGACAACTCGTCCTTCGAGGTGGACACCAGCTCAGGTACCAGCGATATGCCGGCACAGGAGAGAATCTGGCGCACCACGTCGGGCGAGACATAACCACTCTCCTTCACACTACCGATAATCTTGTGCAGACGGGGGATATCGGTGCCGTAAAGTTCAACTTCGAACGGAGCAGGCTTCGGAGTCTTCATAATCTGTGCCAACGCAGTAGCCAATGTCACCTCGTCGCTGAAGTTGACATGACCGCGTTTCAGGAACTCCTGAACCTCAGGCCCTGCGGTGCTGACGCTGGGCAGGATGGGGAAGATGGGCTTGCGACACTCGCGGATCTTCTTGTCGAGCACGTCGTAGACCTCGAAAATCTTCACTAAGCCAGGAGTGCCGAAGATGACCATAATCGCATCGATGCCTTCCATCTGTTCGCAGTAGTCGATGGCGATACCCAGATGCTCGGCACCGCCCGTTGCCAATATGTCGATAGGGTTAGCCACACTGCTGCCTGGCAGCAGCTTCGACTTCAGCTCCTCAGCCACAGGTCCTTCGAGCGGCGGCACGTTCATACCACCCTTCGACAGCGCATCAGTCAGCATGACACCAGGGCCGCCGGCATGGGTGATGATGGCAATACGTAGCCCACCCCCAGCCCCTCCCGAAGGGAGGAGAGCTTGATTACTATTACTATTAAAAACGTCTGCGAAAGAGGTATTTAAACTTCCCTCCCTTCGGGAGGGGTTGGGGGTGGGCTTTAGCGTGAAGATACACCCGACGGTGGTTAGTTCCTCACGGCTGAAACAGCGCACGATGCCCGCCTTACGGAACAAAGCCTCAACGGCAGAGTCGCTGGAGGCGATGGCTCCCGTATGGCTGGAAGCGGCACGACTGCCACTCTCGCTCGAACCTGCCTTGATGGCGGCGATACGGCAGCCCTTGCGTATGAGCGACGTAGCGTGGTAGAGCATCTTGTCGGGGTCGGCAATGTTCTCTATGTACAGCAGTTTCACCATTGAATCGTGTTCCGCGTCGAAGTGCTCGTCCATATACTCCAGCACAGACTCGATGCCTATCTGGCGACCGTTGCCCACGCTCCAGACGCTGTTGAACTGCAAGCCCTTGGTGACGGCACTCTCAAGAATGAACACAGCCGTAGCGCCACTACCGCTGATGAAGTCGACGCCCTTGGGATTGAGCTGCGGAATGGGTCTGGTGAACACCGAGTGGTGCCAGCGGGTGAGCAGGCCGATGCAGTTGGGACCAATGAGCGCACAGCCGTACTGCTCGCAGATGTCGAGGATCTGCTGTTCCAACAGGGCACCCTCGTGGGTCTCTTCGCTGAAGCCTGCAGATATAATAATGAACGCGCGAACGAATTTCTCGGCAGCCAACAGCCTGACGTAGTCAGGACAATACTTAGCGGCCACAACGAGAATGGCCAAGTCCGTCGGCGGCAACTCACAGGCATCGTGGAAGGCCTTGATGCCTTGCACCTCGTCTTCCTTAGGATTGACCACACGGAGCGTTCCTTGATAACCTCCACTAAGCAGGTTACGCACGACAGCGCCACCAGGTTTATGAACATTGTTAGAGCCGCCAATGACGACGATACTCTCTGGCTGTAATAATTGTCTGTTAATCATAGCTTTATTCTCCGAAAGATTGCTTGAGCCGATTGTCATCGGACTGTTTCTTAAAATAATCTGCGTCTATCTCCTTGATCTGCTGCCATAGTTTCCTAGCGCTGTTCTCATCGCCCTTTAGCAGATAGCAGTTGCCGCGACAGTTCAGCAGCAGCGGTTTGTTCTGCGATGTCATGTTAGGAGCCATCATGGTCAGGGCATCAAGATACAGCAGGGTACGCTCAGCCCCAAAGATGTCGTATCCAAGACAGTACATCATGAAGTTACAGTAATATAGGAGGTTGATGTAGCGTTCCATACCCTTGACAGACTGGTAGCGCTCAATCTCGCTCTCAACGATGGACTGCCGTTCCTCCATCAGTTTCCTGCCGTTCTCCTGTTCACCACTGCGATAGGTGGCGATGGCGCGGCACATCTCCGTCATGTGGACGTAGAGTTGGGAGAATATCGTCGGGTCGTGACCGTCGTCGGAATAGTTCTTTATCCGTTGAAGCTGGCGCTGGCTGAAGTCGACGCACTCCTTGTACTGCTTCTTGTTCGTCAGCAGGTTCATCGCTATGCCCATCGTCCCCTCGCCGAGGACTTCTATGTTGACATTTTTCTCGACGGCTTCCACTATGAGTCCGTCGGCTTTCTGTACATCGCCCTTCACAGCTGCTTCAACGGCTTCGCGTATACAGTCAACTCCGTTCCTGTAGGTCTCAAGATTGGTCTTGAACACACGCTGCCAACTGTCAGGCAATCCGGCCTTAATCCAGATTTCTGTCAGCGGCCGGCCATTCTCCTGAACGAAGGTCAGCGCATGACAGTTCTCGTTCAGCCAACGGATGTCACAGCGGTGGCCTATCTCCCAGATGGTGCTGTCGTTATCATACTTGATGGTGTTCGTCGTGCTGCAACCCAGCACTTTTCCGTTACTGGCAATGTTGACCACCATCGACAGTTCCGGCGAGTAGGCTTTCCAGATGGTAGGCACTGCCTGACGCTTTCCAGTACCGTCAGGATCGGCCGTTGCTCCTACGCGCACCCACCAACCGCAGAACTTGTTTGTCTTCTCAATCTTGTTCTCCAGCATGTCGAAGGCTCCCGTCACCTCTTTATTCATAGAGTTCTTCGTGTAAATCTCAATGATAAACTCGTTCAGATTACTCATGCCAGGCCACTTGTCGTTATACCATTTGAAGCAGAACTCGTCGTCGTCAACATTGTATATCTGCGTGCCGTGTCCGTCTGGCCCCTGCGGTTTCTCGCCCGTATTCAGCAGCGGATGCTCCTCACGTATCTCCACCTGCATCATACTCCACTGCGTCACCGTTCGCGACGGGCGATAGCTCACGAGCAGTCCCACGGAGTCAGCCGCATACTTGTACTGGCTGAAACTGGGAGGACTGGTCCGGCCGTTCTCGTAGACGAACTGCCTCAGACGGTACAGCCCCTTGGGGTTCTGTCCTGTTTTTGCATCGGCGGCCATTGTCGCAACCAGCGCCACCAGTATAGTCAAAAGAATCTTCTTCACTGATTTCGGTTTTTAGTTTAATAGACTGCAAAAGTACAAAGAAAAGATGATGTATTCTACTTTATTCTCTTAGTTAGCAGTCGTCTCTCCAAACTCAAGAAATCCATTAACAAGATACCTATAAAGTTCGTTTTCTGCGCGCTTCTGCCATATCACTTGAGCCATAATAATTGTTGCTTGAATCCTGACATCATTTCTTCGAAGGTCTTTCCTTCGCCACGATCTATCTCTGCCTCAGCCTCATCAATGCGGGCGTTCAACTCTTCCATTGTATATGGTTGATTATCGTCCTTGATTTCATTGTACGCATCGGCATCTTGCTCATCTATCTCATAGATATAACGTATAAGACAAGCCTTGTCCTCATGACTAAGATCTCGAACCTGACTGAGGAGTCCACTATTTCTCAAGCCTTCACTCATACCATATAGTAGGGAAGCTGCAGGTTCGCAAACGACATCATTATGTGAGTTCTTTTCCATTTTCTTTTTATTGTACTGCTGCAAAATTAGTGATTATTTCTGAAATGGCAAAACTTTTTGCTGTCTTTCCTGTACGAACAAGAGCCAAAAACTATTAATCTGTTATTTTTTTAGCGATTTTCTTGGCAGAACGAAAGAAAAGCAGTACTTTTGCAGGCAAGGGAAACAATTAAAACCATACAAACAACCGAGAAAAGACTAAAATGATTTGGAATCCAAACAAAGAGTGCATGAGCCGCGACGAGATGAGCGCGCTCCAAGGCAAGCGCCTGCACAAAATCGTGGAGTACGTCTACCACAATGTTCCCTTCTACCGTAACAAACTGCAAGAGATGGACATCCGTCCGGATGACATCCAGACCATCGAGGACATCCGCAAGCTGCCCTTCACGACAAAGAAGGACCTACGCGACAACTATCCCTTCGGTCTGCAGGCCGCACCGCAGAGTGAGATAATCCGCGTTCACGCTTCGAGCGGCACTACAGGCAATCCCACCATCGTTGGCTACACCCGTAAGGACATCGGCGTGTGGAGTGAGACGATGGCCCGCTGTCTGACGGCCTACGGCGTCACCCGCAACGACATCTTCTCAGTGGCCTACGGCTACGGACTGTTTACGGGCGGTCTGGGTGCCCACTACGGTGTGGAGCACTTAGGAGCATCGGTCATCCCCGCCGGTACGGGTAACACGGAGAAGCACCTGAAGCTGATTCGTGACTTAGGCATCACGGGCTTGGCCTGCACACCGTCGTACGCCCTCTACTTAGCTGAGACGATGGAGAAGTTGGGCATCCGCAAAGAGGACATCAAGCTGCGCATCGGTGCCTTCGGTGCTGAGCCCTGGACGGAGAGCATGCGTCAGGAGATTGAGGAGCGTCTCGGACTGAAGGGCTACAATATCTACGGACTGTCGGAGGTGATGGGCCCCAGCGTCAGCTACGAGTGCCAGATGCAGCACGGCTCACATATCAACGAAGACCACTTCTTCCCCGAGATTATCAACCCGACGACCTTGGAGCCGCTGCCCGCCGGACAGACGGGTGAACTGGTGTTCACCACGCTGACCAAGGAGGGTATGCCGGTCATCCGCTACCGCACCCGCGACCTCTGCTCGCTGTTGCCCGGCACGTGCGACTGCGGCCGCACCAATGTCCGCATGGGACGCATCGAAGGCCGTTCTGACGATATGCTTATCATCCGCGGTATCAACGTATTCCCCAGTCAGGTGGAGAGCGTCGTACTCAGCATGCCGGAGTTTGCACCCCACTACTTGCTTGTCGTCGATCGTGTCAACAACCTCGACACGCTGCAGGTACAGGTAGAAATCCGTCAGGAGTACTTCACCGGCACCTTCGACACGCCGGCTGCCATCGAGGCCTTAGAGAAGAAGCTCGGCTCGAAACTGAAGAGCGTGCTCAGCATCTCGGCCAAGGTACAACTGAAGGCTCCCGGCACTATCGAGCGCTCGCAAGGCAAGAGTGCCCACGTTATTGACAAACGTAAACTGTAGACCCACCCCCAACCCCTCCCTGTGAGGGAGGGGAGTAATATCATCAGATTCAAAGATCATAATTAAATAACTAAAGTGCAAAAAGAAAAATGAAAACAGACGAAGTATATACTCCCCTCCCTAACAGGGAGGGGCAGGGGGAGAGTCCCTACTTCAACCCGGAATTCGAGACCATGAGTCGCGAACAGATTGAGGCACTCCAGTTAGAGCGCCTGCAGAAGACTGTACGCCACTGCATGAACAACGAGTTCTACCAGAAAAAATTCAAAGAGGCGGGCATCACACCCGACGATATCAAGACACTCGCCGACGTGCGCAAGATTCCTTTCACCACGAAGCAGGACTTGCGCGACACCTATCCCTTCGGCATGAGCTGCGTACCCCTGCGCGACTGCGTACGCCTGCACTCATCGAGCGGAACGACAGGCAACCCCACCGTCATCCTGCACACGCAGAAAGACCTCGACGAATGGGCCAACCAGGTGGCTCGTAACCTCTGGATGGTAGGTCTGCGCCCCGACGACGTGTTCCAGAACTCTTCTGGCTACGGTATGTTCACGGGCGGTCTGGGCTTCCAGTACGGAGCCGAGAAGTTAGGTATGCTCACCGTACCTGCGGCTGCCGGTAACTCGCTGCGCCAGATTAAGTTCATCAAGGATTTCGGTACGACAGCGATTCACGCTATCCCCTCGTATGTCACCCGTCTCTACGAGGTGATGCAGCAGGAGGGCGTCGACCCGCGCCGCGACACCAAGCTGAAGGTGCTGGCCATCGGTGCCGAGCCTCACTCTGAGGAACAGCGCAAGCGCATTGAGGAGATGTTGGGCGTCAAGGCTTATAACTCGTTCGGCATGAGCGAGATGTGCGGACCTGGCGTAGGCTTCGAATGTCCCGAGCAGAACGGTCTGCATTTCTGGGAAGACTACTACATCGTCGAGATTGTAGACCCCGAGACGCTGGAGCCCGTGCCCGACGGCGAAATCGGCGAGCTGGTGCTCACGTCCTTGTGCCGCGAGGCTATGCCACTGTTGCGCTATCGCACCCGCGACCTGACCCGTGTGCTGGGTCGCAGCTGTCCCTGTGGCCGCAATCACGTCCGTCTCGACCGTATGCGTGGGCGTAGCGACGATATGATTGTGCTACGCGGCGTCAACATCTTCCCCATCCAAGTCGAAAAGATCCTCATGAAGTTCCCCGAGGTAGGCACGAACTACCTGATCACGCTGACCACCGAGGACAACAACGACCAGATGACCGTCGAGGTCGAAGTCGAGGGTACCGACGACTACGCCAAGCTGCAGGAGCTCGCCGGCGAACTGCGTCACCAGATAGGCGACGAGATTCTGCTGAAGCCCCGCATCCGTCTCGTCTCGAAGGGCACGCTGCCCGTCAGCGAAGGCAAGGCCGTCCGCGTCGTCGACAAGAGAAAGGTTTACCAATAACGAGTTAAGAATTAAAAGTTAAGAATTAAGAGTTGTCGGCTACGCCGATTAAGAATTTAGAATTATGACTATCAATCAGTTATCCATTTTTATCGAGAACCGTTCCGGCACGCTCATCAAGGTGCTGGAGGTTCTGAAGCAGTCTGGCATCCAGATTGTTGCTTCAACCATTGCCGACACGGCTGAGTATGGAATCTACCGCCTCATCTGCAGCGAACCGCAGCGCGCATACGAGGAACTGAAGAAGGCCGGTGTGGCCGTCGCACAGAGCGACGTCTTCGCCATCGAGCTGGACAACCAGCCCGGACGTGCTGCTGATGCCATCGAGACCTTCTCGAAGGCAGGCATCAGCATCACCTATATGTACTCCTTCCTGCTGAACGGCAAGGGAATACTCATCTTCCGTACCGACAATGCAGAACAGGCTCGCGAGACGATACTCCAGAACAGCCTGAAATACATTTCCGAACAAGACCTGACTGCACTGGCCTGAACACCAGCGTAAAGACAAAAAATGTGGATGGCGCAGGACGCTGCCATCCACTTAATATTTTTGATAAGGTGGTCTGCAATTGCAGATAAAGAGTCTTATCGGGGGCAAAAATAGTATATTATCTTTTAACTTGCAAGTTTTTTTGTTACAAATTTACAATTTTAACATTGTGCGCGCTTACATTAAAATAAAAAACGGGCTTTTGCTACTATTATTGCTGCTGACACTCCCCATTGGAGCACAGCAGATAACAGGCTACGTGAAGGACGCCGAGACGGGCGACAGCATCGGTTTTGCCAGCGTCGTCTACGAAGGTCATCATGTGTCGGCCATCGCCAACGCTTTCGGCCAATACCAGATAGCCCGACATGAGGGGTGGAACATCACCTTCAGCGCCGTGGGCTACAAATCGCGTATTGTCCACGTCAACGAGAAGACCAAGAACAAGCTGAATATTACCCTGAAGCCCGATAAACGCCTACTGCAAGAAGTCACCGTCAAGGCCCGCCGCAACCGATATAGCCGCAAGAACAACCCCGCAGTGGAACTCATGCGCCGCGTGGTGGCGGCCAAGAAGAGAACCGACCTCAGCGTCAACGACTACTATCAGTACAATAAGTACGAAAAGATAACGCTGGCCTATAATGACCTGAAGCCCGAACAGTTAGAGCAGAAGCCATTCTCGAACCATCCATGGCTGCTCGACCAGATTGAAACCAGCACCCATACGGGCAAACTCATTCTGCCGGTATCGGTAGATGAGACCGTATCGCAGAAAGTATACCGCCGCGACCCACGCTCAGAAAAGACCATCATCATGGGTCAGCAGTCGACAGGCGTCAATGATCTGTTCCAGACAGGCGACATCATTAACACCGTCGTCAAGGACGTCTTCACAGACGTCGACCTCTACCAAGACCGCATCCGATTGCTGCAGCACCCGTTTGTATCGCCTATCTCGGAAGAGGGTATCAGCTTCTACCGTTATTATATAGAAGACACGCTGGCAGTAGACAACGACCGCTGCATACACCTGCACTTCCTGCCCAACAACCTGCACGACATGGGATTCCGAGGCGAACTGTACATCCTCGACGACTCGACGCTGCACGTCAGGCGCTGTGAGATGACCGTTCCAAAACAGAGCACCGTCAACTTTGTCGACGAGATGCAGATTGTTCAGGAATACACGCGGTTGGCCGACGGACAGTGGGTTCTAACCAAGGACGACATGGTGACCGAACTGAAACTGTTTGACTTCATCATGGCCAGTGCCATCGTCACACGCACGACCCGACTGTCGGACTACGCCTTCGACCCTATACCATTCAAGCTCTTCAAGGGAACGAAAAAAGAGGTGACAGAGGCCGACGCCCAGATGCGCGACAAGCAATTCTGGCAACAATACCGACAAGTTGAGCTCACAAAGAGCGAGAAGCGTATGGATAAGTTCCTCGACAACATTACCAACATCAAGGGCTTCAAATATATCATGCTCGCCCTGAAGGCCTTGTTGGAGAACTCTATCGAAACGAGTAATCCCAACTACATTGACATCTGTCCGGTAAACACCATACTGACACGCAACTATGTCGACGGATGGCGCACACGCCTGAGCGCCAAGACGACGGCTAACCTCAATAAGCACCTCTTCCTCTCAGGCTACTACGCACGAGGCTGGGGCAGCCATAAGAACTACTACGACATAGAAGGCACCTACTCGCTGAATCGCAAGAAATACCTGCCGCACGAATTTCCCCGACGCACGCTGACCGTCCAGATGTCACGCGACGTCTGCTCGCCAGGAGACCGCTTCATGGATACCGACAAGGATAACATCATGGTGGCGCTGAAGTGGGCTGAGACCAACAAGATGATGACCTACGACCGCCAGCAGGCAACCTTTGAGTACGAGACGAACTGGGGGCTGAAGGCTACCGTCAGCGGTAAGATAGAAGAGAACGAGGCCTGCGGCGCAATGTCGTTCCGCCGACTCGACCAGCAGCCGCTACCCGCTGAAGAGCAGTGCAGGACTGGCAACGGTGAGTACATACGCACGACAGAGGTCACTGCCAAGCTGCGTTATGCCCCTGGCGAGACCTATATCAACAACAAGCTGCGTCGCCGTGTCATTAACCTCGATGCCCCCGTCTTCAGTTTTACCTATACCCGTGGTTATAACGACCTCTTTGGCGGTGAATACGACTACCATTACACAGAGGCACACATCTTCAAGCGTTTTTGGCTCGGCAGCAGCTGGGGCAAGATCGACACCGACCTCAAGGCTGGCATCCAGTGGAGTCAGGTGCCCTACCCTCTACTCATCCACCCCGCCGGCAACCAGTCATACATCATCATTCCGCGGACGTTCAGTCTGATTAACACGATGGAGTTCCTCAACGACCGTTTTGCCTCGCTGATGGTATCGTGGGACATGAACGGCAAGATCTTCAACCGTCTGCCCATCATCAAGAAGTGGAACTGGCGCGAATACTTTGGCATACGCCTGCTGTGGGGAGACCTCAGCGACAAGAACAACCCCTACTTAGCAGAGAATGCCGGCAACTCGAAACTGATGTATTTCCCCGACGGCGTCAACGTGATGGATCCCAAGCGGCCATACGCCGAAATGGTCATCGGCATCCATAACATCTTCAAATTCTTCCACGCCGAATACGTCCGCCGTCTGAACTACACCGAACTGCCTACCAGTCCGCGATGGGGTATGCGTTACACCCTCTCCCTGACCTTCTAACGGGAAAAAGTTACTTTTTCAACAAAAAAGTTGGCAAAAAGTTTGGTGATTAAAAGAAAATACGTAACTTTGCACTCGATTTAAAGAAAATAGTGACAAATGATGAATAAAACAGCAAACTTCTGGTGGTGGCGCAACTCAAGATTCGGACAATCGTGAGAAGATAGCCACGTACCCTATGAAGGGAGCGTAAAGAAATATGAAGAGGCCTGTCGTTCTTGCGACGGGCCTCTTTCCATTAAAAGGTGAAACAACCAAAAACTTTTATATATGAACTATCAAGTTGACGAAAATGGATTTTACGGAGAATTTGGCGGAGCCTACGTGCCTGAGATTCTCTATGCCACGGTAAGAAACCTGCAAGAGCAGTACCTTGGCATCATCGAGAGCGAGGAATTCAAGACGGAGTACCACGCCCTGCTGCGCGACTATGTGGGACGTCCCTCACCACTTTATTATGCCCGAAGGATGAGCGAGCACTACGGCTGCCAACTCTATCTGAAGCGTGAAGATCTGAACCACACGGGCGCTCACAAAATCAACAACACCGTCGGACAGATTCTCTTAGCGAAGAAGATGGGGAAAACGCGCATCATCGCGGAGACGGGTGCTGGACAGCACGGTGTGGCAACAGCCACGGTATGCGCCTTGATGGGTATGCAGTGCGAAGTGTTCATGGGAGCTACTGACGTGGAACGCCAGCATACCAATGTCGAGCGTATGAAGATGTTAGGCGCTACGGTGCATCCCGTCCGCACAGGCAACATGACCTTGTCTGACGCCTGCTCTGAGGCTATCCGCGACTGGTGCTGTCATCCTAACGACACCTTTTATATTGTTGGCTCAACGATGGGACCTCATCCCTACCCCGACCTCGTAGCCCGTATGCAGAGCGTCATCTCCGAAGAAATCAAATGGCAGTTAGAAGAGAAGATCGGGCGCAACTACCCTGATTATCTTGTTGCCTGCATCGGCGGCGGCTCAAACGCTGCTGGCACCATCTACCACTATATGAACGACGACCGCGTGAAAATAGTGTTGGCAGAGGCTGGCGGCCACGGCTGGGACACCGACTATACCGCCGCCACCATCCATCGCGGTACGGTAGGCATTCTGCACGGCGCAAAGATGCTTGTCATGCAGGATGACGACGGCCAGATTCAAGAAGCTTTTACCATCAGTGCCGGTCTGGACTATCCTGGCGTTGGCCCCATGCACTGCAATATGGCCAAGCAGGGACGCACGCAGGTGCTCTCCATCAACGACGACGAGGCTATCCGTGGAGGCTACGAGCTGACACGCATGGAGGGTATCATACCGGCCATAGAGTCAGCCCATGCCGTAGCAGCCCTGTCGAAGATGCAGTTCAAGCCCGACGACGTTGTGGTGCTGACTGTCAGCGGCCGCGGCGATAAAGACATAGAGACCTATCTTAACAACAAAGACTTAGCAGGAGATTATGGAAGTTTTTAATTTCACCACGACAAGCCGCACCATCTTGGGCGACCTCTACACCCCTGTCGGGGTCTATATGCGACTGCGAGACCTCTATCCGCAGAGTGCGCTGATGGAAAGTTCCGACTATCACGACCAGAGCAATTCACGCTCCTTTATCGGCATCCATCCCTTAGCCTCCGTGGCTATCGGCCATGGACTGGCCACCGTCACCTACCCTGACAGCCAGACTTTCACGCAACCGTTAAGTGCTGACTTCAGCTCTGCCGATGCCATCCACGCCCTTATCGACCACATCCACGTCGAAGGCGATGACGCCAACGTCTGCGGTCTCTTCGGATATACCAGCTTCAATGCCGTACGCTATTTTGAGAACATTGCCGTGAAAGACGAGACACAGGAACGTAACGATGCTCCTGACGTACTCTACGTCCTTTACAAGACAGTCATCGTCTTTGACCACCATAACAACCAATTGAAGATGGTGACGATGGGCGATGCTACGGATATAGACGCCGTCCAGAAGGCCATGAACCGCAACAACGTCCGCGAGTACGACTTCCATCCTGTTGGCGACGTCAGTTCGACACTGACCGACGAGGAGCACAAGGCCAACATACGGCGGGGCATACAGCACTGCCTACGCGGCGATGTGTTCCAGATTGTACTCTCCCGCCGTTTCATACAGCGTTTTGAAGGCGACGACTTCAAACTCTATCGCGCCCTGCGCAGTATCAATCCCTCGCCCTACCTCTTCTATTTTGACTTCGGCGGTTTCCGTATTTTCGGGTCAAGTCCTGAGACGCACTGCCGGATAGAGGGCAGAAAGGCATACATCGACCCCATAGCCGGCACAACCAAGCGTACGGGTGACGCCGAGGCCGACCGCAAGGGTGCTGAATTCCTGCGCAACGACCCGAAGGAGAATGCTGAGCACGTCATGCTCGTCGACCTGGCCCGCAACGACCTCTCACGCAACTGTCATGGCGTCAAGGTTGACTATTACAAGGACATCCAGTATTATTCACACGTCATCCATCTGGTCAGCCGTGTCAGCGGCGAACTGGATGCCGACAAGGATCCCATCAAGGCGTTTATCGACACCTTCCCTGCCGGTACGCTCAGTGGTGCACCGAAAGTGCGCGCCATGCAGCTCATCAGCGAGTACGAGCCACATAACCGTGGAGCCTACGGCGGTTGCATCGGCATCATTGGACTTGACGGCTCGCTGAATCAGGCCATCACCATCCGCACATTCGTATCGCGTGGCGGAGAACTGTGGTTCCAGGCTGGCGGCGGTATTGTTGCCAAGAGCAACGAAGAGTATGAGTTACAAGAAGTAAACAACAAACTGGGTGCACTGCGTCGCGCCATAGAAAAAGCAGCACAATTATGAAAATAGCCATCATCGACAACTACGACTCGTTCACCTTTAACTTAGCACACCTGCTACGTGAACTGAAAGCAGAGGTCACCGTGCTGCGTAACGACCAGTTCCAGCTTCCCGACCTCGAAGTCTATAGCAAAATCGTACTCAGCCCAGGCCCCGGCATACCATCGGAGGCGGGACTGCTCTGCGACGTTATCCGCACCTACGCCGGGCGCAAGCCTATCCTCGGCGTCTGTCTGGGCCATCAGGCCATCGGCGAGGTCTTCGGCGGACGTTTAGAGAACCTGAGTGACGTTTTCCACGGTGTGGCCACCCCATGCCATGTCACAAACGACGACCCCATCTTCAGCGGTCTTGACAAAGACATCACCGTAGGGCGATACCATTCATGGGTTGTCTCCCGCGACGGTTTCCCCGATTGCTTAGAGGTGACCGCTGAGAGCGACGAGGGCTACATTATGGCCCTAAAGCATAAAGAACTGAACATTCGTGGCATACAATTCCACCCCGAGAGTGTGCTGACACCCGACGGCAGGAAGATGCTGCAGAACTGGATGTTTTTATAATATAGCAACACTAAACACAGACAACAATATGAAAGAAATTTTAGAAAAGCTCCTGAACCATGAGGAGCTCTCCCGTGAGGAGATGAAACAGATCCTGATTGGTATTACCCAGAGTGAATATCCCACAGAGCAGATAACAGCCCTGCTGACAGCCCTGCAGATGCGTGGTGTCACCGTTGACGAGCTTCTCGGCTTCCGTGACGGTATCTTAGAGACTGGCGTCCCTGTCCCCCTGAAGTGCAACCGCTACATCGACGTCGTCGGTACTGGCGGCGACCGCAAGAACACCTTTAATATCTCGACGACCTCGTGTTTCGTTATTGCCGGTGCCGGCTACAAGGTAGCCAAGCATGGCAACTATGCTGCCACGTCAACCTCAGGTGCATCGAACGTTATCGCCCAGCACGGTGTGAAATTTACCGACGACCTCGACCAGCTGAACCGCTGTATGGACGAGGCGGGCATTGTCTACCTGCACGCCCAGCTCTTTGCCCGTGCCATGAAGTTCGTCGGTCCCATCCGTAAGGCCCTGCCTTTCCCCACCATCTTCAACCTGCTCGGCCCGTTAGTCAATCCCAGCCAGCCCAGCTGCCAACTGCTCGGTGTAGCCAACCTCGACCAGATGCGCCTCTACCATCAGGTATACCAGCGCCTCGGCATCGACTACGGCATCGTCAACTCCATCGACGGCTACGACGAAATCTCGCTGACAGGCGACTTCAAGGTAACGACCAACAACTACGAGCGCATCTTCTCGCCCGCCGACCTCGGATTCGCTACGGCCAAGCCAGAAGAGCTGGTAGCCGGAGCCACTGAAGTGGAGGCCAAGGAGATATTCGACTCCGTACTTGAGAACCGCGCCCTGCCTGCCCAGAAGAATATTGTACTGGCTAACGCAGCCTTCGGTATACAGGTATTGGAGAAGGGACAGAAATCCATCGAAGAGTGCATCGCCATTGCACGGGAGTCGATCGACAGCGGTGCTGCCATCCGTACCTTCAAGAAATTCGTAGAACTAAATTCATAAATTATGGCTGACATTTTAGAAGAGATCATCAACCACAAGAGAAAGGAAGTTGAGAACTACAAAAAGGAGCTCAGTCCCAGCATCATCCACATTCAGGTGGAGGCTCTGATGACGTCTCGAGTCCCCTCTTTCAGTAAAGCGCTGACAGACTCAGACACTGGCATCATTGCCGAACTGAAGCGTAAATCGCCCTCTAAAGGCTGGATTAATGAGCATTGCGATGTTGATAAGGTTCTCTCTAACTACGCGTCTGCCGGTGCTGCCGCCGTCAGCATTCTTACCGACGAGAAATTCTTTGGCGGCAGCCACGCCTATATGGTGATGGCTTCGCGCAAGAAGTTAGGCATCCCCATGCTCTACAAGAACTTCATCATCGACGAGTACCAGCTGTACCAGGCTCGACGCAGTGGTGCATCGGCCGTACTGCTGATAGCGGCCTGTCTGTCAAAAAGCGAATGTAAGACACTGATAGAGAAGACCCACCAGTTAGGCATGGAGGTGTTGTTGGAGATGCACAATGAAGAGGAGTTAGAATATGCTGAATTAGAGCCGGATATGTATGGTATCAACAACCGCAATCTGGGCACCTTCGTTACAGACGTTCAAAACTCCTTTCGTCTGGCAGAACTACTGCCTAAAGAGGCCGTAAAGGTGAGCGAAAGCGGTATTGGCAACGCAAAAACCGTACGCGAACTGCGTAACGCAGGTTTCAAGGGTTTCCTTATCGGCGAGACATTCATGAAGACAGAAGATCCTGGCAAGGCCCTAAAGAATTTCATTGATCGGATATGATTATTAAAGTATGTGGTATGCGCGATGGCGACAATATACGTGAAGTCGCCGCGCTTGGAGTCGACTGGATCGGTATGATATTCTGGCCGAAATCACCGCGCAACGTAACGATGATTCCCACCCATGCCGGCATCATCCCCGACCGCGCCCCATCTATTGACGGAAAAGGAACAGGCAGTCCCAAGCGCGTAGGTGTCTTTGTTGACGAAATGCCCCAGAACATTATCACCCGCGTCGTCAACTTCAAACTTGACATCATCCAGCTGCACGGCCACGAGACACCCACCGTCATACGGAACCTCAGGAAGACGCTCGACCCCGATATACGTCACGGCATCCGCATCATCAAGGCCATCAGCATTGGCTGTCGCGATGATATTGCCACATACAAAGACTATGAGGACTGCGTCGATTACTTTTTGTTCGACACCAAGTGTCAGACGGTGGGCGGTAGTGGTCAGCAGTTCGACTGGTCCATCCTTGACACCTACGACGGCAACAAGCCCTTCTTGCTGAGTGGCGGCATTGGCCCCGACGACGCTCCCCGCCTGAAAGAGTGGTTCCGTGCAGGCAGCGGTTCTTCTGCTGCGAAGTGTATCGGCATCGACCTCAACTCCCGCTTCGAGAGCGAACCCGGCATCAAAGACATTACCAAACTTAAATTATTCTTAGAACAGCTATGAACAAAATAAACCAAGTTTTCGCCCAGCGTGGCGACAAGAAACTGCTCAGTCTTTACTTCTGTGCTGGCAGTCCCACCCTCGACAGCACTGCCAACGTCATACTGACTATGCAGCGCCGAGGCATAGATTTCATTGAGGTAGGTATCCCCTTCAGCGACCCGCTGGCCGACGGTCCTGTCATCCAAACGGCAGCCACCAAGGCCTTGAAGAACGGCATGAACCTGCGTACACTCTTCAGTCAGCTACAATCCATTAAAGAGCAGGTACAGATACCCCTCATCCTGATGGGCTACCTCAACCCTATCCTGCATTACGGCATCGAGGCTTTCTGCCAGTCGTGTGTCGAGGCTGGCGTCTCAGGGATGATTATTCCTGACCTGCCGTTCAAGGACTATTTAGAGGTGGTCAAGCCCATCGCCGACCGCTATGATCTGCGTGTCATCATGCTCATCACGCCAGAGACCTCCGAGGAGCGCATCCGCTTCATCGACGAAAACACCGACGGCTTCATCTATATGGTATCTTCGGCAGCCATTACTGGTGCACAAAAGTCGTTCGATGAACAGAAACAGGAGTACTTCAGACGCATCAATCAGATGCAGCTACGCAACCCCCGCATGATTGGTTTTGGCATTTCAAACGCCCAGACACTGAAGGCCGCCCAGGACAATGCTGCCGGTGCCATCATCGGTTCAAAGTTCGTCACCCTGCTCGACGAAGCCAGCGGTGATGCAGACATCGCCCTTGACAAGCTCTTTGCCGCACTCGAAAAATAAACGATTACGTAATTTTTTCTGTCTTTTAGTTCGTAGTTTCGTGCTTTTTACGTATCTTTGCACCAAACTACGAACTAAATCCATTAAGACATGAAGAAATTACTACAACTGACGCTCTTGTGTCTGCTCTTTCCAATGTTGTCTTTTGCCAACCATTGGGACGAGACAAAGTATAAGCAGATAGAGCAGAGCATCCAACAGCCGCAGATCAACGGTAAGGACTATGACATCACCAAGTTTGGAGCCAAGCCAGAAGCCACGGCAGCACAAAACCAGAAAGCCATCCAAAAGGCTATTGACAAATGCTCGAAGAAAGGCGGCGGTCGTGTCGTCGTACCCGCCGGACAAACATTCAAGACGGGAGCCATCAGTCTGAAGAGCCACGTCAACCTCCACGTCGAGGAAGGGGCGGTACTGCAGTTCGCTTTCGAACCAGAGCTGTACCCCATCGTCGAGACATCTTGGGAGGGACTGGAGTGTTTCAACCTCTCGCCCTGTGTCTACGCCTTTAAGGCTACCGACATTGCCGTCACCGGCAAAGGTACCATCGACGGTAGCGGTTCCAACGAGACATGGTGGCCGTGGTGCGGTGCCCCGAAGTTTGGTTGGAAGGAGGGTATCATCAGCCAGAAGATTGAGGCACGTCCACGCCTGCTGAAGAACGGCGAAGACGGCATCCCTATGTACAACGAACAGGGTCAGCGTTCGCCGGAACGTGTCTTCGGTCCTAAAGACGGTCTCAGGCCCCAGCTTGTATCATTCAACAATTGTGAGCGCATTCTCATTGAGGACGTCACCCTCCTGCGTTCACCTTTCTGGGTGATTCACCCCCTGCACTCTACCGACATTACCGTCCGTCGTGTGAAGATGATTAACGACGGTCCCAACGGCGACGGCTGCGACCCGGAGTGTTGCGACCGCGTACTGATTGAAGACTGTTTCTTCAACACCGGCGACGACTGTATCGCCATTAAGAGCGGACGCAACCGCGACGGCCGTGAGCGCAATATGCCTTCGAAGAATATCATCATCCGCAATTGCACCATGCACAACGGCCACGGCGGCGTGGTGGTAGGCTCCGAAATCAGCGGCGGCTGCCAGAACGTCTATGCCCACGACTGCGTCATGGACTCGCCCAACCTCGACCGCGTGCTCCGTATCAAGACGAACTCCTGCCGGGGCGGCATCATTGAGAACATCAATATGCGTAATATTAAGGTGGGACAGTGCGGCGAAGCCGTCGTCAAGATTAACCTCGACTACGAGCATAACGAGATTTGCTGCCGTGGCTTCAACCCCACGGTGCGTAACATCAATGTTGAGAACGTCACCTGCAACAAGTCTAACTACGGTACCCTGATTGTTGCCCTCGACACCGTCTGCAATGTCTACGACGTCAACATCCGCAACTGCCAGTTCAACGGCGTGGCCAAAGGTAACAAGATAACAGGACAGACGCGTGACATCCGTTACGACAATTACTACTGCAACGGTTCACTCTGTCTCACCGAGCTGCCCTATAAACACTACTCTGAATGGATGACCTACTCGGAGATGAAGCGTACGCCGAAGTCCTATATGCTCGACTTTTCGACAAAGCCCAAGTGGAGCTATGTTATGGGCATTGAACTGGAAGGCATGCTCGACACCTATCTTAAATATGGTGGCGAGGACATTCGCCGCTACTGTCAGGAGTACACCGACACAATGATCAATGCCAAAGGCGACATTCGCGGCTACGACATTCTGGACTATAACCTCGACAACATCCGCACAGGTCATTTCGTCACACGTATGTACCAGAAGTGGCCTGAGAAGAAGAACCTGCTGGCTATGCAAACGATGATGAAGCAGTTGCAGAACCAGCCCCGCACCATCGCCGACAAGGTTTTCTGGCACAAGGCCATCTACGCCTATCAGGTGTGGCTCGACGGCATCTTCATGGGACTACCCTACCGCTGTCTGACCGCCCCTATTACCGTTAAGACCGCCAAGGAGCAGAAAACCATCTACGACGACGCCGTCAACCAACTGAAGATTACCTACGACCGCACCCTCGACCCGAAGACAGGTCTGAACCGTCATGCCTATGACGAGACACGCAAGACTTTCTGGGCAGACAAGGAGACGGGCTTGTCGCAGCACTGCTGGGGACGTGCCCAGGGATGGTACACGATGGCACTCATCGAGGTGCTCGACGCTCTACCCGAAAGTTACAGCCGCCGCTCGGAGGTCATTGACTTGCTGCGCAAGGATTTCGATGCTATTCTGAAATGGCAGGACAAGAAAAGCGGTACGTGGTATCAGGTTATGGATTCTCCAGACCGAAAAGGTAACTACCTGGAATCCACATGTTCAGCCATGTTTACTTACGCTTTACTTAAAGCCTATCGCAAGGGTTATGTCGGTACAAAATATCGCGACGCAGGCATCCGTGCTTACAAGGGAATGATCAACAATTTCATCAAGGTTAACCCTGACAAGACCATCTCGCTGACTAACTGCTGCAGCGTTGCCGGCCTCGGTCCTGCCGCCACACCTGAGGTGGAGGCAGCCCTGAAGAAGATTAACCCCAAGGGCTCGGTCAAGGAGAACCGTCGCCGCGACGGTGGCTACGACTACTACCTGAGCGAACAGATACGCGACAACGACGCCAAAGGTCTCGGCCCGTTCATCTGGGCTTCGTTGGAAATGGAGATGTTAGGTTATAACACCGAGAACACGACAGCCGATATCAACCGTCAGGCCGTGGTCACACGCAACAACCCGCTCATCACGGAGGCAGACCCTCTGGCCTCGCTGACCGTAGGTAACGGACACTTTGCAACGACGGTTGACGTCACTGGTCTCCAGTCTTTCCCTTTTGAGTATGAGGCAGGTGTGCCTCTGACAGCCATGTCCGACTGGGGATGGCATAAGTTCGAAAACACCGGTGCCCTGACACCGTCTGAGTCTGAGAAGTCTTTTGACCTCGGACACGGACATCAGGAAGTGTATGCCGTAGAGTACAAAGCTTCTAAAGGCGATGCAGCCCGAAACGTGGCTGCTACGGAGTACTTCCGTGTGAATCCTCACCGGCTGAACCTCGGTGCGATAGGACTGGAGCTTTATAAGACGAATGGGACCAATAAGACAAATGAGGCCACAAAGGCCCAGCCCGTCGCTCTTAAGGATCTGACGGGAATCCGTCAGGAACTACAGCTCTACGACGGCAAGATTGAGTCAACGTTCTGTGCCGACGGCCAGCAGGTAGATGTTACCACCGCCTGTCTACAGGACAAGGATGCCGTCATCTACCGCATCAAGACCCCGCTTCTGAAGGATGGCCGTGCCCGTGTCAGCATCCGCTTCCCCTACCCGACGGGTAAGCATGCCGATGCTGCCGCCGACTGGTCGAAGCCCGAGCGCCACACCTCACGCATCATCACGACCAGTGCCAATGCTGCCGTCATTGAGCACCAGCTCGACTCCACCCGCTACTACCTCACCCTGCAATGGGAAGGCGATGCCACCCTGACGGAGTGCGACCGCCACTACTTCACCCTCACCACCACCAACGACGTCCTCGCCTTTAAGGCCGAGTATAGTCCTCTGTGCAGCAGCACTTCCGCTACCATAGCTACCCTCGTCTTTGACCAGGAGCTCAAGGCCGTCATCAAGTCATGGAACCGCTGGTGGCAGCAAGGGGCCATCGTCGACTTCAGTCAGTGTACAGACCCTCGCGCCAAGGAACTGGAGCGCCGCGTCGTACTCTCCCAGTACCTGACACAGGTGAACTGTGCCAACGCGCTGCCGCCACAGGAGACAGGACTGACTTACAACTCATGGTTTGGTCGCCCACATCTTGAAATGACGTGGTGGCATATGGTGGACTTCACACTCTGGAACCGTCCCGAAGTGGTAGAGCAAGTGCTCGACTGGTATAATAAGGTAGGCTACCCCGAAGCCAAAAAGATTGCTCAGCGACAGGGTTTCAAAGGCATCCGCTGGATGAAGATGACCGACCCCTGGGCCGGCGAAGCCCCGTCGAACACGGGTTCGTTCCTCATCTGGCAACAGCCACATTATATTTATATGGCCGAAGAGCTCTACAGAGCCACCCCAACAGCTGAGACCATTCAGAAATATGGCCAGCAAGTGGAAGAGACTGCCGAGTTTATGGCCGACTTTGTCAGCTACGACAGCAAGACAAAGCGCTACTTCCTACAGGGAGCAACCGCTATGCAGGAGTCAATGTCAAAGGATTTCTCGTTCAACCATCCCTTTGAACTGGCTTATTGGCAATACGGCCTCAGCGTGGCTAACACGTGGCGTGAGCGTCAAGGGCTAAACCGCAATGCCAAATGGGACGAAATCTGTAGCAAGATGTCGCCTCTGCCTAAGAATAAGGAAGGCGTCTACACCGCCGGACTGCCCAAGGGCAAGACCACTGGTCTGAAATCCTTCGACCCCTTCGATGCCGTAGCGTCGGGAGCCGCCCCTGCAGTTTCTACTGAAACCTTCGAGGAGAAATGCCGCAACGACCATCCCGCCGTGCTCGGTCCCTTCGGCATGCTCCCCACCAGTTCGCTGTGCAGCGGCGGTGCCGCTGCCCTCAACACCCTCAACTGGGTCATGCAGAACTGGAACTGGGCCACCACCTGGGGCTGGGATTACGGCATGACAGCGATGGCTGCCGCCCGCCTTGGCCAGCCGGAGACCGCCCTGCAAGCCCTGCTCATCGACACCCAGAAGAACACCTACCTCAAGAATGGCCATAACTTCCAGACTGCCGACCGTCTGCGCATCTACCTCCCTGGCAACGGCGCCCTGCTGACAGCCATCGCCATGATGTGTGCCGGTTGGGACGGCTGCACCACCCCGAACAACCCCGGCTTCCCCCAGGACGGCACATGGAACGTGCGCTGGGAAGGCCTACAACGAATGCAATAAACAAGCAGTAATAGCAAGCCAATTATTCCCAATAAGGGAACTCCGACTTTACCGTAAGCAAACCCGAGGTTTACCGTAAGCAAACCCGAGGTTTACCGTAAGCAAAGGTCGGGTTTACCGTAAGCAAACCCCGAGACTGTAAACATAGTACTACATAATAATAAAAAAAAACGCTTATGAAAAAACAATTACTCAGACTCTGTACGCTGTGTATGCTCCTTGTGGCAGCAACGACAGCAAAGGCAGGTGACAACGACCTGAAGTGGGACTACACGGAGACAGCCCCGTCAAGCAATCCCGACAACGGCCTCTACTACGCTTCGAAAGTGAGCGACGCAGCAGGCACCAACAATGGTCTTAAAGGCATTAAGCTAAACTCCAGCGGCTACGCTTTCTTCGCCAAGGCCGCCGTAGCCGGCAAACTGTCGCTGACCATCGGTCTGCGTAGCGGTTCTGGCGACTTCTGCGTCGATGTCTACCGCTGTACCATCGCCAACGGTGAAGCCACCAAAGGCGAAAAGATTGCCACGACCGAGAAAGTACAGGAACAGAACACCGTCACGGTCGATATTCCTGCCGACGTCACCGGCATCTACATCCAGCGCAACACAGCGGCCGAAGGTGTGCTGTCGAAGATCGTGTTTAAGGAAGCCGTGGCCCGCGACTTCGTCGACTTCGAAATCACCAACGAGCAGCTCTCGGGCACGTTTGACGCTTCGACACTACCCGCTGGCGTCACCTTTAACGGCACCATGCGTGGTGACAGCCACGGCTACGGCAATGTCACGATAAGCGTCCCTGTGGACGGCACGGTGAAGTTCACAATCGGCGGCTGCCAGTATGCTAATCCAGCCACCTGCAAGGTGACCAACGCTAACGGCACCCAACTGGCCGAGCCTAACTTGAAGACCGCCAAGTGCTATCATGAGGACAAAAGCTCCGTCACATACATCTACACTGGCGATCCCACAACCCTGACGTTCAGCGAGATAGCCTATCTCCCTTACTTCAAAGCTGAAGCCACCGACGTACAGGAGGTGACCGTTACCTACAAAGACCAGAACGGCACCACTTTAGGCACAAAGAAAGTGTATGAAGGCGACGCCATCGGCGAGGTTCCTTATACCGTGGCCGACCTCACGATTCCATCGGGTTCAGTCTTCCGAGGATGGGTCTATGCTAACGGCGTAAAAGTGAAGGCGTCTGACACCGTAACTGGCAACGTCACGGTCAAGGCAAGCGTCACTCCGATTGAGAGCGTCAGCTCAGGCAGCATACAGATTTACGACCTGACGAGCAACATCTTCTATCCTGAAGACCATGAGACCTTCAGCGTCGAAGGCGGTTCCTACTATAACAACCACGGCTTCACGTTTAGCGAAGGCGGTTCATTCACATTTGACGTGGCTGGCAAGGCACAAGTCGTGCTCACCCTCTGCCAGTATGGCGATGCAACAACCTTTACCGTGACCGATGCTGCCGGCAACGTGCTGAAGAACGACCTGCCCGCTAAGGCCGAGAACGACGGCGGCACCACATCCTTCAACTACGACGGTCCGGCCACCAAGCTCACATTCACCTGGGCCAAAGGCGGCTATCTGCATAAGATCAGCGTCTACAACGTGAACGCCTTCATCGAGAAAGATGAAGCTACTAACACCTACAATGTTCCTGCTGGCGACGGTGCTGCTTTCATCCTGGCTGTCAACTCAGCCAACGCCGAGGGCAACACCACCATCTACCTGCCCAACGGCACTTACGATCTGGGCAAGACAACGCTGACCACCATCTCGGGTAAGAACATCACCATCAAAGGCGAGAGCCAGACGGGTGTCATCATCCAGAACCTGCCAGAGGTGGAGGGAATCGGTGTCACGGCCACTCTGTACAACACGTCGGAAGGGCTGACGTTAGAAGACCTGACGCTAAAAAACCTCTATCCCTACTATGACCCGGTAACTGGTCAGAAAGCAGGTTCCGCCGGCCGCGCCGTCTGTCTGCAGGACAAAGGCAACCTCACCGTCTGCCGTCGCGTTACCCTACTCTCCTATCAGGACACCTACTACAGCTGCAACAATAACGGCTACTTCTACTTCGACAACTGCGACATCCACGGACTGGTAGACTTCGTCTGCGGTGGCGGCGACGTGTTCTACGAGAACACCACCTTCACCTTGGAGAGCCGCGAGGTAACACCCAACAAGGGTGACGTCACCATCGCTGCACCCAACGGTAGCAAGAAGTACGGCTACGTCATGCAGGGCTGCACCATCGACTGCCTCTCGGCCACCTTCAACTGGGGTCGCTCGTGGGGATCACCGGCCTACCTGGCTTGGCTGAACACCACGGTGAAGCAGCCTAACAAGATTGCCAGCAGCCGTTTCACCATTGCCGGTATGAACTCAGCCGCTGACGGTTTCTTTGAGTACAAGACCGTCGATGAAAGCGGCAATGTCATTTCACCCGCTTCTAAGGTGATTGAGTTCACCCATGCCTCTGGCAACAAGAAGTATGAGACCATACTCACCGACGCTCAGGCTGAGAACTACACCAAGGCAAAGGTGTTTGCCGATACGCCCGAAAGCTTCAAGACCCGTGTCGGCATTAACGGCGAGACAGCCATCACGACCATCGGCAGCATGACAGCCTCAGACGACGCCATCTATAATCTTAATGGTATGCGCGTGCAGAAGACTGGCAAAGGTCTCTACATTGTCAATGGGAAAAAAGTTGTTATCAAGTAACCCGGTAATGCGGATACAAACAAAGGAAACGAGCGAGACCTGCGATGGCAGGTCTCGCTTTTAATTTGTAAACGTTTACGTTAAGAAAAACCTTATTTTTACGGATAATTCGCCAAAATTCACTAATTTTGTCGCAAATTTTAGTGGTGTTCCGGAAAAATTGTGTAATTTTGCAAAGAAAATGATGCAAATACGAAAGTAAAAACAAAATATTATCTAACTAAAACCAATAATGTATGCAAACCAAATTTAAGACCTTACGGATTGCACTGCTGCTTGCCCTCACGATGATCGTGGGAGCCATTCAGGCGCAGACAATCAGTGGACACGTGAAAGACGCCACGGGTGAAGATGTCATTGGAGCCTCTGTATTAGAGCAAGGCACCAAGAACGGCACTGTGACTGATTTCAACGGTAACTTCACCTTGAAGCTGACGGGCAAGAAAGCCATCGTCATCTCCTACATCGGCATGAAGACCCAAACAGTGAACGTGGCCGGCAAGACCAGTGTGGAAGTGACCCTTGAGGACGACAACACAACCCTTCAGGACGTTGTCGTAGTGGGTTATGGAACTATGAAGAAGAGCGACCTGACAGGTGCTATTTCTTCTGTTAGCACCGAAAAGCTGAATGCAAAAGGTGCGACGACCGTTATGGAGAACCTGCAGGGTTCTGTTCCTGGCGTAAACATTACGCAGAGCAGTAGCCGTGCCGGTGGTGGATTCGATATTGAAATCCGTGGTAAGTCTACCCTCGGTAGCAATAAGAACCCGTTGTATGTTGTCGATGGTGTCATCTGTGATGATATCAACTTCTTGAATCCCCAAGACATTGAGCGCATCGACATTCTTAAAGACGCTTCTTCAACGGCTATCTATGGTTCACGTGCCACAAACGGCGTTGTGATTGTTACTACCAAGAGTGCCAAAGAGCAAGGCAAGAAATATGCCAAGCCAGTTATTGCCTATGAAGGTTACTACGGCATTACCGAGGCTGTTCGAAAGCCCGACTTCATGAACGGTTCCGAATTTGCTCAGTACCGTCATTTCCGCTACCTGAATGCTGTGGACGGCAAGGGTTCCACAGCTTTGGCAACCGAGCAGGCTCAAAATTATTGGGGAATGACACCTGGAAACTATGACACAGCCTGGCTTACAAGAGACGGTCATAACGATTCCTACATCAAGGACGTCATTAATTCTGGCAAAGAGACCGACTGGATCGACTTATTTACACGTACTGCTTCGCAGCAGAACCATTTCCTCAGCGTTAGCGGAAATGGCGGTAACGTGAACTATCATTTTGGCTTCGGTTATCAGAATGAAGAAGGTATCTATGTCGGTGATAAGATGGACCGTTTCAACCTCAAGGGTACGGTAGACGCAAAACTTAGTGAGTATCTGTATGCAGGTATTAGCTTTAATGGCGCATACACCGACAATGAGACAATTGCCGACAACGCTATCAGTTCAGCTTTTAGGTTGAACCCTGTAACCAAAGCCTATGATGACGATGGTAATGTTATCACCAATCCTGGTATGAACACATCATTAGGCACAATTGACAATGGCGGTGCCCAGTTCACATCTACAGCTAACCCGCTCATCGACCTGAACAACACCTACTACAACACGAAGACCTATCAGATGCTCGCCAACCTGTATGTTGAACTGCGTCCGTTAAAGGATCTATCACTTAAGACGACATTCTCACCTTCATATATTAGCAGTCGTGTTGGTCAGTTTGAGGATGTTCCTTCTACCTTACGTGGCACGACAGAGACATCAGAGAATAGAGCCTCAACGCAAAACCGTCACAAGTTTAGCTGGACATGGGACAATCAGGTGAATTACAACCTGAAGTTAAATGACCATTCTTTGGGATTGATGGGACTGTTTAGTGCCAGCTCCTTCAACCAGGAGACTTACTATCAGGAAGTCTATGGCGTCCCCTCTTCGGCAATGTGGTGGAATGCAGGACAAGCAACAGGTTCCACGACAGTCCTCCCGACATCCGGTTACACAGAATGGAGTATGTTGTCTTATGCCGGCCGTCTGAACTATTCATACAAAGATCGCTATCTGTTGACGGCAACTGTACGTTGGGACGGTTCCTCACGTTTTGCTGATGGACACCGTTGGGGTTCCTTCCCCTCTGCCGCTTTGGCATGGCGCATTACCGAAGAAGATTTCATGGCAAGCACCAAGAGTTGGTTATCCAACTTGAAACTCCGCGCCAGCTTTGGTGTAACGGGTAACAACTATACTGAAGGATCCAACTATGCCACACAGGTTGTTGCCAGTGGCGGCTCAAATTTCTATGGATTCTCTGATGGTACTGGTAAGTCGGTTTACTACCCGAGTGGCATCGTCAACCAGAACTTAACCTGGGAAAAGACCACGGAGTATAACATTGGTCTTGATTTCGGTTTCCTGAACGGACGCATCAACGGTTCTATTGACTGGTACAACAAGACCAGTAAGGACCTGCTTATGAGCCGTCAGTTGGCTTATGAGGCTGGTGGCGCCACTGTCATCGACAACATTGGCAAAGTCAAGAATACTGGTATTGAAATCAGCTTGACAACTGTCAATATCCAGAATAAGGATTGGAACTGGACAACGTCTTTCAACTTCTCACACAACCACAACGAGATTCTCGAAGTAAACGGTGGCACGGAAGACGATATTGCTAACAGTTTCTTTGTGGGAGAGTCTATCAACGCTCTGTATAACTACACATGGTCAGGTATCGTCAGCGACCAGAGTATGATTGTTCCTGATACGAAGATTGCCCGTGACAAGGGATTCACCCCTGGCGAGTCAGTCTTAAGCCGCGATTATTACTTCAACTGCTATGGCTGGACTGAGGGCATGCCTATCATTGACGACCTCAACGGTGACGGTGCCATTGACCAGAAGGACAAATCGATTATCGGTAAGAGTAATCCCACATGGACAGGAAGCTTCAACTCCAGTCTGTCATGGAAAAACATCGATTTCTCGTTCTCCATTTATACAAAGCAAGACTATAAGGTATATTCTCCGTTCTATATGCAGTACACCAACTACGGCGACCGCGGTATGCAGCACATTAACATGGACTTCTACATTCCCGATGGCACACTGCTTAGTTGCGACTATGACGAG